>JAABUQ010012030.1_pt1 | contig 10874 bp, 8 predicted proteins | sample 5560001 | NCBI WGS metagenome assembly JAABUQ01 (sample SAMN10711888, study PRJNA513371) | rock metagenome | isolation source: Antarctica rocks | place: Antarctica: Victoria Land, Finger Mt nord | collected 2015-12-18
GCGCGGAGGCCGCCGCCTCCGGCCACGAGCCCAGGCGTGGGCTCAGCGACGCGATCAACTCCGCCATCGTCAGCGGCGCCGTCGCCCGCCCCAATTCCTCGCGCACCGCCGCGTCGACCCGGTCCACGTAGGCGCGGCTCTCGCCCAGGAACGCGGCCACGCCAGACCCGTCGTAGACCGGGTAATGGCCCGTCAGCAGCAGGTCGATCGGCAGGCCTTGCAGGCGCTGGGTCGAGGCGACATACGTCTCCACGTAGCGATAGGTCGGAGGAAAGGCGGGCGCGCCCTCCCGGGTCAACACGGCGTTCCAGAGCGCCGTGTCCGTGATGATCGCCGCGCGGCTGCGCGGGTCGTAGACGCTCAGGTGGCCGCGCGAGTGCCCCGGCGTGTGCAGGATCTGCACGCTCCAGTCCGCGCCGAGGCATACCTCTTCGCCGCCCGCGAGCGCGATGTCGATCGGCACGCCGCGCGCGCTGGCCCTGATCCAGGCCTTGGTCTCCTCGCTGTCGTCGATGCCGTGATCGGCGGCGAACTCGCCGTAGCGCGCCTCGATCATACGGTCGATATCCTCGATCATGGCGCGGTCGAGCGTATGGCACAGGAAGGTTGCCGCGGGCGCCAACTCCTTCACCGCGGCGTTCCCGCCCATATGGTCGAAGTCGGCATGAGTGTTGAGCACATAGCGTATCCGTCGCGGCTCGAGATGCGCCGCGCGCAGGTACGGGACCAATACCTGGTCGATAGAGTCGTGCAGGCCCGTGTCGATCAGCAACGCGGCGTCATCTCCGACCAGGAGGTAGAGGCAGACGAAACGGTCGCCCAGGGGCGCCTCGATGCGACGGATGCCGGGTGCAACGTCCATAGGTGGCCTCCTTCAGCTTAAACACGCGCGCCACGCGACGCGATGCGGATAGCGCGCTACTCCCCGCGGAACACCGGCGGGCGCTTCTCCTTGAACGCCGCGATCCCTTCCTGACTGTCCGTCGTCGTGAAGCAATAGGCGAAGAGATCGTTCTCGTAGGCTAAACCCACCTCGATCGAGGTGCTCTCGGACATGCGTACCAGGTGCTTGGCGAGTTGGGCGGCGATGGGGGCGTTGCCGGCGATACGTCCCGCCAGGTCGCGCGCGGCCGCCTCTAACTGGTCGTCGGGGACGACCTCCTGGACCAGCCCCGTCTGTCGCGCCTCGTTCGCGTCGATGAGGTCGCCCGTGAGCAACATCTGCAGCGCCTTGCCGTAGCCGACCAGGCGCGGCAGGAGCTGGGTGTTGCCGGCGCCGCCGTGCCAGCCCAGCTTGATCTCGCCCGCGCCGAAGCGCGCCGTCTCGGAGGCGAGGCGGATGTCGCAGGTCAGGGCCAATTCCAGGCCGCCGCCGATGGCGAAACCGCGGATCGCCGCGATGACGGGCTTGCGCACCGCATACAGGGCGCGGGCGTAGTCGGTCCGGTTGCGCAACTGCCAATTTGTACCGTAGTCATCCAGAACCTTCACGTCACTGCCTGCCGAGAAGGCCCGCTCGCCGGCCCCCGTCAGGATGACGACGCGGATATCGTCATCCGCGTTGATGCGATCGACGAGGGACAGCAGCATGCGCCCCATCTCCGGCGTCATGGTATTGAGCTTGTGGGGTCGGTTCAGCGTGATTGTCGCGACGGCGTCGTCCTGCGTGAAGAGCAAATCCTCCGTCGCCGGCGGCGTCGATGGGATGGTCGTGGTCATCGTCGGTCCCCCTACATGGCGCCGGCCGCACGCAGCGTGGCCAGGCGGTCGTCGTCATAATCAAGCAGCTCTCGCAACACCGACGCGGTGTGCTCGCCCAGCAGCGGCGGCGGCAGCGTGATCGTCGCCGGTGTCGCGGAGAGTTGGAGCGGGACGTTGGGTAGGCGCAGCGTTCCGATGGTCGGGTGCTCGACCGATGTCACCATCTCCGTTTCGACCACATGTGGGTCGTTCACCAGGTCGCGATAGTCGTAGACCGGCCCGCTCCAGAGCTTGTGCCGGTCGAAAATCTCCAGCCAGGCGGCCGTGGTCTTGCCCGGCATGATCGCGCTGACGATCTCGTACACCTCGTCGCGGTGGTCGATGCCGTCCGACCACGCCGTCATCTCGCACAACCGGTGGCTCTCCAGCGCCTCGCCGAGGATGTGGAGGGGGGATTGGCCGATCACCAGCCACCCGTCCCGCGTGCGATACGCGCCGTACGGCGCCGTCACCCAGGCGTGGGCGAACGGCGCGTCCGTGCGCTCCGGGACAATGCCGAGGTTGAGGTGCGTGGTCAGTTCCTGCGCCTGGCAGTCCATCGCGACGCTGAGCATGTTCACCTCGACCTTCTGCCCCTCCCCCGTGCGCTGGCGCGCCCAAAGGGCCGCCAGGATGCCCATGCCCGACTGGTACGCCGTCATCGCGTCGATGGCCCACAGCGCGCCGGGGAGGGGCGGGTCCTGCTTGCTGCCCACGGACCACATCGAGCCGCTGTAGCCCTGGACCACCAAGTCCTGGCCCGGGCGCCCCGCGTAGGGGCCGCGCTCGCCGTACCCCGAGATCGAGCAGTAGACCAGGCGCGGGTTCACTGCACGCAATCGGTCGTAGCCCACGCCCAGCCGCTCCGCCGTGCCGACGCGGTAGTTCTGGATGAAGATGTCGCTCACCCGCACCAGGTCATAGAACGCCTCTAGCCCCTCCGGCTGCTTGAGGTTGAGGGCGACGCTACGCTTGTTGCGGTTGAGCCCCAGGAACGCCGTCGTCTCCCCCGCGATCTGGGCGTTGGCGAAGCCGTGGGTGCGCGTCCACTCGCCCGTGCCGGGCGGCTCGATCTTGAGCACGTCCGCCCCCAGGTCGCCCAAACGCATCGCGCAGAGCGGGCCGGCCAGCATCTGGGTCGCGTCGAGCACGCGCAGCCCCGCCAACGCCCCGTCTTCTGTCATGTCTACGTCCTCTCTCGTCCTCAACTCAGGCCGGATCTGATCCGCTCGGCCGCGAACCGCAGCGCCGAGCCCTGCCCCCACACGTTCACCTCGGTGGGCAAGGTCTTGTACATGGCCACCTCGTCCTCCAGCAACGTCCCGGCATGCGTGACCGCCGAAACGCCGTAGAAGGCGCCGCCGTCATCGATGCGGCTGAGCGTGGCCTGCCAGGCGCGCTCGGCACCTGCGGCGTAGGCGTCGTCCAGCAAGCCCAGGCGGACAGCACGGGTGAACGCCCCGCCGAAGAACGTCGCGGTGGACGACTCCAGGTAGGCCTCGCGGTCGTGCAGCAGCGTGCGCCAGAAGCCACTCGCGTCCTGCAGCGCCAAGATCTCCGCGCTGAACCGGCGAAAGGATGCCAGCGCCGTGGCCCGGCGTGGGTGATCGTCGGGCAAGTACTCCAGCGTATCGACCATGCCGTAGAGCGCCCAACCGTTGCCGCGCCCCCAGCCGTAGCCGTGGAGCACACGGGAGCCCGTATCGTACGAATGCGCCAGGAACGGGCCGCGCGCGTCCACGAGGACCCGCGCATGGATCTCCCACGCGTCGAGCGCCGCGTCGTAGTAGGCGGCGTCGCCGGTGACGCGCGCCAGCCGGCACAGGAAGGGGGGCACATGGTAGATGGAATCGACCCAGACCGTATGACGGTATGGCGGTAGGTCGGGCCGGTAGAGCGGCGCGCCGCTCTCCGGCGCCTGCGGTGTCTCCTCCAGCAGCGACGACGCCAGGCGCCTGGCTGCCGCGAGCAACGCCTCGTCGCCGCTCTCCTCGGCCAGGCGTAGCAGGGCCACGCCGGGAGTGAGATGGTCGCGCCAATCCGGTGATCGCCGCGCCCAGCGGCGGTAGAAACGGAGGCAATGCGCGCGCGCCGTGTCGTCGCCGAGCAGTTCCGCCGCTTCGAGCAGGCCGTCCATGGCGATGGCGTCGCCCCAGAACCAGACGGTAAAGTCGTACGTGAGGGTGCGCGCGGCGACCCACCGCAACACATCCCGCGCGGTACGGAACTCGGTCTGCACAGCGACTGCGGTCGTCATCCGTCACCTCCAGTCATAAACACCTGCCGAATGGGTATATCATAGTATGAATAGCGGCAGAGCGCAAGCTATGGGCGAGGGAGCGAGCGATACGGTGTCGAGTCTGGGGTGCGCCCTGAGATTGTGATGGTCGGCGCCGTGGGCCTGGCCCTGAAGGACCATGGCAGGGACCGGACCTTACAAGGTCTGTGCGGGGGCGCTCCGCGCGTGGGTCCGTGCTCGTCGTGGGCTACTCAGACCCTTCAGGGTGCGTGCCATGCCATGGTCCTTCAGGGCCAGGCTTCGTTCACAATCGTGGGGCGCACCCTCGAGTCTGCGGGATGCCGCCCCCGGACGTTGTGGTAGCGTAGAATAGGCTGCGGCGCGTGAGCGGTGGGTTAGGCCGTCTTATGCTCAACGGCGTTCGCCACGCGCTCGATATCATCGGCCGCGCTGTCAATCAGCTCGCGCATGCACATGTGTGCCGTCGCGGGGTCGCGTCCCTGGATCGCATCCAGGACGGCACGGTGCAGGGGCAATGATGCTATAGAGGAGCCGGGGAGTTGCGTTGTGACGCGGCGCGTCGCTCGCAGGGCCGCATCGATGGTCATGGAGAGTTGATCGAGCAATTCGTTTCGGCACGCGGCAATGATGGCTGCGTGAAACTCCATATCCGCCTGGATAAATTCCTGCGACTGGGCGAGCGTCCGCTCCATCCGCCGGTACGCGGCGGCGATGATGGCGATCGCGGTCTCATCGGCGCGGAGAGCGGCCATTTCCGCGCAGGCTGGCTCGATGGCGCGGCGCATGTCGAGGAGATTGCGCAACAGGTGGTCATCGCGCTCGGCGTCTTCATACTGCCAGGCCAGCACATCGGGGTCGAGCGTCCGCCAGGAGGAGCGCGGCAGCACCCGCGTGCCCACCTTGGTGCGGGTCTGTACAAACCCCTTGGAGGCGAGGACTTTGATCGCCTCGCGCAGCACGGTCCGGCTCACACCAAGCTCCGCGCACAGGTCCGCCTCGTTGGGCAAGATGTCGCCGGAGGCCAACTCCTGGCGTAGGATGCGCCGGGCCAGCAAGTGGACGACCTGATCGTGCAGGCCATGCTTCGTGAGAGACGGTCGTGACTGATTGCCCATGTATCGACGTATACTCCTCGGCGGTGATAGGGGCTGTGCCCTCCGTATGTATGATACGACGGAAGGCTTGCATAATAGATTATATCATAGTATTATAAGCGTAATCCGCTACTGGCGGTGGTCGTGAGTGAGCCCCTAGGAGGAGGGGACTCGGAGGAGCGTGAGGAAAGGAGAGGCGCGAGTCGACGGTAGAAACGGTAGAACTTGTCACCTCCGGCGCAATGATGCAGTAGACAGTCGCATGTTTCGACGGTTTTGATTGGAGGGGAAAATCATGCACGGCACAAAGTCGTGGTCCTTGCGTTTCCGGGCCATCATCGCGGTGATGGCCACACTCCTTGTGTCAGGGGGCGTCCAGAGCGGCGCCCTGACCGGGCATCCCGCGGACGCCAAGACGCTCAAATTCGGCCTCATCACCAAGATGGGCACCGACCCGTGGTTCGTATCCGAGGGGAGAGGCGCGGCGCGCGAGGCGCGCAAGCTCGGCGTCACCCTGATCCGCCAGGATGTCGGCCTGGACAGCAACCAGGCGCTCAACGCCTTCGGGACGATTCTCGGCGAGGGGGTCGACGGCATCCTGACGGTCCCGCCCTCCGGCGCCATCGGCCCCTCGCTCGTTACCAAGGCCAGCGCCGCACACGTCCCGCTCATGTCCATCGACGATTTCATCTACGACTCCCATCGTCAGCAAGTCCCCTGGGTCGGCGCGCCCTGGGCGCAGATCGGCCAGACCGTCGGGCGTGAGGACGCCCGGCTGTCCAAGAGTCTCGGGTGGGACAAGAGCTCAAGCGTCGGCGTGGCCGCGATCGTGCTGCCCACCCTCAGCGTCTGCAACCTGCGCACGGACAACGCGGAGGCGGCCTTCCTCAAAGCCCTGCCTGGGTTCAACAAGGGCAACATCTTCCACATCACCTACGACGGCACGCTCAATGGCGCGCTCACCGTGATGCCCGCGGCCATCACCGCCCATGCAAACATCACGAAATGGCTCATCTGGTCCTGCAACGACGACGGTGTGATCGGGGCCTGGCGCGCCATGCGTAATAAGGGCATCAGCGCCAGCAATGTCATCGGCGTCGCCGCCGGCGGCCTCCTCTTCTGCGGCGAGTGGGGCTCGGGCAAGCCGAGCGGTCTCCGGGAGATGGTCTTTAGCAACCCCGCCGACGAGGGCGCGAAGGCGGTCGATCTGCTGTACAACCACGTCGTCCACCACGCGGCGCTCCCACTGCAAACCGCGCTCTCGCCCACCATTCTGACACAGCAGACCTATCGCACGGTCACCTCCTGTCAATGATGACCACCGACACCGGCGCCTCGCCCGTAGCCCCCCCGGCGCTGGAGCTTCGCTCCATCACTAAGTCCTTCCCCAGCGTGCGGGCGCTCTCCGACGTGAGCCTGGAGGTGCGCGCCGGCGAGGTGCTGGCGCTGGTCGGCGAGAATGGGGCCGGCAAGTCTACGTTGTTGCGCATCCTGAGCGGCGACCACCGACCCGACAGCGGCGAGCTGTATGACGCGGGCCAGCCCCTCGTCTTCGGCTCGCCCCGGGATGCGCAGCGCGCGGGGGTGCGCGTCATCTATCAAGAACCCGAGATCGCCCCGGGGATTAGCGTCGCCGAGAATATCTACCTCGGCGAGCTGCCCCGGCGCTTCGGGCGCTTCGTGGATTGGAGCGCGCTCAGCCGCCAGACGCGCGCCCTGCTGGCCGACTTTGGCCTGGAGAACGCGCTCGATCCGCTAGTGCTGGCCGAGACCCTCGGCCCCGCTCAGCGCCAACTCGTGGAGATCCTCAAGGCCCTCAAATCCGGCGCCCGCGTGCTGGCGCTGGACGAGCCCACCTCGTCGCTCACGGACGAGGAGGTCAAGAGCCTCTTCGCCGCCGTGCGGCGGCTGCGCGGCCAGGGCCTCGCCATCATCTACGTGTCGCACCGTATCCGCGAGATCCTGGAGTTGGCCGACCGCGTCGCCGTCCTGCGCGACGGGCGCCTCGTCACGGTCCGCCCCGCCCGAGACGTCAGCCAGGAGGACATCATGCGCTTGATGGTCGGACGCCCGCCAAGCGCCATCTTCGGCCGCCAGTCCCACGCCCGCGCGGAGGTGGCGCTACGCGTCGAGACCCTCCGCACATCCTGGCTCCGCGACGTCAGCTTCGAGGTGCGGCGCGGTGAGGTCGTGGGCATCGCCGGCCTGATCGGCGCCGGGCGCACGGAGGTCGCCAAGACCCTCTTCGGCTGCCGCGCGATACAGGGCGGGCGCATCGTCGTGAACGGGCGTGCGTTCGCCCCGCGCGGCCCGCGCGACGCCCTCCGCGCCGGGATCTGCTATCTCTCCGAGGATCGTAAGGGTGAGGGGCTGGTGCTAACCCAGAGCGTGCGCGAGAACGTCAGCCTAGGTATCCTCGCGCGCCTGACGCGCTTGCGGTTTATCCGCCGTCGCGCGGAGCGCGGCCTCGTCTCCCGCCTGACCACGTCGTTGAGCGTGAAGACCCCCTCGATCGACCACGGCGTCAACACCCTCAGCGGCGGGAACCAGCAGAAGGTGGCGCTGGCGCGCTGGCTGGCTCACGAGCCGCGCGTGCTCATCCTGGACGAGCCGACCCGCGGCATCGACGTGGGGGCCAAAGCGGAGATCTATCGCCTCATTGATCGGCTCGCCAGTGACGGCATGGCCATCATCTTCATCTCGTCGGAGTTGCCGGAGGTCATCGGTGTGAGTGACCGCATCCTCGCTATGCAGGGCGGGCGCATCACCGGCGAGTTAGCCGCCGCGCAGGCCTCCGAAGAAGCGATCCTCGGCCTCGCCATGGCCGATCATGTGTCGACACCCCGCGCCGTGGTTGGAGCACGCCCATGAACCAGATATCGACAGAACCGGCGCTGGCGCCGGAGGGTCCCGCCGACGAGACGCCGCCACGGACCACGCCCGGGCCAGCGCGCCGGGCGCCCAGCGCGCTGGCCCGGGCGCGCGATGTCATCGGCATGCAAAACCTGAGCCTCCTCGTTGCTCTCGCCATCCTGGTCGCCATCATCGACGGGCGCGCCCCGGAGTTTCTGGGGCCGTCGAATCTGGTGAACATCGGCCTAGCCGTGTCGCTGCTCGGCCTGGTGGCCGTGGTCCAGACCATGGTGATCCTCGCCGGCGGCCTCGACATCTCCGTCGGCTCCATCGTCGGGCTGGCCTCGGTCAGCTCCGCCCTGGCCGTAGCTGGGACGGAGAACACCGCCTATGGCATCGTCTGGGGGCTCCTGGCCGGCGCGCTGTCCGGCCTCTTCAACGGCGCGCTGATCACGTTCGCGCGCGTGAACCCGGTCATCACCACGCTCGGCACCTTCACCGCCTTCCAGGGCATGTCTTTCATCGTCACCAACGGCAACACCATCAGCGTGGACAATGCGACCTTCAACGCCATCGGCTCCGGCACACTGCTGAACGTGCCCATCCCGATCATCGTGACCGCCGCCGTCGCCGCGGTCTTCTTCATCCTCATGCGCTACACGGACATCGGGCGCAACATCTACGCCATCGGCGGCAATCCGATCGCGTCCCGCCTCGCCGGGCTCAGCCTCGACCGCTACCAGCTCGGCATTTACACGGTCACGGGCCTGATCTGTGGGCTGGCCGGCATCATCCTCACCGCGCGCTCCAGCGCCGGCATCCCCGCGTCCGGCTCGCAAGACCTCTCGCTCGAGTCCATCACCGCGGTGGTGCTCGGCGGCGCCGCGCTCACCGGCGGGCGCGGCACGATCGTCGGCACCATTCTGGGTGTGCTGCTCATCGGCACGCTGGACAACGGCCTGATCCTGACCAACGTCCCGTCCTTTTACCAGATGCTGGCCCGGGGCGCGTTGCTGATCATCGCGGTCGTCATACAGGTGTGGCAGGGCCGGGCGGCCGGGTTCCTGCGCGGCTTGGGTCGCTAGGGAGGGGCGTGTCCATGAAGATCGTCGCCATCACACCGATGATCGTGAACGCGCAGATGCGCAACTGGGTCTTCGTCAAGGTCGAGACCGATGAGGGCATCACCGGCTGGGGCGAAGCCAGCCTGGAATGGAAGACGCGCGGTGTGGCTGGATGCGTCGAGGATCTGACCCCTTTCCTGCTGGGGGAGGACCCGACGCGCATCGAGCACCTCTGGCAGGTCATGTACCGCCAGCCCTTCTTCCGCGCGGGTGTCGAGGGCATGAGCGCCCTCTCGGGCATCGAGCAGGCGCTGTGGGATATCGCCGGCAAGGCCGCCGGCAAGCCGGTCTATCAGCTGCTTGGCGGCGCCGTGCGCGAGCGCGTCCGCATGTACGACCATCTCGGCGGCGGCCAGATGGACGCCTTGTACCTACAGGACACGGCCGAGGCGGTGGCCGAGCGGGCGCGCCAGAGCGTCGCGGCCGGCTATAGCGCGATCAAGGCGCTGGTGGTCCCGCGCACCTTGCCCCTGGATGGGGCCGCGCCACTGCGCCATGCCGCGACGCTGATGGCCGCTCTGCGCGACGCCGTCGGGCCGGAGGTCGACATCATGGTCGACCTGCATGGACGGACCACGCCGGCCATGGGCATACAGTATGGTCAGGTCCTGGCTTCCTACAGGCCGTTCTTCCTGGAAGAGCCCTGCCCGCCGGGGAACGTGGAGGCGCTGGCCGAGGTGGCGCGGGCGCTGCCGGGCCTCGCCATCGCCGCCGGCGAGCGTTTGGTTACGCGCTGGGGCTTCCGCGACGTGCTGGAACAACGCGCCTGCGCGGTGATCCAGCCGGACCTGTGCCACTGCGGCGGCCTCTGGGAGGCGCGCAAGATCGCCGCAATGGCCGAGACGTACGCCGTCAGCGTCGCGCCGCACAACCCGCTCGGGCCGATCGCCACCGCCGTCGCCGTCCACTTCGCCCTCTGCACACCAAACTGGTTGATCCAGGAAGCGATCCGTCGCGATGTGCCCTGGCGCGACGAGGTCGTCGACGCGCCCCTCGTGGTGAGGGAGGGCTATGTCTATCCTCCCGAGCGCCCAGGATGGGGTGTGGAGATCGACGAGCGCGCGGCGGCGCGGCATCCGTTCGCGCCGGAGGTGCGCATGCAATGGTTCCACGACGACGGTAGCGTCGCCGATTGGTGAACGCGGGCGACGATGGACGGCACGGAATCCACACACTCCGACCGGGGGAGGACAAACAGCATGGAGGCCACGCTCACGAGCAGGGTCTTGCGCGCCGACGCGCTTGATGGCAAAGTGGCCCTGGTCACCGGGGCCGCGCGCGGGATCGGCCGGGCGATCGCGCTACAGTTGGCTCACGCCGGCGCCGCTGTCGCGCTCAACGACCTCGATCCCGCACAGCCCGGCGAAGAGGTCGCCGCGCGGATCCGCGCGCTCGGCCGCCGAACCTCGATCCACCCGGCCGATGTCTCGCGGCGCGTGGCCGTCGACGCCATGGTCGACGCCGTCGTCGACACCTATGGGCGGCTCGACATTGTGGTCAACAACGCCGGTGTGCAGATCTGGGAGCCATTCCTGGAGATCACCGATGGGCCGTTGGAGCGCATCCTGGACGTCGACCTCAAGGGCGTGGTGTATTGTAGCCAGGCCGCGGCGCGGTACATGGTCCGCCGGGGTGGGGGTGGACGCATCGTCAACATCAGCTCCGTCCACGCCGTATGTAGCTTCCGGACAGCGGCGATCTACGATGCAGCCAAGGCGGCGGTGATGCGTTTGACGGCGACGATGGCCCTGGAACTCGCGCCGCACGGCATCACGGCGAACGCGATCGGTCCCGGGTGGATGG
>JAABUQ010012031.1_pt1 | contig 10874 bp, 9 predicted proteins | sample 5560001 | NCBI WGS metagenome assembly JAABUQ01 (sample SAMN10711888, study PRJNA513371) | rock metagenome | isolation source: Antarctica rocks | place: Antarctica: Victoria Land, Finger Mt nord | collected 2015-12-18
ACAATAAAGACTTTGCGCTGCTTGTAGGTATGGGCATGCGTCCCATCGACGTCCTCCGGGCTGCGACGAGCAATGCGGCCGACCTGCTTGGTACTGGGGACCGCGGCCGCCTTGCACCTGGAAAGCTGGCGGACGTTATTGCAGTGCGCGGCAATCCCGCCGACAGCATCGAGACGCTCGAGCACCCGGCATTCGTGATGCTAGGAGGCAAGCGCCTCGACACGGCGGCACTTATGAGCTGACTTAAGCGCGAACGGTGTCCGTTACTCCGTTACCTTGCGGTCTCCAAGCTTCTTGCGTGTAGCGACGGCTCTGCTCGATTGTGCTGCTATCCACCGCTAGTCCGCTATCCGCAAGCTCTTTGACGACCACAGCGGGCAACGCGTTGCCGATTTCCATCACGCATTGCGCATAATCGCGTAAATGCCGTTGTGCCAGCGTGGCAACCTGCGCTTCGCCCATAGCGTTTGCAGTGGCGGCCAGCATCGTGTAGCCCGCGGTACAAAGAGCGAGCGCGGTGTAATCGTCGCGAAGGCCTTTAGAAACTTTCGTTTTGCGTACTTTGTCGATTGCACCCGCAAAAAAGCCCTCGACCTGCAACACCGCGCTCTTGATTGGTGAAGCCTCGTGGCCGCCCAGGTCCTCAAGGCACTGCTTAAGATCATCGATGTGGCGTTGCGCCGTATCGCATAAACGCCCCACTAGAGTGCCGGCTTCGACATACTCAGTGAAGTCGCCGTCGTTATGCTGCGTTTCGAACGGCGTCCGAATGTGCCGCTCGACTGCCAGCATATCGCTGACATAAGTCGCTAAACTGTGCTGATTATCTCCCATAGCTTCCCTCTTTTCCGCCTATATGATGCCCAACCGGCACGACGGTAAAACAACGCGCCACCGTCGAAAAACGGCTGCCAGATGGCACAAGGGCGCGCAAAACTGCTTGCTGACTTCGAGTGCTTCGACGATGGCCGCGAGCCAATCGTCGTCGGGCGCACGCCGTACTTGCCTGCCGAAGTCGCGCGAAGTGTCTTAGCCGCGTCGCGGCCTTTCGACGCACTACAAACGCTCTTGCGTGCGCGGCCCGATGTGATGCTCGCGCTGTACGTTGCCTCGCCAAGCCTGCATGCAGCAGCAGAAAGCTGGCTGGAAGGAAGGCCGCTCAAAAACCGCAAGGCTCCCCTGCGCATTCTCGCCTATGTCGTGCGCATGGCCACACGGTCCACGCCGATGGGATTGTGTGCCGCAGTCGGCAGCGTTGCGTCGGGCGAACAAACATCCCTAGCGCTTGAATCGATACAACAGTGGAAAACGCGCTCGCGCGTCGACATGGGGTGGCTGGGGGCTGTGGCCAAGACGGTCGAAGCCGATCGGCTTTTGCGCGAACGGTTGACTGTCTATCCAAACGACCTGGTACTGCGACGCGGCGGCCGGATGTACGTCATGAGCGCCGAAAACACACGGTCCACGGGTTCGAGGCAAGAGGCGGTGCTCGAGTACACACCGGTTTCCTTGCGGGTGACGCCGGCCGTAGAACGCGTACGAGAGCTTGCAAGCGACGGAGCGACGCTACAAACGCTCAAAACTGAATTAATGCGCGAATTCGCCTTGGACGGCGAACGCGCGACACGTTTGCTCGACGACCTGTGGAAAGCCGGCGTCTTCATCTCGGAACTTCGCCCCTCCCTAATCGACGATCCCGTGGCGCGGTTCACAGGGCGCCTTACCAACGTCTCTCCAATCCACGCCGATGCACTGCTTCGTGTAACGGTGCAGTTGCAAGAGCTCGATGACGCGCCGATTCGGCAGCGCAACGCAGGCGATTACGCGTGCCTTTCTGAGGAGTTGCACCACGTACAGCCACATGCTGGCGCGGGTATGCAAGTCGATACCGTATGCCAATTCGCAGGGCGATTGGGTCCCGAGGTGGTGCGGGAGGTGCGCATCATGGCCGGACTTTTCTTCCGTTGTGCGCGTCGATTTTCAATTGACGAATACGTTACCCGGTTCTTGGATCGGTATGAGAGTAGCGAGCGTCTGGTGCCGCTGCTCGAATTGGCCGATCCTAATTTTGGGTTGGGCGCGCCTAATGAAAGCGACGCCGACCTGCACACGGGCGGAGCCGCGACCGAGCGCGCTCTGTTCGATCTGGCTGCGAGCGCAATTAGGGCGCACCAACGGGAAATAGTTCTAAACGACAATGATCTCGAGCGCTATCTGCCGCGGCGAGGTGGGGATGGATTTCCTTGGAGCTTCGAGATCGGTGTGCAGGTTGCGGCGCGCTCTCTGCAGGCAATCAACGCAGGCGACTTCCTGCTCGCGCCTGCGGCGCTGGTCGGCACGTACGGGGGCGGAAAGAGTATTGGGCGCTTCGCGGATATCCTTGGTGCGGGCACGATCGAGCGCTTACGCGAGCGCACGCGCGAGTGTCGGGCACCCGATGCCGTTTTTGCAGAATTGGTTTACAATCCGTCGGAGAACGGCGCGGCCAACGTCGCCATCCGGCCATCGTTGGTTGATTACGAATTGCAGGTCGGTCTGCGCTCGCAAGAAGTGCGCAAACGCGTCGCTCTTGATGATGTGCTGGTTGGTTTGGACAACGGCCGATTCTTTTTCTACTCACTCAGTTTGAAAAAGCGCGTAATCATAACCGAAAACCATCTGCTCAACACGCCATACTTATCGCCCAACTTGTGCCGCTTGCTGTCCAGCGCCGCGCGTGAGGGCACGCGTGGGATCGCGGGCTTCGATTGGCGACGCGCACGCTCACTGCCGTTTTTGCCGCGTTTGCGCTATGGCCGCATCGTGCTCGCTCTTGCGTGCTGGAACGTGGAAGCGCCGTTTTTCAAACCCGACGGCAAAGCGTTCGTCGAGGCCGTCGCAGCCTGGCGGTCACGGTGGAACGTCCCGCGCTACGTCGCGCTCATAGACGCCGACAACAAACTGTGCATCGACTTGAATTCGCAGGCCGGCCTGGACCTGCTGCGGGACCAACGGCCGAACGATAACGATCGGCCGGTTATTCTCGAAGAGTTCTTTCCAGACTTCGATGCGCTGTGGTTGAAACAAGAAGGCCACGCTCATGCCGCGGAGTTTATCTTCAGCTTCTTTCAGCCGAAAAACCGCTCCGTCTTACAGCACGCGGTTACGCCCGAGCTCGTTGCGATACCGCAGCGCGCGCAGCCTTGGAGAGATTGGGTCTATGCAAAGCTATATTGCGGACGCAACCAAATTGATTTTTTCCTGCGCGAAGAGATCGCTCCGTGGATCAAGGCGCTGAAAATGCACGGTGAACTCCATTGGTTTTTTTTGCGCTACGCCGATCCCGCACCACATATTCGCTTGCGCTATCGCGCGCGTACTGCGGGAGCGCATGACGCTTTGATTGAGCAGATCGATAGCTGGCTGGAAAGCGGCGTGCTGCGGGATGCAGCCCTGGCCACCTACGAACGTGAAGTTGAACGGTATGGCGGTGCCGCAGCCATGGAGAGAATTGAAACGCTCTTCACGGTGGATAGCGAGCTGGTTTTATTCGCACTGGGCAGACGAACCCCCAATACCGCCACGCGACTGCACCTCTGCCTGCTGTCCTTTGATCCATTCGTACGTGCGGCTTATCCGAACGATGCGTATGTCGACGTCCTCAAGCAAGTGGCACCACAGAACGGGAGCCAAAAGGTGCGCGATGCCGATCGCGGCATCGTGAAGGCAGCGCAGAATGAAATCGCCGCTGCGCGCACGCTGCCGTTGGACGATGACGCTTCCGCCCCGCTTGCCGCGTTGCGGGATCTAGAGGGAGGCGGTGTGTTGCTGACGCCCTTCGATACCATCTTTTCTAGTCTGATGCACATGCATTGCAATCGCTTCGGCGTTGAGGGCCCTTTGGAGTCGCGATGGCTCAACATCCATCGGCAAGTCTATAGTGGTCTGGCCGCACGACAGCGCAAAAGCGTTGCGAATTCATGATGCGACAATTACAGACGCAGACCGCGCAGCGTGCCCTCGAAATCGCTTCTTGCATCGGCAGGCGCGTCTGCTGTCCAGATGCATATTTCGAGTGCGGGAACGATTCGGGCGGCACCGCCGGAATCGCCGGAGGAACCGCTGGTACCGCGCTATTATCGGCGACTTTGCATCGCATTGAGCCGGAGAAGAACTGGCAGGCGCGCACTCACGAACAGTTGGTCCTTGCAGCGCGATCAAAGAGCAGCGATCGCAGTTTGCATGAGGGTTGGGCGGGACTGTTCGCAGCAGCTGGCTACGCTGCCGGCGCCTCGGAGCGGTATCGCAAACTGCGCACGTCAATTCGCACCTCGCTTCATGCATATATCCATACCGCCTACACACCACCTTATAAAGCGGTGCAATCCACCGCTGAGTTCGATCTGGTCAGCGGCGCTGCCGGATTACTGCTGGTCTTGAATGCGCCGGAAGACCGCGACATCGTGAAAGTTCTTTGCAATTACATCGATTGGCTGACCGCCGATTCCTCGGGCGCCCGCTGGGTTGCGCCGTTCTCCCGGTATTCCCCGGACGGTGAACCGCTCGAGACAATCCTTGCCAACAATCTGGGGCTCGCCCACGGATTGTCCGGAATGCTCGCCGGTCTGGCCCTTAATGAGCACGTGCAAAACACTAGCCCGCTCATCGCACGGCTGGGCGAATGGCTTCTCTCCCATGCCGTTGGCTCAGGCAAAGTCCCGTCGTGGCCCTCTGGCTTGCACGACGGGAAACCCCTCGATGAGCGCTTGGCTTGGTGCTTCGGCACGCCTGGTGTAACAGCCTCACTTTACGCCGCCGGTTATAAGAGTGAACGGAGGGATTGGTGCGATGCCGCTATTGAGGCGCTTCATGCGGCCCTGGCGCCCGTGTTGCCCCTCATGGACCAAGCGATTTGTCATGGCATGGGAGGGCTGGCACTGATTGCTCACACGATTGGGAGGCACGCGCCGGACGAGCGGTTGCTGTGTTTCGCGGGCGAGAGCTACGCGAGCATATGTGCCGCCTTCGATCCGCAGACACGGTACGGATACCGCATTTTGCAGGCGCCACGCCAATGGGTTGACAGCCCAGCGTTTCTTGACGGCGCAGCGGGAATCGCGCTCACATTGCTGGTGCTTGCCGACCTGCCCCATGACACGTGGGTACGGTTCCTGGGGCTCCTAGCGGCAGGAGCACGATAAGTGACGTACAAGGCACTTCGCGGGAGATCATCCCGCCACAAAACTTCAGGGGGTTTCATGGATCAAATTGAAGATATCGATCTAACGATCGATGATTCCGTAGACTCAATAGCTCCTGGTTTCCGTCCTCCAAAAACCTGCGCTGGGACGCGGTGTACCTGTCCACCACCTCGCGCCGGAGGGTAATAACAAGTCCTTCGGAGATCGCTGGAATGTTAAGGCGGGCGCGACGAGTGCCCGCCTTTTTTATGCCAGGCCGAAGTCTTGCAGCAGCTTTTTTAAGAACACGGCATGGCGGTACGATGCACTGTTTCCGAAATGCACGACCATCGTTTTCAGCGAAGGGATAATGTAGAGCGCTTGGCCGCCGGAACCGCTCGCATAAACGATATCCGCGGGCCTCTCGGCTGGACGGAGCCAAAATCCCAGTCCGTATTTTGGGTTAGCGCTCGAGCCTTCGAAGCAAGTGGCAAGGGATCGCCCGCGCACAACTGGCTTGTTGTTCCACAGACCCTTCTGCAAAACAAATTGGCCGAACTTGAGCCATTCACGAGCGGTCACGAAGGCTCCGGTGGGGAGTGGGCTAGTCCCGTCGGGCAGCGTTCGCCAGCGTGTTATGCACATACCGATGGGGTTTAGAATCCGTTTCTGCAAGTAGGCGTGCGGTGAAAGGCCGCGACCGACGAGCTTTCGCTGCAGCACCGCACCGAACACTTGAAGCGGAATGCCGCCATAAGTAAATTTCGTTCCCGGGACGGCAGTGATGTCGCTGGATACACTTTTGTCAAAGGTAGGGACGGCTCTACCTAAGCCGCCGAAGCGAATGCCGCTCGTCAGTTGCAGCAGGTGGCGCAGCGTCACTTGCGATCGTAGCGCACCATCTTGCCAGCTTTCGATGGTTTGCGCAACCGGTTCATCGAGCTGAAAAAGCCCATCGTCTTGAGCGGCAACTGCGGTGACGCCCCAAAAACTCTTGGCGCCGCTGTACAACGGATGTGCTTCTTCGCGAGCGAACCCGCCGGCGTATTCCTCGAGGAGCAGAGTGCCGTTTTGCACGACTAGCAGGGCGTGCAGCTTGTGACGTCGCGCATACTCCTGCGCAGCGTCAAAACTCATGGATGATACGGTGATCTAAATTCTACAACGAACAAGTACGTTGACGGCACGGCTGTGCAGTTTGCGCGAGCCGGATAATAGGTGCTTTGACGCGCCGCTTTTATCGCTTCCTGATCTAGAGAGGCATTGCCCGAAGTTCTGTCCAGCGAAGTGCCCAACACCGAACCGTTCTCCGACAGCGATACCTTGACTGCCACCGTTCCAGCCGCACCCTGTTCCACTGCCATCTCCGGCATCTGCGGCACAACCTTTTGCGCTAGCGCCGCAGGGACATCGGGCCTCGAGCAAGTGTCAGAGTTGGAATCAACATTCGCTTTTCTCACATCTTGTTGCGAGAGGAAAAGAGCCAATTGATGAACGCGCCTGCCGTACAATTGCATTTCACGATAAGCCGTACTATTTTTCTTCCACCGATCGGCGTTCCGTAAGGTATTTCTCATGTAGCGATCGGCATCGACGACTATTCCTGGCCCTGTCTGGGTGTAGAGCAGCGTGAGATATCGATCATGAAAGCGCATCGCGTAATAGTGCGCATTTTCCGAGGGGTTCAAACACGGCAAATCCTGCCCGTTTGCGCTAACAACATCGAGTTTCCGACGTGCTACTTGCCAGTCCAGCAGTGCCGATGCATCCTTGTTGTTAGCTCGATTTGATTCGGCGGACGCCAAAGCTCGTTGCGCCAAGACAAGCTGATGCTTCAGCGCCTGGCAGTTACTAGCTGGCGCCTTGCTGACGCAAACTATCTGGAAACCCGCAACGATAGAAAGCAGGCAAAGTACCTGAAGAATCCGCTTTACGGACCTCATTTAAGATACGCGTAAACGTAGTGCGCCACGTCGCTAAGATCATTCTGCGATAGCTTCCAGCGGGGCATGACCTTATCGAGCGGCTTACCTTGGTTGTCGATGCCGTGCGAGATCGCGCGTTCCAGACTGACAATGGTGTACGGCGGTTTTTGTTTGCCCGCGAGCGCCGCGTGGCGCAAGTCAGCGCTCACCGCGCCGTCGGTAAACTTCTGACCGCCCGCACCATTTGCACCGTGGCACGCTGCGCATGAGGGGCGTAGCGGCGGACTCGCTGCAACGATTTTAAGCCCATCGCGGTCGCGTCCGGTGAGAAAAATCAAGCGACCGTTTTCGGTGGCGACCTTTGGCGTAAGGTTGCCGTGAGGTTTAGCGGACAACGACGCGCCGGAGTGGTCGCGCTGCGAACATCCCACCAGTCCGCCGGCGACAGCCGCGAGGAACGCAAAAGAAATCTTCATTAGGTATAATTCGGATGCCGACTGCGGTTGCCTGGCGGCTACAACTTGTCTCCGGGGCAGGGACCGAGATCGGTAATTCCACCATGCGAGTGAGTCTCGACGTACTTTACGATTGGAGGTTCGCTGGCTTCCTTATCCAGCGGAGGGGGCTGAAATAAAACATCGTCGGGCGGTTGTTTTGCGCTATTCGCATCGGAAAATGGATATGATGCTTCGTCTTGATACAGGAAGGGATAATCCAAGGCCAGTTTCTCGATGTGGCCGTCCTTGAAAGGCACTTCAAGACGGATGTCTTGCGCGAAGGCGTGTCCGCGCATATGCGGGCTATTGATGGCGACAAACGAAGGAATCCCGCACGGTATCTCACCGGGCGGTTGTCCTCCGGTTCCATTTCCATTACCGCCGGTTCCCGATCCAGTCCCGCCCGTTCCATTTGCTCCCGTGCCGGCACCTGAACCAGAGCCACTCCCGGCTCCGCCGCTGCCGGTCCCGGATCCGTGGCCGCCGGTCGGTACTCGAACGCGCCCTTCATTGGCTGCAACGCTAACCGCTTTCGGACGAGCCGAACCTCCTCTGCGGCGCGCGAAATGCGCAGAAGCGCGAGCGGCAGTCCGCGCAACGTGCAAGACGATGGGTTGAGGACTGGCGATGATTTGGCGCCGGTACACGACGGGCAACGGCGTAGCTTTTGGCGGCGGTGTAGGTTTGAGTTTGTGCGCGGGCCGCGGCGATGGGCGCTGCACGATGTGCACAATTTGCGAGATGATTCTTTCCGGCTGCTGTGCCAATTCGTTGTGGGGAACTAGGCCGGCAATGACTTCGTGCAATGCAACTGCAAGCGCAAATGCAATGAGCAGCCGCCTGCGATAGTCTCGGGGAAAAAAAATGAGCCATCCGCGCGCGGCGGACGACTCATCGTTACGCTGATTCAGTGTGCGCTACGCGGTCAGTCCGCCTACGACGGATTCTGTCCGTAGGTACGATAGTACCACTGTCTGAACTGCTGTTCGGTCGGATAATATCCATAGTGGCGATAGAACCACGAGCGGTAGTTCGCTTGACGCCGCTGTTGTTCGCGCATCTCAGCTTGTTTGATGCGTTTCTTGTGGTTGTAGTTCGTAATTCCGATGGCGGCTGCGGCGCCACCGATCAGGATGTTGCGCGTGCTTGCCGCTCCATCGGCCAACGCCGGAGCAAGGCATCCCAGGGAGATCGCCGCCGTCAACGCGGATGCAAGTAATTTTTGTTTCATAGCAGATCCTTTCTACCAACGCTACTGGCTAGTATACGAAAAGGCGGCCAGGACCGTTCCACGAACGCTGCGTGCGGTGAAGCTAGAATCGCTGGTCAGAGCAATCCCCGACTTTCCGATCCCAGGGATATTGTTCAGGGACATAACGCCCTTGTTGAAAGACTCCGCCGGCTTCAAAGCAGCCATTAACCTCTTCGTCGATCGTTTTCGAGACCGTCCAATTGACTATATAGTTGGCATTGAGGCTCGAGGATACATGCTTGGGGCGCCGCTTGCCTACGCATTGGGTTGCGGGTTCGTACCGGTTCGCAAGCCCGGAAAATTGCCGGGCCAGAAGTTCATCCAAGAGTACGCCCTCGAATACGGCACCAACTCTCTGGAAATCCACGATGATGCGGTGGGGCGTGGCCAGCGTGTTGTGGTGGTCGATGACTTGCTGGCTACCGGCGGCACGGCCAAGGCGACGCGGCAACTGCTCGAGCGCTTAGGAGCACGGATCGAGGGATTCGCCTTCCTCATAGAGCTGGCCGAGCTGCATGGCCGCGACCGGCTTGCGGGAGTCGACGTCACCGCTTTTATTACTTATTAAGTTTCCAAAAAAGTCGCGGATATGGCATTATTGACGTAATGGTGGTCGAAGAGCTGGTAGCCAAAGTGCAAACCTACGACCCGTCGCTCGACGGGTCGTGGCTTAAGCGCGTATACGAAGTGGCGGACGATGCTCACAAAGGGCAACTGCGCGCTTCGGGCGAGTCCTATATCGGCCACCCTCTATCGGTTGCAGAGATCCTGGCGGATCTCGAGATGGACCGGGCCACGATCGCCGCCGCCATTCTGCACGACGTCGTGGAAGACACGACCATCACGAGCGAGCAAGTCGCGCAAGAATTCGGCGAGGAGATCGCCTCCCTTGTGGAGGGCGTTACCAAGCTGACTCGCATCCCGTATCAATCGAAAGAAGAAGCGCAGGTCGAGAATCTGCGCAAAATGTTCATGGCGATGGCCAAAGACATCCGCGTCATCATCATAAAATTAGCGGACCGTTTGCACAATATGCGCACGCTGGGAAGTCTACCGGCCGCTAAGCAGGAAGCGATTGCCCGAGAAACGCTCGACATTTATACGCCGATTGCCCACCGTCTGGGAATTTGGAAGATCAAATGGGAGCTCGAAGATTTGTGTCTGCGGTATCTCGATCCGCAAGCATATCGTGATATTGTCGAACGAGTGGCCAAAACGCGCCAGCAGCGCGAGGCGTCGGTTTCCGAAGTAATCGAATCATTACAGAAACAGTTCGGGGAACTTTCGATACAGTCGGAGATTCAGGGCCGCCCGAAGCATTTCTATTCGATTTACAATAAACTGAAGACGGGCCGCGAGTTTTCTACCATCTACGACCTCAGCGCGATTCGCATCATCGTTGACTCGGTGAAAGATTGCTACGGCGCGCTCGGCGTCGTGCACTCACTGTGGACGCCTTTACCCGGCCGCTTTAAAGATTACATCGCGATGCCCAAGCCCAACATGTATCAGTCGTTGCACACGACGGTGGTTGGTCCGAGCGGCGAGCCTTTGGAAATCCAGATTCGCACCTGGCAGATGCATCGCACCGGCGAATACGGCATTGCCGCGCATTGGCGCTACAAAGAAGGCGGCAAGGTCGATCCATACGAGAACAAGCTTTCGTGGCTGCGCGCGTTGCTCGAATGGCAAAAAGACATGCGTGACTCGCGGATGTTCATGGAGAGCCTGAAGCTGGACCTGTTTGACAGTCAGGTGTTCGTGTTCTCTCCGCGCGGCGATGTTTTCAGTATGCCGGCGGCCGGCACTCCGCTCGACTTCGCCTATCAAGTGCATACCGACGTCGGAAATCATTGCGTCGGCGCGAAGGTGAACGGACGTATCGTTCCCCTCGACTACCAACTCAAGAGCGGTGACATTTGCGAAATCTTGGTGAACAAGAATTCCGGACGACCTTCGCTGGACTGGCTCTCCATCGTCAAGACTTCGAGCGCAAAACACAAAATCAAACAGTGGTTTCGCAAAGAGCGCCGGGAAGAAA
>JAABUQ010012032.1_pt1 | contig 10872 bp, 10 predicted proteins | sample 5560001 | NCBI WGS metagenome assembly JAABUQ01 (sample SAMN10711888, study PRJNA513371) | rock metagenome | isolation source: Antarctica rocks | place: Antarctica: Victoria Land, Finger Mt nord | collected 2015-12-18
GGTCGTGCCGGCGCCCTTCGCGCTGGGCGACGACATCATGGCCAACTCGGTCTGCTGCGCGTGCTTCCGCAACCCGCCGCACCAGCGCCACGTGCCGCGGCTGCTGGACGGCCAGGTCCCCGAGGCGCGCCGCCCGCCCGAGGCCCTAGGACGGGGTTTGGTGCCGGGGCGCCGCATGGCGGGAGCGTGTGCCTGCGTGGGTGCGCGCGTGACCACGGCGGCCCGGCAGTGAGCCTCGTGACCAGAGTAGTGAGTGTGTGAATGCTTTGCATGCTGGGTAAGCACTGGCGAGAAGTGCGCGGACCGCGGAGCAGTGCCTGAGCATGCGCGGTCGGCAAGCCAGCCCAGCTGTGCCGCCTTTGCGGCTGTGATGGACACATAGGGCTGCTGAGTTCGGCGTGCTTGTGCGCAGCCGTCGGTGGTCCGGGAGTGCGACCTGCAGCCGCCGAAGCCGCTGTGGCATGAGGACACGCGCGGGCGGCCCGGCGGCGGCGGCGGCGGCGGGCGCGGGCACGGCGGCCCAGCTGGCCCGCTGGCGCAGGGCGCACACCGCATGCTCGCAGCCTCGCTGCAGGCGCAGGCGCGCCGGGGGCTGCTGTCGCTCTGTCACGCGCGCTGAGCGTGCGCTCATAGCGCGCGCGTGCTTGGCGCTCACGCACCCCTCATGCAGGAGCTCCTGTGATCCTGCTTGTTGGCACTCGGGGAAGCAGTCCCGCCTGTACTATTTGTTCGCAAGTGCGCATCTACACTAAAGCATTTGCGACGTAGCGAGTGGCTGAGGCAAGGCCCGTGCAGGCGGCGGCCAACCTGCGGCTGGCGGCGCTGGGCGGCGGCGGCGCGGCGGGCACGCCGCCACCTGCGTACGCGAACGGCGGCCACGGCGCCGGCGCATACGCGCCCGGGGCCAACCCCTACGCGCCCGCATTCATGCCCGCACAGCAGCCGGCCGCGCCGGGCGGCTACGCCGGCGCGACATATCCCGGCGCGGCGCCGTACCCCGGCGCGCAGCCGGCGCAGCATGCTTACGCGCCGCCGCCGGCGCAGCACTACGCCGCGCCACAGCAGGCGTACTACGCGCCGCAGCAGGTGAGCCGGCGCCGGCGGCACGGCGCGCGCTCGCAGCGCCGTGGCCACACAGTGGGGGCATCCGCGGCTGCCGGTGGGCCTGCCGGCAGCGAACGCGCGTACGCGCGCGCAGGCGTACGGTGCCGCGCCGGTGTACCATGCGGGGCCGCAGCCGCAGTACGGCGTGCCCGCGCATGCCCAGTATGGCGTGCCCGCGCACGCGCAGTACGGCGTGCCGGGCGGCTACGCCGGCGGGCCCCAGGCGCCCAACCCCAGCATGGGCGGCTATGGCGGTGCGCGCCCGCCGCGGTCCCGGGCACCTCGAGTTGATTTGTGTTGTTCTGTGCTTGCGATGTGCCGTCGGCCAGCATGGTGCCGCCCTGACGGGGGCCGCTGGCCGGCGCGCAGGCGCGCAGCCGGCATACCAGCAGCCGGCGCAGCAGGGCAACCGCTTTGCGCCCCTGCAGCGCGACGCGCGGGGTCGCGACCCTCGGCGGTGACGCCCCGGCGCTGCGGGGGCGGCTCGCGGCGCATGGCATCTTGGGCAGAAGGCGCCTGTAGTCATGGTGACAGTGTTGCGTCGCAGTTCCTGTTGGATAAGCTGCAGGACAGGCTCATGTTGGCATGATATTCTTCCGCAGCGGCCGTGAACGGATGCAAGCCCACCGTGAGCGGCTGACAGTGTTTCATGCTCATGAAGACGCGTGTGAGTGCCACGGGTGCCAGTGCGGTGCCTGTGCAGCAGCCCTGCTTTCGTGTTGGTGCAGGCCCCATGCGTGCACAGCCCACTTTGGTGAGCCCCGCTCAGAGCGCGTTGAGCTTTTGGAAGCAGAGCGTATTGTCGCTCACCTGAGGTTGTGTCAGGCATGCTTCACTTACGGATGACCAGGAGCAGGCATGCTCTGTGAAGAAATGTAATGGAGCGGTGCGGAGGCCATGTTTGCCTGCTTGGCTTCTCGGTGTTATGCTTCTTGCTATGGAGGCTTACTTGCATAGCATCAGGTTGAGCAAGCTCGGGGCTGACAAGCCGCCTCTATTGCCCGCATGTCACCACATGCACCAGCACACGAGCGCGGTGGCAGCCAGCGCGGCGTCTGAGACGAACAGGAAGCAGGCCTCGAACACCAGCTTGGGCGCAAACAGCGCCCAGACCATGATGTGGCGGCGCTGAATGGCGGCGCTCAGCATCGCCGCGCCTGCAACCAGCGCGCGCAGGAGCGCAAAGGCATGCGTCGCCTGCACCAGCGCCTGTGCCAGGCAGGCCGCTTAGCCCCACTGTACCCACATGTGCAATGACACTTTCATGATCAGTTCGACATGCCGAACACAGCACTGCATGTTACAGCGCCCATTGCCGATGACGCCTTCCTACAGATGCCAGAGCGTGTGCAGAACAGCAGCAGACCAGATGGCGGCATGTGCTAAAGCTCCAAGCAACCTCCGAGTGCGCCTGTCCTCCATGAGCGCCCTCGCGCGGCACCTGGGCGCCGGAGCCGCCAGCGCGCGGCAGCAGGAACAGCAGCGGCAGCGACAGCGCGCTCAGCAGGTGCGCGGCGAACGTGTTGAGCGCCAGCAGCGCGCCCGACCGCCAGAAGCCAAACTCTGTCAGCCCGACAAACCCTGCACGCCCAGCTGTGCGCGTCGTGCTGCGTGCGCAGATGCGGTGCATGCACACCGGTCCCCTGGTGGCTGGCAGATGGCCGTGTCACTCTGGGCACTGGAACAGTCAGGCATGTCCCCTATCCGGCGCCCAAACACGCGCGGCGCCCGCTCACCTGCCGCAGTCTGCAGGCCGGCGAACTCGCAGAAGTGGCCGGTGCAGAAGAAGAGCTGCGTGCCGAGCAGCGCCCAGAGCGTGCCCGCGACGCTCGCGCGGCTGCGCTCCTGCCACGGGGTGCGCCGCAGCGGGGGCCCCGCGCGGATGCAGGCCCATGCACATGCGGCCTCCAGGAGGCCCAGGCCCGCCGCTGACATGGCAGCGGCGCCCAGCACCGCCGCCACGGGCGGCAGCAGCGCCGCCACGCACCCGGTGAGCAGGAGGCCCACTGCAGCCTCGCCGGTGTCAGGGGCTGAGAGCGCCGGCTCTGGCTCCGGCGGGTCCGCCGCATCGGGCACGATGCCGGCCGAGCGCGTGACGCCGCGCCGTTTGCACGCTCGCTCTGCTTCGCCCGGCGGCGGCGCACGCCGCACAGCCTTCCCGCAGGGGCCGCCCGCGGCAGCGACCGCGCCAGGCGGGCAGCACGGCGCACGCGCGTGCGGCAGGCCGCTGGCCCAGGCGGTGAGGGCGAGCGCTGTGACAGAGGTGGCGAACACCAGCCGCGGCAGCAGCACGGCGGAGCCGGGCGCTTCTGCAAAGCGGACGCGGATGCCGGCGGCCCAGCGCTGCGCCGCCGCGCCGAGGGCGCGCGCAAGCGGCTGAACCGCGGCGGGCAGCGGCCATGCCCACGCACGAGGCGCCGCTGCAGCGGCGTCGCGCGTGCGCTGCGAGCCGTGAACCCCTTCCAGCGCCAGGTGCAGCCCCGCGCATGCGTGCGCCGCCTGCAGCGCCGCGCCGGATGCCCGGCGCATGTGCTGCTGCGCCACGCATGCCGCGCCGCCGCCCGCCGCCGCCTCGCGCGCCCCAAAGTGCGCCTGCAGCCGGCGCATCAGGACGTAGGCGCCGGCTGCCGGCAGCGCGCGCAGCGCGGCGCGCAGGGCGGGAACCAGGGCTGGCGCAGACGCGCCCAGGGACGCCGCCAGCGCCGCGGCCGCGCCCTCCCAGGCGTTGCCTGCCGAGCTGGCCGCGGCCTTGTGCATGGCGTTGGTCGGCGTGCGGGCGACGACGCCGGCGGCCGCCGCCAGAGCCGCCGCCGCCGCCACGCCCAGAGCGGGCCGCGCCGACCGCCCCAGCATGGGCTCGCGGCCAGGCAGCGGCCTGCCCGGCCGCGTCGCCGGGCGCGCGCCTGCTCGGCTGTGTGGGCGCCCGGGGTCGGCAGGTGGCGACGCATGAGCGCGCGCCGCCGCAGGCCCTGCGAGCGCGAGGCCGAGCAGGGCAACCGCGCCCGCGGCCAGGTACCCCTCGGCCATCACCGCGTTGGCGGAGAAGACCGCGCCGGCGCAGGCGAGCGCCGCCGCCAGCGCGAGCCCGTGCATGCCGCGCAGCAGGGCCCAGGCGCTCGAGGCGCGGCTCAGGCTCGCGGCGGCGCCCGGCGCGAGCGGCCCCTCGGCCGGGGAGGCCTGGGGCGCTGGCGGGGCGCCCGGCGGCTGCGGCGGCGCGCCGGCAGCAGGCTGCTCCGCACAGCTGCGACCGGCATGCTGCGACGCGGCCGCCGTGCTCGCGCGGGCCGGCGACGACGGCGCTCCCGTGTCGCGGCCACTGCGGACGAGCTCGCTCGGGCGCACGCGGCCGCCAGCGCACGGCGGCTCTGCGCCGTCCAGGGCGGCCGCAGTAGAGCAGCGCAGCTGCAGCAGCAGCGCCGCAGCGAAGACGCCCAGCCCGGCGAGCATGGCGGCCGGGCTGAACTGCGTCCACTGTGCGCGCGCCAGCGCCGCGGCATGCGCCAGGAAGGCTGCCAGCCTGGGGCGCGCGTCTGCAGTGCTGACCCTGACAACTGCTCCGGCACTCTGTCATGTCTGCAGGCAGGCGCCGTGCTTCTGCAGCAAGGTGCGCAATGCATGCATGCCACGCGCGGTCAGTCAGAGGTCTGGTCCCTCGCGAGCCCCTCAAAGGCGGCCGGCAGCACTGCCGGCCCTCTACTGCGTACCACTCCTCTTGCTCCTGCGATCCAGCGGCGGCAGCGGCGGCCCTGGCGAAGAGCGCATCGCTACATGCCAGCAGCTTTGCTGGCAGCGCGGCCCCAGCCGCCGCGTACGAGGCCAGGTAGCGATGCACCTGTGGGCGATGAGCCCAGTCTGCAGCATCTACAGTCCTTGGTCAGGTTTACATTGTAAGCATGCATGCGCGCATGGTGCCTGCTACATAGTCTCCTGCCAAGACTTGAGAGCAGCACTCTGCAAGGCCTGCAGAGACAGAGTGTCATCAAGGCTGGACGCGAAGACGTGACATAGGCAGCGCGCCTGCCAGGCGTTGCCTGCAAGGGCAGCACGGAATGAGGCCGGCGCGTCATGTGCGCCTGACAGCAGCCAGAGCTCGCGCGAGAGCCGCCCGACATTCCCGAAGGGTATGGGCACGCCCAGCAGAAGCGCCATGCTGCTCGCAAAGTCCAACTGGGGCAGTGTCACCACGGGCGCCTGCGCCACGCGCGCCACGTCAGGCAGAACGTCACATGTTCCGTTCACAGTCAACTCCATGTAGAGCAAACAAACGAAGCTTGACAGCTTTAACGGGCACTTGTTCCGGCACCTGGCACGGAGGCGCGTCTGCCTGATCAGGTACATGACAGCTGCTGGGATGCAATGGTAACGCTGGCAGGCTGTGAAGCACCCAGGTCAGCTCAGGCACTGCTGCCCTGCACGCAGTACGAGCAGAGTGCTGCGGGCCCCGCATGCAGCACCCAACACCAGGTGGAGTGCTCATGGCCCGGCACCCATGCTTCCCACCATTTCAAGTGGTTGAGAAGACACTCCAGCCAGGACTGACGCTGGCACCGGCCCTGCGGTGCGGTGCAGATGCGCCCTGCAGCTGCTGCAGCGAGCCACAGAATCAGCGACAACTATGCAGGTCCAGCAGCGTACCCGCTGCGTCTGCGGTGCAGCGCGGCGGCGCTCAGCGCCAGTAGGACAGTATGCGCCTCTGCGGGGGTGCCGCCGCCATGGTCGCCGGCCGCCGTCTGCCCGTGATCGCCCAGGACAACCACCAGGGTGCGCTCGTGGCGGCCGCCGGGCGCAGCCTCGGCCACCACTGCATCCACTGCCTGGCGCACAGGCGCGCTCGCAGGCTACATTGGGGGTCGCAAGCGCGCATGTCTGGTGCGAGAGGCACGCCGCATCACATTCAGGCAGCGAGCGGGCTTGGCAGGAGTGCCACAGTAGGCACAGGCGGACATGCTGCCCTGATACTGTGCAAGGCACGGCATGCAAGTGCGAGGCAGCCTTGTTCACGGCTTACCGCAAGCCGGGCTGCGGCGCGCCTGCCATATGTGCGCGTCCAGCTGGCGCAGCTTCGCAGTCATGGCAGGCCCGGCCGCGCCGTGGACGTGCCCCACATGGTCCACCCCCAGGTAGTGGGCCACCAGCACGTCCCAGGTGCCCGGGTCCGCAAGCGCCGGGAGCAGGCCCTGCTCTGACCAACAGCGCCATGCGCCAAGTGAACGCAGCATGTTCCAAACGGCGACTGCGCCTGACGCGTCACGCCGTGCATCGTGCCAAAGCGGGTGAACGGGTCGCGTGCCCGCCAGACGCCATCGTCCACGGTGCTGAAGTCGTGCACGTTGAAGGACGGGAAGGGCTGCGCCCAGGCGAACGCCCCCGGGAAGAGCTGCAGCCAGGTATCATCGCCCAGGAACGCCTGCATGCGCGCATGGCCTGGAATCAGCGAGAGCAAAGAGTCAGGTCCAACTCATATACTGCTGCACTGCGTGTATATGCGCAGCACGCTGTATATGTTCAGCACGGCCCCTGCAGTGCTCGCACCAGCCTTCGCCCGCTACTGCGCAGCTGCGCAACAAGGTTGTCCTCTACCACTGCCCCAGCAGAGAAGCTCCTTGACAGGTCCATGAAAGTGGGCAGCCCTGAGCGTCCAGCAACACGGCCACGCTTGGCTTCGCAAGCAATGGCAAGCATCAACACTGGCTTGTGCAACACGCCTGCTTGTCGCACCGCCCGTCATGAGCGCCTTCAGGCGCTGCATGGTGACGGTCGGCGGGTCTGCCACAAATTTGGCAAGCACAGCGCCTCGGCCCTGCGCACAGCAGGGCAGGTCGCCGCAGGCGACATGGCAGTACTAACCCGCACCAAGCCCTCAAGCCACATACCGCTTCGCGAGCGAGCTGCTGCAGGACAGGTATTTCGCCCGGGCTGCCGTCCGGAGGCACTGCGACGTCAAAGCGCAGCGCGTCGATCACGACCAGGACCGCCTTGTCAAACTGCTGCTGGGCCCAGCACCCAGTGCTGGCATTGGCGCTCCAGCCTGCGCTGCTCAGGAGCGCTGCTTTGCTGTCACGCAGGTCTGTGCACGTGCTCGCTTCCTGGAGCTCGACGCGCGTCAGCAGGAAGCCTGCAGCAAAGATGCCCAGGGCTATGCTGTGAAGCAGAAAGAATGCTGACTGGTGGTAGACGAGGCGGCGCAGCATAATCCTGTCAGAGTGCTTGCTACTGGCGCTTTCTGCCGACACTGCCTGAAGCATTTACAAAGCAGGCTCCTCCGCTAAGTGTGGTTGAGGTGTCGCACGCGCAGTGTTGCGAGTGCGCAAGCTGGGGGGCCATGTTACTGCATAACGCAGTAGGGTCTCTGCTGACCATGCATCTTATGAAAAAACACCGCTCATTCCTCCACTCCAAAGCCGCAAGTGCTTGGTGCTAGATCATGGGGTGCACTGTTGCTCCATGCTGATTGCATGCTTGGAACCTTGGGGACCAGCAGTGCATTCCTGCGGTTATCTCTGCTTACTTTAGAGCAAAAAATTGTATATGATGGCAGTGGCTGCAATTACCGTGTAGCCACACAGACACTTCGTGCGCTGTGCCCATCACACCGCAGTCATATAGACTTAACAGACAATTTGATCTCGTTCGCACTTGCAGGGCTACGCCTATGCTTACCATAAAACAATATGACAAAGTTCATGTCACCTCACTGGCACACCATACAGCCGTGCCCAGCGCGAGGGGGCGCTCAATGAGTTCCTATACACTGAACTTGGGTCGCTCGTACCATGCGGGCGAGCATGCTGTGTCATGGCGACTGTGACAACAAGGACGCCTGACAGGCAGGCCAGCAAACGATAGATCGGGGTCAACACGCAACCTGACATACCATGCAGGCACAGCCGCTCAAAGCATGCGCAGTTGTTACTTCACAGCCAGCCTAAGCGACCTCAAGTCCTAGGCCGCACATATTTGCGCTACTATCAGCAACAGCGACAAGGGAACAAGGTAACAAGGGACAAGCAGGCAATGTACTCAGACACCTGCAGTGCATCAATTCAAATCTGATGCAAAGTTGTGCCTACAGCCGCAGCAGTGCCTAACGAGCCTGCGTGAGCTCAGCGGAGCTTTCCTGGCCCTGCCGAAGCGCCTCTTCGGCGCTGCCAGCACGAGCGAAGCTGCCGGCGCTCTCCCCTCGGAGCTCCGCCGGCTTGGGCGGTACATGCAGGCAGAGCAGGATGCAGGCGGCTGCCAGGTTGCAGCCGCCCAGCACGTACATCGGCACAGCCGTGCCGCGACAGCACGCCCAGGATGTACGGCCCCGTGAAGCCTCCCCTGGGGCGGGCATGCGCAGCCTCCACAGGGGCATGCATAGGCATCTGTGACATATCCTTACCTGCTGCTCACCAAATGCCCAGGTATTCACGCCTACAAACACACGAGCACAGCAAGGCCCGAGCATGCATAAGCCAAGCCCGTGGCCTTGAGCTCCATCGACTGATTGTTCTTCTGCTTACGCCTTCGTGCCATGAGAGCTGTGCATGTGCCGCACGCAGGGCACCCTCCCCCGGCGGGCCGGGGCGCGCCAGGACGCAAACGCATTGAAGAAGCCAAAGCCGGGCGCCTTGGCCCGGCCGCAGAGCAGCAGCGCGGGCCAGGACGTCAGCGGGCCCCAGGAGCCGGTGATGCCCAGCGCGGCCAGCACCAGCAGGGCGTACGCGCTCGCCGCGCCGTGCGCGGCCGCCATGGTCGGCACCAGCCTGGCGCCGCGGCGACCCGCTTCCGCTCAGACAGCACCCGGCTTGCGCCGACCCAGCTTCAAGCCGTGTCTGGACCACGCCTCCATGAAACGCTCAATGTGCGTGCAAAACAGAATCAGCCTGTTGGTTGGTGTGAGCCGTCACGGGGCGCAGCAGCAGGTGATGGCAACCCTGCACAAGACATAGCTTGATGAAATGCAGTCCGACACCCTACGTTGGCAGAGGACGGGACGAGGGGCTGCACATGAAGGCGGCGCCGCTGATGGCGAGGCTGGCGAAGCAGTGCAGGTTGCGCTCGCGGAAGCGCATGGACGTGTACGCCAGCGCGCACAGCGCGGCCGCCGCCGGCACGTACAGCGCCGTCGACAGCAGCGCCAGCCGCGCCGTGTGCTCGGCCTGCGGCGCGGCTCCGGCCCAGGTTCGTGCTGTTCGGCGTGGTTCACCCCGCTGCATACAGCACCAGGAAGCCGCGCACATCAGGGGTCCAGATCGCCCCAATGAGCACGGTCGCAGGGCCACCAGGTTCTGTAGCTCAGGCTCCCGCGACAGCCTGCCGGGCGGGCGCGGCGCGCGCGCCTCGGCATGCATGGTGGTGCTGGCGGGGCGCGGGACGATGCCCTCGGCGAAGCTGCCGCTCAGGATGGCCTCCAGCATCAGGGGCGTCCAGAAGATGACCTGGCCGCGGGCGCGGGCCAGCGTGAGGGCGCTCGGCGGCGCGCGCGGGCCAGCGTGAGGGCGCTCGGCGGCGCGCGAGGGCGCGCGCGCCATGCGCGGGGGCAGGCAGCACGACACGGTCAGGGTTAGGCCTCACCGAGAAGAAGGTGGTCTGTACCAGGTAGAAGCAGAAGCCCAGGACCCAGATCTGCCACTGCAGGACCCAGCCTGCGCCCGGCCCCCGCCTCGCTGAGTCGTGCGCGCCGGCCGGCCGGCTGCGCCGAGCAGCCCATGGCATGAACAGGCGTGCCTGCAGGGCATCTTTGCTCCTTTGTTTGCTCAATGAGCTGACTTGCCTTCATGACATGCGTTTAAAATTAGGCGGGAGCACAACAAAGGAGTCACTTGCATGACTAGGGCCTGTGGGCGTGCGGTGTCAATTATCTACAAGCACCTCTCAGACTACTCTTCAGCGAGGAAGACTCCTTTTGTCAGCAGTTCATAGCACCTGTGTCTGGCTCAGCTCGCTCATGACACGCACACAATCAGGGTCAGCAGACGAAGGATGGCGGCAGCGCACGCCAGACGCTGGCGGACGCCGGGGCCGCCGCGGCCGCGGCGGCGCCGGCCGCGCGCATGCGCTGCGCGGCCCAGGCGCGCTCCCGGCTGGTGAGGCACCAGGCGCGCGCGGGCGAGGCCGGCAGGGCAGCCTGGCGCCCCGCCCGCCCACAACCGCATCAGGCGCCGGCCGCGCACGGACGAGCTGGCATGCACCCGGGCACTCCTCGGTGCGAGCGTGTGCAGCGTACGCATGCACGAGCCCCGCAGTTGACTCTGTCTGGCTGTGAGGGTTTGGGATGTGCACAGGCACGGCGGGCGTGCAGGGACAAGGACAGATGGAGCCGGGTCTGCAGCGGGCCTGCCTTCAGCAGTATGCCGACGACAACTGTTACTGACCCCTCCACGATGAACATCCACTGCCAGCCGCGGATGTTGGCAAGGCCGTCCATGAGCAGGAGCCCGGCAGCGATCGGACCGCCCAGGACCTGCGGCACGTCGGCATTCAGCTTGGCTGGGCGTGCTGCAGCACGGACAGGAGGCCCCGCGGTCCGCAGAACATCACCGACGCGGACGCGCGCCTGACTCAGGACAGTGCCCGCCAGGACAAACGCGTAGGCGTGCGTCATTTCCGGCTCAGTGAAGAAGAGGGAGTAGTGCACCCAGATGCCTGCGCAGAGCGTACATACTGTTATGCATGCGAGCTTCCTTGGAGCCGCGCACCGCAGCCGCCTGGCGCAGAAGCAGGCTGTGGACTTGCGGTGCAGTGGCAGTGCAGGCTTCAACAAAGCCGCAGGCCGCCGCGCCGCAC
>JAABUQ010012037.1_pt1 | contig 10870 bp, 1 predicted proteins | sample 5560001 | NCBI WGS metagenome assembly JAABUQ01 (sample SAMN10711888, study PRJNA513371) | rock metagenome | isolation source: Antarctica rocks | place: Antarctica: Victoria Land, Finger Mt nord | collected 2015-12-18
TAATTTTAATATAATTTTAATATAATTTTAATATAATTTTAATATAATTTTAATATAATTTTAATATTATATATATTTTAAAATAACTTTTAAAAAGAATGTTTTTATTTCGTTTATTATTATATTAATTTTTATATATTTTGTTATAAGTCTGTTTGCTTTATATTTCTTTATAATTAATTTTATTAATTTTTTATTTTTTTTATAATAACTTATTCAAATTTAAAATAAAAAGGAAAAAATATTTTTTATTATATATTTTTTATTAAATTTTAATATTAAATTTTTAATTTTTGTAAATAAATAAACCTTTTTTATTATATTTTAAATTAATATTTAAAAAAATAAAAATTTTATTAAATCAATCTTTTTATAATAAAAATTTAATAAATAATATTTTTATAATATTTTTATTTTCGAAAAGCGTTTTTCAAATACTATATATATAAATTAATATATTTATTTATTTATTTATTATTCTTATAATAATATCGATATAAAACCTTTTTTTTAATATTATAAATTTTATTTCTTTTTAAACTTTTAATTTCGATTTTTTCGATTATTAAAACATTATTCTTTTACAATTTTAATTTGAATATTATATATATTAAATAAAAATAACATTTGTAACATATAATAAAAACCCTTTTTACGATAAAAGAATCAAACGTTTAGATTATATATATTTTTTTAATTCATATTCAATATAACATTCGTTAAGGCTTATACAGAAGTTATATTTTTTGCTTAAAAGTTTGCTATATTCCTTTATAAATTACTGTAATTTTTATCTTATTTTAATTACTATTTTTTGTATTATCGAAAATCCGTTTTGTATTTTTATATCCTTTTATTATAAATCTTCTATTAAGGAACCGCGCAGAAAAAATAAACAATTTATAATCTTTATTAATATAAATAGAAATTATAATTAAGGGAATCCTAATAGATTCCTATTTATTTATACTATTAGCTAAGTTAAGCTAAATAAGGAAAATCTTTAATAATTGCTTTTAATAAGTAATACTTTATAAGTCTTCGAAAAGTAATATATATTAATATTAAATTAATAAGTATTCGAACCTTTATCATTTCTGTTTTTATAGCTCCTTATAAGATAATATTATTAATTATTCTATAAGAATTAACAAAGCTGCCCTGCTTACTCGTATATTATTCATTAATATTATATTATTTATAATTATATTAATTATATTTAAACTATTATTTTAGCTAAAAGTAATTATTTTTTATTTTATTTCTTTAAAGCTTAGGAATTTACTTAATAGAGAAAGTAAATTAGGCTAATTGTTATAAAAATATATTCTTGAGAAATTCCTAAAAGTAGTAAATCTTCCTTAAATAAAATATAATTTAAAAATATAATTTGTTTATATATAAATATTAATTAAATAATTAAAGATAATTAAGCTTTAAATATAAATTAAGTAATTAAAATTTTTAGTTATTAACGTAATAATTAAAAATATATATATTAAATATTAAATATTTATTTATAAATAATTAAGATTAATCGAATTTTATATATTTTATCTTATATAGAGATTCGAATATTAATATTATTTATTTATTCTTTTCATATATTTATACCTTTTTAATTATTTATACCGAAAAGGTTTTAATTTATATAAATATTATCTTTTAAGGTAAATTAAATATAAGAAATTGAATAGTAATTATTTTGAAACAAAGCTTATTTAATTAATAAATAATCTTATTATTCTTTTAATTTTATATTAAGATTTATTAAAAATTAAATAAACTTTTCTTTTAAGATTCTTTTTATATTAAAAATTAAAGATAAAATATTTATTATTTCTCAAGGTATATTTATTAATATAAATTAATATTATATTTTTATAAAAATTATATAATTGAAACATAATTTTTTTAATATTATAATTTTTTTTTTTAAATATTCGCAAAAAGGTTATAAGAAGAAACTTTTATATAAATTTATTATTTATAATAATTTATAAAATAGCTTTAATATTTATTTAATAATATTCTTAAATATAATTTTTCTTTTTTTATTTAAAAATATTATTATTTTAATTTTATTATTTTAATTAAACTGGAACTTTTTTGTTATATTATTATAAATATTTTTTAACTTAATTAAAAAAGAATTTAATAATAATCTTTCCTTATTATAATAAATAATAAATATATTTATATAATTTCCAAATTATATAATTAATAATATTGGAGCTATTATTAGCTTTAAATCTTTTATTTTAAAGCGGTATTTTTATATATCAAAATCGGTATTAAATATTATAACAAGAGATTCTATATATTAAATTAAGAAATTCTTTAATTTATTTATAATATTTATTATTTCTTTTTATTATTTTATATAATATTTTTTTTAATATATTAAGTTTTGCTTTTCCTTCTTTAAAAACTTTTATGATTAATTTATTATTATAAAATTTAATAAATAATTAATTTATATTCGATATTTATTAATTTCGAATTAATAAGCTTTATTTTAATTAAATATATTAATTTTAATTTAATAAATAATTATTACTTCCTTTATTAAAGAATAATTATTATATTTTAATTATTTTATTTTATTTTATTTTATTTTAAAGTATAATATTATTTTTATTTTTTATTTTTCATTTTTTTATTAGTTATTCCTCCTTTTTAAAAATAATTTTATATTATATTTACTTTTATTCTTTCGAAATAATAATAAACTTAATGATTTTTAGTTAGAATTTTTTTTTTTACTTTTCCTTTCTTATTTAAAAAGGTAATTTAGTCTTTAATTATTATTATTTTTATATTTAACTTCTTTAATAATTTAAATATTAATAATATTAAATAAATAAATAATTTAATGATTCTTAATTCGTTTTATATAAATAAAGTTATTTTATTTTTCTTTACTTTATTTATATTTAATATTAAAAATATAATTTTTTATTATAATTTTTTTTTTAAATATTTTCGAAACTAAAACTGGAATATTCTAAACCTTAAAAAATAATATATTTAAATATTTTAAAATATCGTTAAATATATAGATTATTTAAGTAGTTTTCTTATTTTCTAAATTCTTATAAAATTTTATTTATCAATTTGGTTAAATTAAACTATTTAATAATAAATATATTTAAAAAAAGAATATATTTGATTTTAGCAAATATATTCAACTTGATTATTTTGAATATTAAATTTATATTTAAATAATATTTAATAAAAGGTATAATATTAATAATATTATTTATATCGAATTCTTTATTTTAAAAATAATTTATAAACTTTAATTTTTCCTTTTCTTTTCGATTATTATTTATTAGTTTTTATCTTTTTATTTTTATTAAAGCTATAATAGAATTTAAATAATTAATTAATAAAAGAATATTAATTAAGAAATTATTATATAAATAAAATAATTTTAAAAAATTAAATTAATAAAATAAAAGTTAATATTTCAAAAAAGTTTAATATCATTCGAAAATAGAATATTATAATTATTAATTTGAATTTTAATAAATATAAAAAGAATAAAGTTAATTTAAAAATATTTAATATAAATTTAATTAATTCGAATTCGAAAAATAGCTTTAATTAAAAAAAATTTAAATTATTAAATATTAAAATATTAAAATAATATTATAATACAAATTGTAATGAAAAGTTAATAAATTTTTATATAAAACTTTAATAAAATTCTTATTAAAATATATTAAAATTTAAAAGTATTAATATTATATTCCTTTATTATTTTTTTTACTTTTTATAAATCTTCGGCTTTATATTAAATATTATAAATAAAGCCTTATTTTTTCTATTTTATAAAATTTTTTATATTTTTATTTAAAAATTTTTTTAATTAATTTATTATTTTATAATTAAATAGTTATTTTATAATTAAATAGTTATTTTATAATTAAATAGTTATTTTATAATTAAATAGTTATTTTATAATTAAATAGTTATTTTATAATTAAATAGTTATTTTATAATTAAATAGTTATTTAATTTTATAAAAATCTTAATCCTCTTTTTATTTTATAATATTTAATATTAATTTAAAAGTTTATAATTTTCAAGACTAAATAAATAATATTTATAATATAATTTAAAGAAAGCGAATTCCTTTTTATTTATTTAAAATAATTTATATTTTAAATTTTAAATTTATTTAAATTCTATTTATATAAATATAATAATATTAATAGTTTTTTATTAATATCGATTTCGAGCTTTTATAAAGTCTATTTATAATTTCTTTTAAATATTAATTATTTTTTTATAAAGTTTAATTTTATAAATAATCTCGTTTAAAGATTAATTAATCGAAATATTTATAAAATTATTTAAAATAATTTTTAAAAAAGGTAAAAAGTTATTTTATTCCTTTTTAATATAACTTATTATAAAAAATTATAAAATAATTTTAATTATTTAATTAATATATTCCGATTATTTATTTGTTTAAAAATAATGAATTATATTAATTAATAAATTAATATTAAACTTTATAAAGATCGCTTTTGAAAGCTTTAAAAGGAATTTCGGATTTTAATTAAAAATAATAATTTTTAATATATTTTAATCGGTTAAAATATATAATATTATTATTATTTATTTTCAAAAATTTTAAATATCTTTTCTAAGAATAGTTATTATTTATTTAGAGAATTTATAAATAATAATTATATAATAATTAAATTCCGATTAGGTTTTAAACAATATTATAATAAAATTAATAATAATAATAATATAGAAAAGAATAAAAAGAATAATAATTAGCTTAAAATTATTATATAATTAATAATATTTAGTTTAATTAATTTAATATTTTAATCTCTTTATTAAATATCGGAAATAATAGTTTTTTTTATTAACCTTTAATATATATAATAAAATTTTATATAAAATAATTTTTATTTTTTAAAATTTAATATATAAAAATATTCTTATTTATTAAAAATATTAATAAAATATATTAAATCGTCTTTAAATAAGAATTGCTTAATCTAAATAATATTTATTTTACTTTTATTAAGCAAAAACTTTTTATTTTACCCTTTTTATTTTATAATATTTTAAGTTTATTTATTTTTGAATAATTTAATAATTTATTTATATTTTTATTCTTTTTAAAGTATTTTTAATATTTTTAATTAATTAATATTTTTAATATAAATAGCTTTTAATTTATTTTTAAAATTCGGTAATATTTTAATTATAATAAGATTATATATTAAAATATTATTAAATATTTTTTTAATATTATTATTTTATATATATTTTCCTTTCCGAGTTAATTTTAATAATATATTTAAAATTATATTCTTTTTCCCTTTTTTCTACCGAATATTAAAATTGAATTATAATATATATTATAAAATATAAATTAATTTTAACTTAAATAATTAATAAAAAATATATTTAATTTTATTTAATATAAAATATTAATAATAGAAAAATAATCAATATAAATAATAACTTTTTTATTAAAGTTCTAAATAATTATATAATATAGTTTTTTAATATTTAAATTAAATTAATTATTTTTAATTTAATAAATTAACAATTTATTTCGACTTTATTTAAAAGCTTCGAGAAAAATATAATAAGTTCGATTTTAATATAATTATATTTATAATTTAAAAACTTATCTTTTATATAATAAATTCTAATTCTAAATCCCTATTATTTTAAAAAGTCTAGATTAAAATATAATTATTTATTTAAATTATAATAAAATAAATAAGTTTTTAAAATTAAAGTTTTTTAAAGAAGTTCGAAAAACTCTAGTTTTATTTTAATTAATTTAAAAATTATTATTTTTAAATATACTTTTCTTATATAATTATTTTTAATTAATAATTATTTAAATAATTTAATCTTTTTCTTCTAAAGCGGTTCGGTAATTTAAGTAAACTATTTAATATTATTTTTAAATTAATTAGCTTTTTTTTTATAGATTTTTAAGGTTTTAAAGGTATTAAGAAATTCGATTTATTTAATAGCTTTTATTCCTTTTTTAGTAATAATAAATTTAAAAATATTTATCTTTTAATTTAAAAAAGTTATTAAAGAATAATTTTGAAATAATTTAAAAAAAAAATGAAATATTATATTTAAATATTATAAATATTCTTCGAACAAATAAAAAAATTTATAATATTATTTATATAATATCGAATAAAGCTATAATAAAGACGAAGAAACTCGTTTATTTGTTTCTAAATATAAAACATTAACCCTTTATAACTTATTAAGGTTATATTATAATTTTTTATTTTATAATAAAAAATTATTATAAATTTATATTTATCCTTTTTCTTAATAAGAAAAAGGTTGAATTATTTATTACAATATTTTCTTTTTATTTATATAAACCGTTTTTTATATAATAAAAATTAAAAAAGCAAATAATATAAGTTCTTTAGATTATAATATTTTGCCTTATTTATATATCTTATTAAATTTCTTATTTATAAATATTTTGATATTTACAATATTTACTTTAAAGGGATAAATTTTATTATTTAATTTTGTTTTAAAGGATTATTAATTATTAATAATAAAATAATAAATTATTTTAATTTTAAAATATCGATTATATTATTTATATCCTCCTAAATTCTTAAGTATTATTTTATTGTTATTTTTATAATATTTATTTATTCCTTTTCTTTATAAATAATTATATTATTTAAGAGTTGTTAAGGCCTAGGGCCGTACCGTTAGGCTACGGTACTCAAAAAGCCAAGATATTAAAGGATATTCGTATTAGTTAATACGAATACCTTATAATTATTTATATAAATAATATAATTTTTATAATTACTTCCTTTTCTAAATTTTATAACCTTGGAAAGCAAAAGTAATATACCCGAAATATCTTATAGTATACGTTCTTTAAGGACTATAGCCCTATACGATAGCCTTATTCGGCTTTGAAAAACCTTTTAAGGTAGGATTATAACTTTAAAAATAACTTATTCAGCTTATTTTTAAGGGACCTAACCTTTATATAATTATATATAATAACCTTATTAACTTGAAAAACCCTTTAAAATAGAACTGTAGCCCTGAAAACAACTTATTCGGCTTATTTCGGGGGGACTTAGCCCTTATACAATTATATACAATAGTTTTATCGGCTTGAAAAACCCCTTAAGGTAGGACTATAGCCTTAAAAATAGCCTATTCGGCTTATTTCTAAAAGACCTAGCCTTTATATAATTATATATAATAGCTTTATTAGCTTGAAAACCCCTTTAAAATTGCTATTTTTTTTTCTTTAAATTAGAAAAAACCTTTCAAAAGCCTACGGCCTATTTGCTTATAGTAAATATATATTTAATATAGCTTAAGCGATTACGGTCTTAGCCGGAATCGAATATAGAACCTCGAATATACCTTTAATTATATTAACTCCGGGGGGAGCTAATCCCCGAAACTTAATATAAATATAATTATTAAAGTTTAAAACTATATCGTTAAGCTATAACACCTAAAAAGCCAAGATATTAAAAGGTATTCGTATTAGTTAATATAAATACTTTATAATTATCTATATAAGTAATATAGCCTTTACAGGAGTTTGGTTTCTAAAGTCAAATTTATTATAAAATTTGTAAATTAAGGTTTTAATTTTTGAAATTTAGGCTAATAATTATATATTTTTTAAACAAGCTTAATCTTTATTATTAGGAAATAATTTTTAATATTAATTGAATAATTTTTTTTTATATTATATTTTATTATAATTATTAATTTTAAGTTTTTAAGCAAAATAATAAGCAAATCCTTATTATTCCTAATAATTATAAAACTTATTTCTGAAGCTATAAAATAAATATAAATTTTATTAAATTTTAAATTAAATATATAATCTTTTTTTAAGAATTTAAATTTCCTTTTTATTTTTATTAAAATTTAAATTATAAATTTTAAAAACAAATTTTACTTATAATTTATTTTTATAATATATTATATTCGAATATTATTTTTTATTATTATTTATATTAAAATATTAATATTCTATAAATTAAAAATAATTTTTTGATTTAAAATATCGATTATATATTACTTTAAATTTAAAATAATTAATAATATATAAGGTTTTTGTAAACTTAAAGAAACCCTTTTTATTGTTTATCTTATAACCTTTTACAAAAAAAGGTAAAATAGTAAATTAACTTAAAATTACTTTAAATTATAAAATAATATTAAATATAAAAAACTATATTATTTTTTATAATTGAATTACTTATTTTCTTTTTCAATATATCCTTTAAAGTAATTCTTATTTAATTTAAATAATATTAGCTTTTTATATCAAATTTTTAAATATAAATATAATTTATTATTCGATATAAAAGACTTTTTATATTAACAATATTTAACTTTATTATTTAAGATTTTGTTCAAAAATATATAATAAGAAATAATTAAAAAATTAATATTAATTTCTTTTTATTTAATAAAGTCTTTTTTGTTTTTAAGTACCTTTTAAAAATTCTTATTATTTTTATATTATATTATGTTAGGATTTTATAAAATAATTAAATGATCTTAAATATTAAAAGTAAATTATTTTATCTTAATAAACTCCTTTTTATAAATAATTATTAAACTATATTTCCTTATAATAAGTTTATTTAGGCAAAGACTAATTTCCTATTAGGAAATTCCTATTTAAATTAATTTTTTAATATTTATTATATCTTCGAAATCTGTTATTGCTTTAATTATATTTATTATTACTTTAATACTTATTATTATTCTAATATTTATTATTATTTTAATACTTATTATTATTTTAATACTTCTTATTAGGGTATCTTTACTCGTTATAAGTTTAAGTCTTATTATATCGATTCCTATAAGTATTGCTTAGGTATTAATTTGACTATATATTTATAATTATTATTAATAAAGGTTATTTTAATATCTTTATCTCTTTTTTTAGCTTTAGGATTTATTATTAGGATTAATTAGTTAATATTAAATTTGAATATTCTTAAGGTTAAAATTATTAATTCGGGTAAATATAAATATTTTATTATTATAAATAATATAAGAAAGATATTATATAATTTGAATTAATAAGTTTAAACTTATAAAAATAAAGTTTAAAAACTTTAAAATAAATAAAAGGAAATTTTTAATTAAAAGGTTTAAATAATTATTAATAATATTAAAACTTATTTAATTATTTTAAAAATTAATTTTTAAATTAATTTTATTATTATTTTTAATCCTAGTCTTATTCCTTTTTTACTTCTTTAATATAAAAATTTTAATTATTAATTATTTAATATTATATTTTTTTCTTTATATTTAATTTTTTTATAAAATTTCTTAAAATAGTTTATATTAAAAATAAGATTATTATTTTTTGTAATTTAATATTCAAATAATTTTATATTTAAATATATTTATTAACAATTTTTGCTTAATTTATAAATTTAATTATATTTTATATAAAAAAACTCGGATTTCTATAATTCCTTATATTAATTATTAGATATACTTTGTTATTAAGCTTTATTAAAGTTAATAATATAGAAAATTTAAATTATTTTTAAAATTGTATAAAAGTTTATTTTAATCTATTTTCTAATTAAGTTAAAATATTTTTTTTATCTTAAAAAAAGGTACTTAACTATTAAAATAAAGCTAATTTTCGAAAATATATTAAAAGATTATTTTATATTAAAGCTTTTTTTTTATTTGCCCAAAGTTTTAGACTTTTTTATAAAAAATATATATTTTCTAATAAATCGTTTTTTTTACTTTTAAAGATAATATCTCTTAACCTATATAATTCTTTTAAGTTAAGGTAGAAAAAACTAAGTTTTAAAGTATTAAATTTATTATTTCTTTTATAAAAAGCTGCTAGCCTAGATTTTCTTAAAAGGCTTAACGGACTTTAAAGTAAATATTAAAGAAGTTAATTTATAATTTAAGTTATTATTTTTTCGATAATTCTTAATATTCATTTTAAGATATTAGGTTATAAATTTAATTTCTAAAAATAACTTTAATTAGAAATTTTTTTTAAATTAATTATTTTTAAATAAAATTCTTTTAATACTAGCAAATATTCCTTAAAATAGATTATTTAACTATTCTATTACTTTAAATAGGAGATTAAACTCGGGTCTCTTTTTATTTATTCTTTATTAATATATTCTAGAAGGCTTTTTGAAAAATCTAAAAAATTTAATTAAAAAATTTAATTAAAAAAAATCTAATTTTTTGAAAATAAAAAAGGTAAAATTAATAATTTTTTTACCTTTAACTCTTCTTAAATAGGACTTTTATTTGAAATTTTGTTTAAGAAAATAAAAAAATAAATTAAAGTTTTTAATGGTTATTCGTTAATCCAAATCGGGAAATTTATTAATATTTATTAAGAAATAGGCTAAATAAATAAAGGATTAAAAGTTAATTATATCATTTCTTTTAGTTAATTTTAACTCTTGTAAATTAGAAGCTAAGTTTGAAAGTATTCGAAAAATAAGAAATTTTTATTTTTTTACGAAAATCTTTAATTATTATAATAATTAAGCTTCGATTAATATTGCTTTTAGTTTAGGAAATAAAATTAATAATTAATAATTATTCTTTATCTTTAAATAGGGTAATTTGCTTTAATATTAATTAAAAATAACCTTTTTTAATATAAAATCTATTATTTTTTAAAATCTCTTAAAGTAGTTTATATAATAAAGTAATTACCTTAATAATAAGATAGAAATAAAATATTAAATATAAATATAAAAATAAAAAATAAAAAATAAAAAATAAAAAATAAAAAATAAAAAATAAAAAATAAAAAATAAAAAATAAAAAATAA
>JAABUQ010012038.1_pt1 | contig 10870 bp, 2 predicted proteins | sample 5560001 | NCBI WGS metagenome assembly JAABUQ01 (sample SAMN10711888, study PRJNA513371) | rock metagenome | isolation source: Antarctica rocks | place: Antarctica: Victoria Land, Finger Mt nord | collected 2015-12-18
ACCATCGACCGATCGGAATTGGTGGGGCTCGCTCCGCTCGACCCACCCTACACTTTTGCTCGTATCATGAAATCGAGATCAACGAGGGGTTGGAAAAAATGCTGCGGTATTCACCACTCCACCCCGAGCATCAGGCAGTTCAGGCCGGAGCCGATCCCGAGGAAGCCGACGCGGTCGCCGGCCTTGAGGAAGTCGCGCTCCTCGGCGACGGCGGCGGTCAGGGGGAGCGAGACGGTGCCGATGTTCCCGAGGTGGGCGAAAGTGGAGAACTCCTTGCGCTGGTCGATGCCCAGCTCGCGGAGCACGGTCTGGCGGTGGGAGAGGCCGACCTGGTGGCAGATCACCTTGTCGACCTGGTCTTCCTTCCAGCTCAGCTTGCGGAGGAACGACTTCCAGGTCTTCATGCCGAGCTCGACGCCGTGCTTGAGGACGGCGATCGAGTCGGTCGCCATGAACTGGTGGAACTGCGAGGGGGCGAGCGAACCCAGGGTCTCGATCCCCCAGCGGCAGAGCGAGTGGAACTGGGGGGCGTTCTGCGTCACCCCGCCGACCAGCCGCCGCCGCTTCGGCCCGGTGAACGTGCCGTCGGTGAGGATCACCGCGACCGCCCCGGACCCGCCGGTCAGGGTGGCCAGCGAATCCTTGAACGCCTCCATCGTCCGGGTCTGGATCATCTTCTCGATCATGATGTCGACGATCTCGCGCGAGGTCTCGCAGCTCACCACCATCCCCGCGCGGATCTGGCCCAGCTCGATCCGGTTGGCGATGTCGACCATCCCGTTGAGCACGCCGAGGCAGGCGTTGGAGAGGTCGTAGACGGCGGCGTCGGGGCTCACCCCCACCCGAGAGGCGACCCGGCAGGCGGTGGCGGGCTCGAACAGCTCGCGGCAGACGCCCGCATAGATGAGCACGTCAAGATCCCTGGGGGCGACCGACGATCCGCAGAGCGCGTGCTTGGCCGCCGCGACGGCCCCCTCGGACAGCGGGTAGCCGGCGTCCCACCAGCGCCGCTCGACGATCCCGGTGAGGGATTCGAGCTGCCCCCGGGGGATGCGGAGCGACTCGTACACGCCGCCGAGCCGGTCCTCGATCTCGTCGGAGGTCACCACCACCGGCGGCAGCTCGTAGCCGATGGCCTCGATGTACACTCGCGAATATTTCATCGGGCGGAAGGTCCCCGCTGGAGCGTGAAGTCGTTCATCCCGTAGATCACCCGGCCGTCGACCTCCAGGAACCCGTCGGCCTTGAGCCACCGCCGGCCGTCGTCCAGGGCGGTGATCACGACCGTCGTCGTCGCCCGGGCGTCGGCCGGGAGGATCTGCCCCCGGTAGGTCCAGCGGTGCGGGTCGCCCACGACGATCGCCTCGAAGTCGGACGCCGGGTCGACCCCCCACCGCTCGGCGGCCAGGACCTTGAGCAACTGGAGGAGCGACTCCAGGCCGAGCGAGCCGGGGACGACCGGGTCCTGGTGGAAGTGGGCCCGGAAGAACCAGGCGCCGGGGTCGATGTCCATCGTACCACGGACGAAGCCCAGGCCGCTCGGCCCGCCGTCGAGGACCAACTCCGTCACCCGGTCGATCATCCCCCACCGCCGGTCGGGGAACGGGGCGTGATCGGGATAATCGAACGACCGCGACCGGGCCAATTCGCCCGGGTCGGGCCGGTACGGCCGGGCGTCGCGGATGCCGACCTGGTCGGCCAGCGCGGCCTTGGAGAAGAAGCCGAAGGTCGTCTCCCCCCGGTAGACCGGCCGCCCTCCGGCCGTCACGGCGAAGTCATATTGCTGGATGATCATCCCGCCCGACTTGGAGACCTTGGTCGTCGTCGCCGCCGTCCGCAAGGTGCCGACGTCCCGACCCACCGGCGCGAGCTGGACCGCCGAGCCGCCGAGGTTGCGGAACGACAGGTCCACCTCGCTGGTCAGGGCCGAGCCCATGTAGGCCGCCAGCCAGCCGCACGGCTGCAAGGCGACCTCCAGGAGCACCGCGAACGGCATCCGGTCCTGCCGGTCGGCCTCGAAGTACCACTCGCCCGGGGGGACGTCGTACTCGGCCACCGCCCGGGTGCCCGCCGCCATCCTCCAAGCCGGGCCTTCCACTTCGACCACCCGGTCGAGGAACTGGTAGGGCGGGCCCGGCAGGCGGGCGATGATCCGGCGCTCGTCGAAGACCCGGTAGGGCTCGCCGAACGCCTCGGACGGCTTGCCGACGGCGAAGGCGCGGATCGAAGCGGCGTCGTAGAGGGGCTCCGGGGTCGAGGTTCCCGCCCGGTCCCAGATCCCTCGGAGGGTGGGCCGGTCGGTGCCGGTCATCCGGAGCGACATGTCGGTGATCTCGACGATCGGCCGGCCGTCGGCCGACATCAGGGCGTCGACGATCGCGAAGGGCTCGGGGCCATATCCTAATTCTTTGATGACGACCTCGTACGTCACCTTGGCCGTCGACGGGAGCACCTGCCCCCGGCACTTGAGCCGGCTGGAGACCCCGGGCACCGGCTGGCAGGCGACCGACCCTTCTTCGCCGACCCACCCCATCCGCATCAGGAAGATCCGGAGCGTGTGCAGGCAGCACTCGTACATCAGGGTGCCGGGCATGACCCGGTCGTCGACGAAGTGGCAGGTCATGAACCAGTCGTCGGGCCGGATGTCCGCCTCGGCCCGGATCAGGCCCAGGCCGAACCGGCCGCCGCCCGGCTCGATCGCCGGGACCCGGTCCACCAGCCGCATCAGGCCGCCGGGCAATGGGGCGGGGTGGTCGAGAGGCAGGCCGGCGAAGCCCGGGCCGAACGCGCCGGCGAGGTCCCCCCGGCGGAGGGCCTCGACCTGATCGTCGTCCAGCGAACAGGGGGCCATCGGGACGAGCGGCTCCCAGTCCTCCGGTCGCTTGCCGGGGACGGCCCGGACGTCGAGCGCGGTCTTGACGACCCCCTGCCCCGCCGCCAGGGCCTCGGCCGTGAAGAACCCGGCGCAGCCGTCCCGCATGCTCATCAAGGGGCGGCCGGCGACGGTCGCCTCGAACCGGAACCGGAACAGCCGCGACTCGCCCTGGCGGAAGAAGTGGTCGATGTGGATGTCGTAATGGATCACCTCGCCGACCTCGGGAAGCTCGCCGTGGAACGTCACCGAGGCGTCGAGCAGGCGATAGACGGCCAGCCCTTTCGTCTCGAAGTCGATCCCGAGGAAGGCCGAGAGGAACAGGTCGGCCTGCCCCGCCTCGACGGCGATGCACGTCGGAATCCGCCCCCCGTCGAGGTACCAGGCCCCGGGCAGGACGTCGTGCTCGGTGACGACCCGGCCGCTCGCCATCGACAGGGGCTCCCCCTCGATGCTCAAGATCCGGTCGACCAGCATCAAGGGCTCGTCGGGCAACCGGACCCGGGTCGGGTGGGCGTCGACCGCCTCGAAGTCCGGGCCCAGGACCGCCGCGATCGAGCCGACGGCGAACTCCAGGCAGCCGGAGCGGTCGAGCGACCGGGGCGGGCCGGACGGTCGCGGCTCGCCGGGGAAATCCGGCCCGATCGGGCCGTGACCGCCGTGCGAGGTCTCGGCGAAGCTGGCCGGGTCATCCCCCAGGGCGAGCAGGCCGATCAGGTCCATCTGGAACTGCAAGTGGCCGGCCATCGCCCGGCCGATCCCGTCGGAGGCGTGGAGGAAGGCGCCGTGGGCGGCGGCCCGGGCCCCCTCGGCGGCGAGGACGCCGTCGCGGATCGGGCCCGACGAGGGGCGGACCGACGCGGGGGCGAGGGCGAGGGTCGTGGCGAGTTCCGGCACCGGAATGGGCTCCGCGCGGCCGTTGCGGGCGTGGGTCGGGGCGAGAGATGGGATCGGCCCGGGCCGGGGGGGCGCGGGCGGCCGGAACGGCGGGCCGCCCAGCGGAACGCGGATCGTCTTCGAGCCTCGGGCGATCGGCTCGGACTCGGGCTCCATCCCAATCCGCCCGTAGAGGGCGCCGAGGTCGACCGGGTAGCGGTCGGCGACCAGCCGGGCGAGGGCGCCCAGGAGGGCCGAGACCGGCTCGCGGTCGCCGGGGCAGGCCGAGGCGGCGAGGTGGGGCCGCCCCCGGAGGATCTCGCCGATCGAGCGGGTGCAGGAGGCCCCCGGCCCGACTTCGAGGAAGGCCCGGACGCCGTCGGCATAGGCCTGGCGGATCACCCGGGGGAAATCGACCCCGTGGAGCGCGTGGTCCAGGATCGACCCGGCGGCCGACTCGCGGTCGACGGCGAAGGACCGGCCCGACGCCCCGCCGTAGTACCGGACCCCGGGCGGGGGCGAGGTGTCGAGCAGGTGCAAGTCGTGGTAGGCCGCCTCGACCGGCCGGACCACCTCGCAATGCACGGTGCTGACCAGGGGCAAGGGGTGGAAGCGACCGCGGGTCGCCTCGACCAAGCGGGCCACCGCGCCCCTCTGGCCGCCGACGACCGCCAGGCGGTCGGTGTTGGCGATCAGGACGTAGGCCCGATCGAGCGTCTCGGCCGCCTCTCGGGTCTTCTCGACCGGCCCTTGGAGGATGCCGGCGACCCAGTCGACCGGCTCGTCGTCCCTCAGGCCCCAGGCGACCCGGGCGGCGTGGCAGGGGCCGGCCAGGTCGGACCGGAACAGGGTCGAGCCGTCGAACCGGCGGAACATGAGGTCGCGGTCGGTCCAGGCGTGGAGGGCGAAGAGGGCCGTGGTCTCGCCCAGGCTGTTGCCGATCGCCGCCCCGGGCGCGACCCCGAGCGACCGGAGCAGGTCGGCCACGACGGTCCCGAGCGACACCTGGCCGAAGATCGAGGCGCGGTGGTCGTCGAAGGTCGCCGGCGGGTCGGCGTTCCAGTACGTCCCCGCCGCCATCTGGCTGCGCAGCAGGGTCGATGCGGCGTCCTGGCCCCGGAGGATCTCCGGCCAGTGGGCCGAGAGGTCCCGGCCCATCCCGGCGAAGTGGTTGCCCATCCCCGGGAAGACGAAGGCCAGGCCCGAGCCCGGCCCGAGCGGCTCGGCCCGATAGGTCGCGAAGGCCGAGGTCTCCGAACGGCCGGGCCGGTCCAAGCTCGACCCGTCGCCCCCTTCGACCAGGGGGCGGGCCCGCGCGAGCCCGACGGCCAGCGAGCCCGGCCGGTCCTCGGCCACGATCGCCACCGCCAGCTTGCGCCCGGGGTCGCACGGCCGGAGCCGGAGCCAGGCCGCCGCCAGCCCTTCGATCGGGCCGGACCACGACCCGGCCAGGCTGGACAGCGCGTCGAGGCCGGCGAGGACGGCCGACGGGTCGTCCCCCTCCACCGCGAAGAGGGCGGAGGGCCTCGGGCCGAGCGGCCGGAGCCGGTCGTCGGGCGTGGCGAAGGCGGTCGCCTCGTGCCCTTCGAGGACGACGTGGGCGACGTTGCCGTCGACGCCCGAGCCCGCCACCAGCGCCCTCCTCGGCCCGTCGGCCCGGTCCCTGAGCCAGTATTGCGGGCCTCTTGGGGCGAAGTAGCCCGGCGGAGCGGCCCGGTCGCCCCCGATCGGGGGGAGGATCTGCTGATAGACGCACAGGGCCGCCTTGACCAGCGAGGCCAGACCCGAGGCCGCACCCGAATGGCCGAAGTCGTCGGCCGCCGAGGTCAGGGCACAGGCGAAGCCTGGTGTCTGCTCCTCGGCCAACGCATCCAGAGATTCGGCCGCGTCGGTCCCCGGGTCGCGAAGGCCGATCGAGGCCGGGTCGATGTCCGAGGCGGCCAGGGCCCGGTCGAGCGAGGAGCGATAGGCCGAGGCGTCGGGCGTGGCGGCCCCGCTCCCCGAGCCGGAGGCGAGGCCGACGCCGCGGATCACGGCGTAGATCCGGTCGCCGTCGCGCTCGGCGTCTTCGAGCCGCCTGAGGGCGAGCACGGCCGCGCCGTCGCCGAGGACGACGCCGGGCCGGATCAGGGACTCGGCCAGGCCGGCCCGGAGGTCGCCGGGCAGGTCGACGGCGCCGACGATCGCTCGGTCGAGTTCGCCCCGGGCCAGCATCCGGCAGGCGACGTCGAGGGCCCGGAGGCCGGAGGTTTCCTCGCTGGAGACGGTGAAGCTCGGGCCGCCGAGGCGGAACTCGCGGGCGACCCGGCTCGCCGCGATGCTCCCGAGCGCCCCCATCGTCCGGTTGGCCGAGAGCGCCGGGCCGAACGCGTCGCGGAGCCCTTCGACCCACCGGTCGAAGGCTTCCCCCTCGGGGTCGAGCCCGAGCCGGACGGCCCAACCGCGGGCCCGGTCGAGGAGCGACCAGCGGACGTGGAAGTTGGTGGTGTTCAGGTCGAGCCCGAGCCCGATGAGGCAGCCGGCCCTGAGCCGCTCGGAGTCGTCCCAGCCGGCGTCGGCGATCGCCTCGGCGGCCAGTCGGAGCACGAGCGACTGCTGCGGGAGCATCTCCTCCAGCTCTTTGGGAGGGATGCGGAACCGGTCCGTCGGCAGGGCGACCGACCCGATCCGGCGCCCGAGGTGGGGCCGGTCGGCGTGGCCCTCGGCCCGGAACCAGCCCGAAGCCTCGGCCCCCCGCCAGCCCTCCGGCGCGGTCGGCCCGGCCGGCTCCGACCCCCCCAGGGCCCGATGCTGGAACGCCCGGAGCCCCTCGACCGGTCCGAACTGGGCGGCCATCCCCACGATCGCGACCGCCGGGGGCGCGGACGGGGCCGGCTCCGCCCCGACGGCCGACTCCGGCCGCCACTCCTCGATCAGGGCGTGGGCGTTGATCCCGCCGAAGCCGAACCCGCTCAGCGCGACCCGGCGCGGCACCCCTTCGGCCCGAAGGGGCCAGGGCTCGGCCTCGGCCAGGATGCGGAACGGGCTCTCGGCCAGGTCCAACCCCGGGGCCGGGCGTTCGAACCCGGCCGTCGGCGGCAGGGCCCGGTTCTTGAGGGCGAGCAGGACTTTCAGGAGGCCCGCCGCCCCGGCCGCCGTCAGGGCGTGGCCGAGGTTCGACTTGACCGAGCCGATCACGCACCGGGCCGGAGAGTCCGACCCCGACTCGCCCCACAAGGCCCGCAGGCTGGCGAACTCGACCGCGTCGCCGACCGGCGTGCCGGTGGCGTGGCACTCGATCAGGTCGACGTCGCTCGGCCGCCAGCCGGCCCGGTCGTAGGCCAGGCGCATCGCCCGGAGCTGCCCCTCGGACTGGGGGGCGAGCAGGCCGCCGTCGACGTCGTTGGACAGGCCGACGCCGGCGATCACGCCGTAAATGTGGTCATCGTGGGCGACCGCGTCGGTGAGCCGCTTGAGGACGAACATCCCGGCCCCTTCGCCGACGACGAGGCCGTCGGCGTCGAGCCCGAAGGGGGAGGCGGTGCCCGAGGGGGACAGGGCCCTGAGCTGCGAGAAGCCCATCTGGGTGTAGAGCGGGTCGGGCCGGGACAGGCCGCCGGTGATCATCGCGTCGGCCCGGCCTTCGAGCAGCTCGTCGGCCGCGAGCTTGAGGGCGTAGAGCGACGAGGCGCAGGCGGCGTCGATCGTGTATGCCCCGCCCCCCAGGCCCAGAGCCTGGGCCAGCATGCCGGCCGGCAGGCCCGCGACCCGGGTATCCAGCGGCTCGAAGGGTTCGGCCGGCTCGGCGGGGAAGCCGGCGGCCTCGGCGAAGGTCCGGCCGAGCGTCCCCTCGGCGACCTTCGAGGCCGATTCGGTCGGCAGGACGATGTTGCCGAAGACCACGCCCACCCGCCCGCGGTCGACCTGCTCGGTCCGGGCGTCGAGCCAGGCGGCGCGGCCGGCGTGGAGGGCCAGGTGGAACATCGGGTCGAGCCGGCCGAGCAGGGCCGGGTCGAGCGCCAGGCCGGCCGGGTCGAGCTCGAACCCCTCGACGAAGCACCCCCGGGTCGAGTACACCCGGTCGGCCCGGGCGACCCGGGGGTCGTGGGCGTCGGCGGGTCCGAGCCGCCAGCGCCCGGGGGGGACCTCGCGGGTCGCCGCCTCGCCCGCCTCGACCAGGGACCAGAACCGCTCCAGGTCGGGCGACCGGGGGAAGATCCCCCCGATCCCGACGATCGCCACCCGCTCGCCCCGGTTCATGGTCCTATGCCCGCCCCTTGATGAATCTCGGCTCACTTCGACTCGACCTGCGCCGGCCGGTTCCGGCGGAAGGCCGACCGGAGCGAGGCGTCGATCACGCACTCGTAGTCCTCGATCCGGGCCACCGCCTCGCCCTGGGCGTCGAGGAAGTCGACGTCGGCCCGGGCCTTGTGCGGCCCGGCCTCGGTGACCCGGGCGACCACCCGGACCCCGGAGGCGGGGAAGCCCCGGCGGAACTGGCGGTAGCGGCCGACGAACGTCGGCAGCGAGCCCGAACCGGTCCGCTCGACGCTCCAGAGGATCATCAATTGAAACGCGCAGTCGAGGACCATCGGGTCGGAGAGCCACTGCTGGCGGATCGGCCGGTCGACCCATGAGGCGGGCGGCGGGGCCGAGGCGACGGTCGCGGCGATCCCGGCGTCGCCGCACCCCTCGACCTCGACGATCCCCTGGAGCCCGGGGCCGTGGAAGAGGATTTCGCGGTAGATCTCGCGGGCGTCGAGCGAGTAGGTCGGCAGGCTCGGCTCGTCGCCCGGCCGCTCGCCCGCCGAGTGGCGGTCGCCGAGGACGACCTCCCCTCGGGCGTGGAGGACCTCGCGGCCGTCGCCCAGGATGCCCCGGAGCTCGACCGGCACGAGCGACCGGTCGTCGCGGCGGACGGCCTTGCCCGCGAGCACCCGGATCGTCTCGGGGAGCCCCTCGCGGAGCACGACCCCCTTGAGGAGCCGGAGGTCGTTCAAGCCTTGATAGACCAGGCCCGGATGGCGCGACATCGCCCCCTGGGCCAGCCACTCCAGGACCAAGGCCATCGGCAGGACCGGCCGGCCGTCCATGACGTGCGACCGGAGGATCGGCATCGAGGCGGCGTCGAGCGGGCGCTCGAAGATCGTCGCCATCGACGAGGCCGGCGTCTCCTCCTCGGCCTGCGGTTCATGCTGCTCGAAGAACGTCGGCTCGGGGCCGCCCCCGCCCAGGATCACCACCTCGACCGGCCCGCCGGGTGCCCCTCGAAGCTCCTCGACGAGGTAGCGGGCCCCCTCGCTCGGCGGGATCAGGGCGACCCCCTCGGCCTCGAACAGGGACCGGAGCGACGGGGTGACCATGCCGCCGTCCCAGGGGCCCCAGTTGATCGACAGGACCCGGCAGCCGGGCCGGGCCTGGGCCTCGGCCTGGGCCCGCTTGTTCAGGGCTTCGTTGGCCGCCGCGTAGGCGACCTGGCCCACCCGGCCGAGCCTGGCCGTGGTCGAGGAGAAGAGGACCAGCGCCTTGAGTGCGTCGTCGCCGATCGCCCCGAGGATCGCGTCGAGCCCGGCGACCTTGGTCTCGAAGACCCGGGCGAACTGGTCGTCCGCCTGGTCCTCGATCCGCCGGTCGGCCAGGACCCCCGCGCCGTGGAGCAGCCCCCGGATCGGCCCGAGTTCGCGGCGGATCGAGGCGATGACCGCCCCGACGGCCGGTCGATCCCGGACATCGACCGACCGATAGACGACCCTGGCCCCGGCCCCTTCGATCCGCCGGAGGTTGGCGAGGACCTCGCGGTTGGCGGCGATCGCGCGGTATTGCTCGCCCAGGGCTTGCGGGGTGACCGGCCCGGCCGCTCGGGCATGCAGGGCCCGCTTGATCGCGGCCTCGTCGCGGAGCGGGGCGAGCCATCCGGCCTCGGGCTCCGGGGCCGGGCTCCGGCCGAGCAGGACCACGGTCGGCCGGAACGCCCGGGCCAGGGCCTCGGCCACGTCGGCCGTCACCCCCCGGGCCCCGCCGGTGATCACGACCACGTCGCCGGCTGCCAGCGGCCCGGAGCCCGACACCGGCCCGACCGGCTCAGTCGCCAGGCGGATGCCGACCCGGCCCACCGTGGACAGCCCGACCTCGGCCGGCCCCTTGCGGAACAGCTCGGCGACGACGGCCGACGCCGCGTCGGCCGTCGGCAGGCTCGGGTCGAGGTCGATCGCCTTGCAGGCCACCTCGGGCCACTCGTGCCGGGCCGTCTTGGCCAGCCCGGCGAGCGCCCCCGAGTCGGGATCGGCCCCATCCGCCACCCCGCTTAGCCCGAACGCGCCGCCGAGCCGGGTCACCGTCGCGAACGCCGAGCCCGAGCCGAGCCCGGCCTTCCTCAATCCCGGGGCGGCGAGCCTGAGGACCCGGAACGCATCGGCAATCTCCCCGCCGTCGCCGAGGATCACCAGCCCGGCGAGCGACTCGGCGGCCCGGACCGACCCGATCCCCGCCCGATCGATCGCGACCCCCCGGAGCCCCCGGGCCTCGATCCGCTCGACGATCGCAGCCGCCAGCCCCGATCCATCCGCCAGGACCCAGACCACGCCCCCCGCCCCGGGCTCGACCGACGCCAGGCCCTCGCCCGCCCCGATCGGCACGGCCAAAGGGACCAGCCGGCGGACCGGCTCGGGCCGAGCGGTCGGGGCCGCGGGGCTGCTGGCCTGAGTCGGAGTCGGCTCGGGCGCGGAGGCGTCGCCGCCGGCGAGGAACTCGGCGATCTGTCCGAGGGTGCGGATGGTGCCCAGATGCTCCGGGCCGATCACCGGCGCGGAGGGGAGCCGCTCCTGCAAGGCGGCGAGGATCTCGACCCGCTTGATCGAGTCGATGCCCAGATCCGCGTCGAGCTGCATCGAGGGTTCGAGCACCTCGGCCGGATAGCCGGTCTTCTCGGACACCACCTCGATCAGGGCGGCGTGAACGGCGGCGGCCTCGGTGCGCGGCGCCGGGGTCGCGATCGGGGCCGGAGCATGGCCCAGCCCGCCGGCGAGGAACTCGGCGATCTGTCCGAGGGTGCGGATGGTGCCGAGGTGCTCCGGCCCGATCACCGGCGCGGAGGGGAGCCGCTCCTGCAAGGCGGCGAGGATCTCGACCCGCTTGATCGAGTCG
>JAABUQ010012039.1_pt1 | contig 10869 bp, 6 predicted proteins | sample 5560001 | NCBI WGS metagenome assembly JAABUQ01 (sample SAMN10711888, study PRJNA513371) | rock metagenome | isolation source: Antarctica rocks | place: Antarctica: Victoria Land, Finger Mt nord | collected 2015-12-18
GTGGCCAATGCAAGGAAGGTCCACTATCGTCTTGCCAGATTTGGTGTCTAGCACCATTAAGGTACCCGGCTTTCGGCAGGCTATAAACAAACGATGGTGTAGCTGATCAATCGCCATGGCAGACGGCCGCCCTGCGGTAAGAGGCCAACTCTCGAGGATTTGCCGCTTAACGCGATCTATGACTGTGACGCCATTCTTGTCCATTAAGTTGATAAAGAGCCGCGAGCTACCTTCTTCAACGGCCATGGCCTCGAGTATCTTCGAATCAACTTTAATCTCGCCAAGCAGTTCCGCATGCGCGGCGTCGACGGCGGTGACAAGCGAGTAGTCCATCTTCGCGACAAGTCCACCGTTCGCGACAAAGGCGGTTTGAGAAGCGGGATCGAAGGCTACAGAGTCCGCGCGTAAAGCCGTCTTAATTTGAGAAGATACCTTTGGGCCATCAGTGTCGATGAATTTGATAGTTCCGTCTCCACCATCGGCAACAATCAAAGTGGATGTTTTGGGCAAGAAAATGAGACCGTGAGGCCGCTGGAATAATTTTATGGAGTCAATTTGTTTTTGAGTGGTGAGATCCAGGACTTCGACGGTTTTTTGATCCTCGGCCGCTAGATAGAGCCGGTGGTGGACTAAATCAATGGCGAAGTGATCGAATTCGCCCTTAACGCCTTCGACTGAGATTGCGCCGACCTTCTGAAGTAGAGGCGTTTGGGCCAAGGCTCCACTCCAGCAGAAGGCAGAATAAAAAAGGACGATCTTTGAAGCGATGCGTAGCAAATAGGAATTCTTCATCATGGTGGAAGCGACGGTTTGGAAGGCGAAGTATTTAATCGTTTTAGTAGTTCAATCGGAACGCGAATTGAAATTGTCGAGGTGTTCCGCTACCCGTGGCTCCGTCATTGACCGTAGTGGTAATACGTCCGAAACTGCCACCAGTCAGATTACCGCTCGGATTGCCAAATTGAGCGCGATTAAAAACGTTGAGGGCTTCGGCGCGCAGCTCAAAAGAGAAGCGGTCATTTATCGGGAACGCCTTTGTCAGTCCAAGATCAGCCTGCCAAAGGGAGGGGCCGCGTACTAGATTGCGTCCAGCGTTTCCGAACGTGCCATTTGCCGGCGCGGAAAAAGCGGCTGAGTTAATCCATGCACTAACCGTCTGTACGGCCGGAATAACAGAGACGTTCCCAACAGCATTCGGGCGCTGCGGAGAGAAGTTATTTCCGTCAGGCACAGCGGTTACGGCCCGCGCTAAAGTTACTGTAACTGGCAGCCCGGAGCGAGCCGTTCCAATCGCACTCAGGGACCAGCCGCCGATGAGGAGATTTGCGACTCCTCCTCGATTTAGATATGGTCGACCTTTTCCGATAGGCAATTGCCACACTGTGTCCATCGAAAAAGAATGACGGACATCTTGATCGCTGCTTGCTCTCTCACACGAACGACATGCGACGTTCTGTGGGTAATCGGCTTCACCGCCGCCAACGGAGCCGTCGTTGATTGAGTGCGACCACATGTAGTTAGCCGAAAGCAGCCAACCGGCGTGGAACTGGCGTTGCAACGAAGTCTGCCATCCATTGAAACTCGAATTATTGTTCGCGTCCTTGCTGTCGATAATGCCGAAGCCAGGGAACGGACGCTGACCCGTCGCAGGATTTATCACGTTGATAAAAGTCCTGGTGAACTGATGATAGCCGTGGCTGCAAATATAGCCGGTATCTAGAATAAAGTGGGCTGGTAGTTCTGTCTGAACTTGAATTCCCCATTGATCCACAGTCGGATTTTGTCTGCGACGCTGTTGTGCTCTAGGAGTCGCATCCTGGATATTGGCGAGCGCGAAGAGCGGCTCGGCTGGAAAGCTGAGACCCGGAAATGCCCGGCTGTTCAAGGTGAAACGTTGCTGCAGGTTTTCGTTGGCGTTGCTGAGGTCAGAAAGTTGACCTTCGCCCTGATACAAACCCCACCCAGCTCTAATGACGGTCTTTCCCGTGAGAGCCGTGGGCGACCAGGCAAGACCCACGCGCGGTTCGAAGCCGTTATAGATTGGCTCCCAAAACGGTGCTCCTAATGCGCAATACCCGCCACATGTTTGCGGATCAAACGGGCGGTCGCGCCCGTAGATTTCGTTAAATGGGCTGTAGTATTCGTAACGCAAGCCAGCGTTTAACGTGAGGCCTGGCCGTGCTTTCCACTGATCCTGCAGATACCCAAAATAATTTGTCTTGTCGAGCCCATGCATGGGTATTCCCGAAGCTACATTCACGGTGTCTAATTGATTCCGGCTGAAACTGTCGAGGCTCGTATAACTTAGCGATTGGCTCGGAGCGTTGTCCTGGTTGAACAAAACTCTCCGAATCTCAACGCCGGCCTTGATTGTGTGCTGACCTTTAGTGAGATTCCAGTTATCCAGCGCCGAGTAGGAAGTGGGGGTTGAAATCGACTGCCGGGCCTGACCAAGCGGGCTGAAACCCGCAACTGAAAGAGATTCGTTTAAATGCGAGACATCAAACAAATGGCTGTCGATCACTGTTTTCGCCTTGATTCGATTAAAACCGAACTGTGTCTCGTTGAACATAGAGGCTGAAAACGTGTGTACGAGTTGTATTGTGCCGTTCATTGGATAAGATGGCGTTCGGGATATGTCAAGTAAGTTCCCGCTCGGTGAAGTGAGTAGCGCATTATCAAGGTTGTAGCGCGCGAATATGCTGGTGTTGTCCGAAAGGCGATGGTCGACCCGGATTAGCCCCGAGTCCTCGTCGCTCGTATTGCGAGCCGATACAGTCCGTTGCCAAATATCAGCACTGACGAATGAGGTCCCCTGCGGATAGGCAGCTAGCAAGGGAGCCAATGCGGGCGACTGAGCCAGAGCACGATCACGAAACGAATTGCTGGGAACAAAACCGATTAGCGTAAGGCCAAGACGCTGACGTAGTCCCTCATAAGCGGCGTAAAAGAAGGTACGGTTTCGGATGATAGGTCCACCTAAAGAGGCACCATACTGATTCAGTCGCAAGGGCGGCAAAATCGAGGGGTCGAATGGGGTACGAGCGTCCAGCCTGCTATTGCGGAAATATTCAAAGGCAGAACCATGAAAGCCATTGGTTCCGGACTTAGAGATAATCTCCGCCTGTCCGCCGGGTGCACCTCCCTTTTCGGCCGAATACAAGAGCGAATCCACTCGGAACTCGGCAATTGCCTCGGTCGAGATTTGAAGACGAACCGTATTTACTTGGCTTTGATGCTGTATTCCCGTCGCGTCAACACCATCAAATCGAAAGTTGTTGTCGTCATTAGCGCGGCCGGCGAAGCGTACAGTCTGCTGATTAGCACCGCCACTATCAATCGCTCCAGGAACAAGGGCCAGAAGAGCCGTCCAATTGCGACCGTTTATGGGGAGATTGACTATCTGCCTGCTACCAATAACACCGCCAACATCAGCAGTGCTTTTTGCTAAAGGAGGCGCCACCTCCTCTACAGAAACTCGTTGTGAACTGGTGCCGACCTGCATTTGCGCATTGACCGTTCGAATCTGGCCGACTAGCAACTGCACAGAGTTGAAACGAGCTGCTTGAAAACCGTCTTTGCTAATCGTCACCTGGTAGATACCGATTGGAAGGCCACCGACAGTGTAAGAGCCTGTCTCATTTGACTTTGCGTTTCGTAAAAGACCGTTAGCGGGATTCAAGACTTCAATCGTTGCACCCGGGATGGCAGCTTGAGTCGGATCTGTAATCACACCGGTTAGGTCCGCTTTGTCCTCCTGGCCTAATCCAGATGCGACGAATATTAAAGATAAAACGAGAGAAACGATGAGTATTCTGTTGGAAGAAGTTGCCATGTCAATTTCGGAACTTGAATGGTAAGTCCGGTGACGTTACCATGCGATGAGAAGCGAGTGACAATTACGTTGAGAGACTAAAGCGAAAACGATAGCGATCTCTCGGCGCTAACTCCCTTTTCCCTGAGTTATTGAATCGCAATTGCGCACCGGATGGTTCTGCGCAGCGGCAGCTATTCACCCGGCCTTTACTTAGTGAGTTCCAGCGCGGGCGGACCATGACCGTGCGAGAGTAGCCGATACTTAAACTTTCGGTCGCCGCATGAGGGAATGAGACTGCCGCGATAAAAGCTCAGGCCGTAGACGAAATCGCGGTTGGCCCAATCTTCGCAGACCTCATCGGAAACAGGTTTGACTTGCTTCCACAACTGGCGGGCTGAAACCTGCTTGTCGAGAACAGGATAGGCGCGAGCCTTGAGATAGATGCCACCAGAAACGATACAGAGCACGAGTAACAATCCGGCCCAGTAACGTCTCGCCAGAAAAACGACCACGACCGGAAGCGCAACATAGAACCACTCAACGCGGGTAATGTGTTTAAGCGCCACTACCGAGATCCGGCCGGCGCTAAGAGAAGGCGGCAGTTCTTGCGCGAGCAGCGGAAGAGTGGCGATGAGCAGCGCACAGGAAAACAACCACGCGCGCGATAACGCCACGATGCCGCGGGTCTCAAACTGCGCGCCAATGAGGACGAAAAGGCTGGGGAACAGCGGCAAGAGGTAGCCTGGCAGCTTGTTTACCGGCGCGCTGAAGAACAGAAATCCGAAGCCGCAGATGACGGCGAGGAAGCTCCGGCGTTGATCCCATTTCGCCGGGCGCAAGGTGAGGAGCCCCAGCAGCGGCGTCCAGGGAAACAGTCCCGCTAGCAGTACCGGAAGGTAGTAATACGGCGGTTGTACGTGCTGCAAAGAAGGCGAGTAGAGGCGTGCGAAATGATGCTTTAGAAAAAATTCTTCGATGAACGGGTACCCATTTTGGCGATAAACGGCCAAATACCACGGCAAGGCTACGCACCCAAAAGCAAGGACCGCGAGCCACCAATCGCGCCAGTATCTACGCAGGAACCAGAGGAACGGAACGGAGAGGGCGATTGGCACCAAGCCTTTTGCCAAAGTTGCTAGACCGATGGAAGCGCCGATAGCCAAGAATTTCAGAGGGACATGCGGGGGCGCACGGTTAGCACGAAGCAAAGGGAGCGCTAGGAAGACTGCAAGCGAAAAACAGACCGCAAGAGGTAGATCAGTAACGCAGAGCTGACTTTCAGTCATCCAGCCGGCGCACGTGGCGAGTAAGGCGATAGAGACCGCGGCCGCTTCGCCACCAAACTCGGCGCGGAGCAGGAAAAATGCCGTTGCCAAGAAAGCCAAGCTCAAGAGAGCGACGGGAAGGCGAGCAGAAAGCTCAGGATTCAGGCCGGTGAGATTGCCGGCGGCGGCCATCCAATAGAGAAGAGGCGGCTTCTCGAACCAGGGCGAGCCCCAGAGCTTCGGCGTAATCAGTTGACCGGTGTGCGCCATGGCGAGGCCGATGGCTGCATAGCGCGGCTCGTCCGGCCCCAGCACGCCCACGCCATCCAATTTGTAAAGATACAGAGCAGTGATTGCGATCGCCAGCGTGAACAGCGGCAGGAACCGGCGGAGAAAAGACAATCCTCAGTATAATGAGCCGATGCGAACGGTCGCGAAGTATCTGGGAGCGCTCGGTTTGGCCTATGCGGCGGCGGTAGCGGCGGATCTCAACGAGCCTGCGCCTAAGATCGACGTGCAGAAACTAGAAGCGTACGTGCGGTACACGGAAGGATTCACGCCGCAAGTGAAGATGGTGATCGACAAGCCCGCGGCGAGTGTCTACAAGGGTTATTTTCGCGTGATGGTGCATCTCAGCATCGACCGGGACAAGGGGACGCAGAATGTGGGGGACAAGCTTTACTACACCTCCAATGGTCAGCGCTTCTTCAATGGACAGCTTTGGGACCTGGATCAGAATCCATTCGTGGACACTCTGGAACGCCTGCCCACGGATGGGCCGTCGTTGGGACCTGCGAACGCGCCGGTGACGGTGGTGGTCTTCAGCGATTTTCAATGCCCCTACTGCCGCGAGTTCGCCAAGACGATTCGAAACAATGTTCCGGGGAAGTACCCGAAAGAGGTGCGGGTAATCTTCAAAGATTTTCCGCTGGAGAGCGTGCATCCTTGGGCCTTTGCTGCTGGGGAAGCGGCGCACTGTGTGTCGGAGCAGAATCCGGCGGCGTTTTGGCCGTTTCACGATTGGATTTTTGAGCACCAGGGGGAAGTGACTGCTCAAAATTTGAAGGAAAAGACGCTCGCCTTCGCGCAGCAGCAGAAGCTGGTGGCGGGGCCGATCTCAGCTTGCCTGGATAGCCATCGAGCGGCAGCGGCGGTGAAGGAGAGCCTACAGGCGGGGCAGGAATTGCAGGTTCAGCAAACGCCGACCTTGTTCGTGAACGGGCGGATGCTGGGAGGCGCGGTGCCTTGGAGCACGCTGGATGCGGTGATTCAGTTGGAGTTGAAGCGGCCGAAAGAGGTGCCAGGACCGTCCTCGGAAAAGTGCTGTCAGGTGAGCGCGCCGACGGTACTGAGCAAATGAGGCACTTAGGCCGTCAGGTCTAAATCGCCGCCGCTCCAAAATAGTGGTTGGTGGGGGTTTGGTGCCGATACGTATGGAGGGTGCCATTCCTTTCACCATCATCTGAACCTTCGGGTCCTGGTCAACCCGACTTCGCAACCTTTGTGGACACTTCCATGAGCACAGCAGGCGCAAGAGCCGTCTCGACATTTCGGCTACCGCCGTTAATTTTGCATCCTTTTTCGGGACCGGAGGACACGTCCGTCCTAATGGAGAGCTCGCGGGCGAGTCTGGCGCTCCAGGGCTTTCTACCACGGCAGGAGACAGCGTCGCAAGATTTGGATCAGCAACTGTTACGCGGCCGCTACGCCGAGCTGCGGATGCTGTATTACATCGGGAAAGACCTTCTCCGCTGGTTCGAGCAATGCACGGAAACCGTGTCTCTCCTAGCAAGCTTCGAGGGCAAACGGATCCGGCCCGAGACGTTCGCGGTGTTCCTGGTGCAATATGTGCCCGCTCACGTGCGGACGAAGCTGGAGGGCTGGGGAGTGCTCGATTTTTGCGCGTTGTTCCGGCGGTCCGTTGGGCTCCATGTGGTCTTTAATGAGCTACCTCCGGCGGAGGGTTTCTCCCCTGATTTCCTGCGGCGCTATCACCGTCATGTAGATCAGTGGTATGAGCAGCGGCTGCGCGACGCGGTGTTCGATCGCCCTGAAGCCGATGACTTTACGTTCGACCTTTACGCCTCAGGCGAGTACACGCTAATGCTCGAGCAGAGCTGGAGCGACTAGCGGGCAGCGGGCGTTTTCTAAACGCAAACGCGGTTTCGTCGCGCCATTGCGGAGATATGCTGGGGACATGAATCTGCCACGATTCGTCCTCGTTGAGCAGCAACTCCCCAATCGCGCCATCCCCAATCCTCGCGCACACATCCGCGACGAACTCTCACAAGCAGATTTCGTTTCCCGAGTGCCGAAAAGTGCGCGAATCGCGATTGGCGTGGGAAGCCGCGGCATTTCAAACATCGCCACTATTGTCAGGTCGGTTGTCGAGTTCTGGAAGGAACAGGGCGCGCGCCCGTTTATCTTTCCCGCCATGGGTAGCCACGGCGCCGCGACGGCCGAAGGTCAAACGGACGTGCTCGCGCATTACGGCATTCACGAGGCGACCATGGGCGTGCCGGTGGTCAGTTCGCTGGACGTGGTGCCGCTGGGCAAGACGCCAGAAGGCATTGAGACGTTCATGGATAGAAACGCTTATGACAGCGACGGCGTGTTTCTGATCCCACGAATCAAATGGCACACCGATTTTTCGGGCGCTATCGAGAGTGGATTACTGAAGATGATGGCAATCGGAATCGGCAAGTTCGCCGGGGCGCGCCAGTATCACACGTTCGCTTATCGCATGGGCCTGGAGCAGATGATCCGCAGCGTTGGGGCCAAAGTGTTTTCGACCGGAAAGGTGCTGGGCGGATTGGCGATCCAGGAAGGCGCGCATCACGAGACTGCTGGGTTGGTGGCGATCAGCTCTTCACAGGGGCTTGCCGCGATGGTCGCGCAGGAAGAGGCGCTTTTGCGCGAGGTGAAATCGTGGATGGCGAAGTTACCCGCACCCGAGATCGACATACTGATTGTCGATGAGATCGGCAAGAATATCAGCGGCGCGGGCATGGACACCAAGGTCATCAACCGCACCGTGAATTGCCATTACAATCCGTTTCCGGACATACCGATTGTGCATCGCATTTACGCGCGCGCGATTAGTGACCTCAGCTATCACAGCGGAGTAGGTTTGGGCATGGCGGACGTGATCCACGACCGGCTACTGAACGATGTGGACTGGAGACCGACTTACATCAATTCGCTGACTGCCTCCACGCCTGCCTGTATTCGCACGCCCATACATTTTTCGAACGACCTGGAGACGCTCGGCAACATTGCGCCTACGGTGGGTAAGATCGACCTCTCGGAGGTAACGTACTGCCGCATCCGCAATACGCTTGAACTGGTTCACATGGCCGTTAGCGAGAATCTGGTTCCGGCATTGCACCGCAACGTCAAGGTTGTGTCCAAACCTTTTGAGGCGCAATTTGGAGCAAGCGGCGACTTTGGCGATTTCCAGATATCGGACGGCGCGGATGAGGTCAGCGATTTCGAAGAGGCTTCACAGCCGGCCGATGCAGAAATTGTGCGTGGCTAGCCAGCGCTCCTTCGCTATTTGTTCGTCTATAATTAAAACTGACAGCGCGCTTGCGCCATCTAATAAAAAGAAGTGGAATTACAGCAAAAATTACATGTTCTGGCCGATGCGGCGAAATACGATGCCTCGTGTGCCAGCAGTGGATCGCGCCGGGCGCGCGCTGAAAACGGACTCGGCAATACCGACGGCGTAGGCATCTGCCACAGCTATACGCCGGATGGGCGTTGCGTTTCGCTGCTGAAGTTGCTGCTTACCAATTACTGCATCTACGATTGTAGTTACTGCGTGAACCGCATCTCAAGCGATACGCGGCGCGCGCGCTTTACGCCCGAAGAAGTCGTCTTTCTCACAATCGAGTTTTATAAACGCAATTACATCGAAGGGTTGTTCCTGAGTTCCGGCGTAATTCAAAGCCCGGATTACACGATGGAGCAATTGGTCCAGGTTGCGAAGCTTCTCCGAACCGAGCAGCGCTTCGGCGGGTATATCCATCTAAAGGCCGTGCCGGGCGCGTCAGAAGAGTTGATGCTGGAAGCCGGCGCATGGGCCGACCGGTTGAGCGCCAACGTAGAACTCGCAAGAGATAGCGACTTGGCCCAGCTTGCGCCCGCCAAGACGCACAAAGAGATCGAGCGGTCGATGCAGCAGATTGCGCATGGAATTCTGGACGCGAAGGACAAGACGACCCGGAGCGGTAAATCGCCTCGCTTCGCCCCTGCCGGCCAGAGCACTCAGTTCATAGTGGGGGCAACGAGTACGCCCGATTCCGAGCTACTCGACAAGTCCGCCAACCTCTACAAGACTTACAAGCTCCGGCGCGCTTACTATTCGGCGTTCAGTCCCATACCGCACGCCGACCCCGGCCTGCCATTGATGAAGATTCCGCTGGTGCGCGAGCACCGGCTTTATCAGGCGGATTGGCTGATGCGTTTCTACGGCTTTTCAGCCAATGAGCTGACAACGGAGCAGGATCGCAATCTGCCGCTGGACAAGGATCCGAAACTCGCCTGGGCGCTGCGCAACCGGGAGTTCTTTCCCGTGGACGTAAACAAAGCAGGACAAGCGGCGCTGCTGCGAGTGCCCGGTTTTGGAGTTCGCAACGTGAAGCGCATTTTGAAGGTCCGGCGCTATCGTGCGCTTACGATTGCTGACTTAGCGAAGCTGCGAGTCGCGGTTAAGCGGGCGCAATTCTTCATCGTCGCGGCAGACCATAATCCCGCCGCTAAACAGATCGACACCCCGAAGCTGCCCGAAAAGTTCGCGCCCAAGGACGGGCAAATGGCGCTGTTGAAGCAGCAGAAACGGCCCGAACGGGTGAGCTGTGATAAGCGCCGCGGCGGACGATTTCACCACCTGGCGCGAGACGGCGCGACGGTTACTCGCCCACGGCACACGCCCGGATGAGGTGACGTGGGGCGGCGGATTGTTCGAAGCGTCGTTAGCCGAGGATGCGGCAGGCGTGGGCACCCCGGTACCGAAGACGTTTCTCGCGCTGGCCGAGACTGTCGCTCTGCATCGCGACCTCAAGCGCTGGCCTCTGCTTTATCGGGCGCTGTACCGGCTTACACACGGCGAACGCAACCTCTTAAAAATCGACGTGGACGATGACGTGCGAGAGCTGGATCTGATGAGCAAGGCAATTCGGCGGGACATGCACAAAATGAAGGCGTTCGTGCGCTTCCGCCGGGTGGAGGGTTCGGATCCGGAGTACTTCGTCGCGTGGCATCGGCCCGATCACCACATCGTGGAAGCAATGGCGCCCTGGTTTCGAGCGCGCTTCGGGAGCATGCGTTGGTCTATTCTGACTCCGGACCGCAGCGCGCATTGGGATGGGGACAAGCTGACTTATTCGCCCGGCGTACCTAGGTCGGAAGCACCGCAAGGAGATGCGCTCGAAGATTTGTGGCGTGATTACTACGCGTCTATTTTTAATCCGGCGCGCGTTAAGGTCAAGGCGATGAAGGCTGAGATGCCTGTACGTCATTGGGCAACGCTGCCCGAAGCGCAGATCATCGCGGATCTTTTGGTTAAAGCGGATTCTCGAGTGGTTCAGATGGCGACAAACCAGAAAGCATCGGCAGCACCATGGGTGCCCGCAAACAAGGAGTTGGCGCAGTTGCGGGCCGCAGCGCCGGGTTGTAAAGGCTGCGATCTTTATCAGCATGCGACCCAGGTGGTCTTCGGAGAGGGACCACCCGATTCCCGGGTCGTGATGATAGGTGAACAGCCCGGTGACGAGGAGGATCAAA
>JAABUQ010012042.1_pt1 | contig 10869 bp, 10 predicted proteins | sample 5560001 | NCBI WGS metagenome assembly JAABUQ01 (sample SAMN10711888, study PRJNA513371) | rock metagenome | isolation source: Antarctica rocks | place: Antarctica: Victoria Land, Finger Mt nord | collected 2015-12-18
GGCGCCGACCCCCCGTACCCGCGCTGGTCGTAGGTGATGACCCGGTGACGCGCGGAGAGCGCCGGCACCTGCTCATCCCAGGCCGCCGAGGGCAGCAGGCCGCCGTGGACGAGCGCCACGGCGGTGCCGCCCTCCGGCCCGAAGGTCTGCCCGGCGAGCTCGGCGCCGCCGGCAAGGGGTATCAGCACGGGCGGAGCCCCCAGGCGGCGTGCCTATACTGACCCACGCGCCCAGGTTCCCCCAGGAGGTCCCCATGAAGGCTGCCGATACCGCCGTCCACAACGACACCGTCACATCCGCGGACGGCCACGAGGCCGATCAGCCCTGGCCGGCCGACCTCTCCAAGGCCTTCGGTCTGGTGGCGATGCATGCCGACGAGATGGAGTGGACGCCGCTCAAGGACACCCCGGGCTTCATGATCGACATCCCCGGCGTCACCACCAAGTACTTCGGCAAGGGCGAGCAGGGACCCTGGTTCTACCTGGTCAAGCACGAGCCCGGGACGGTGGTCGGCCGCCACGGCCACAACGGCAACGTCATCCACTACATCCTCGAGGGGATCTGGAGGCTGGGCGCCCACGAGAAGGGTGCCGGCTGGTTCCACTACGAGCAGAAGGGTCTGCGGTACGGGCCCCTCATCTCGGGCGACCAGGCAGCGTCTTCCTCGCCATCTACGACGCCAGGCCCGACTTCATCACCGACTGACCGGCTGCAGCCTGGGGGGGCCGTCGAAGATCTCCATCACCCGGCACTCCTCCTCGCCGGCGGCGATCGATCCCACCGGCCGGCCGGCCGGGAAGTACGCGTACCAGCCGGCGGTGAAGGGGCTGCCGTCGATGGTGGCCCGGCCGCAGAGGACGAATTGCATCAGGTTGGCGGAATGGCAGCGGGCGCCCATGGTGGCGCCCGGCAAGATCCTGACCAGGTAGGCGAAGGGCCCCGAGCCGGGGCTCTTGCCGAAGTACTTGGCCTCCACACCGTCGGCGTCGGCGGACTCCAGCCCGGGCGTCTGGGCGGCGGGCGTCCAGGGCATCCGATACTCCTCGCGCACCAGGACGCCGGTCAGCTCCCAGGTGTTGTCACGCGGGCTGCGCACCCCGCTCTCCACTCCCCTCGGTCTCGCTCATGCCCGTGTCAGAGCATGATGCGTCCGCCGGCCACGTCCATGGTGACGCCGGTCAGCCAGGCTGCGGAGTCCGACAGCAGGAAGAGCGCCGCCCGGGCCACATCATCCGGCGTCCCCAGCCGGCCGAGCGGGCTGATGGCCGCCAGGTGATCCCGAAGGGATTGCGGGAGGGCGGCGTCCACCCGCTCGGAAAGGACGGTGGCAGGAGCGATGCAGTTGGCGCGGATGCCGAGCGGACCCAGTTCCAGGGCCAGGTGGGGGGTGAAGGCGACCACCGCGCCGCGGGCGGCCGCGTAGGAGGCGGTGACCGGCTCGTCGACGATGCGCCCGATGCTCGAGGACATGGTCAGGACGACGCCGCGGCGGCGCTCGATCATCCAGGGTAGGAAGACGGCGCAGGTGAGGAAGGTCGAGGTCAGGCAGGCGTCCAGCGTTCGGCGCCATTCCTCCTCGCTGATCTCCGGCACCGGGGTCCGCGCCAGGAAACCACCGGCGAAGGGGACCAGGAGATCGACCGGGCCAAGCTCGGCCTCCACCTCCCGCAGCGCCCGCGCGAGCTCGGCGGCGCTGGTGGCGTCGGCGGTTACGCCGACGGCGGAGCGCTCCCTCGCCGCGGCAGGCGGCGGCCGCGGTCTCGACCGGCTGACGGTCACGCGCGAGGACCGCCACCCGGACACCATTGCGGGCCAGGGCAAGGCAGGTGGCGGCGCCGATCCCGCGCGAGCCGCCGGTCACCAGCGCCACCCGGTCCCTCATACCCGGGTAGACGGGAGTGGGGGCGGTCACCGCAGCCGGCGTCACGGGACCAATTCCAGCAGGGTGCGCCGCACCGCGTCCGCGTACGGCTCCCAGGGCTGGACGGGGTCCGGCATCACCGAGACGAAGTCCGCACCCGCCTCGAGGAGCGCCTGCAAGCCCTCGCGGCAGCGGGCGGGGCTCCCGACCAGGCAGAACTCGTCGATCAGCGCATCGCTGATCGACGAGCGCAGCAGTGCCTGGTCGCCGGTGAGGAAGGCGCCTCGGAGGGCCCGCGCCTCGGCCTCGAAGCCGGCACGCCGGATGGAGGCGTTGTAGGCATCGAGCCCGACCCAGTAGCTGAGCGAGTCACGCGCCGCCGACCGCGCCCGGTCCTCGTCGAGGTCAACGAAGGCGTGCACGCCGAGGCTGACCTCGACGGCGCCGGCCGGCCGGCCGCCGGTGGCCGCCCCCCGGCCCACCGCCGCCCTCACCTCTGCGATACCGCGGCGTGGCGTCAGGTACAGCATCACGCCGTCCGCGATCTCGCCCGCCATCTCGGCCATCCGCGGCCCCACCGCCGAGAGGTGGACCGGGACCGGCTGCAGGGGAGTCCTGAACTCGAGGCGGCGGCCCTGGTAGCGCTGATCGGGAAGCGCGGGGTAGACCTCGCGGCCGCGGCCGCCGAGCACCCCCAGCACCTGCTCGGCGTACCCGCGCAGCGCAGCAACGGACTGCTGTGGCGGCGCGCCGAGCGCGCGGTTCCGCATCGCGTGGCCGGGCCCGAGCCCGAGGATGAAGCGGCCGCGGGAGAGGTCTGAGATCACCACCGCGGCCTGGGCGGTGATGCTCGGGTGGCGGAGCGAGGCCAGCGCGACGAAGCTGCCGACAAGCATTGTGGTGGTGCCGAGCGCGATCGCCAGGTCGAGGGCCAGGGTGTCGGTCAGCGACTCGGTGGTGTAGGTCCGTGCGTAGCCCAGAGACTCGGCGGTCCGCCCCAGCTCCACCATGTCCGCCAGCGAGGCGTCCGCGAAGGTGAGCAGCGCGAGCCCGACCCGTTCAAGCACCCACCCATTGTCCGGGCTCGTGGCGGACGCCGGCTGGGCCGGCCGGCAGTCCTCGGGTCGGCAGCGGCCCCCAGCTCTGCGGGAGCGTCGCGTCCCAGTAGCCGAGCATCACCTCCAGGGCGGCGGCCGCGTCGATCGAGCCACTCCCGCCAGGAGGGCAGCTCCAGCAACCTGTCAGCACAGAGGTGGCCGACTCCAGGTCGGCCCGCGTTACGAAGAGCGGCACGACGTCGATCTCGAGCCGGCCGGGCGGGACCGCGAGCCGGGCAGGCGCCGGCACCGCGACGACGTCGGCGGCGCTGACGTCACACGGCTGATGCTGGGCCCCGGGCGGGCGTTTCGAACAGCCGAAGCCCCGGGTGAACCGCTCGCGGGTGCGGCTATCCCTGCGAGGCGAAGCCTCCGTCGACCGGGATCGCGGCGCCGGTCACGAAGTCGGATGCGGATGCTGCAAGAAAGACCGCTATCCCCGCCAGGTCCTCGGGCACGCCCCAGCGCCCAGCGGGCGTTCGCGCGAGGACGCGGTCGTGCAGGCCGGGCACCGCCGCCCGTGCGCCGATCGTCAGGTCGGTGTCGACCCAGCCCGGCAGCACCGCGTTGACCTGGATGTTGTCGGCCGCCCAGGCGGTCGCGAGCGACTTGGTGAGCTGCACGAGGCCTCCCTTGCTGGCGGCGTACGGGGCCGAGAACGAGGGACCGAAGATCGCGAAGATCGAGCCGACGTTGATGATCTTGCCGCGGCCGCCCGCCTTCAGGTGCGGGTACGCGGCCTGGCTGAGGAGGAAGGCGCTGGTGAGGTTGGTGTCCAGCACCCGGTGCCACTCCTCGAGGCGGTACTCCTGGGGCTGCTTTCGAATCGCCATCCCGGCGTTGTTTACGAGTATGTCGAGCCGGCCGAACCGTTCCACGCCGGCCGCGATGAGGGCCCGGCAGTCGGACTCTTCGCCCACGTCCCCGGTGACCGACTCCGCCTCGCCGCCCAGCGCCCTCAGGGCGGCGACCGCCCTCTCGTTCTTGCCCGGATCCCGGCCGGCGACCATCACCGAGGCGCCCGCCTCGGCGATGGCCGCGGCCATCGCCAGCCCGATGCCGCCGTTGCCGCCGGTCACCAGCGCCACCCGCCCTGACAGGTCGAAGAGCCTCACCCCGAGGACAGTAGCCGAAGTCCACGTGGGCGTTGATGTCGTTCTTCCCCTCGCGGATCCCAGCGCTGACGACCGGGACGCCCCTTGGCAGGCTGAGCAGGACGCTCCCGTAGCTGCCGGCCTTAGACATTGGCGCCCTCCGCCAGCGGCTCTCGCCGACCCGCGCCGTCGACGTCATCCGGGTCACCATGACCATCGAGGGCTATGTCGACCTGGTCCAGCGGAGCGGGTGGACCCGGGCGCAGTCGATCGCCCTCATGACGGACCTGCTCTCTCACCAGCTCCTGAGACCTGTGCGCTGAGGGCCCTGGGCCCCTTGGGTCAGCGGTCAGCGGTCGATCATCGGGAGCAGCAGGTGTGAGGGGTCGTCGCCGCCGCTGTGGATGGTCGTGGTGCCGCCGAACACGTCGGGCGGGCGGTCCTCGGGGTCGTCGTGCAGGAACGGCCCCGAACCCTTCGACGGGAACACCGGGTGCTGGTCGCCGCCCGGCCGCTCGAAGTCGCGGCCGCCGATGCTGAGCGCCAGGCGTGAACCCGCGGGCAGGACGATGCAGGTGGGCCAGATCTCGACGTCGACGCCGTACACCCTCCCCGGCTCCAGCGGCTGGACGCTGGTGTGGGGATGGTATGGACGCCAGGGCTTCGAACGCGCCTCGTCCACCGCCCGGTGGGAGGCCCGCAGCCAACCCTGCGCAAGCGGCGTGTGGGGGTCGACCGTCCCCTGGAACTCGACCTCGGCGCCGTCGGGGTCGTAGGCCAGGAAGGTCAGGAAGAGGTCGGCGTCGGTGGTGCTGGATGCGACCCCAAGCCGCGCCGCCAGCGGGCCCGTGATCTCGGTCTCGTACTCGAGCGGCTCGGAGTAGAAGACTGCAGGCTCGCCCAGCGCCTCGAAGCTGGTCTCACTCGTGGCCACCGGCTCCCAGCTCAGCCGCCGCGTGGCGGCGTCGAGGTAGATGGGCGTCCAGCGCGTGCGCGCGAGCGGCCACTCGTTCTCCTTGCGCGGCTCAAAATGGCCATCGGCGTACCTGACCTGGAGCAGGACACGCGGCTCTTGGTCCCAGCCATTGTCCGCGCCCTTCAGGAAATGGTCCATGAAGCGCATCTGCAGCTCGAGCGCGTAGGGAAGGTAGAACCACTCCTCGTGGCGGCCAGGGTGAACCTCGAGCCACTTCTGCTCCGCGGCCGACTCGGTGAAGCCCTCGAAGTTGCCACGCTGATGGAGGCCGAAGCCGGCCCAGTTGGCGGCCGAGATGAAGGGCGTCCGGATCTTCGAGAAGTCGGCGGAGCGGGACCTGTTCCACTCGTCGTCGAGGCCGTGGCGCCGGTTCTCGGCCGGGGTGTCGACGCGATTTGCGATCAGATCCTCCTCGGTCAGGTTCTCGGGGCCGTTCACGGAGTCGTCGAGGAACGGGTCGTGGAGACCGGGACGGCCGTGCTGCATGGAGAGCACCTGGCGCTCGTACCAGCTCTTGCCGAAGAACACGTTGCTGAGGATCCCGCCGTGGTGCGAGATCTCGCGGAAGTAGTCGTTGGCGCCCTCCCAGGGGATCATCGCCGTGAGGTGCGGGGGCTGCAGCGCGGCCACCCACCACTGGTTCATGGCGTAGTAGGAGATGCCGCAGAGACCGACCCTGCCGGTGCTCCAGGGCCGGGTGCCGGCCCATTCGATGCACTCGTAGTAGTCCTGGGTCTCGGGCGGCGACCACACCTCGAGGATGCCCGGCGACCGGCCCGCCCCTCGCGAGTCGACCCGCACGCAGGCGTAGCCCGCCGGAACCCACCGCTCGGGATCGACCGTCTCCCAGGTCATGTAGCGGCCGCTGGAGCCCTCCAGCACCTCGGGGTGGGTCTCGACCAGCCACTTCCAGAGCGGCGCGTAGTGCGCCGTCTGGTAGGGCAGCCCCTTGCCGTAGGGGCCCATGGTCATGATCACCGGGACCGGCGCGTCACCGGAGGGCCGGTAGACGTCCGCCCGCAGCTCGATGCCGTCCCGCATCCGGATCCGGACGTCGCGCTCGATCGTCATGCCGGCCGGCGCCTCATCCCGCTGTCCCATCACCACACCCCCCGTCGAATGCCTGCAACCGGGTTGAGTCTAAGGGCGGCCGCCGGCCGAGAGCGGGCGCGGCGACGGAGCTATGTTTGTGCCGTGCGGTCCACACCGGGCACTGTCGTCGAGGGCACGCCGCTGTGGGAGCCGTCGGACGCCCGCCGCCGCGCCGCGCGCATCACCCGCTTCCTCGAGTGGCTGCGCGACGAGCGCGGGCGTGAGCTGAAGACTTACGACGAGCTGTGGCGGTGGTCGGTCGAGTCGCCGGAGGAGTTCTGGGTCGCGGCCTGGGATCACTTCGGGGTGCGCGCGTCACAGCCCTACCGGCAGGTGCTGTCGGGGCCCGAGATGCCGGGCGCGCGCTGGTTCGAAGGCGCCCACCTGAACTTCGCCGAGCACGCCCTGCTGCCCGGCCGCGAGGGGGTCGCGATCGTCCACAAGTCGGAGGACCGAGCCCTTCGGGAGATCACGTGGGCCGAGCTCAGGGACCAGGTGGGCGCGGCGGCGGCCGGGCTGCGCCGGCTCGGCGTCCGGCCTGGGGACCGGGTGGCCGCCTACGTCCCCAACATGCCGGAGGCGGTGGTCGCCATCCTCGCGACCGCCAGCCTGGGCGCGACCTGGTCCAGCTGCTCCCCTGACTTCGGCACCCGCAGCGTGGTCGACCGGATCGCCCAGATCCGGCCCCGGGTGCTGGTCGTGGCCGACGGCTACCGCTACAACGGCCGCGACTTCGACCGCACCGACGCGATCACCGAGCTGCGCGCGTCGCTGCCGACGGTGGAGGCGGTGGTTTGGATCTCCAACCTCGGCGCGCCGGTCGCCGAGGGGACCGTCCGCTGGGCGGAGCTGGTCTCGAAGCCGGCGCCTCTCCGGTTCGAGCAGGTGCCGTTCGATCACCCGCTCTGGATCCTCTACAGCTCGGGCACCACGGGGATGCCGAAGGGGATCGTCCACGGCCACGGCGGGATCACCATCGACATGCTGGTGGCGCTCGGCCTGCAGATGGACCTCGGGCCCTCGGATCGCTTCTTCTGGTTCACCACCACCGGCTGGGTGATGTGGAACATCGTGGTCTCCTCTCTGCTGGTCGGCTCGACGATCGTGCTCTACGACGGCTCCCCCGGCCACCCCGGGCTGGATCAGCTCTGGGCACTGGCGGCCGAGGCGAAGGTCACCAGTTGGGGCGCCAGCGCAGCCTACATCTCGTCCTGCGTCAAGGCGGGCCTCCAGCCCGGTCGCGACCACGACCTCTCCGCGCTCCGCGCCGCCTCCTACACGGGGTCGCCGCTGGTGCCCGAGCACTACGGATGGATCTACGAGGCGGTGAAGGCGGACCTCTGGTTCTCCTCGGTCAGCGGCGGCACCGACATCTGCGGTCCGTTCGTGGGTGGCTGCCCGATCCTGCCCCGCGGGCGGGCGAGTTCCAGTGCCGCTGCCTCGGCGTCGACGTGCAGGCCTTCGACGAGCAGGGGCGTTCGGTGGTGGGCGAGGTCGGCGAGCTGGTGGTCACACGGCCGATGCCGTCGATGCCCATCAAGTTCTGGAATGACCCCGACGGCAGCCGCTACCGGGAGAGCTACTTCTCGACCTTCCCCGGCGTCTGGCGCCACGGCGACTGGATCAAGATCACGCCGGAGGGCGGCGCCGTCATCTACGGACGCTCGGACTCGACCATCAACCGGATGGGGGTCCGGATGGGCAGCAGCGAGCTCTACCGGGTGGTCGAGGAGCTGCCGGAGGTGCTCGACAGCCTGGTCGTCGACCTCACCGGGATGGGCCGCGACAGCCACATGCCGATGTTCGTGGTGCTGGCCGAGGGGGCGGTCCTGGACGACGCGCTGAAGCGAAGGATCCGGGCCGCCGTGCGCGACCAGGTCTCGCCACGCCACGTGCCCGACGTCGTCTTCGCGATCCCAGAGGTCCCGCGCACGCTCAACAACAAGAAGCTCGAGGTGCCGGCGCGCCGGATCCTGATGGGCACGCCGGTCGAGCAGGCGGTCAACGCCGACTCGATGAGCAACCCCTCGTCGATCGAGTACTTCGCCGAACTCGCGGGCCGGCTGGCACCGCGCGCCGCCGGAGCTCAGCCCTCGACGGGGTCGAGTTCGCCGCTCTCGTAGGCCTCCGCGCGCTCGGCGAGCGCCGCCGGCGAGAGGACGTCCGAGTCCCCGAGCAGACTCTCCAGGGCCTCCAGCCAGCGGTCGTAGTACGCCTCGGCGGGCTCGGGGACCTCCGCGATGCGGTCGGCCAGCCGCCGCTGGAACTCCAGCCACTCGAACACACCCCCCTGGTGGAGGGGGAGCGTGGTCCCGAACACCCGGCTCTGCCAGGGATGCTCAAAAACCAGCTCGCCGTTGCGCCTCGGCAGCGCCAGCGTCCCCTCCATGGCCGCCGCCGGGTTCGGCTGGACGCTCAGGCGGGCACCGAGGGCAGCGGACGGGCCACCCCCACCATGGAAGTCCCGGGTGACCAGCTTCGCCAGCTCCACCTCGGCCATGTGCTCGGTGCCGGGCGGGCGCTCGGGGAGGATCATGTAGCGGGTCTCGGCGCTGGAGTCCCAGACCTCGACGCGGGTGTCCGGCTTCAGCTCGAGGCCGAACTCCTTCAGGACTCCGCGGGGGTCGATGACCATCCGGGAGCGGTAGGCGGGGGACTTGTACCAGGCCGGCGGCAGGCCGAGGACCGCCCACGGATACCACGACCAGAGCGTGCAGACGATCGCGTTGTGGACCCCCGGCCGCTTCTCCACCACCACCAGGTGCTCCCCGCGCAGGCCGCTGATCCCGAGCTCCCGGCAGGCGGCGGTCCCGTCCTCCAACAGCCGCCGCCTGAACTCGGGATCGACCCAGGCGCGGGCGACGACGCGCGCGCCGTTGAGGGGACCGATGTCCGACTCATACGCCTCCACGATCCGGTCCACCGCCTCCCTGGTGACCAGGCCCCTCTCCACCAGCAGCGACTCCAGGGCGAGGGCGCGGGCGTGGACGGGATTGGGCGCCTCGGGAGGTGCTCGTGGTCGTGGTCGTGGTCGCTGATGGCTTTACCCTCCCTTCCGGGGTGCAACCCCGGGGAACGCTTGCGGCGCTCGTCCGTTGAGGACTGTCATGAGACGGCGTCCCCGGGGGTTGCCCCTGAAGGCCTGAGGCCCACAAGGGTGTCGTCCCGCGAGGACTGGTCCATCAGCACGGCAGCGCGCCTTCAGAGCACCCCAACCATCAAGTAGGAGGTGCGGATGCTTTCTGAAGGCGTGGACTGGTCGGAGGACTTCCACCTGGTTGCGTTGGGCCGGCCGGGAGAAGGTGTCTTCGACGTGATTCGAGTGGAGCACCGACCGGAGGCGGTCGGTCGCCTGCTTACCCGGATAGCCCAGCTCGAGCCGGAACCGGACGAGGTCCGGGTCGTCATCGAGACCCGTCACGGCCTGCTTGTCGAGGCTCTCCTGGACGCCGGCTTCGTGGTTCTTCCCGTCAACCCCGACCTGGTGGCGCGGCGGCGCGGACCGGCTCGCAAGAAGGACGACACCGAGGACGCGCGCATTGCCTGCAGGCTCGGCCTCGACCGTTTCGCCAGCCTCAAGCCGCTGGTACCTCACGGCGACCTCGCCGGGGAACTGCGCTCGCTGGCCCGTGACGATGGGCGAGCGGCGCGCGACCAGCGTCGCCTTCTCAACCGGCTGCGCATGGACCTGGTCCGCAGCTTCCCCGCCGCGCTCGACATCGTCGGCGAGGACCTGGGCGCTCCCACCATGCTGCGGCTTCTGGAGCGCTGGCCGACTGCCGGTCTTCTCGCCGCCGCCAGCCGGGAGGACCTCGTCGAGTTCGCCCGCAGCCTCCATCACGGCTGGCCCGAGCGCCTGGCCGACCGAATCGTCTCCGCCCTCAGCCAGGCTCAGTTCGTCGCCAGACCGGCCTTGATCCGAGCCAAGGCCGACGGCATCCGCCTGGCCGCCTCCCAGCTGCTCCTCATCGGCCAGCAGCGCAAGCTCTGGCAGCGGCGCATGGGCGAACTCCTGGGAGTGCCCCGCCGCGGTCGTGACCACCAGCCGCGAACCGACGAGCTGGGGCAGAAGTTCCCTAACGGCGAGATCTACCTGAGCTTTGCCGGCCTCGGTGACCGCCTCGCCGCCAGGGTTGCCGGTGAGATCGGCGACCCTCCCCAACAGTTCAGCTCGCCGAACTCGCTCCAATGCTACGCGGGCAAAGCAGCGGTCACCCGCCGCTCGGGCAAGAGCGAGTTCGTGGTCGCCCACCGCCTGGCCTGCAACCGGCATCTGCCCGATGCCGTTCAGCAATGGGCCTTCTGCTCGCTCAAGGAGTCCGGCTGGGCACGCGAGTTCTACGACGCCAAGCGTGCCGCCGGCAAGACCCACAACGCCAGCCTGCGCGCCCTCGGCAATCGCTGGCTCGAAGTTCTCTGGCACTGCCTCAAGAACCGCACCCGCTACGACGAGGCGCTGCACGTCGCCAACCGCAACCGCGCCCTTGGTCGGGCGGCCTGACCTCCCTTTAACCATCGAACAAAAGTTCGTGGTTGTCAAAGGGTGTCTCATCTCTCGTCCCCGGCCGGTGCCTCGAGGTAGCTCTCCCATAGGTCGACCCTCACGCCGTCGCCCGGACGGCCCTGCGCGCCCCAGAGGTCGGCGGCCTCGAAGCGCACCGTGTACAGCGGCTCGATGACCGACTCGCCGCGCGCCGAGGCGTCCGCAAGCTCGAAGCAGCGGTGGCTGCGGTCGACGGTCCCGGTGCG
>JAABUQ010012043.1_pt1 | contig 10868 bp, 6 predicted proteins | sample 5560001 | NCBI WGS metagenome assembly JAABUQ01 (sample SAMN10711888, study PRJNA513371) | rock metagenome | isolation source: Antarctica rocks | place: Antarctica: Victoria Land, Finger Mt nord | collected 2015-12-18
GCATCCGTTTGCGCGAGAGCGGCCTCACCTGCGTGGTGGATCCGGACACGCAAGTCTATCATTTCGAGGGAGCGACGAAAACCGGTACCAGCACGGTCGAGCAGGAACGCTTCTTCCTCAAGCACCCTGGAATCTTTGATCCGTATTTCAGCCATTGGTTCAAACAGGATCGCACCACCTACCAGATCGACTTACGCCGCGGTACGATGGAACGTCCGTTTGGCGCTTGGCTGGACCGGCATATCGCAAAGCGTGCACGCCTGCTCGTGCCGGACGCCAATCCAAAACTGTCGGTGTGCGTCTCCGTCTACAATCAGCCCAAGCGTCTCCTTGAAGAGATGTACAATTCGGTATTGATGCAAACCTATGTAAACAAGGAACTCGTCATCCTAGACAACGGGTCATCGAACCCGGAGACGCTGGAGTGGCTCTGCCGCGTGCGGGAAGAGGGTCGCTCCGTCGTAGCTCGTCTCGAGACCAACGCCGGCATCGAGGGCGGGAACCGCCGTTTACTCGAACTGATGCCGGGCGAATTTTTCGTCGCGATGGATGCCGACGATTTCCTCAGCGTGGACGCGCTTCAGATGTTGGCGCACACGATCGCGCGTCATCCCGGACGGAAGCTGTTCTACTCCGACGAATACAAATCTGACGTCAACTCGTCCCGCTTCCTGCCGTTCTACAAGCCGGATTTCGACCCTATCCTATTGATGAATTGCTGCTATCCGGCGCACCTTATGGCCATGGATGCGGCATTCCTGCGCGAGTTGGGCGCCTACACCGATTCTCGGGCCGCCTGGTCGCACGATTATGACACACTGACGCGCGCTCTCGCGGTGGGAGAGGAGCCGGTGCATGTCCGAGAGCTGATCTATGCATGGCGGATTAACCCAGGCTCGACTGCCTCGGCAGCAACGTTCGGCAAACCCGAGACGGTAGAGTCACAACGCTTTGTACTTGAGCGCCTGCTGACAGCACGTGGCTTGTCGCATGTCCTCACGCTCGAACCCAACAAAATCGAGACCAGCAGCGGCATGTGGCGGCTTCGTGCGAACGAGCCTCTTACTGGCATCCGACGCTTCGATGCGGACGATGTCTGGGGAGAGAACGGCCTGGGCGTCGCCGGGCTTGCTGCGGCGGCATTAGGAGCGGAGTGGATCGCCATTCTCGAGAAAGACGATCCAGAGAGCGCCTTGCTCGAACTCTCGGCTCCGGCGTGGCTCGATAAGCGGGTTGTCGCGGTCGGCGGGATCTTCGTAGATGCCAGGGGCACGGTATGCTGGTCGGGCGGCTTATTCCTACCGGAAGGCGGGTTATTCGATCCCTATACCGGGAGCCTCTTTGCCGAGGGCGGCTATCACGGGCAGCTCTGGTGTCAACGCTGTGTCGACGTCTTGGCTCCGATTCAGGTGCTCATTCGCGCCGACGCGTTGCAGCGTGCGGCCAACCGACCAGGGGGACAGAGCGCCGAGGGCCTCATGGCTATGCTAGGGCTCGGCGCGCACGAAACGGGCGAGTTCCTCGCCGTGACACCACATCACCGTTGTAGGCCACCGGCAGCCTCGCTCCCTTGGCTTCCGCTCGACCGGGCCGGCGTCCTGTTGCAGCAGGCGGCGCTCGTTATGGGCAGCCGGTGGTACGATGGCCGGCTAAAGACGCAACCTATCTACTGCATGCCGACGCAGGCATAAGCGGCTTTCCGGCGCTTGGCGACGAAGGTGAAGCTCGACCCGTGCGGATGGTCAACGTTTTCCTCGATAACATCGGTCTGGAACCCGAGAGCGTCGAAGGCATCTATGATACCCTGGCGCTCGATCCAAGTGCTGATCGGCTCCGTGCCGCCTGCGAAATCCTCGCGCGTGACGTCCTCGTTGTAGAGCTGGGTCGCAATGCGAATTGAGCGATCCCGGAACTGAATATCGACGACTTTCTGGAACTTTTCGCGGAGATAGGTATATTTCTCGAAGACGTCTTTGTTGTAATAATGAGTCCAGCAGCAGACGGTGTCGCAGGACTGCGTGATTGCCTCGATGAGCTGCAGCGGCCGTTCCATGTGGTACAGCACGCCCGATGCCAGAATCACGTCTACCCGGGGCGGGCTCGCCAGGAGGTATTTCTCGAAGTCCCCTAGCAGGAAGCGGGCTGGAAGGTTGAAGATCTCCTTGATCACGAGGCAACGGAGATAGGAATCCTTGTTAGCCTCGACGGCGAGGATCTCCGCGGCGCCGAGTGTCGCCATTATGAAGGTATGCCCGCCATCAAGGGGACCGAGTTCCAGCACCTTTTTGCCGGCAAAGCCGCCGATTGCCGTGTCGAATAGAGCAAGGCGCCCATCTTCAAACAAAACTGCCTGGCCGTAGCCATAGACTGGAATTTTGCTGATCCACTTATCCGCGAACAGGTCGAGGGCGTTGCGGACGCTTGGGCTCCGCGTTTCGAATCGGTCGTCCATGGAACCTCGTTCGTGCGTAATGGGAGCCCTGTAGTGGCATATGGCCCGGTACTGGCAAAGGTAGACACGCCTCCACACGGAGCCGCTGCTAACAGAACTCGTAGGCGGAGTATGCGGTCGTGGCTCGTCCTAGTTTCACGGCTGAGCTGATTCACGACCTTCGGCTGCGCGTGATCAGTCATAACGAAGCTTACCCGAGCGCCCTCGCAAAGCTGGGTGACCTCAAGAAGCTTTACACACGACGCTATCGTGGAAATCACCCTGGCGAGCGGGCGATGGTAGCCGTCGACTCATACCTCCGAGAGCTCGCGGACAGAGCGAAGTCAGATGCATTAGGCCGGATCAGCCCCTGGATCGGTGTACCTCGGAGAGCATCAGGATCTGTGGGGTCGCGCCGGGGCGGGCTCAACTGCGGTAAGCTGGGCCGGTGCCCCGGCGTTCGAAGCAGCCCAAGCCTGCCATTGATCCTGCTGATGCTGCTTCGGCCACGCCGGATGCGGCCACCGTCATGCAGGTCAAGGTTTGGCTGGTCGGGATCAGCCCCATGGTATGGCGGCGCCTGCTGGTGCCAGACACCTGCACGTGGCGCGAGCTGCACGGCATGATCCAGGTCGCGATGGGGTGGGAGGGCATCCACCTTTACCAGTTCTGCCTCCGCTCCCGCCGCTATGGCTCTTGGGAGGTGTCGGCGTCCTCGCCTGACGTGACACTGGCGGCTCTGAAGCTGCGCCGTGGCGCCCGGTTCACGTACGAGTACGACCTGAACATCCCGTGGCGACACGAGGTCAGGATCGAGGACAACCGGCTGGAAGCGGAGCCGGGCAAAGCCCTCCCGCGCTGCACGGCTGGCGACGGCGCCTGCCCGCCAGAGGACTGCGGGGGGCCACGCGGCTACCTGGCGGGCCTGGATGACGCATCGTCATGGGACGCCTTGGAGGACCTGCACACGTTGGCGGACATCCTGCGCGAGGCCGTGCTGGAAGACCGTCCCGAGGTTCTCGGTGACGAAGACAAGCGCTGGCAACTGGAGAACGCGGTTGAACGTGCCAAGGCGCGCGAGCGCGCCCAGGGTTCTCCGTTCGTCCAGCGGTCTGTGAACGCCAGGCTGCGCAAGGGCGAACACCTCGTGCTCATGCACCAGCAGTATTGACCTGCTCGGCACGGCGCCGCGTCAGCAGCTCGGCCGCCAGCAGGGCGGCATCGTCGCCGCGCTGGTGCCGGATGCTGGCGACCAAAGTATGGGCGGCCGGGTCGGTCAGCTGGTCGAAGCGGCGCTGCAGCGTGGCGGCCGTCGTCTCGGCGTAGAGCCGCGTGGTGCTGATACTCTCGTGTCCGAGGAAACGCTGCAGATCGGTGATGTCCATCCCCAGCGCGAGCAAGCGCGTGGCCACCGTATGCCGCAGCAGGTGCGGGTAGACGCGCTTGTTGATCCCGGCGGCACTGGCCACCCCGCGGACGACCTGTCCGACCCGCTGCCGCGTCAGGGTGTAGGGCGCAGGCCCGGTTCCCTGCTGTCGGCTGGCGAACAGCGGTCCGGCCCGGCGAGCGCCAATGTGCAAGCGAAGCAACTGGGCCAGGTCGCGCCGGATCGGCACCTCGCGGCGCTTGCCGCCTTTGCCGTGCTGGATCGTGACGACGCGCTCGGACAGGCTGACGTCATCGACCCTGAGCTGAATCAGCTCTGACGCGCGGGCGCCGGTTTCCAGCAGGGTTTGCAGCATCAGCCCGGTCCTGCCGCCCGCGGCGTAGGCCTGGTCGAGGAAGCGCAACTCCTCTTCGACGCTCAGACGGTCGACGCCGCCGCGGCGTTCCGGCGTGGCGCGCAGGCCGGCACGCGCCCTGGCGGCTTTGAACACCGTCTTGCTTTGGGCGTAGTCCACGCCCTCGCGCACGAGCACGGCGGCGACAGCGGCGGCGGCGCGCGCGATGGCGGTCATGCCGCAGTTTGCCTTACAGGGTTCGGAATGCAAACTGATAGCGTTCGGGATGCCAAATGCGCCAGGGTAGTCCAGCGGGCGCCATACCCGACCCGCTTGGGCTTTCCACTCCGGTCGTTGTGGAAAGCTCGCCCGCATCACCGGCATTGGAGGCCTCCCATGCGCGTCAGCGTCCTGCTCCAGATCACCGCCGATGACGGCACCGCCGGCAGTGTCGAGGAGGTCGCCGCGTTCGAGAAAACGACCGAACGGCCCGAGGACGTCGGCCTATCGCTTGCAGACGGCAAGGCACTGACCGCCGCCGTCCAGCGCCGCGTCGTGCAAAGCCAGGTCCAGGCCTGGTCCGCCCGCCATCGATGCTGTGATGGATGCGGTGCCCGCCGGCGCAGTAAAGGCAGCTACCCCATCGTATTCCGAACCCTGTATGGCGACGTGCCGCTCGCCAGCCCGCGGCTGCACCGCTGCCCATGCCAGTCCGACAAGGAGCCGGGCACCGTGTCGCCACTCCGATATCTCATGCCCGATCACATCGCGCCTGAACGGCTTTACCTCGAAGCGCGCTGGTCATCGCTTGTGCCGTATGCCGCCGCGGCGGAGTTGTTGGCCGACGTGCTGCCGGTCACGTCCGGCGCAAACAGGACGACGGTGCGGGAGCATGTCCTGCGCGTGGCAGAACGCGCGGAGGCGGAGTTGGGCGACGAACGGCCTTGCTTCATCGACGGCTGCCAGGCCGAGTGGCAGGCCTTGCCGATCCCGGAAGGCCGCATCGTGGCCGCCCTCGATGGCGGCTACGTCCGCAACTGGGACGACCGGACAAGCAACTTCGAGCTGATCGTCGGCCGCTCGGTGCCGGAGGACCGGCCTCCGCGTTACCTCGGCTTGGTGCATGGCTACGACCCGAAACCAAAGCGCCGGCTCTTCGAGGTGCTGAAGAGCCAGGGGTTGCAGGCGAACCAGGACGTGACGTTCCTGACGGACGGCGGCGAGGAGGTGCGGGCGTTGACCGAACTGGTCACTCCCGAAGCCGAGCATGTGCTGGACTGGTTCCACATCACCATGCGCCTGACGGTGCTCGGCCAGTATGCCCGCGGTGTCGCACACCACGACGAGACCGAGGGCGCTCGCCTTCTCGACGCGCTGGACAGCATCAAGTGGCTGCTGTGGCACGGCAACCAGCACCGGGCCGGCAAGGAGATCGCGTTCTTCGAGGACGACGCGGACGGGCTCGAGCTGGATTATCCCAACCTCGGTAAATTCGTGCGTGCCGCCCATGAGTTCGCCGTCTACATCGCCAGCAACACCGGCAGCCTGATCAACTATGGCGAGCGACACCGCGCCGGCGAACGCATTTCGTCCTGCCTGGCCGAGAGCACGGTGAACGCCGTCATCAGCAAGCGCTTCGCCAAGCGCCAGCAGATGCAATGGACCAAACGGGGTGCACATCTCCTGTTGCAGACCCGAACGCGGACGCTCGATGGCACACTCCGGTCGATGTTCGAGCGCTGGCATCCCGGGCTCGCCAACGACAACACGGCCGAAACGTCAGCCGCCGCAGCCTGACAACCCCACAGATCCTGATGCTCTCCCAACCGGCACCGACCTGCCCCTTGGGCCATGATGTATGGATGCATAGACGGCACTACGCCGTGGTGTCTAGGCGACCTATATGACTGAGACCTTGACCGAGGGCTCGTTGACGTGAGTGTCCGGCTCCAGGGCACGGGCTGAACGGGCGCCGAGATGGGCAGGGGGTTTGGCGTGGCGTTTGGGCGGCATGTCTCGAGAAGTGAACCGCGATCGTCGGGAGAGTACCAGTGGAAACGCCGGATCGGTCGAGGTCTGGACGGGTTAGAGGCGCGCAGCTGTTACAATGTTATTCATAGTGTAGCAGGGCATGCTCGTCTTGTTACCGCGCGTTAGTGGTTCGATCACAAATGATGGATGGCGCCGGTCAGGGTAACGCGGCTGAGTGAGCCGCAATCGCTGGGATCGGGACAGCGTAGCCTCCCAGAGCGCCAACGTCGGCTACAGACGCCACTCCAACAACGGTCCAGTTCTGCCCCGACATACGGGCAAGCAGAGGCGCCCCGCTGGCGCCCCACGTGGCCGCGCAGGAGTGCCGCAAGAGCACATGCGAGGCTCTGTCTTGGACAAGCCCGACGACGACGCAGGCGACATCGGCGACGATGACTTGCGCCCGGTCCTGCTCATAGCCGCCGAGCATCGCGGGCGTGCCTGGAAGCGGGAGTTCCCGGGTGACCGTCAGCACGCGGTCAGCCGTACCGAGAGGGTTGTCGATGGTCAGGATCGCCCAATCGGAGTCCACCGGCGACAGAGGCAATTTCTGCCCGTCGCGCCCAATCCCAAACCCTGGGCCGACCTCAACGGCGATGGCCCGAGCGTGGCCGGCATACTCGCCATGATGGTACCCCGCCAGGACATGAATGGAACCGGGGCGCACCAGCCGGCCGGTGCCGTGGCCGAAGAGACAATGCGCCGCTGTCAGGACGACACGTGGACCGATGAGACCCCCGGTGCACTGGAACCCGACCTCGGTCTGGATGCGCACCACGCCACCCCATGGTGGCTGGTTGCCGTCCACCAGCTCACGCGCCGCGCTCGGATCCAGGCCAGGCAATACCGAAGGCGGAAGAACACGCGCATGGCTCAATCCGCCTGAGCCAACCGACGCAAACAACTGGACGGCCCAAGCCAGGGTGCGGCCGAACGTCTTCACCCATTCTCTCGCCATCGCGCCTCTCCGCCTTCGCCACCAACGATCGCCATAAGCATGCAGTCGCCGAAATCCGCGTTGAATAACCCGTCTTGATGGGTTATTCAGGTGCATGTTTACCGTGCTGCGCGCCGACGGCTTACGCGTGGTCATCTACGTGAATGATCATGTGCCAGCGCTGTGCACGTGTTCGGCGATGGAGAAGCCAAGATCAACCTGCTCGGAGAAGAGGCGCTAAACTTGGTCTGGGCCGACAACATGACGCGTGGCGAAGTTCGCCGCTCCATGGATCGTCGCTGAGCCACTGGTATTCCTGGGGCAGAGATGGGAGGACATCCGGCTAAGCTGACCGACGCCCAACTCGATGCAGCGCTGGAGCGCGGGCGCACGGCTCGACTGCGTGAGCCGCGTGCCGCGGCAGCATACTACGACGAGCCGTCAGGACGAGTGATCGTCGACCTAGTCAACGGATGCACTTTCGCCTTTCCCCCCAAACTTGCTCAAGGACTGGAAGCAGCTACTGACGAACAGCTCTCGCAGATCGAGATTTTGGGAGCAGGCTCCGGGCTGCACTGGGAAGCGCTCAATGCCGATCTATCGATCCCAGGGCTACTTGCCGGCCTGTTCGGAACGAAAGCCTATCTTGCACAACAGGCGGGTCGGAAGACCTCTCCCGCCAAAGCTGCCGCAGCACGAGCAAATGGCGCCAAAGGCGGTCGACCTCGACGCTCTGCTTAGGTTGTTGCACTATGCCAATAGTGGACCAGCATCTTCGCCATCTTTATTACCACACTTTATACAGAGACGCCCTGATCACGTCTGGGATCGCGGCTGGATTGTCTCTGACCCTGCCCGTCGTGCCCTCGTTCATGAGCAGAATCCGTTCTCTGTATGCCCTTGGGTAGGCGGGCTGCAAAGACTTTTGGGGTGAGCCCCTTGGGGCTCGTGTGTGGCCGTTCCGTGTTGTAGTCGACCCTCCATGTTTCAATGATCCGGCGTGCTCCGGGCAGGCGGTCGAAGAGGTGCTCGCTGAGGCATTCGTCGCGAACCGCCGGTTAAACACTCTCGACGAACCCGTTCTGCTGCGGCTTGCCGGGGCCGATGTAACGCCACACAACATCGACCTCTTCTCGTGCCAGCACAGCATTACGTGCGACGTCAGCTCCGTGCCGTTGTCGCTGACCACCAAGCGTCGGACAGGGGCGTGTTCCACCACCAGGCACTCGCGGCTGTAATCATCCACAGCCGCCAGCACGGAACCGGCAAAGAGCGCTGGCCAGCGCATCAGAGGTAAAGTCCAGCGACCAGCGCTGGTTCGGCCCGCTCGGCAACGCCATCGGTATCGTAAGTTCTCTAGCAGAAAATGAATTGCAGTGTTGTTGGCTGTAATCTTCTGCCCCCGGTGATCGCGGGGACGTGTCCATCATCTGGTCGCATAAGCAAACCCACGTATATGCCATCCGGACCGAGTTGTTTACGGTGGGACTAGTCTCAAAGCGAGCTGGAGAGTGAAATGCCTGCCCTCGTTTTGAGATCAGCCTTGGGAATCAGCTTCGCCGTATTGAGAATTGCGGCGGCCGGCGCCGTTCCGACGTATGCCGTCTCGTTCGATGATCCGACCAACGCATATGCGGCGTATTACCCGGAGATTACTACTAACGTACTCGCCGCTGGCACCGCCTGGTCTAACGCTCTTGGTGGTTATGGCGATGCCACCCTCGGCATCCAAGTGGGCTTTAGCCCCACTCTTCCCACAGAGGAGGGCGCCAGCACCGGCTCACACCTGGTCGGGTATGACCCGCGCTCGGGCGTGTCCGTCTACGAGCAGGGCGCCGCGGCGAAGCTAAGAGGAGCCGTCATGGACACGCCCGGCATAGACGGCCGGATCACGATCGGGGGTAGCTTCTTTCCTGCCCTCGCATTCGACCCCGGCCTCGCCCCATCGGCGGGGACGGATCCGATCCCGGTCGGCAAGGTGGACGCCTACAGCGTCTTCCTTCACGAGTTCGGGCACATTCTCGCCTTCAATGGCTGGCGGGACGGCCAGACCGGGGCGCTCAGCACTCCCTATGAATCGACCTTTGATAGGTGGGTGGTCCCGCTTAACGGCAACCTGTTCTTCGAGGGGCCGCACGCGGAGGCAACCTACGGCGGGCCGGTACCCTTGACGTGGGGCGACTATGGCCATGTCGGCAACGGGGAAGGCCGGTCTGGCCAAGATTTGATCCCGGACTTGATGAACGGGGTCACGTGGTTGCGGGGCGCACACTACAGTATCAGCCTGCTCGACTTGGCCATCGCCACCGACGCCGGCCTGCCCGTGGCGGAGCAGCCGCGCGAGGTCGCGGAGCCGCCCTCCCTCCTCCTGCTAGGGTTGGGCTGCCTGGCCACGCTCAGCTTGCGTCGGCGGTCCTGGCGCGCTGTCCGGTGCCTGGCCTAATACACGATCCGGCCGGCGCGTTGCGGCCCGAGCCATTGGGCAATGCCGTTGAGGACGTCCCCGATGATAGCGTCGCCGGGCGCCAACGCTATCGGGGCCGAGGAGAAAATCGTCAGCCGATGTAAGAAACCCCGAGCGCCGCTCAGGACGATCTACGCCACTCTGAACCAGCATTGTCAGGTTACAAACCCTCTCGACGCCAAACCATGGCCGTCTGCGGCTTGTGCGGCAGCAATGTCAGGGCGAAGCCGGAGTAGATGAAGCCCATACGACCTTGCGACCAATCGTATGAGCGGTCGTAGTGGTCGGATCGAGATCCTGTCGCATCCCGCAGACTGCCCCTGATCGTACGGCGCTCGTACAAGCGCCGCTAAGATCACCCTATGTCAGCCTCCTCGATAGGCGGCGCTCACCCGGGCGCACACCCTGAACTGGCGGTAGCCTCACCTCGGCGCTGCCGCGGCGCTCGCCCGACGGTTATAATACCGATTACATCTTAGCATGTAATTCGTGAGTTAGTGCGCCGTGTCGCGCCTTAACGTTATCATCGAATCCGCAAGCGCAGTCAGGATTAGAGCGTCAGCGTGCAGACCGGCTCGCTCCGTGTCTGCTGAAAGCAGGCGCAGTCGCTCGGCGAGCGTGTGCAACGGCGTCGCCGGCCATAAGGACGCGTCCTGGTTCGTTCGCATAGAGTTTTTCTCTGCACAGTGTTCGATGCCTCATAACAGGAAAGTTATTAACAGATCGTAAACGCCCAGCCTTCTTGCCTTGAAATCGTAGGGCACCCGGAGCCGACATCGACGGCGAGAGATACCTGTACGTCTCGTCGATAGCTCGCCATTCTGAAAGCCCTCACCTCGTGCTCTGGCCTGAGGCTTTGGCCAGCGAGCGCATTAATACCAGGTTCCGATGAGGTGGACTCGGAAGGGGATTCCCGAATCGGCTGAGTTCCGATTCAAGGGTGGTGGACAGGGAGTTCGCCATGGCGGCCATCTCGCTTCGCACTGATTTCGACGCTCAGCAGCTTCGGCTCGCCGCCAAGAGGACCAAAGACGGTCCACAGGCGCGGCGGCTGCTGGCGCTGGCGGCGGTCTACGACGGGGCGTCACGGACCGAAGCCGCCACGATCGGCGGAGTGACGCTGCAAGTCGTGCGCGATTGGGTGCTGCGGTTCAACGCACGCGGGCCGGATGGGCTGATCAACGGCAGGGCGCCTGGGAAGCCGTCGCGGCTGAATGACACGCACCGCACGGCACTGGTGCAGGCCATCGCGGCGGGCCCGGTGCCCGCAATTGACGGCGTGGT
>JAABUQ010012044.1_pt1 | contig 10865 bp, 9 predicted proteins | sample 5560001 | NCBI WGS metagenome assembly JAABUQ01 (sample SAMN10711888, study PRJNA513371) | rock metagenome | isolation source: Antarctica rocks | place: Antarctica: Victoria Land, Finger Mt nord | collected 2015-12-18
TTTGGCGAAATCTCGGTCGATAAGCCATTGCTGAAACGCGCTCTCACCGGATTGCCTACGCAATGCTCGCAGGTGATGAGATAGAAAGCGTCAAAGAAGTCTTCATCTACTATTCGATGCTCCACAACGAACGCGGTGCCGATTGGCTCTCCAGCGCCTGATAGCAAAATAGCAACACTTCGAACTAGATCATCAGGTATTTGCGGCATGGTGGTGCTCACGCGGTGGATGGTAAAGTGTCGTCCGGACTACGATGTCCGCTTTTAGGCGTCGGGCATAGCTCCTGGAACGACTGACTTGGGTCGATTGTGTTGAAAAAGGCCGCCGTCACCCTTTGACCCCGCAACAAGTCTGATATCGGAATGGATAAACTACTGATACAGCTGGCAATATTCATTACGCTGTTGTGGGTTCAAGATGGCAGAACCACCATTCCGGCCTTTTTCAACACAATCGGTCGGAAGCGGTCATGGCTCGGTGGGTATAAGTGCCAAGCTTTATCCACTATCCCCGCAACACCATCTCCGCCACCCGCTCGGCCATCTGCTCCGCCGTCGCCTCGGTCGTCCTGAGATGGATGTCCGGGGTCAACGGCGCTTCGTACGGCGCGCTGATGCCGGTGAAGTTCGGGATCAGCCCGGCCTTCGCCTTCGCATACAAACCCTTTGGATCGCGCTCGGCGCACAGCTCGATGGGCGTATCCACGAACACCTCGATGAACTCGCCCGCCGGCAGCCTGGCGCGGGCGGCGTCGCGTTCGGTGCGGTAGGGCGAGATGAACGAGACGATCACGATCAGGCCGGCGTCGGCCATCAGCGCCGCCACCTCGCTGACCCGGCGGATGTTCTCGACCCGGTCGGCCTCGCTGAAACCGAGGTCACGGTTCAGCCCATGGCGCACGTTGTCGCCGTCCAGCACGTAGGTGTGCCGCCCCAGCGCGTGCAGCCTGCGTTCCAGCAGGTTGGCGATGGTGGACTTGCCCGACCCGGACAGGCCGGTGAACCACACCACCGCCGGGCGTTGGCTCTTGATCGCGGCGCGGGCGTGGCGGTCGGTCTCGATCTCCTGCCAGACCACGTTGGCGGCGCGCATCAACGCAAAGTCGATCATGCCGACCCCCACCGTGGCGTTGCTCTGCCGGTCGATGATGATGAAGCCGCCGAGGTCACGCGACTGCGAGTACGGCATCCAGGCCACCGGCGCCGACAACGAGATCTGCACCTTCGCCACGTCGTTCAGCGCCAGCGATTGCGCCGGCAGCTTCTGGCGCGTGCTGACGTCGATGCGGTGGCGGATGCGGGTGACGCTGCCGGCCACGGTCCGCGTGCCGAGCTTGAACAGGTAGCTGCGCCCCGGCATCATCTCGGCGTCGGCCAGCCACACCAGATGCGCGGCGAACTGGTCGGACGGTTCCAGCGGCGCGGCCTGTGCCGCCAGCACGTCGCCGCGCGAGACGTCGATCTCGCGGTCCAGCGTCACCGTCACGGCATCGCCGGCATCGGCCTCGGCCAGGTCGCCGCCGAAGGTCACGATGCGGGCGACGCGCGCGGCCTGGCCCGAGCCGGATGCGGTCACCGCGTCGCCGACCCGCACCCGGCCGCTGGCGACGGTGCCGGCATAGCCGCGGAAATCGGCGTCGGGACGCGACACCCATTGCACCGGAAAGCGCCACGGCCCCTCCAGCGCGGGATCGCTTGCATCCATCGTCTCCAGATGGCCAAGCAGCGTCGGGCCGTCGTACCAGGGCATGAGGCCGGCGGTCCCGCGCGCCACGTTGTCGCCGTGCTTGGCGGCGATCGGGATTGCCGTCACGTCGCGGAAACCCGCACTCGCCACCGCCTCGCGGTAGGCCGCCACGATGTCGTCGAACGCCGCCTGCGCGTAGCCGACCAAGTCCATCTTGTTCACCGCTAGCACGATGTGGCGGATGCCCATCAGGCTGGCGATGAACGAGTGCCGGCGGGTCTGCACCAGCACGCCGCGGCGGGCATCGACCAGCATGATCGCCACCTCCGAGGTCGAGGCGGCGGTGGCCATGTTGCGGGTGTACTGCTCGTGGCCCGGCGTGTCGGCGATGATGAAGCGGCGGCGCGGCGTGCTGGCGAAGCGGTAGGCGACGTCGATGGTGATGCCCTGCTCGCGCTCCGCCTCCAGCCCATCGACCAGCAGCGCCAGATCCACCGTCTCGCCGGTGGTGCCGTGGCGGCGGCTGTCGTGCGCCGCCTGCGCCAGTTGGTCGCTGGCGACGGTCTGGGTGTCGTGCAGCAGGCGGCCGATCAGCGTCGACTTGCCGTCATCGACGCTGCCGCAAGTCATCACCCGCAGCAGGTCCATGGCGCCGCCTGCTGTGGCGATGGGGGCGGCGAGGTCGGGCGGCATCAGAAGTATCCCTCGCGCTTCTTGCGTTCCATGCTGGCCGCCTCGTCGCGGTCGATCAGCCGGCCGCCGCGCTCGCTTTCGCGCGCCGCCAGAGTCTCGGCCACGATCTCCGGCAGCGTGGCGGCGGTGCTCTCCATCGCCCCGGTCAGCGGAAAGCAGCCCAGCGAGCGGAACCGCACCATGCGGGCTTGCGCCACCTCGCCCGGCCGCAGCCGCATCCGCTCGTCATGCACCGCGATCAGGCTGCCGTCGCGCTCCACCACCTCGCGCGGGGCCGCGTAGTACAGCGGCACGATGGGGATGTCCTCGGCCATGATGTAGGTCCACACGTCGGCCTCGGTTCAGTTCGACAGCGGGAACACCCGCACGCTCTCGCCCTCGTTCACCCGGCCGTTGTAGAGGCGCCAGAACTCCGGCCGCTGGTTCTTCGGGTCCCAGGCGTGGGCGGCGGAGCGGACGCTGAACACCCGCTCCTTGGCGCGCGACTTCTCCTCGTCGCGCCGCGCGCCGCCGAATGCCGCGTCGAAGCCATGCGCCGTCAGCGCCTGCTTCAGCGCCTCGGTCTTCATCACCTGCGTGTAGTAGCTCGATCCGTGGTCGAACGGGTTGACGTGGGCTGCCACCCCGTCGAGGTTGGTGTGGACGATCAGCTCCAGGCCGAGTTCGCGCACGGTGCGCTCGCGGTGGGCGATCATCTCGCGGAACTTCCAGCCGGTGTCGATGTGCAGCAGGGGGAACGGCAGCCGGCCGGGGAAGAACGCCTTCTGCATCAGGCGCAGCAGCACCGAGCTGTCCTTGCCGATCGAATACAGGAACACCGGCTTGCGGCACTCGGCGGCAACCTCGCGGATGATGTGGATGCTTTCGGCTTCGAGACGATGGAGATATGAACCCATGCGGCGCATATGGCGCACCGCACCCGCGCCGTCGATCCCCAGCGGGCGATGTGCAGCATCGGCGGTGGCGCAGGCGGCGGTTCCTTCATAGAACGGGCCGATGAAGTTATCGCTGCATACGCTGGGCATGGCCTGGAACGCGGTCGCCACCCCGATCGACGTGGTCATCGCCGCCATCATCAGCGCCCACGTGCTGCTGACCAAGCGCGACATCGGCTCGGCGATCGGCTGGATCGGCCTCGCGTGCGTGGCGCCGGTCTGGGGCGCCGCGCTGTATTTCGTGTTCGGCATCAACCGGGTGGAGCGCCGTGCCCGAAAGCTGCGGCGCGGGCGGCGCCACAACGAGCGCGAGACGCGCGCGCCGGCGTCCGACATCCCCGAGCATTTCAGGCCGATGGAGCGCGCCACGCGGCGCATCACCAGCCGCACCGCCAGCGCCGGCAACTCGTTCGCCATGCTGGAGAACGGCGATGCGGCATATCCCGCGATGCTGGCCGCCATCGCCGCGGCGCGCACCAGCGTGGCCCTGTCGAGCTATATCATGCGGGCCGACAAGGCCGGCGAGCCGTTCATCGCCGCCCTCGCCGCCGCCCATGCCCGCGGCGTGCAGGTCCGGGTGCTGGTCGACGGCATCGGCAGCGGCTACTTCAGCTCGCCGGCCTACCGGGCGCTGTGCCAGCAAGGCGTGCCGGCGGCGCGGTTCCTGCACTCGCCGCTGCCATGGCGGATGCCGTTCCTGAACCTGCGCACGCACAAGAAAATCCTCGTGGTCGACGGCTGCATCGGCTTCACCGGCGGCATGAACATCGCCCACCAGAACCAGGTGGCGCAGCACCCGCCGGACCCGGTGCGCGACACGCATTTCCGCATCGACGGCCCGGTGGTCGAGCAGCTGGCCGAGGCGTTCGCGCGCGACTGGTCGTTCATCACCGACGAGGATCTCGACGGCGACGCCTGGTTTCCCGGCGTGCAGGAGGTCGGCTCGAAGCAGGACAAGCCGCCGGTGGCACGTGTCGTCACCTCCGGCCCGGACGAGGACATCGAGAAGATCGAGTTCGTGATGCTGGAGGCGATTGGCTGCGCGCGGCGACGCATCCGCCTGATGACGCCGTATTTCCTGCCCAGCGAGCGGCTGATTACGGCGCTGGCAATGGCGTCGATCCGCGGCATCGAGGTCGATGTCGTGGTGCCGCAGAAAAGCGACCACATGCTGGTGGACTGGTCGCTGTTCGCCCACGTCGGCCCGCTGCTGAAGGACGGCGTGCGCATCTGGCGCAACCCGCCGCCGTTCGAGCACACCAAGCTGCTGGTGGTGGACTCCGGGTGGTGCATGATCGGCAGCGCCAACTGGGACATGCGCAGCCTGCGGCTTAATTTCGAGCTGAACGTCGAGGTCTACGATCCCGACCTGGCCGCCGAATTGGAGGCCATCATGGCGGCGCGGATGCACACCCGCCTGACCGACCGCGAGCTTACTTCGCAGCCGCTGCCGATACGGCTGCGCGACGCCGCGACCCGATTGCTCGTACCCTATCTCTGAACGTCGCGCGCGGCGCATGTGGGCCGGCAAACGACAGATGCACGACGATCGGGCGATGGTCCGACCGGCCGCGCGGCAGCACGCCGCAGTCGCGGCAGACCAATCCGCGCACCATGCAGCGGTCGAGCCGCACCGGCAGCATGTCGACGATGTGGAAGGTCGGCCGGCGCGGACCCGCATCGCGGAAGCCGGGCAGCATCACCGGCCCCACCAAGTTGAAGTCGCCCAGCACGGCGGCATGGGGCGGCAGCACCTTGGCCAGCCGGCGCAACTGCCGCCGGTTCAGCAACTGGCCGTGCGACAGATGCACGTTGGCGATGGCGTAGTCGCCGCAGTCGAGGATCTGGCAGACGCGGTCCACCAGGCTGCCGGCGGGCAGCGTCAGCACTATCGGCGGCTGCGCCCACGGCGTCGGGCTCCACATCGCCGGCCCATGCGAGCGCCCGGGCATCGGCGCGCGCGAGAAGGTGCCGCCGACCCTGGCGCACAGGCCATCGACCGGAAGCGTCGCCTCCTGCATCAGCAGCAGGTCCGGCCGCTCCTGCTCGATCAGGTCCACGATGTCGTCGAGCGAGGCGCCGATCGCCCGCAGCAGGTTCCAGCTGATGATCTTACGCGGCGGCCTGTTTGGCATCGGGAGCTTTCATCGCGGCGGTTCGCGCCAACCTACAATGCCGGCGGCCAAACCGCGCAATGGCCGATATCAATGCCCCAGATGCTGGCCGAAGAAGCCGGCGATCTCGTCGAACGCCACCTTGGTTTCCGGCACGCGGTCGTCGAACTGGTATTGCGCGTGCGACTGGCCCTCGTACACCTCCAGTTGCGCCTCGACCCCGGCCTCGCGCAGCTTGCGATGCACGCGCACCGTGTTGCTGAGCAGCAGGTCGCGGGTGCCGGTGGTCAGGATCGCCGGCGGGAAGCCATTCATGTCGCCATACACCGGCGACAGCAGGGGGTCGCGCAGGTCGTGGCCCCGGGCATAGACCACGGTCGCCGCGTCGCAGAAGCCGTCGCGCGACACCAGCACGTTGTCCACCTTCTCGTTGGCATAGAACGAGTCGCCGGTCTTGGTGACATCCGACATCGGCGTGCCCGGCGCAATGGCGCCCGGCACCGGCAGGCCCAGCTGCTTGGCCCGCAGCACCATCTCGAGCGTCAGCGCGCCGCCGGCGGAGGTGCCGAAGAAGGCGATGTTCTTCGGCTGGGTGGCCTTCAGCACCGCCTTGTAGACGGTGATGGCGTCGTCCAGCGCCGCCGGGAAATACGCCTCGGGCGGCATCCGGTAGTCCACCGAGACCACCTTGTAGTGCCCGAAACCGGCCATCATGATCGCCTCGGTGACGCCGGACTCGCCAGGGAAGAACACGTAGCAGCCGCCGTGGACGTGGATGAGCAGCTTGTCCCGGTTCTCCGGCGGCACGGCGTCGGGCGTCACCATCGTGACCCGGACCCCATCCATCGTCTGCGGGTCGAGCTTCACGTGCATCCGGTCCAGCATGGCGGGAATGGTCTTCACCACGCCTGCCGCCTGCTTGTCGGCGGCGGTGCGCCACTCGGCGCCGGTCGTCCACAGCTTGTTCCAGTTCGGGTTGAGCGGGGCGGCGATGAACTGCTGCATCTGCGGGCTGACGTCGCCCGGCACCGGGATGCTTTGGGCCGGCACGTCGCGCGGCGCCAGGGTCTGGGCGCTGGCCACCACGGGTGTTGCGGCCAAGGTCGCGAGGGTCAGCAGGGCGAGCCGGTTCGGCTTCATTGGACGCTCCTTGTTGCAGCTACTTCGCTGAGACGTATTTCCGCCAGTTATGTTCCTCCTTAAAGCCGAGCACCTCGCGGACCTTACGGTTCGACAGGATCGTCTCGTACTCGCCCATCTCGCGCTTCACAGGGACGTTCGGGTAGTAGCGCCGGATCAGCTCCGCCGTCGGCAGGTCCGACGAGCAATCGTCCTGCGCCGCGTTGAACACCTGGAAGCCGAGCCCGTCCTTCTCGACCGCGAGGCGCACGATCTGGCCGAGGTCGCGGGCATCGATGTAGCTCCAGGCGATCTTCTTGCGGAAATCTGGCTTGGCGAAGTAGCCGGGGAAGTTGGCGTACTCGTGCGGCTCGACGACGTTGCCAATGCGGATGGCGTAGATGTCGGCGCCGCTCTTGAGGTGGAAGGCGCGCGCTGTCCGCTCGTTGCAGATCTTCGACAAGGCGTAGCTGTCCATCGGATCGACCGGGTAATCCTCGTCGAGCGGGAAATACTCGAACTCGCGCGGCGTGTTGGCGAACACCACGCCGTAGGTGGTCTCCGACGACGCCACGATCACCTTCTTGATGCCGAGCTTGGTCGCCGCCTCGATGACGTTGTAGGTGCCCATGGTGTTGATGCGGAACACCTCGTTGTCGGGCACGATCATGACGCGCGGGATGGCCGCGAAATGCACCACGGCATCGACCGGCTGCGGCCGCAGGTCGGGGTCGAACTCGTGCAGGCCCATGTAGCTGGACAGCGCGTTGAACACCTGCCCGCTGTCGGTGATGTCGGTGATGAGCGTGCGCACCTTCGGGTGGTCGAGCGGCTTGGTGTCGAGGTTCAGCACCTCGTAACCCTGCTCCACGAGGTACTGCACGACGTGCCGCCCGGCCTTGCCGCTGCCGCCGGTGAACATGATCCGCTTGGCCATGACTGTGCTCCTGGTCGTTGGACGTGTTGAACGCGACGGCGGCCGGATGGTCGCCTTACGCCGAGGCGGGTTTATCCATTCCGGGTAGTTCGAGGCCGGTGATCCGGGCGATCAGCCGCGCCACCGAGGCGTCGTCGTCGCGGCCCATGCCGGCGGCGGCGGTCATCAGGAACATCTGCAGCGCGCTGGCGGCGATGGGCATGGGGAACTTGTTCTGCCGACCGATGTCGCTGACGATGCCGAGATCCTTGGTGAAGATGTCCACCGCGCTGCGCGGCGCGTAGTCGCCCTCCAGCACGTGCGGGATGCGGTTCTCGAACATCCACGAATTGCCGGCCGAGGCGGTGATGACCTCGTAGACGCGGGCGAGGTCGAGGCCCAGGCGCTTGGCCAAGGTGATCGCCTCGCACGCCGCCGCGATGTGCACGCCGGCCAGCAGCTGGTTGACGATCTTGAACGAGGCGCCGATCCCGGCCTCGTCGCCCAGCTCGTAGACCGTGCGCGCCACCGCATCCAGCACCGGACGCGCCCGCGCGAATGCCTCTTTGCTGCCCGAGGCCATGAAGGTCAGCGCGCCCTCAGCCGCCCGCGCGGCGCCGCCGCTCATCGGCGCGTCGAGGTAGTGGACGCCCGCAACCGCGCATTGCGCCGCCAGCCCGCGCGCTTCCTGCGGCGACATGGTGGCCGACGACACCACGACGCCGCCGGGCGTCATCGCCGCCACCGCCCCGTCCGATCCAAACAGCACTGTCGCGGTCTGCGCCGCGTTCACCACCACGACCAGCGCCACGCCGGCGCCGCGCGCCGCCTCCGCCGGGTTCGCCGCACCTCGCCCGCCGGCGTCCCGCAACCGGCTCACCGCCTCGGGATTGACGTCGCAGCCGGCGACCTGTGCGCCCGCGCGCAGCAGCGACTGCGCCATGCCCATGCCCATGGACCCCAGCCCGACCACGGCAACTGTCTCGGCCAACATCGACGATCCTCCGCGCTTTGCGGCGAAACCAGCACCCGGCGCGGGCGCTGTCACGCAAAAACTGTCAGCCGCGCATCGTGCCGGGGATGGCCCGCCACACCCGCTCCGGCGTCAGCGGCATGTCGATGTGGGCGATGCCGAGCGCGTCGGCCACGGCACCCACCACCGCCTGCGGCGCCGCGATGGCGCCCGCCTGCCCCGCGCCCTTGACGCCGAGCGGGTTGGCGTCGGTGGCGACGCCGACCAGCGCGATGTCCAGATCGGGCAGGTCATCGGCACGCGGCAGCGCGTAGTCCATGAACGATCCGCTCAGCAGTTGGCCGGACTGCGGGTCGTAGAAACTATGTTCGAGCATCGCCTGGCCGATGCCCTGGGCCACACCGCCCTGCACCTGGCCCAGCGCCAGCATCGGGTTGACCAGCGTGCCGAAGTCGTCGGCGGCGGTGTAGCGGCGCAACCACACGCGCCCGGTCTGCGGGTCCACCTCGACCTCGGCGACATGGCAGCCATTGGGGAATGTGATGACGTCGAGCGGGTTCCAGACGTGGCAGTCGAGCCCGTCGGACAACTCGCGCGCCGCCTCCGCCACGTCGAGCAAGGCAACGCTGCGCGCCCCGGCGCTGAACCGGCCCTCGGCGAACGCAACCTCGTCCGGCTCCGCCTGCAGCAGCCGCGCCGCCACCGGCCGCGCCTTGGCGAGCACCGCCTCAGCCGCCCGCACCAGCGCCGAGCCGCCCATGTGCAGCGAGCGCGCGCCGCCGTGGCCGTGGCCCGCCGGGATCACCCGCGTGTCGGCCTGCACGTAGCGGAAGCACTCGATCGGCAGGCCGAGCAGGTCGGCGGCGATCTGCGGGAAGCTGGTCTCGTGGCCCTGCCCGTTCGACTGCGTGCCCAGCAGCAGCGCCACCCGCCCGTCCGGCTCGAAACGGATCTCGGCGCCCTCGTCGGCAGCGCCGCGCGCCGTCTCCAGGAAGCACGCGACGCCGATGCCGCGCAGCATCCCGCCGGCCTGCGACTGCGTGCGGCGCGTGGCGAAGCCGGCGTGGTCGGCCGCCGTCAGCACCACGTCGATGTTGGCGGCGAACCGCCCGCCGTCGATGCTGCAGCCCATCGCGGTGCGGTGCGGGAACGCGCTGACGAGGTTGCGCCGGCGCAGCTCGATGGCGTCGATGCCGACCATCGGCGCGGCGAGGTCGATCAGCCGCTCGATGAGGTAGTTCGCTTCCGGCTTCCCCGCGCCCCGGTAGGCGTCCACCGGCACCGTGTTGGTGAACGCGCCGCGCACCTCCATGGCGATGGCCGGGATCGCGTAGCCGCCGCCCATCGCGTTGGCCGGCGCGGTGGTCGAGCTGCCCGGCCCGGTCGAGGACATCGCGGCGCCCAGGTTCGCCACCGTCGCCACGTCGAGCGCCAGCATGTGGCCCTCGGCATCCAGCGCCAGCCGCCCGCGCGTGATGTTGTCGCGGCCCTGCGCGGTGGAGACGAAATCCTCCGAACGGTCGCTCGACCAGCGCACCGGGCAGCCAAGCCGCCGCGCCGCCCACAGCAGCAGGATGTATTCCGGGTACAGGCAGTTCTTCACCCCGAACCCGCCACCGACATCGGGGCAGACCAACTGCATCCGCGCGTCGGCGACATGGAACACATCACGCGCCAGTTGCTCGCGGATGCCGTGGACGCCCTGGCCACTGAAAGTTAGCTGGAAAGTCCCGGTCGCGGGATCGAAGCGGGCGATGCCGGCGCGTGGCTCCAGCGCCGCCACGATGACGCGGTTGTTCACCAGCCGCAGTTCCGCGACGTGGGCGGCGGCGGCAAAGCCAGCGGCCACCGCGTCCGGGTCGCCGCGCCGGTATCGAAACGACAGGTTGCCCGGCGCTTCGTCCCACAGCAGCGGCGCGTCCGCCGCCAGCGCCGCCTCGGCATCGGTGACGCAGGGCAGCGTGTCGTAGCCGATGGCGAGCAGGTCGCCGGCATCGCGCGCGGCGGCGGCGCTGTCGGCCACCACGAACGCCACCGGCTCGCCGACATGGCGCACCCGTCCTGTCGCCAACGCGAACCTTGGCGGCACCAGCAGCGGTCCCTCGGTCGGCACCTGGGCCACGCACGGCATCGCGCCGATCCCGTCCGCCGCCAGGTCGGACGCGGTGAACACCCCGGCCACGCCGGGCACGCGCGCGGCCTCGCCAGCATCGATGCCGGTGATGACGGCGTGGCTGTGCGGCGAGCGCACGACATGGGCGAACAGCGCGCCGGGCTCACGCAGGTCGTCGAGGTAGCGGCCCTGGCCGGTCAGGAAGCGATGATCCTCCAGCCGGCGAACCGACTGGCCGCGTTGCATCGTGCTCAATAGCCGTGCCCGAGATCGACCAGGTTGGGCATCGGCTGCCCGGCGGCGAAGGCGCGCAGAT
>JAABUQ010012045.1_pt1 | contig 10862 bp, 11 predicted proteins | sample 5560001 | NCBI WGS metagenome assembly JAABUQ01 (sample SAMN10711888, study PRJNA513371) | rock metagenome | isolation source: Antarctica rocks | place: Antarctica: Victoria Land, Finger Mt nord | collected 2015-12-18
GGCCTCGGACAGGTCACCTCTGTCCATGGTGCCCTCCTCCCGGCACGCTCTGGGCGTTGATTCCGCCCGTGCCTGGAGGCAGGGTACCATCTCTCTCACAATCGTGAGGCGCACCCCTCTACCGCGCTGCCCTTGACAGGCATGAAAACGGCGCGCTATACTACCTATGCCGCGAACGAAAACGGGCAATGCCGGGGGGCGTCTCGGAGTCCCGAGTCTCGCCGAGATAGCTCAGTTGGTAGAGCACGCGACTGAAAATCGCGGTGTCGACAGTTCGATCCTGTCTCTCGGCATCAGGCGGAAGTGGCTCAGTGGTAGAGCATCTCCTTGCCAAGGAGAGGGTCGCCGGTTCGAATCCGGTCTTCCGCTCTAAAACAGTGGATGGTTAGATTGGTTGACGGGCTCCGGCCCGCCCCCCATCTAACCATTTGTTGTTTCTACAGGGCGACGTAGCCAAGTGGCAAGGCAGGGGTCTGCAAAACCCTCACCGCCGGTTCGATTCCGGCCGTCGCCTCACTCCCCTCCTCAAACTCCAACCTGGCTCTGAAGGGACCATGGTAGGGGAAGGACTCTGAAGGGCCGCCGCTCCGTTGCTCTTGGGGGTGACCTTTTAAGACTTGTGCCATGGCATGCGCGCGGTACAGAGGCCCCAGAGTCGTATACTGTGCGTAGAGGTTGACTGGGCCGGCGTGGCGAAATGGCATACGCACGGGACTTAAAATCCTGCGGGCGCAAGCCCATGTGGGTTCGACTCCCACCGTCGGCACCTTCTCCTCCGTGCGTTCCCCACGCTTCTCCCCCCTGTACGCCGCGCCCAGGTACACTGCGGATATGACCGACGACGTCGACGCGACCAATCTCGCGCGCGAGCGCGCCACCGCATACGTCTTGCAGCGCTATCACCTGAGCAACCTACAGGAAGCGCGGGACAGGTTGACGCCCGGCCAGTTCGCGGGCGTCACGCGCCAGATCGACGAGGTCGAGGCGCAGCTGACGGGCCGCGCCCGCCCTGCCCTGGCGCCCCCCGCAGACGACACGCGCGGGATCACCACGCCGTTCGGGCGTATCCTGCCCGCCACGGGGCTGCTCCTGGTCGTGATCTGGCTCGTGTTCGCGCTGGAGACGCTACAGCCGGGCGGCTCGCAGGACAGCGCGACCCTGGCTACGCTCGGTGCGACGACCCCCGACCTGCTGGCCACGCACCAGTACTGGCGCCTGCTGACCGCCTGTTTCCTGCACATCGGCGTCGCGCACATCGCCAGCAACTCGCTGGCCCTGGTCTGGCTCGGCAGCCTGGCCGAGCGCTTCTACGGGTCGCTGCGCTTCCTCGGCATCTTTCTGGCCACGGGGGTCGCCGGCAACGTCGTCGCGACGCTGCTGGAGCCGGGGTTAGGCGCCGGGGCCTCGGGCGCTATCTTCGGGCTGCTCGGGGCCATGCTGGCCGGCTCCTGGCGCAACCGTCCGGTCATCGGCGCGGAGGTGTCGCGCGCGCTCTTCGGCAACCTGGCCGGGCTGCTGGTCATCAACATCGCCATTAGCTTCATCCCCGGCATCAGCAAGTTCGCTCACTTCGGGGGCCTCGCCACGGGCGCTCTCCTCGCGCTGCTCATCCCCTTCCGCAGCCCGCGCTACCCGCGCGCCTACAACGTCGCCAGCGACATCGTCAGCGCAGTCCTGATCGTCGCCGCGCTCGCCCTCAGCCTCACCTACGCCGGCGCCCACTGACCGCCCGCATCCTCCTGCCCGTTTGTTGTATCCTACAAAGCTATGACGATAGGAGCGTCGCCGCGCCGCCTGCCTCTCGGGGTTGTGCTTGCCGGGGGCGCCAGCAGGCGCATGGGGAGGGACAAGGCGCTGCTGCGCCTGGATCGCTTGGATGGAAGGCCGGCGTTGCTGGAGCGCGCGGTCGCAACGCTCCGCGTGGCGGGGCTAGAGGAGGTAACCGTGGTGGTCTCGACCTCGGAACGCGGCCAATCTTTGCGCGAGGCGCTGCCGCGGTTGTGCGACACGCCTTTTCTGACCGACGAGGCGCCCGGCTGTGGGCCGCTCGGCGGCCTGCACGCCGCGCTACGCGCCTTTCCTGGTCGCGACCTGCTGCTGGTCGCCTGCGACATGCCGCACCTCGACGCGCGCGCGCTGCGCTTGCTTACGGCGCCCTCCGACGACGACATCGTGGCGCCGCGCGTGTCCGGTCGCGATCAGCCCCTGCACGCCCGTTACGGGCCGGCCTGCCTGCCCGTCGCCACGCGCCTATTACAGGAGGGACGGATAGCCATGCGCGACCTGCTGTCGGCGCCCACCCTGCGCGTACGCACGCTCGACGACGCGGAGTTGGCGCGCCATGGCGTCCCCGCACGCGCCTTCGCCAACGTCAATACGCCGGCCGACCTGGCCGCGCTCGCCGACGCCGATGGCTAGCCCACAGAGCGCCGCGCCGCGCGCGACGGCCACGCGCGCGCTAGCGACGGCGCCGATGGGAGACCCTGTGCGGGTCGCGGACGAGGACGATCTGTGCCGCCTATGGGCCGCGCGCGCCTTCTCCGCCGCCGATCTCGTCACCACAGACGGCGCGCGGCTGCAGGTCATCTATCCCGGGCGGCGCACCGGGACGGGCGGCCCCGACTTCCGCGACGCTATCCTGGCCGACGGCAGCGGCCGCACGCACGCCGGGGATGTCGAGGTGCATCTGCGCTCGCGCGACTGGATCGCGCACGGGCACCGCGCCGACCCCGCCTACAACGCCGTGGTTCTGCACGTCGTGCTCGAGGACGACGGGGGGCCGTGCCTGCGCGCCGACGGCGCGCCCGTCCCTGTCCTCGCCCTGGGCATGATCCTCGCCGCCCCGCTCACCGCCGCGCGCGATCTGCCCGCCGTGCAGCCCTGCCGCGTCGCCCCGACGCTGACGACCGAGGCCGTGCGGGCGATTGTCCGGCGCGCGGGTCGGACGCGCCTGGACCAGAAGGCGGCGGCGCTGGAGGCGCAGATCGAGGCGCTCGGCGTCGAGCAAGCCCTCTTCACGGCCCTGCTCGACGCCGCGGGCTACAGCCGCAACCGCGCGCCCTGCGCGGCGCTCGCCGAACGTGTCCCCATCGAGCGGCTTCACGACCTGTTGGCCGGCAAGGGCACGGACAGAGCCGAAGCCATGGCCACGGCGATCCTGCTGGGCCTGGCCGGTCTCCTGCCCGCCGGCGCGCTCGATTCGCTGGCGCGGCTCTGGGCGGAGTACGCCGACCTGTGGCCGCTGGCGCCCCTGCGGCCCGACGACTGGGTGCGGGCGGGGGTGCGGCCCGCCAACCGGCCGGAGTCGCGGCTGCGCGGCGTCGCGATCCTCGTCGCACGCTCCGTGCGCGACGGCCTCGCGCCCACACTGCTGGCGCCGCTCCGGCGCGGCGACGCCGACGCCATGGTGGCGGCGCTGGAGGTTCACGCGACGGGCGCGCATCCCATGACAGTCGGGGTCGAGCCAGAGCAAGGGGCGCCCGGCGCGGCGGGGGGCAAGGCGCCGCCGATCGGGCGCGCACGCGCCGTGGAGATAGCGATCAACGTCGTGGCGCCGTTCGCGCTCGCGCTGGCGCGGTCTACGGGCGACGCGGGGTTAGAGGATGGCGCGTGGCGCACTGTCGAGGCGTTGCCCATGGGCGAAGACTCCGAGCCGCAGCGCGAGGTGTTGGCTATCCTGCGAGACTCGGGCCACCGGCTGCGCAAGCCCGGCGCGTTGGAGGGCCAAGGCTTGCTGGGTCTGCATCGCGCCCACTGCGGCGTCCACGCCTGCTGGGACTGCCCGCTGGCCATGGGCGAGGTGTGACGCTCGATAGCGTCCCGTCCACGTTCGGTGCGTCCATCTGCCCGTCGGGAACGGCCACGCCCGAACTAGGCTCCGGCGAACTCCTGGTCACCGGCCTGCTGCCCAGCGGGGCTGTGTTGCTCTACCGCCGTCGCCGTACGCGCCGCGCAACGCAGCAGTAGCACGCTAGACACAGCACGGGCATGTAAAGCGGCCGGGGAGAGTATCTCTCCCCGGCCCTTCGTCTTACCTCTCGTGTAAACATCGGGCGCGACGCATGCATTGCACACCGCCTTGGTCGTGAGTTGTATCGTCGAGAGGTGGTCATATGCTCAAGAAAACGAGAGGGAACGCTCAAGAAAACGAGAGGGAACAGCCTTGGCGTGGGATTTGTCCGTTATGACCGTTCCGATGCGGACGTGTGCAGCGCCACGCACAGGCTGGCCACGTCGCCGACCCGCTCGCCCAGGCCCGCCGGGACGATCTCGCAGGCCGACAGGGAGCGCGGTAGCGCTTCCTTGCGCAGTTCGGCCAGCGCGATCGGCTCCAGGATCGCGCGCTGGCGGCCGTAGATGCCGCCGATGACGATGAGCTCCGGGTTGAGGATGTCGACCAACATGGCCAGGCCCCGCCCCAACTGGCGGCCCACGATGTCGAAGACGTCGAGCGCGAGCCGGTCGCCTCGCCGCGCCGCCTCGCCCACACGCTGGGCCGTCACGCTCGGCAGGTCGGCCGGCGTCGGGCAATAGAGGGTCGAGCCGCCCTCCAGGCGTTTCACGGCCATGGCGCGGGCGAGCCGCGCGATGCCCCCGCCGCTGCAGAAGCCTTCGAACGAGCCGGCTTTGCCGTAGCCGAGCGGGCCGTCGTCTTCCAGGCGCATATGGCCGACCTCGCCCACCATGCCGTTGGCGCCCGTGTACAGCGCGCCGTTCAGGATCAGCCCCGCGCCCATGCCCGTGCCGAATGTGAGGAAAATCATGTTCCGGCGCCCGCGCCCGGCGCCCCAGGTCCACTCGGCGAGGGCGCCGGCGTCGGCGTCGTTCTGTAGCCCGACCGGGACGTCGAAGCGGTCACGCAACGGCGCTACCACGTCGATGCGGTCCCAGCCCGGGAGGTTGGGCGGCGAGAGGACAAGCCCCGCGCGGCTATCCAGCGGACCCCCGCAGCTGACGCCGATGGCGTCGAGCGCCACGGCGCCACCCTCGTGCGACAAGCGCTCGATCGCGCCGATAATCTCCGCCAGTGTGGCCTCGGGCGTCGGCGGCGTAGGGAAGACATGCCGCGCGACCACCGCGATCTCAGCCCCGTGATCCTGCCCGAGGCTGACGGCGCACTTGGTCCCCCCGATGTCTACCCCCGCGAACGTGCCCATAGGCGAGAACAACTCCTGGCTGCGCCATACAATCGTGGTCGCGCGCCCGCGACTATAGTCGCCGTGGTTTGCCATGCGATTTCAGTCGCGGGCCGCGTTACCGCTGGAAAGGGTTGGATGCTGAGTGATCAGCGCCCGCCCATGCCGCTGAAGGTGACGCCCTCGATGAAGTAGCGCTGCCCCAGGAAAAAGATGACTAGCACGGGGATCATCACGACGAGGCTGGCGGCCATCATCTGATTCCACACCGGCGCGCCGCCGCCCCCGCCCTCAAAAGTGGTGAGCCCGAGCTGGAGCGTATATTTGGCCTCGCTGCTCAGGTAGATCAGCGGGTTAAAGTAGTCTTCCCAGGCCCCGTTGAAGGAGAAGATGCCCACGGCGGCGATGGCCGGGCGCGCCAGGGGCTGCACGATCTGCCACCAGATGCGCAACTCGCTGGCCCCGTCGATGCGCGCCGCCTCGGACAATTCCATGGGGATGCCGCGGTAGAACTGGCGCAGCAGGAAGATGTAGAACGCGCTCCCGCCGAGCCACGTCGGCACGATCAGCGGTAGGAAAGTGTTGACCCAGCCGATCTTGGCGAACAGGATGTACTGCGGGATCAGCGTGACGACGCTCGGCAGAATCATCGTCGCCAGCACAATGCCGAACAGAAAGTCGCGCCCCGGCCATTTCAGGCGCGCGAAGGAGTAGGCGACGAGCGACGAGGAGAGGACCGACCCCAGGACCGAGAGCACCGTGATAAAGATCGTGTTCTTGAAGTACACGTCGAACGGCGCACCGGTCAGCGCGTCCACATAGTTGTGCCACAGGGCGGGGTGGGGGATCCAGCCCTGCGTGAAGACGTAGCTGTCCTGCTTGAGCGACGTGGACAGCATCCACAGCAAGGGCACGACGAAGAGCACGCCGATGGCGGCCAGCACGACGAAGGCCACGGTATTCCTAATGGCTTCCCGACCGCGCTTGCCCCTGAGCCAGACACCCGCCGACGGACGGACACGCGGTTCCGCTACGGTAGCCATGTGACGCCCCCCTAATTCTCGTAGTACACCCAGCGCTTGCTCGCGTAGAGTTGAATGGCGGTGATAGCCAGCACGATCACGAACAGGATCCAGGCCAGGGCCGAGCCGAAGCCCATATCCAGGCTCGTGCCGAAGGCACGGGCGTAGAGGTAGACCTCGTAGAACAGCAGCGACTGCGCCGGGTCGCCAGGGTGCCCCGATCCGTTCGACACAGTATTGCTGGCCACGAAGGCCGAATTGAACACCTGAAAGGCGCCGATGACGTTTGTGATGATGATGAAGAGCAGCGTCGGCGAGAGCATGGGGAGGGTGATGTTGAAGAAGCGCCTCCACGCCCCCGCGCCGTCGACCTCCGCCGCCTCGTACAGCTGTTTGGGGACACCGTTGAGCCCCGCCAGCAGGATCAGCACCGGGCTGCCGACGTACCACAGACCCATGAAGATCAGGGCCGGCTTCGACCACTGCGGATCGTAGAACCAGTTCGGCCCCTGGATGTGGAGGACGGCCAGCCCCTTGTTGACGATGCCCTGCGGGTTGAGTATCCACACCCACAGCAGCGAGGCGGCCACGCCGGTCGTCACGGTCGGCATGTAGTAGATGGTGCGGAAGATGCGCTGGCCGGGCAGAGGCATGTTCAGCAGCACGGCCACGACGAGCGAGAGGGAGATAACCAGCGGCGTCTTGATCAGCACGTAGTAGAACGTGTTGCCGAGCGAGATGCGGAACTGGTTGTCTTCCTGGAAGATAAACTTGTAGTTGTCCAGCCCGATCCAACGCGGTGTATCCACGATGTGGTACGCCGTGAAACTGGCGTAGAACGAGAAGATCATCGGCCCGAGGGTCAGGCACACGAATCCGATGATCCAAGGCGAGGCGAACAGATAGCCGATCAGGGCCTCGCGCCGCTTGGGGGTCAGGAAGGACTTGTTCGTCGCGCTGTGGGTGCGCGACGCGGCTGCTTGGGCCATGGCGCCTCCTCCTCTTGTGTCGTGCTCGCCAGGGGGTATGAGCGTGAGCCGCGCGGGCCGCCGCGCGGCCGGTAGCGCGTCGATGATAGGGCGATCGGGCGCTACCCCGGGATCGCGGGCGACACGCCCGCGGTCCCAACCCGTCAGTTCAGTCTCGGTGGACGATTAGCGGCGGTTGCGGTTGATCTCCTGGAGGGCCGTGTTCTGCGCGCGCGCCAGGGCCTGCGTCGGCGTGAGCTGGCCCGCCGTCACAGCGTCCTGCGCGGGGACCAGGACGTCGAGCATGGTCGGGTAGTACGGGTTGTATACGCCGGGGCGGGTGTATGCCATCGCCGCGATGAACGTCTTCCAGTTGGGAGAGGCGTTGAGCGTAGGGTTCTCCTTGGCCACCGCCTGGAGCGTCGGTATGCCGTAGGTGCCCTCCGCCCACTTCACCTGACCGACGAAGGAGAGATACTTGGCGAATTCCCAGGCGGCGTTGGTCGTGGCCGTGTCGCGCCGATTATTGGTGGGGATGGACACGGCGAAGCCGCCGGCGGGGGCGGACGACTTGTGGCCGCGCGCGTGCGGGATCGGCGCCACGCCATACTGGAACGATGGCGGGGTGAGGTTCAGGAAGCGCTGATAGCCAGGGATGGTAATCCGCATCACCGTCTTGCCGGTCATGAATTGGTCGGTCGGCCCGTCGGGGCCGAACGTCGCCTTCAGCGCGCTGAGCTTATCGTTGCCGTAGCGATCGGCCCACGTCTTGATCCAGGCCAGCGCGGCGACGTTGGCCGGCGCGTTGATGGTGGGGTTGTAGTGGCTATCCTGCCACTCGCCGCCGTTCTCCCAGGCCCACACGTCGAGGCCGAGATCGGTGAGGGGGTAGAAGGCGACGCGCTGCAGTTGGCTGCCGTTGCCGCTCTTGGCGTCGAGCTTGTCGGCCGCGGCCGCGAGTTCGGTCCAGTCCAGGGGGGCTTGTTGGGGTCGAGCCCGGCCTGCTGGAAGGCGGTCTTGTTATAGAACATCACGCGCGTGTCGGTCTCGTAGGGCAGGCCGTAGGGAGCGCCGCCGACGAGGGCCTGCTGCGCGTTGGAGGGCCAGAACCCGCTGAAGTTGACCTTGTCGCGCTTGGCAAGCCCGGCCATGTTTATATCGATCTTCAACCGGGCGCGCGTGGTCAGTTGCAGGCGATCCTCGATGATGGCGTCGGGCATACCCTGGCCGGCGGCCACGGCGGCGATCAGCTTCTGATAGATACCGCCGAACGGAATGTACTGCGCGTTGACGCTGACGCCGGGATAGGCCTTCTGGAAGTCCGCGACGATCCCCTCGATGACAGGGCGCCGCACCTTGGAGCCCCAGAAGTGCCAGAAGGTGATTGAGCCCTTCACGCCCGTGTGCGCCGTGTACGGCAGGCTCCCCGCCGCGAGCGCCGCCGCGAAGGCGCGCCCGCTACCGGAGAGCAAGCCCGCGCCGGCAACCGCCGCCGCGCCGGCCGCGCCCAGCTCCAGTAGCCTCTTGCGACTGACTTTGTCTCCATGCTCCGGGTCCTGAACGCCGTTGAACAGATCCTCGTCGCGCATCGCTACAATCCTCCACTAACCGGATAAAACCATACAAGGAGCGCCGGCAAGGAAGGCTCCTTGTATGGGCTGAACATACTACTACTCACTACCCTTGTCAAGTGGTCATCTCCGACGTCCTCTCTCCGATCCCTTGACAACGCAGCTTGTCCACAAAGCGTACCTACATGTCCATTTTGTGGAGTCGAGCAGAAGTTAACATAGTCGTGACCCCTACGAACACCATTAAGGAAAGCTTGTGTCGTCGCTACGAGAATCTGATATCTCCCATTTCGACGATCCGGGAGCCGAGCAGAGGCTTGCCGCCACCCTGGACCTGTGCGCGCGTGGTCCGCACCGCCTGCCCCGACGCCTTGATCGACACCGACAACTGGCCGGCCGTCGACAAGGCGGTGTGGCGCGAGTACGTGTGGTTGCAGACGCGCTACGGCGTCCCATCGCTCTACGTGGCCACGCGCATCGACGTGTCGCAGGAGCCGCTCGACGGTGACGACTACCGGTTGGCTCGGGACACATGGGCGCGCTACCGCGCGGGCCTACCGGGAGCGCCGTCCCTACTGGGAGCGCCGTCCCTACTGGGAGCGCCGTCCCTACTGGGAGCGCCGTCCCTACTGGGAGCGCCGGCTTCTAGCCGGCAAACCGTCCCCGGCGAACGGGTTGATGCTGGCGAACACCGCGACTCCGTGACCGGGGCCGGCCGGAAGCCGGCGCTCCCAGTAGAGACGACCATGCTTGGCGAGCGTGTTAACGGTAGTGACCCCTCTGCCTCTACGAACAGGGCCGGCGAGCCGCCGGCGCTCCCCGTAGGGACGGCGCTTTCAGTAGAGACAGAAGAGCGCACTGGGGAGGCGCTGCCATGACGATGACGAGTGGAACGACCGCGGCGACGGCGAACGAAGCGACCGTGACGACGGCTGCGGCCCGGCGCTATCAGATCCTCGTGTACCACCACACCCACTGGGACCGTGAGTGGTGGTCGCCTTTGCAGATTTTCCGCATCAAACTGGTGCAGTTGATCGACGAGTTGCTCGAGACGCTGGACCGCGGCCCCTCTTTCCGCTCGTTCATGCTTGACGGCCAGACCATCGTGCTCGAGGACTACCTGGAGATACGGCCCGAGAACAGGGAGCGCCTCCTCGGTTATATCGGCGCCGGCCGCGTCGAGTGCGGTCCCTGGTACATCCTGCCCGACGAGTTCCTGGTTAGCGGCGAGGCGCACATTCGCAACCTCTGGGACGGCGCGCTCTCATCGCCCTGCGCGCGTCCGAGGCGGGCGAGCGACACGAGCTCTCTGGGCGCATCGTGAATCGCTCGCTCGACGACCTGCGCCGCGCCACGTACCATAGTGGTGGGGAGACCCTGATCCCGCTGGCTGAGTACGCCCTCGCCAGGATAGGGGCCGTTGACCAGCCGTGCTCACCGACCATGTCCACCCCCAGCCTACCGTCGCAGGCCGAGGCCGCGAACGAGGCGTTCACCTCCGCGCCGGCGGGCGACGGGGGTGAGTGCGCGATGACGGGCCACGACAGCATATGAGCGAAACGACACTGTGGAAAATTGGCGTGCCGGACGGCACGGTGCGCGTCGATGTCCCGGCGTGGGGCCTGGCGACGGTACATCTAGTAACGGTACATCTAGTAATGGAGACAAGCGCATGATCAGGTTACTCGGAGATCTCTGGGTACTATCGAACGAGAAGCTGACGCACCCCTGGGACGCGACGAGCTACCTCATCCCCGGCAAGGAACCGACCTTGATCGACTGCGGCAGCCTCCTGGGCTACCCCGCGCTCAAACGCGACCTCGCGGCGTTCGGCTATCAGCCCAAAGACATCCGCCGGGTCATCGCGACGCACGGGCACTGGGACCACCTGTCGGGCATGGCGCCCTTGCGCGAGGAGAGCGACGCGCGCCTCTACATCCACGCGGCGGACCGCGCGGGGGTGGAGACGGGGGACCGTGACCTGACGGCGGCGTTCCTCTACGACCAGCCGTTCGGACCCGTCGCCGCGGACGGCGCGCTGGAGGACGGCGAGGATCTCGAGGTCAACGGCTTCCGGTTCACGGTCTATCATACGCCCGGCCACTCGCCCGGCAGTGTGTGCCTCTGGACGCAACACCACGAGCTCAAGCTGATCGTCGCCGGCGA
>JAABUQ010012046.1_pt1 | contig 10861 bp, 9 predicted proteins | sample 5560001 | NCBI WGS metagenome assembly JAABUQ01 (sample SAMN10711888, study PRJNA513371) | rock metagenome | isolation source: Antarctica rocks | place: Antarctica: Victoria Land, Finger Mt nord | collected 2015-12-18
CTCCACCCACGATACTATGTAACAATCGCGCTGTAGCATTCGTCGTTACCATGTTACGATTTTGCATTAACTCTCCCACAAAAGCCCGTTCTCGCCCATAGGGACCATCACCCCAAGTTTTTTGGTTGACGTTAATTGCCTCCAACTCAGCCCAACCCAAAGATTGGAAATAACGGTTGACAATTTGGCGTTGAGATTTCCAAGTTTCAAAAGGACCTGGTGATAATTCTGGTCCTGAAGTAGTGCCAGTCAACACATCTATCACCAAGCTAGTAGCGTCGTTACTGGAATCAACAATCATGTCCCTAATCGCTCGCGCCAGCTCAGTTGAAGTCTGAATCATGCCTTTTTCCAACCATTCATGTACTGCCACTAAGTAAAACAGTTTCACCACACTTGCCGGATAAATTCGCTCTTGACCACGATGGGCAAAACCTCGGACTAAGTGATTCCAAAAAGCTTGAGGACTAAGAGCGCCGCCAGTATTTACTGGGATCGGTAAATCGTAGACAATCCAGGTAATGGCAATTTCATCTTGGGCGAGATTAGTAAATTTTGCCCAGGTTGCCTCTAGAACTTGCGTACCTAAATCTTGAAGTTGTTCGTCTGGTCGAAAAAATGTCATTGGAAGCTACTGCTGAATATCGGTGTCAAGCGGATCTAGATATATATGATTCTCCCACCTGTACCAGGTTGGCAACTCAGGCAGCAACTGGGCGGCATTTGTGGATTAAAGATTTAGAGCTTGAGATTGCCAGTGAAGTCTATCTATGTGAGGATGAATATTCTGGTTGGTTAGCGGCGCAGGATTTGAAGAGATTAAAGCCGTCAGGTACATCTTACCAATCTCTGGTAGTGAGTGCATCTGAAATTAGCAACCGTCTACCCGCTGTGATTCGCTTTACCCAGCAGGCAATGCAACAACCGAATTATTACCTTTGGGGCGGCACAGTAGGACCGAATTACGACTGTTCTGGATTGATGCAAGCGGCATTTGCCTCTACTGGCATTTGGTTACCCAGAGATGCTTATCAACAGGAGGCATTTACCCAATCGATCGCAATTGAGGAACTGCTACCAGGCGATCTAGTATTCTTTGGACCAGATCGCAAAGCCACACATGTAGGACTCTATTTAGGAGGAGAATGTTATATCCATAGTTCGGGGCAAGAAATGGGTCGTAACGGCATTGGGATCGATCGACTTTCACTTGGGGGCGATCGCGTCAGTCGGTCTTATTACGAACAGTTACGAGGGGCAGGAAGGGTGGTAAAAAGTTATGAACCAAAGAGGCAAAAGAGGGTAGATGAGGAGTGAATTGCTGCTTCAAGGTACTGAGAATAACGGCGTTTTAGCTGAAGGTATACCAGCCGTTTCAGTAGTGGTACCAATGTACAACGAGGTGGAAAGTTTGCCAGACTTGATTGAGGCGATCGCTAGTACCTTAAGCTATAGCCAAATCAATTATGAAATTATCTTGGTAGACGATGGCTCAACCGATGGTTCAGCTCAACTACTCAAACAACAGGCTCAAACTCGCCCAGACTTAACTGCTGTGCTACTGCGTCGTAATTACGGTCAAACAGCAGCAATGGCAGCCGGATTTAACTATGCTCGTGGCAAGGCAATTGTTACGTTAGATGGCGACTTACAAAATGATCCTGCTGATATTCCCTTATTGCTTGCCAAATTAGCAGAAGGCTATGACTTGGTAAGTGGCTGGCGGCAGAAACGGCAGGATGCAGCACTAACTCGATTGCTTCCTTCTAAAATTGCCAACTGGTTAATTGGGCGAATTACTGGAGTCAAGCTGCATGACTATGGCTGCTCACTCAAAGCTTATCGCTCGGAATTAGTAGCAGATATGCATCTGTACGGTGAGTTACACCGATTCCTCCCAGCTTTGGCTTATATCGAGGGGGCAAGAATTACAGAGTTAACAGTACGGCACCATGCGCGTCGTTATGGTCGAAGTAAGTATGGTTTGTGGCGGACATTCCGGGTATTGATGGATTTGTTAACAATTTTCTTTATGAAAACGTTTTTAACTCGTCCAATGCATGTATTTGGAATGTTTGGTCTATTTTCAATGGTTTCAGGGACACTGTTGGGAATCTATCTAACTTTCGTCAAATTAATTGAAGGTCAGAGTATTGGTAATCGCCCTTTACTAATTTTGGCAGTCCTCCTTTTAGTAACTGGGGTACAACTATTTTGTTTCGGGCTATTAGCAGAACTACTTATGCGTACTTATCACGAATCACAAGGACGACCAATTTATCGCGTGCGAGAGGTCGTAGGACGCACTTAACTAGAATACTCCAGGAAAATTCTTAAAGTCGCGCGGTCCTGTGTAACCAGAAATTTCTGCTAGTTGCTCTAAAGAATGTACGCCTTGATAAGTTGTACCGTTAATTATCCAGGAGGGAAAGCTTTCGATATTTGTGGCAAGGCATTCGCGATTGGAGTTTTCGGCAACAGGGGCACAATCAATTTGGGCAATTTCACGATAAGCTTCTTTGCCAAAGAGTTGCTTTTGTTCGTGACAGTGGGGGCACCACCAGGCTATGTATTCTTTGGCACCTATTTGTTTTAGATGACGTGCTAGAGCAATCTCAGATTGACCTGAAGTAGTAGTGACAGTCCAGCCAATACCTGGAGTTGGTTGCCCCGATGGCATCAAGCTAAGAGCAGTTTGTCCAGGAGACTCAGCCAAGGCAGTTGCGCCATTCACCTCGGCATAGACACCTAGAGTACCAACTAATGCCACTACACCAACAATAATGCTGGTAAATACAATTTGCCCGACATCCTCCCAGGCACGACCTGTAATTACTAAAACTAAGAGACTGAGGGAGAAGATCGCTGAGGCAATGCAGTAGAGACAGACTGCTTGAATCTGGAAGGCTAGTAGGTATACCAAGTAGCCACTGAAAACCGACATCGCGATCGCGCCTACTAATAGTAGCGACCAACTCCAGCTCTCTAGACTGGCTCTGAGTTCTTTCTTTTCTGAATTGACGGCTAGAGGAGCCAAAGCAAGCACTAACATACTGGTATAGGCTAGGCAACCAAACAAAGCTAGTGGCTGTCCGAAAACAGTGGCATATTCGCTTTGTAGTACCAAGTCACAACTACTACCAGCAGGGCAAGCAACAGTACTTTGTGTCAGCTTAACGACGGTGAGATAGGCTGTTGTTAATATACCCAGTCCAGAAATTGCTGCAATTAGCGGGCGGGACTGGCGATGCATCCAAGGAATAGTATTTTGGCGATTCATTGGTAAACTCATAGCTCAAAAAGAATTACTTTTAAATTGTCAACTCCCACCTTTTCAAGAATGTAGCTTGATCGAGGATGAAGTTTGGTGGGGTACTTTTTTTTCAGTGGTTTGCCTCGCTGCTTGGACAAATTGACTGACGCGAATTGGGTCGATTGGCTGTTCGCGGCGACCGTGACGCTTGAGAGAACTGGAGACAATTACACCATCTGCTGCCTGCATTAAAGTGGAAATATTTTCCCAACTAGCACCACTGCCGATAAATACTGGAGTTCCATTAGCTGCATCTGTCGCCAGTTCTAGGTCTTCTAAATTAGGAGGGCTACCAGTTGCCCAACCAGATAAAATCACCGCATCTGCTAAACCGCGCTCAATTGTATCTTGAACGGCGGTAGTCAGATTGGGCGAACCTAAAGGTCGAGCGTGCTTTACCAAAACATCGGCTAAGATTTTGACCGTACTACCCAACTCGCGACGATAGCGGAGTAATTCATGAGCTTGTCCTTCGATTAGCCCTTGATCGGTTGCCATAACTCCAGTTAAGACATTGACACGAATAAATTGTGCCTTAACACAGGTGGCGATCGCTAAGGCACTTTGAGCATCGTTACGCAAAACATTAATTCCAAATGGTAGCGTGACTAAATTCATTAGCCGATGGATGACTAAAGTCATAGCGCTCACAACTGCTGGATCTACCTGGCTTTTCGTAAACGGCGCGTCGAAAAAATTTTCCACAATAATGCCGTCAACGCCACCACTTGCTAGTGCTGTTGCTTCTCGCTCAGCGCGGTCTATGACTGCTTTGAGGCTTCCTCCCCAACGGGGCGAGGTAGGGAGCGGCAGCAAGTGAACAACGCCAATAATCGGATGGGGGGTTTTAAATAACTGATTTAAGTCCACGGGTTTACCATACACGGACTTCAGAAGGAAAAATTCAACTCAAGACCGATTAATTTGAGCAATGAGAGCAAAAATACTCATCCCGATTGCCAGGGTTAGTATGGAAACTCTCATAAGATATGTTAAGATAAAAATAAGCCAAGAAAACGAGTTTGCCAGAACCATTACCTCGAAGCGTCAGACTTGGAATTAGCTTCAAGGAAGCATCAGCTCCACTACAACGCACGAGGAAAATCCTTATCTTTAGGGTAGCGCTTCCCAAGGGTAGCGTTAGAAAAAGATTCCACTTTCATTATAGAGAGTGGAGGATATCACTTGACTGATATAGAGACCATTAGGGCGATCCCGAAATTGCCCACACTTTCAGTGGCAATCTAAGTATTCTTGGAATTATTTCTATAAGTGTTGGGGCTAATGTTTTAGCGGTAGCGCTGAAACTTCAGTCCAGAAATGGTCTTGAACAACAAATACGGAATCGTTGCATAATTTCACTCTATGGGTGACAAGCCAACCATCTCGATTTCTCACCTTGGTTGTGAGAAGAATCGAATTGACACGGAACACATGCTAGGGCTTTTGGTAAAAGCCGGATATGGAGTAGACAACGATGAAGAGTTAGCAGATTACGTAATTGTCAATACCTGTAGTTTTATTGAGGCAGCACGAGAAGAATCTGTGCGTACTTTGGTAGAACTGGCAGAGGCAGACAGAAAAATTGTCATCACTGGCTGTATGGCTCAACACTTCCAGACACAGTTGTTGGAAGAATTACCAGAGGCAGTGGCAGTGGTGGGAACTGGCGATTATCACAAGATTGTAGATGTGATCGAGCGAGTAGAAGGTGGTGAACGTGTGAATGAAGTTTCCGATGTACCGACTTACATCGCTGATGAAACCACACCACGTTACCGCACTACATCCGAAGGGGTAGCTTATTTACGAGTAGCAGAAGGCTGCGATTACCGCTGTGCTTTTTGCATTATTCCGCATCTGCGCGGCAACCAGCGATCCCGCTCAATTGAGTCGATTGTAGCGGAAGCTGAAATGCTCGCAGATCAAGGAGTAAAGGAACTAATACTGATTTCTCAAATTACCACTAACTACGGTTTAGACCTATACGGCGAACCGAAGCTAGCAGAACTGCTACGAGCCTTAGGCAAGGTGGATATCCCTTGGATTCGGGTACATTACTCCTACCCGACGGGGCTTACCAGAGCGGTAATTGAGGCAATTCAGGAAACTCCCAACGTTCTACCATACCTCGACCTGCCCTTACAGCATTCCCATCCAGAGGTTTTGCGGGCAATGCACCGACCTTGGCAGGGGCATGTGAATGATGAAATAATTACTCGGCTCAAAACGGCACTGCCAGAAGCGGTACTGCGGACTACTTTTATTGTTGGATTCCCAGGCGAGAGTGAGGAACATTTTGCCCATTTACTACAGTTTGTGCGGCAACATGAGTTCGATCACGTAGGCGTATTTACGTTTTCTCGCGAGGAGGGAACTCCAGCATTTAACCTGCCTTTACAGTTGTCTCAAAATGTCATGGACTCACGTCGTGACGCTTTGATGATTGTGCAGCAGCCAATCTCCTTGAAAAAAAATCAAGCTGAGGTGGGCAAGGTAGTTGATGTACTTATAGAGCAAGAAAATCCTCAAACAGGAGATTTAATCGGTCGTTCGGCTCGGTTTTCTCCCGAAGTAGATGGCTTAGTTTACGCTCGCGGTGCAGCTCGGTTGGGTTCAATTGTGCCAGTCGCGATCGCCGATGCAGATGTCTATGACCTTTACGGTCAAGTTGTCAACAGTTAGTCGGGATGAAAATTGCTTCTCAGACTCAATATTATCGGAACAACAAACGTACATTAGGAGACTAAATGAATCTTTCCTTTGAAAGCTTAGGGCTAAGCGAAGCCCGGATCGCTCAATTAGAAAAATTAGGGTTTACCACGCCTACCAATATCCAAGCTCAAGCGATCCCGCATCTATTATCTGGATCTGATGTTGTAGGTCAATCCCAAACTGGAACTGGCAAAACAGCAGCGTTTTCAGTGCCAATTCTAGAGCAGATTGATGAAGATAAAAAGGCAGTACAAGCGCTGATCTTGACACCGACTCGTGAATTAGCAGTGCAAGTCAGCGTCGCGATCGCCAGCTTTGTCAGCAACCCAGCAGTAAAGGTTTTGGCAATTTACGGTGGTCAAGCAATCGACCGTCAAATTCTCACCCTCAAACGCGGCGTTCATGTTGTAGTTGGAACACCAGGACGGGTAATTGACTTACTCGATCGGGGCTGCTTGAAGCTAGATCAAGTTAAGTGGATGGTTTTGGACGAAGCCGATGAAATGCTCAGCATGGGTTTTATCGATGATGTCGAGAAAATCTTGGAAGCTGCTCCTGTCGATCGTCAGACAGCCCTATTTTCTGCCACAATGCCGCAATCAATTCGGCGGTTAGTAGCGAGATTCTTGCGATCCCCAGTTACAATTACAGTCGAGCAGCCTAAAACAGCTCCGGCAAAAATTACTCAAGTAGCTTACTTAGTACCACGTCACTTAACTAAAGCCAGAGCCTTACAGCCAATTTTGGAACTAGAAGATCCAGAATCAGCTTTGATCTTTGTGCGGACAAGAAGGACAGCGGCTGAACTGACAAATCAACTACAAGCAGCAGGTCATAGTGTTGACGAGTATCACGGTGACTTGAGCCAACAAGCACGAGAGCGGTTGTTAGCGCGGTTCCGCAATAAGCAGGTACGTTGGGTAGTTGCGACAGACATTGCTGCACGTGGTTTGGATGTAGACCACCTAACTCATGTGATCAACTACGACTTACCTGATAGTTTAGAAAACTATGTCCATCGGATCGGTCGTACAGGTCGAGCGGGCAAAGAAGGCACAGCGATTTCTCTGGTTCAGCCTTTAGAGCGACGCAAGCAACAGCAAATCGAGCGTCATATGCGCCAAAACTGGAAAGTCAATACAATTCCGACCAAAGCGCAAATCGAAGCACGTCAGCTAGAAAAAATGCAAGTCCAGGTACGCGAAGCCTTAGCCGGAGAGCGTCTAGCCTCATTCTTGCCAATTGTCCGCGATTTAGGAGAAGAGTACGATCCACAAGCGATCGCGGCTGCGGCTCTACAGATGGCATACGATCAAACTCGCCCTCACTGGATGCAGTCCGATTATGGTCATACAGAAGAAGAAAGACCGATGGTAAGTACCAAGCCTATCCTCAAACGTTCTCAAACTTCTGTGTCAAATAATAGCTAGGGGAGAGAACAAGTCGCAAGCCGCAAGTCGCAAGTGAAGGGGGGAGAGGGGAGAAAGAATCTTATCAAATTTCTCTCTTCTACTGTTGATAGCCCAGAAAAAGACAGGAATTAGACAGGCTAACCAATGTTAACTAGAAGTCAGAAGGTGAATCGACAGCCCTGCTTCTAGTTCATTTCTCCCCCTCTCACTTGCGACTTGCGACTTGCGACTTGCGACTTGTTCTCTACCGCCAGGGACGGCTAACTTGCTCTAACTGAATAACTTCCTCATTGCTCAGTTTCCAGCCTAAAGCACCAGCATTCTGCTGTACTTGTTGGGCTGTCTTCACACCAGCAATGGGTATAACGTTGCCTTGAGCAATTAACCAGTTTAGGGCAACCTGGGCTGGAGTACGTTCGTACTTTTCTCCAATCTGGTGCAGCAGGGATGTAACTGGGGCAATTTTATCTAGACCATCTTTACTAAAGCGGGGATCGAGCCAACGCGCTCCAGTCGGAGTGTTTGAGCGATCGCCCTTGTACTTACCAGTGAGTAATCCCTGGGCTAAAGGACTGTAAGCCAGGATAGTAATACCAAGCTGGCGAGCTGTATCCAAAATACCGCTAGTTTCAATCTGCCGAGTAATGAGAGAGTAGCGTACTTGATTGACAGCCAAAGGGACTCCTCGTGCTGCTAACAATCGGTGGGATTCTCACATTTGTTCGGCTGAGTAGTTACTCACTCCTACCGCAGCAATTCTACCCCGCTTCACTTCATCTGCTAGAGCGTTCATCAATGTCTCTTGACTCATGAAGAAATTGAACGGCCAATGTACTTGGTAAAGTTCAATCCGCTCGACTTGTAAGCGTTTAAGACTGGCAGTTAGGGCGTTGTGAACTTCCTCAGCAGTAAATCGCCAGGGTAAAGGACCAAACTTAGTAGCAATTTGTACTTTTTGCTGAGTTTGCTGCATAAACTGCCCCAAGAATTCCTCTGAAAGCCCAAGCCCGTAAATTTCCGCAGTGTCAAAGAAGTTCGTCCCGGCTTCTATCGCTGCAAAAAAAGCGGCTCGCAGTTGCTCGAAACTATAGTCACTGCCGTAATTCCAAAATAGTTTGTCACCCCAAGCCCAAGTGCCAAGGCAAAGAGGTTTAACAATTGGACCATTCTGCCCTAACGTGATGGTTTCCACTTTGTTACTACCCGTTCTTTACATTTGTTAATATTCTTTTAGCTTATCGCTATTGCAGCAATGCGTGCGATCGGAGTTAAACTTTTGGTTGTAGATGCAGCAAATCAGACGAAGGCATTACAAACAATCAGATCTGTCATAGAGTAATAAGATTAATGACTGATTTTTGGACAACAGTCTTTGACTTTACCCAAGCTACCACTGCTAGAGTAGGAACCCAGTTGCTGCAATTTGGTCAGGTGCAGGCTGAGCAAAAAACTGATGGCAGCTTGGTAACTCAGGCAGACAAATGGGCAGATCGAGAAATTCAAGAGGCGATCGCTGCCACTTTTCCCAGTCATGGCATTATCAGCGAAGAGAGCGGACACATTTTTCCTGGTACTGAATGGTGCTGGGTCATCGATCCCCTGGATGGCACAACTAACTTTACTCACCAAATTCCAATCTGGGCAATTTCTGTCGGTCTACTTTATCAAGGCACACCAGTATTTGGCTATGTGTATCTACCACCACTAGCACAAGTCTTTCACGGTTATTGGTACGGGGATACAGGTTTGAGCGGACCTATTGGGGCATTTCTCAATCACCGCCCGATTCACACTAGTATTAATTCACCTAGTCAAAATCAATTTTTTAGTCTTTGCTCCCGCAGTCTGTCTATACTAAAACCTGGCTTTCCCTGCAAAACTCGAATGTTAGGTGCTACCAGCTACAACTTCCTCACAGTTGCCGCCGGTTCTACCCTTGGTGGTGTTGAGGCGACACCCAAAATTTGGGATATTGCCGCAGTTTGGGTAATCGTTCGCTCAGCAGGAGGAGTATGGGTTTCACTACACCCGGACCCAGTATTTCCGTTGTCAGAAGGGAAAGATTATGGCGATCGCTCCTACCCTACTTTAGTCGTTGGTCAGCCTGAACTGGTACCAGTGTTTCAACCATTGATGCAATCGATTCGACCAAGTTGAATGACAGAGATCGCCATTCACACTCACAATCTCAGTTATGACTTCAAGCGTAATATCCGAGCTGTAGACAATCTCTGTTTAGAAGTGCCACGAGGCATTGTTTTCGGCTTTCTTGGTCCCAACGGTTCTGGCAAGACAACTACTATTCAACTTTTACTCGGTTTACTTAAACCTACTAGTGGACGCGCTGCTGTACTAGGTTTTGATACTCAGTTGCAAGCAGATGAAATTCGTAGTCGCACTGGAGCGCTTCTAGAACACCCCGGACTCTACGAACGCCTGAGTGCAGAAGATAATCTAGAGTTTTATGGCAGAATCTGGCGGTTGCCGCCAGCGCAGCGACGGACTCGGATTCAGGAACTACTAAATAATTTGGGTTTGTGGCAGCGTCGCCAAGAGCGAGTTGGTGGGTGGAGCCGAGGGATGAAGCAAAAACTGGCAGTTGCCAGAGCTATGCTACATCGACCGTCTTTGATCTTTTTAGATGAACCAACTGCTGGACTCGATCCCATTGCGGCAGCAGCACTAAGTAATGACATCGCAGAAATGGTGGCACAAGAAGGTATAACGGTTTTCCTCACAACACACAACTTGGCAGAGGCAGAAAAGTTATGTGCTCTAGTAGGGGTGATTCGTCAGGGAAAACTTTTAGCAGTAGGGCATCCAGATGAGTTAAGAACAATTGGCAGTCCGCGCTTAGAGATATTTGGACAAGGGTTTAATAACCAGGTGTTGGAACTGCTGCGGGTACAGCCAGGAGTTTTAGCAGTTGAATTCCAAAACGGTCGTTTATTAATTCATCTACAGCAACAGACAAGTGCGGCACCACTAGTTAACCTATTAGTTAATACAGGAATTCAGATAGAAGAAGTTCATAAAGGCAAAGCTAGTTTGGCAGAAGCCTTTTTAAAACTGATGGAATCATAGTAATGCTTATCGATATTTGGACCATTATCTGGAAAGAGTGGCAAGAGATTTTACACCAACGTGGCACTATATGTACAACTGTGTTGAATCAATTCTTTTTAGTCCTACTTGTATCAATTGCTTTATGCTTGCAAGCTGGGCATGAATGGTTCCAAACAGCATCACTGCAACTTTGGTATTTACTACCCCTACTGCTAGTAACAACAATAATTCCTGACTCTTTTGCTGGAGAGAGAGAACGACATACACTGGCTACTTTGCTAGCTAGCCGCTTATCAGAATCAGCGATTTTATTGGGTAAAATTGGTGCAGCAGTAAGTTACGCTTGTGGGCTAAC
>JAABUQ010012047.1_pt1 | contig 10860 bp, 10 predicted proteins | sample 5560001 | NCBI WGS metagenome assembly JAABUQ01 (sample SAMN10711888, study PRJNA513371) | rock metagenome | isolation source: Antarctica rocks | place: Antarctica: Victoria Land, Finger Mt nord | collected 2015-12-18
TATACGCTTCACAGTATTCATCCACGAAATTCACCGTGGGCTGAGGCAATCTTGGCTCTACCATAGACTGGAGTTGGGTTTGAGGGCTTTAACTATATTATACTCTCGCCAGAGTGATGAAAGAGCGTTACTCAGGTTTGGCGGTCGCATCTTGAAGCCAGACCCACTTCATCGCACTGAGGAACTCGGCATGCCGGGTGTTGTGGGTCATCACCTCCAATACCCCATATTTGACCCGAAAACTGCCGCGCTCGAAAAACCCCCAAACCTTGAGAAATGGTAGTAGCCAGTTACAGGCCAGTGCCTTCAACTTTTCGAGCATTTCCCGATAACTGTCTTGGCGCACAGCATCCCGGATTCTCTCGCTAGTAGAGTTGCTCACACTTTTACGGTCCTTTCGTGAGACTCCATCTTTATTATAGCGGTTTGCATTTGAGTGCGATACACCGCAAGTCAAGCCCTATATGACATTGTCCTGCTGATGCTGTACTTCATCCGAACGCAAACCGCTATAAAACTGTCGGGATCTGTGAGTATTTCTGCTAAATTGGGTCGGTTCAGCTCAAGTTGGTCAATGATGTCAGCTAAATTCTCTGGAACTTCGCCCAGAGCCTCACGGATGGCAGCGTCACCAAATCCGTGATAAGTTTCCCTGGTGGTCTTAATTTCACCTTTCAGAATTGCTCGGAGCGCCACGCGGACAGGTTTGAGCTGGAGATGTACTTCTGGGAATCCCGATTCCAGCTCGGCCCAAACCTGATCAAAATCCGACAGTTGAGTATTGATTAGGTCAAATGGTTTGATTTGCGGCATCGCCTCATCCAGGATGGCACCATGACCCTTAGGTGGCACATTTTCTTCGGATGATTCGTCATCATCATCATTCAGATCAGGTTCCAGAGCTTTCGGGTTCGGAGCGGAGTCCAGACTGGCCCTGATGCGAGAATTGCCAAAAGCCAATCGCCGCTGGTGCCTGAATTCGTGACCAGGACCTGCTTTTTCTTCGTTGCCGCAGGTATCTTGCATGTGACAGGCCAGACAGATTGGATTAAGTTTGGCCTCTGTCCCCACAACAAATTGATACCCTTTCTCATTTAGAGTCTGGAAAGTTTCTGTCCTAAAGCAGTTCCCTGGTAGATTTGGGCTCTCATCTTTTTTCGGCCATCGGACATGCGGATTATTCAAAGCTGTCCTGCGACTGCCATCACTCACCAATCCGTTGTTGCGAACCGGCATGTCGGTGTAGTTCGCCTCAACCGTGGCGGTTGTTGGATTCCTGTGGTCTCGACTAAAGTACCAAATCTTCTCTACTCCGAGTTGATCTGGGTCGGCCAACCCAGCATCATGACTCTTGCCGGTGCCAGTGCCGCTACGTTCAAGGATGTAGTGATAGTACAGTCGTACCAACTCGTTCACCACCCGCAAGCGTTGGCCTGCTCCAAACCGGATCACAGGGCATCCCATTTTTCGATATTCTTCTAGGGTAGGGAGCTTACCGGGGACATATTTAAGCGTTTTGGCAGCTGACTTGGGCTTGTTCTTCTTTTTCTTGAATGACTCCAGTTCGGGTGGTTCCCTAAAGCGCTCGATCGCTTGGCTAAATCGAGCTACCTGCTGCTTGAACCATGCTGGTAGCCCGAACTTGAGCTGCCACTCATCCTCGCTTAGAGTGGGTTCGCTTGATTCAGGCTGTTCTCTACTGCTATCCCTGGCAACTGGACGGAACTTGTCTGGATGCTTGTCCCAAAATTCTGCGGGTGTGAGGAACGCTATCGCATCAAAGCTCTTGAGTTCATCAATGTCCGGGTGCGACTTATCGACCTGCCCCCACCAGCCGACAGTAACCGAACATCCCCACTCTTGGCACCAGGCCACTGTTTGGGCGTTGGCCCCGCTAATGTGAGGATTAATTACAGCGCCAGCGTCAGGCATCAACCGCAGCGTCTTACAGTTGAGCTGCCGCAGATAAGCAGAAAGCGTTTGTTCACCATACCTGGCTGCACTGGCAGTACCAATAACGGCAACATCGGTTCTACCGAGCCGCCACAGTTTTAGGGCGACAATTAATGATTTGAGTGCGCCTTCACACAACCATATTTCGTTAATTGTTTCCGCTCCTGGGTGCTTCCAGCAGAATAAAGGCAGCTCGCCGCTGGGTAGTTGTGGCCCGTTGCCACCCTGGCGGGAGCTACTCAGCCAGAGGTATTTGGCTGGCTTTTCGTTTTCAGGCTTGAGCTGAGCGCCGGTGATCTTCCCTTGCGGGTCAAAAGCGTAAATCGCAATTCCATACATGCCACCCAGGCATGGCCCCACGGGATTGACCCCCGCTAAATCTAGGGATAACCCAAAGATTCGTTGGTCGGGGTTCCATGTCCTGATCGCCCCCAGTTTATACGCTAAATCAATCTCGGCTTCACTTAGGCCGCGTGCTCCACAACTATTTCGATGGCGGGCGACGAGTGTTAGATTTTGGTTGACAAGCCGGTATTGGGAATCGCGCTCTTCGACACTCAGGAGTTGGGCATTCTGACGGGCTAGAGCTGCAGAGCGTTGCCTCCGTTTGAGTTCCTGTTCTTGGCGGCGCTGTATCCGTTGCTCCTCATTCCAGTCATCATTTTCATCATGCCTGACGAACAGCCCACCCATCCCATTGTGCAACGGCTTGACAAAACGGTAGCCGGGCGGGGCATCATGCTGGCCCATCCCACGCAAACACAACACCCATTTATCATCTTGGACTTTGCAGCCGTGGAAACCGCCGCAGACCAAGCAGGGATTTCTTTTGCTTGCACGAATGCCTCTTTTCATCGCCCACCTCCATGTCTTCGGTAGTGCAGTTTTTGAGCAATATTTTTCGACTTCATGCATCTGGCTCCTTTTGAATGAAACCGAGACTTAAGCCTGACTATTGTGGATTCCGGCTATGCGTGTGGCGATCGCCTCCCGCAAGCGCAATGTGGCGACTGGATAAGTTGACTTTTTATCCCCAAATAGCTAAAAATTAATTTCAGCTATTTAGCGAGTCCGAGATTCTTGAGATCAGGTAGTCTGAATCTCGGTTTTTAATTTGAAGTGGAAGTTTTTACGACGGAATATAAACCGAAAAGAGCTGGTCACAACATCTACGGAAGACTTGCTTTTCAATTTGGGATAAGTCGAGTATTTGTCGATTACCAGACGCGATTTGTAGTCAAACTTTTGCATGAAAGCAAATCCTACTCGCATTGACTCATAGATGGAGAAGATATTTATTTCGGGAGTTGTGTACGCCGAGGAGCAGCTCTAATCCAGGGCATGAGGCCCCAGTATCTAGGTAAATCGACGCAGTATTGAGTTAAGACCCGCGTCGGGAATCCTAGTTTTGAAGGTGCAGATTTTGAATGGTTAAAGACCCTGGCTTGGGGCCTGAAACTATTCTAAATATGTGAATGTGTGAGTTGTTAGAAGTTTCTCTTGCCGGAGAAATTTCCACTCATTAAATGATGACTTGAGAGCAAGCGATTTGTCAACACTGACTGCATGTGTATTTAATTACAATCGCTTGAATTAATATTATTACTATCTGAGCAGCGCTTCATCAGGCTCAGTAAGGAGCAGATGGGAAAGAGAAAATGATTTCCCCTAACTCAGCCGCTCTGCCTTCAGTCCCGCTCTCTTCCAGTCTGAGATCACGGCATGGCATCGCCTTGAATCTGGCTCAGCGAACATACCACGGCGGCCTAGGCGGTTGATGATTGAGAGAATTTCGGGTGAGGGGAGAAAACAGCTAACTACCAAATCCCCTAAATTCGAGTGAAATAAAACATTTGACTCTAGGGTTTCGTCGAGTTGCTCCAAGTTTCTTTCTTGCGGTAAGAACTCGTCTACAATAATACGTGCTTTGGCGTGAATGGTAGGTAGCCACTCCGGGACTGGCGGAAAGGCGAGTAATAGACTGACCTTCTGTGTAATCCGCTCGATAAATTGTAGGGAATTTGGGTCACCACAGTACAGCAGATGCCGCCCACCTAGCTGCCACCATGTCTGAGGCTGTTCGGGCGCACGAACGGATAGTTGTGGAGCTGAAAAGGGTTGTGATGATTGAATCGGCTGTTCGCCACGGCGAATCGCTACGATTTCCGGCTTAGGCCCCATTTGCGGGAGTAGCTCCGGTGCGGAGGCTGGCTGTAGTTGTGAGACTAGTTCTGGCTCTGGCCCTGGTTCTAGCTCTGCTTCTGGCTTGGCTTTGATTGAAGGTGAAGCGTGCTTTTGCTTGATGGCCTTAGCTACTTTGTAGGTGATGGGTTCGCCAGCTTCAGCACGAGAAAGCGCTTCGGAGCGGGCTGCTTCGGGTGTTGAAGCTGCCGCTAAAATATAGAGAGCTGAGGGGGCAAAGTTAAGTTCTGACAATTTGTCAGTTTTACTGAATTCTTCAGCCACGCTAACAAATCGATAGGCAGTGCGTTTATCCCAATCAAATTCAGCTTCTAGCCAAGATTCAAATTGTCCATACCCTAATTTTTCCTTGACTTCAATAAGTCTCTGCCCAATTTCGACGATACCCTGAGCCGTCCGCTTCATCAACACACGAATTTCACCAGTCTGTTGTTGGACAAACTGGGTGGTTTCGGCGTCTAGATTGGCGTAGTCAAACCCGATACGGGCTGGCGGACTGGCGGAGGTGGGCATTGGCGGGCTTTCACGCTCTCGATGTATTGTTCATTACTTTTTATTTTAGGCACGAAGTAATTTTTTAGCAAGGGAAATCCCCTCGCTGTTTCTAGAATCCGCTCTCCCTCCTTGAAATCGGGCCTGGAAAGAGAAACCGAGGAGCATCGGTGGCTCAAGGCATGGCTATAGAGAATTAGGGTCAATTCCTCGCGCTTGTAATCTGGCAATCAGTTCCTCTCGCTGGCGTCGCTCAGTTTCTGCTCGCTGCCGCTCAGTTTCTGCTCGTTGCCGCTCAAGTTCAAGCTGTTGTTGGGCAGATTCAGCTCTTCTATCAGCTTGCTCAGACCGTTGCCGCTCAAGTTCAGCTCGCTGCTCAGATTGTTCTGCTCGCTGGTCAGATTGCTCCTTAAGCTGCCGCTCCTCTTCCTTGAGCTGTCGCTCCTGCTCCTTGAGCCGCCGCTCCTGTTCCGCTTCGGTCAGCACCCACTCACCTTGTTCGTCGTACCAGCGCAGCCACAACCGGGGGATGCCAGCGTAATCACCCGACCACAATCCTAACCCTAACTTCAGCTCCGGCACCCAGACTTTCGGCTCTGCCAGGACTAATTCTTGGTATTTACTCCCGACCAACTGAAAAGCTTTGAGTTCGTCAGTGTAGCGGTCGAACAAAATGTAGTAAGGCACGCCCAGGATGTGCTCATACACCTGCCACTTGGTCGGTGGGCTATTTGGCTGCGCTTTAGTTTTTCCCAAGTCCTCATTTCGGGTACTAGGGGAGAGCAGTTCTACCACTACCAGCGGTCTGACTCCTTCCTGCCAGATCACATAGCTTAGGCGCAGTTCTTTGTGATCATACAAGCGAGGCACTCCGGCGACAACAAACCAATCTGGGCGCTTGTGCCATTGGGGGGTGTTAGGGTCGTAGTAGAGGTTCAAGTCGCTGGCAACGAACACCTGGTCTCTTGGATAAGTAGGTGGCTGACAACCGAAGGTCAATAATTGGGGTTGCCATATATGGAATTCGTCGGGCAAGCCAGGGTCCTCCGGGTCTTCGCTGGGTAGATCATACATCGTCGGCATCGTCTCTCGCGGCGATGAAGGCGGGTCAGTCTGCTCAATCGGATGTTTAACTGGCAACATAGACACTTCCTTTTGAAATTGTTTCCTTTGTTCAATCTAGCGAAAGGTTTTGGAAAGCTAGAGCTTGATCTTTAAGAAGCGAGTGCGGTTTCAGTTTCGCCTTCTTCTGGCGCCTCAACCTGCTTCAGACGAATGTGCTTACGTCCTAAAATCAATTCAAACTCATCCCCTGGCCTAACGTGAAGCTGCTTGGTATAAGCTGAACCAATTAGTAAGTTACCATTTGACTGCACTACAATCCGATAGCTAGCACTGCGGCCCCCATGTCCATCACCATTTTTCTTCGGGTCTAACTCAATCCCCTCAGCATCAATCAGCGCATTGAGGAACTGGTTCATATTGATGCGCTCTAGACCGTTTTTGTTGACGGTGTAGTAGCCGCACACCCTGGCTTTGTCTTCTTTGCTGAAGGTTTCTAGCTCTTTTACCTTGTTGAGGAGTTCTTCGCCTGCTAGGGGTTTCACCAATGTCGGCTTGGCCGAAGTTGTTTTGGGTTCAGGCTCAGGTGTTGTCTGTTTGGGCTCAGTCTTTTTCTGTCTAGGCATCAGTTTAAGGCGGAAATAAATGAAGTTTATATAAACTATTCTTCATTCTAGTGTTCAATGTCTTCTTTGTATAATTTCTGTTCTCAGGGTACGAATATATTCCACCCCGCAACGGTAAGCTGACTCATACTCATCTGCCCCAGAATGTTGAGCCCACTTCTTGACTGTGCTCTGTTTAATAGACGCGAACACCGCTTTGTGCAGCAATTCCAAATTATTCCGAAATCTGTAATCTCCGGGCTCATTATCATCTTGTTCCACGCCCTCTGATGGCACCGGCTTCCACACGCTGACAAGTGATGGCACAGGATGAGCTACCAAACTGGAACCATTGCCGCCATCCCTAATCAATCCGGGTTCTCGGAGCAACTCGAACACTAATGACCGGACTTTCTGCCCATACTCAGCCTGCAAGCTTTTCTTCACTTCGTCGGGCCGACAAGACACCGTGGGGTTTTGTAACGGGACCTCAGCCGTAGCTATCTCCGACTCCAAACCTTTGAGGAAAAATTCATATGTGCCTGGTGGCATGACATCAGCAAGTCGCGCTCCGCCATCGGTAACTATTCGCCCGGCTCGATCAATATCCAGTCCCTTACTCTTTAAAACCGCTTTCTTTCTATAGTCGCTGTACTTGATCAACTCGCCTTCATATAGCACCAGCCAGTCCAGTCCGACGTGAGACACAAAGTTGGCCTTAGACTCCTGACTTAAGCGGCGAACCGGCTTCTTCACCAAATCGGTTCCCACCGGCAAGTCAATCCAGGCGGGAGAGATTTGCACGGTTTTTTCATCCAGCACCGCCTCAATCCGAACACTGACAACTTGAGAATTCCTCAGTTCTTTCATCCGTTCGGCAATCAGATCACACGCCCGGTCTTGGACGGATTTGAGCGGCTCCGGTTGTACCATTGGGGTAAAACTAAGCGCCGATTGTGAGCCATTAGCGCCGTTCTGAATCACAGCATCTGGCAGAAATTCCTGCATCTGCGAAAAATTGCTATCTTCTGCTCCGATATCAGAAGTCAAGTGACCTGTAGAGCGCAGTTCTGCCGCCAAATCAAACTTCGGGGAGATATCTGTTCGTAAAGAGGGTTCTTCAATCCGGGGGGTACTCAACACAATTAAGTCCCCAGCCTCCAGAGTGCTGGCATCGCTCAAGGTGATAGTGGTTTCGCCTGCCGAATATCCTCTAACCAATTCTGGCTTGGGCACATTTTTGGGCGCTGACCATTCCCCATCATCCCCATCCCAGTAGCCAGTTAAGGGAGCAGTCGGCATCCCGTCAAGAAATTGCTGGAAAATATCGCCGATTTTTAGAGCCTCGTGACTCACGACAACTCCCCAGTTGTCGTGGGCGATGTCAGGGAAATGGCCTGGGTCCGCTGCTGGGACTCTACGAATGATTCTGCCAAACTCCTGTTCGGCTACGGTGAGACTTCGCATTACCCCCAAACAAACAGAAACCGAAGCCCAGGGGTGCGAGAACCCTTCACTCACCATGCCACAGTGGACTAACGCTATATATTCGCCACTGAAAAAACGCTTGTAGGTTTCAGATGGCCTCCCAGCTAGATCAAAGCCTTCCCGCTCACTGTGAACCAGTCCGACCCGCCCTTTAAGGAGCGGAAATGTTGAAAGCAGTTGGTACAGCCGGTGGGAGTGCGGAATATTTAAACCCCGCACGATCATGCTATGGGGCTTTCCCCCCTGGCGCTTGAGCGCGAGAACTTCCACCCCCTTAGCCAGCACCGGCAGACAAAAAATATCCGCAAGTAGGATTTTTCTAAACCATTCCCGGTCAGACTCGGCTTTGATAAAAAAAGCTTCGGGACTATATTCGACTTCCCGCCCACCTTCTTCCTCGACCACGAAAGCTTTACTCACCGCCTCTTGGTAGACCAGGCGCTTGATTGGGGTTGGGTTCAGTTTCCATGCTTGCTGGATACTAAACTCGAAGTCAGCCACCGGAGTATATCGCGTTACCAGCTGACCGCTCTCGGTTTCGTCCTCAATTGAGCTGTAGCGGATATGGGGAATCGGCAGATGATCAGAACGGAAGCGCGAGCCGGTGAAAAAACAAAGCAAACTATCGGAAAAATAGTTGATTACGCTCCGATAAGAGCTGGCTGAAGCGTGGTGAGCCTCGTCAATCAGAATCAACCCCACATTGGCTGGATTGAGATCGCCACGATTGACCAGGTTGAGAAGAAATTGGCGATTGACTACTAAAATATCTGCCGAATCGAGGCTAAAGGCATAAGAGCGAAATTCCTCCGCTCTCAACTCGGCAATCTGAGGTGGAGGCACGCCATCCGGGAGTACCCCTAACGAGTACAAAGGCCACTGGTCGTAGATCGGGCAGTGGCGGGAGTCGGTTGGAAAATCTTGTAGGATACGCGATCGCAGTGTGCAATTGTCAACCACGACGATCACCTGCTTGCCCGACATATACTCGCCCAAGATGTATGGCAGACAGCTAATGATTACGGTTTTGCCACATCCAACCCCGGCTAGAATATAGCCAGCTCCACTGTTGGGAGTGCGTCTATTCGGGTCAAGCTCCCCCCTTGCTGCTTTCTCCCAGAGCTTAAGCAGCGCAGTTCTTTGGTGAGCAAATAGTTTGGTGTGGCCCTCGATAATCCGATGCTGCACCAGTTGGCTGTAGCGAGAGAAATAATGCTGTTCGGTCGGTTGGGGGTTTGGATTATCGAGGGTCATCATCTGTTAGAATAACGTGTTCCCTTCTCCTAATTATAAGTAAAGCCAAACAGTTGTCAGTTAAAACTCTAACAAATTATTAAGCTATCTGTTTACCTGGGTAGTGTATTGTATGGTTTCTAGGTTAAATAATTCCAGTAATAATTTTATGTGTACACCATCACAAGTTTTAGTAAATCGAGGTCGTGTCGCCATTTTTATTGATGGTGCGAATCTATTCTATGCCGCTCTCCATCTGGGAATTGAAATTGATTATACGAAATTGCTACGTCGGTTAACCGCTAGCTCACGGTTGTTGCGTTGCTTTTTCTACAGTGGAAGTGATCCCACAAATGATAAACAGCAAGGATTTTTGCTGTGGATGCGCCGTCACGGCTATCGGGTAATCACAAAAGATGTGGTGCAGTTGCCGGATGGAACGAAAAAGGCCAACCTGGATGTAGAAATCGCAGTTGATATGTTGGCTCTGGTGAGTTACTACGACACAGCAGTGTTAGTTAGTGGGGATGGCGATCTAGCTTATGCAGTGAATGCGGTGAGTTATCGTGGCGCTCGAACCGAAGTGGTGAGTTTTAAATCGGTGACGAGCGATAGTTTGATTAACGTAGCTGATGACTACACTGACCTAGAACAGATTAAAACAGACATTGAAAAAACGCCCACCACTAGCTATAATTGCCAAACGCTAGTACCTCTGGTTTTTATTGACGGCCCTGAAGATCACGTTCGGCTCCAGAGTTAAGCATTACCATCTTAGTAGTCGTCAGCAACAGTCCGTGATCTCCTCAACCTTTCATAGGACGCTGACCGATTCTTCTGGGCTGTCCTGACATTGCTAGCCAGTGCAAAAAATGTTGTTTTAGCATCACAGCCTTCGGCTCGCCGTGGGATTCCAGATAATCGATGGTTTCGTGAACCAAATTGATTGGTAAAGCCACGCCGGTGGATTGCTGTTGGTTTCTTTCATTGGGCTTCGTCATAATGTCTCTCCACTTAATCAGGTGTGGCTACTCGAAGAAAGTTGTCGCTTGAATTATAGATGCGATCGCTTGTACTGTATGAGCAAGGTGCCGAAGCTCGCGGTCGAACTTAAGTGCGGTGCCACAGCGAAAATACTTGGTAGCTCCACGGTGCGTCCAGGTTGATTTTTAGTTGAAGCTAGGTATTGCAGGCAATTGAAAAAAATCGTGTCTTCCGCGCTTTAGGCGTACTTTTGGTAGAGTCTTTCTACCCATTCAGTTTGCTTCGGACTCAAGTTTTTCCTGTTGTCAATCTGCTGTCCAATTGAAGCAATGAAACTAGCTTCCCATTCATTTAGGGAGGTTCTAGCCGCCAACCAGTTAATTTTGTGCTCTAAGATTTGTTGCTTGGCTACACTCGACGGACTTCTACCCCAGCGAATGAAGCGCTCACACTCGGCACACTCGACGCGACTGTAGTGGAGGCCGGAATGTAGAATCAATTCACGCAAGGGCCCATTGCAGTTTGGACAGTTAGTTAGTGTTAAATGCATCACAACTTCTTGTCAGGCTTCAATCATTATAACTTAAACAAATCTAGTTTAAATCAAGCTGTCTTTGCTTCGATTCAAATTTATACAATGGTCAAGCCAGCCTCAACATTACTTTTGCTTCTTTGCCAAAGCCCTGGCTGAAAGCTCGCTGAATTTCTGTTTCTTTATAAAGCTCTTTCAGCTTTGATTTCAGGTCAGGAGTATTCGCTACCTCCAAGGATATTCTCACAACTTTAGCTGTGACTTCCACATGGAATAGTCCTGTATTCTCGCTCAAGAATTTTGTCGTTG
>JAABUQ010012048.1_pt1 | contig 10860 bp, 10 predicted proteins | sample 5560001 | NCBI WGS metagenome assembly JAABUQ01 (sample SAMN10711888, study PRJNA513371) | rock metagenome | isolation source: Antarctica rocks | place: Antarctica: Victoria Land, Finger Mt nord | collected 2015-12-18
TCCAAGTGGTCAACACCGTATCGGCGTGCACTTCGCCAATCAGCGGCAGATGCCACGTTGGATGGTAACCGATCTCCTGACGCACTTACGCTTCCCGTCGATACACTCGATTTAGTTCGAGCGCGTACAGCAGCAGCGGCAAAAAAAATCCTGCAAAATAAAACCCCATGGCCCACCAGGGACCGTTGACGAACGAGAACACCGGAACAGCGCCGAACACCAAAATGCGCAGCAGGCTGGACACCACATATATTCCCTTACTGCGCCTGCCGTCAACCAGTTTTTCGTTGCCGTGCATCATCAGAAACATGTTGAGGTTGCCGCAGATTCCGCCCAGAGCAACTTCGAGACCCAGGAACGGCGCCTTTACTGCGACCACTCCCGCGAGCGGGAACGCGAAGATCAGCGATCGCGCGCAAATCAGTCGCTTCATCGCTGCATACGTAGCTTGAGCGATGTCCAGATCGGCGGGGTCGTTATTTGGGCCGCTTTTTAAGGACACCTTCTCGACCTTTGTCGTCGCTATGAGCGTAAAGCGCGGGTAAGTTCGCGAGCCGCTCCCAAAGCGCCGAGCAATCCTCCGACAAAAAAGCCTACGATCGCCCACACCGAATTTCCGGTGTAGCTGGCGGCGAGCAGTCCCAGAGCAAATCCGGCAAGGACGCTGCCGGCGAATATGGCCCCGAGACCCGCCAACCGTGCCAGGCTCAACTCGCGCGCTCCGATCCGAATTCGGCAGGATAGGCGCTCCTGCGAAAGCGGGCCAGCAACCATCCAGCGATCCGGCTACCGGCTTTCCCGTCCCCGTACGGATTGTTTGCCCGAGCCATGCGCTGGTACTCGAGCTGATCGGTCAACAAGCGGTGAGCGGCTGCAACAATCTTGCCCCGATCGCTGCCGACCAGTTCCAGCGTCCCAGCGTCCCGGCCCTCCGGCCGTTCGGTTTCCTCACGCATGACCAGCACGGGTTTTCCCAGACACGGTGCCTCCTCTTGTAATCCCCCGCTGTCCGTCAATACGAACGATGATTGGCGCACCGCCGAAACCATCTGGCCGTAGTTCACCGGCGCGGTCAGCAATACACCGTCAACACCGTCCAAAATTTCGTGCGCAATGGGAGAGACATGCGGCGAGGGATGGACCGGCCAAACGATTTGCGGACGTTGGGGGAGATTGGCGATGTCACGAAAGGCAAGGCACAGCTCGCGCATGTGTGAATGATTCTCCCGGCGATGCGCCGTGAGCAGAATGACATGCCGCGACGGATCGAGGCGCTCCCATCCCAGTGGCAACGGAAGATCCGTGCGGCGCGCGGTTTCGGAAAACGCGTCGATCACCGTATTTCCGGTCACGAAAATCTCCTCCGGAGCAACTCGTTCTTGCAACAGGTGTTGCTTGGCGAGCGACGTCGGCGCGAAGTGGTATGAAGCCAGGACCGCCGTAATCCGCCGATTCATTTCTTCGGGAAATGGCGACCAGCGATTATGTGTACGTAAGCCGGCCTCCACGTGTCCGACCGGGATGCGCGCGTAGAAAGCCGCAAGAGCGGCGGCGCTGCTCGTGGTGGTATCGCCGTGCACCAAAACGACATCGGGCTTTGCTTGCTGCAGTACGCCTTCCATGCCCACCAAGACGCGGGTGGTGATCTCGGTGAGTGTCTGGTCAGTGGTCATAACGTCGAGATCGTAGTCGGCCCTAATGGAAAAAAGCTCGAGCAAGTCGTCCAACATCTCACGGTGCTGGGCGCTTACGCAAATTATCGGCGCAATCGCAGGACGCGCCGCTCGCAACGCATGGACAACCGGAGCCATTTTTATTGTATCCGGCCGGGTGCCGAATATCGCCAATATCCGGAGCGGTTTTATATGCCGGCCAGTTTCGTAAAGCCGTGCAGGCCGCCGGACAGTATGACCGCCACCACGCCCAACAGCAAGCAAACAGCGTAAATCAACAGCACGGCTTGCCGCACGTTGAGTCCATAACGAAAGATGAGCTGGTGGTGAATGTGGCCCCGATCGGCTTCCGTAATCCGGCGGCGGGTCCAGGCCCGCCGGGCAATGGCGGCCGCGGTGTCCAGAATCGGCAAGGCGAGCACCAGCAGCGGCACGAGCAAACTAATGGAGACAGCGACTTTGCTCACTCCGATGATGGAAACCGTCGCGAACACATAGCCCACGAACAGCGATCCCGAGTCACCCAAAAAGATTCGTGCGGGATTGAAGTTGTACGGCAGAAATCCGAGCGCTGCGCCCGCCAACGAAATCACCACCAGCGCTACGACCGAGTGATGATGCAACAGAGCGATGGAAAATAGCGCAAGGCCGGAAATGGCGGTGACTCCTGCAAGCAAACCGTCTAATCCGTCGATGAAGTTGATGGCATTCATCATTCCCAAATACCACACCAGCGTTAACGGGACGCCCAGGAAGGAGGGGATATAAATGAGCGCCCCGGTAAACGGGTTGTTAATAAACGGTATGACAAAACCGTACAGCATCGAGATCAGAGCAACCAAAATTTGGGCCAAAAATTTGTTCCGCGGCCGCATCGTCATGACGTCGTCCCAGAGACCGACGCCCAGAATCAGCGTTCCACCGAAGAGCAGCCCCAGCAGCTTATGGATGTCCTCGATGTCATGAAAAAAAGACGCCCGCTCCAGGGCAAAACCCAGCACGCTAAAGAGGGCGAACGAAAAGCCCAAATAGACCGCAATCCCGCCGATGCGGGGAGTCGGCTGTTCGTGCACGCGCCGCTCGTCTGCAACGTCGAGCATCCCCACATGGGTCGCGAGTTTAGAGATAAGCGGTGTTGCAAACGCCGCCGTTGCAACCGCGATCACGAGAGCGGCGGAATACAGCCAAAGGCCGCTCACATGCGCGCGCCTTCCAAGTTCGCAAAATGCACCGATGCCACGCCGGCTTCGGAAAGCAGCTCCGTCGCCACGCGATCAGGATACGGCTCGAGGTAAACAATCTTTAGGATACCGGCACTAATGAGCAACTTGGAACAGCCGACGCACGGCTGATGGGTGCAATATGCCGCTGAACCCGCGAGACTGACGCCATGCAACGCCCCTTGGACGATGGCGTTCGCTTCTGCGTGAGTCGTGCGCAGGCAGTGGTCGTTGATGAGCAGACAACCGACTTCCGTGCAATGCGCGACATGCCGCGGAGAACCGTTGTAGCCCGTAGTAAGGATGCGGTGATCGCGCACGATGACGCAACCGACCGACGCCCGCGGACACGTTGCCCGACTGGCGACGGTGCGGGCCACGTCCATAAAATATTCGTCCCAACCCGGGCGCATGGCAGGAATACTTCGCGAAACGACTCCGGCGGCCTGGGCGCTATATTCGACGGTCCTTACGGTACGCCGAAGCGTTGCGTTAATTCGTGAACCCGAGACTGCAGCGTACCGATGTTAGCGCGCGCTTCGATATCGCTCAGTGCATCGCATATGATTTTAGCGACTTCGCGGCAATCGTCCACGTCAAAACCGCGCGAGGTTATGGCGGGAGTTCCGATGCGAATGCCGCTGGCAACCATCGGCTTTTGCCGGTCGTACGGGATGGCGTTCTTGTTCACGGTGATGCCGATCTCGTCGAGATACTCTTCGACCGCTTTTCCGGTGAGGCTTTTCACGCTAAGATCGACCAGGAGCAAATGCGTGTCGGTGCCGCCGCCCACTAAGCGCAAGCCGGCGCGCAGCAGTTCTTCGCCCATGACTTTTGCGTTATCGACAACGCTGCGTTGATATGTTTGGAAAGCCGGCTGCAGCGCTTCATGAAAGGCGACGGCTTTGGCTGCGATGGCATGCATGAACGGGCCGCCTTGAATGCCGGGAAACACGCTCTTGTCGACGGCTTGGGCCCACTTTTGGGTGCACAAGATCAATCCGCCTCGCGGTCCGCGCAGCGTCTTGTGTGTGGTTGAGGTCACAAAGTCTGCCAGCGAAACGGGGGAAGGGTGCAAACCGGTTGCCACAAGTCCGGCGATATGCGCCATGTCGACCATGAAGGCCGCGCCGACCTCGTCGGCAATCTCACGGAACGGCGCGTATGCCATCGTGCGCGGATAGGCACTGGCTCCCGCAACGATCAATTTCGGTTTGTGCTCGCGCGCCAGCGCGCGGACTTCGTCGAAATCGATTAGTTCGTCTTGTTTGCGCACTCCATACGCCACGGCGTTATACAGTTTTCCGCTAAAGCTGACTTTTGTGCCGTGCGTCAAGTGGCCGCCGTGCGCGAGTGACATACCGAGCACCGTATCGCCCGGCTGAAGATGCGCCATGAACACGGCCATATTGGCCTGAGCACCGGCATGGGCTTGCACGTTGGCATGCTCCGAGCCAAAGAGAGTTTTGAGGCGCTCGATGGCCAGCCGTTCCGCCACATCGACAAATTCGCAACCGCCGTAGTACCGCCGGCCGGGATAACCCTCGGCATACTTGTTGGTCATCACGCAAGCCAAAGCTTCGCGCACCGCGGGACTGGCGTAGTTTTCCGAAGCGATGAGTTCTAGATTAACTCTTTGCCGGCGTTCCTCGTTACGAATCGCCTCGAAAATCTGTGGGTCTTGCGCCTGCATGGCGTTTCTATCGAGAACATTCATCGAGCGGCTTTCAATTTGAGGCGAGATCAGCTTGAGGAGTCTGGGCACCGTCGACCTTGCCGCGCTCCAGGTCCCGAAGCGTTTTTGCTTTCGCCAATTGACCGTACTCGTTCAATTTGAGCACGCGCCCGGCATGGCGTCCTCCGTCGAAATCCGTTTCCATGAACACGTCGATACATTGAACAACCATCTCCCAGCCCGACAAGCGCTCGGAGAGCGCCAGCACGTTGGCATCGTTGTGACGGCGGGAAAGCTCGGTTGAATATGGCTCGAACACGGCGGCGCAGCGCACTCCCGCGACCTTATTTGCAGCCATTGCGATTCCGAGGCTCGAACCGCAAACCACGATTCCGCGATCTGCTTGCCCGGTGGCAACCGACTCACCCACCACAAAGCCGTAGTCCGGGTAATCGACCGGCGTGGCATCACAAGTTCCGTAGTCGAAAATCACATGACCCTTCCTCTGCAGATACGCCGCGATGCGATCTTTGTATTCGAAGCCCGCGTGATCGGCAGCCATTGCAATCTTCAAGCGCAGGGGTCCCCTATGAGCGGTAGAAACGAGTGCGCCTATGAAGTTGGCGTGTTCGAGCACGGCATTCGGCCATTTGCTTGCGAGCGGCGATCTTACTCAAATAGAATGGCTGGATTTATGCGCTCGGGAACTCGCCACCGATGGCGTCGTTTTAGACGTCCGCCATTTTCCGCGAACCGACAACGACTACCTCGCCCAAGTCAAGAAGATGGCCACAGATTTGGGACTAACCATAGCCGCGACACGCAGTGACGGGCTCTTTACCAACGAGCAACCGGCCATGCGCGCCGAATTCGAAATGGCCAGCGGCCTCGCTGCCCCGCTGCTGGCCACGCAACTGCCCAGCGAACTTCAGATGAGTTGGTCAGAGGCCCTAGCCCGCGTCGGTCAAGCCACCTCTCTTGCAAAACAGTACAATATTACGCTCGCCGTGCGAAACGTTACGGACACCTTGGGTGCCACAAGCCAGAATCTGAAGCGACTCTCGAAGGAAGTGGACAGCGCCTGGTTACGATTCGCGCCGGAACTGGAAATGTTCGACGCCGGTTCGGAGCCCGCAGCGATAATCCCAAAAACCGTCTTAGCATGGCATGTCCATTCGGATTCGGAGGTGGAATCCGACGAGGATGCACAGATGAACCGGCTGTTCAGCCTGCTCAAAGACTTTCGCGGATTTCTTGCTGTCGATTCCCGAGATGGCGCGGGCAACGCAGACTCCATGCGGGCTGCATTCGTCAAACTGAGGACCATGATGGCGACCGACGAGATCGGTGCAGCTCTTTAGGCGTTTCGGCGCTTGATCCGAATCGGCTGAGATTGCTCTAAAATAACCGGAAAGGACTTTCGGCACTTGCCGCTTGTAAGCAACTTATGGTAATTCAGCATGAGGACGGCTTTTCAGCCGCCCAGCTATTGCTATTTTGAGCGTCGCTCTTCAACGAATGTGCGACGCTTATTGAAAGGCTGAACTATGCTCAGGAAACTTTGTTGCGCTTCACCGCTGCTGCTGATGGGCGCGCTTTTTTCCCTCTCCATCCCCCTTGCAACATTTGCTTCACAAGTTCTTTCACCCCCGGTTGTCGCTAACGGCTCATCCACTGGTCCGATCATATCCGCGACGAATAACGGCTCCGGCAATGCGCTAATTGCTCGCGCGCGCGGCAATACGATAGAGGCGATATCACAGCATCAGAACGGACTGGTCGGAGTGACCCAATTTGCAAGCAGTACCGCAACAAATAACGGAGCGGGTGTCATAGGCTTCGACGGAACGTCAAGCGCCTTCAATCAGGGCGTCTCGGGTGAATCCACGAATGGCACGGGTATCTTAGCACTGTCGACTACCAACAATTATCAGACTCGCGCTCAACCTGGCGCGGCCATTAGGGCCTTTGCAAACGGAGGCGCCGGAATCGTAAGCACAGTTCTTGGCGCGACCGACGGAAAGAACTGCGGGCTTGCGGGAATGTCAGCTTTCTCGCCAAACGCGAGTGCGGTTCTTGCAGACAGTTCCATGGACCCGTGCGCCGGCTTACCGTATAGTACTAGCGTAGGCGTCGCAACGATGGGAACGGGTTATGGAGTCCTTGCAAGTGCGACGCAAAACTCGAAGGATGCGCCCGCAGTAGCTGTCGATGGTACCGGAGACATTGGCGGCCGTTTTGTTGCTACCGGAAATTGCCCTGTTAACTATTGCATCAGTAACCCTCCGCCAAACGCGCTGGAAGTTCAGCAAAACGGCACGGGATTAGTAATCTACGCCCTGGGAACGAATGGTGGCTTGTCTCTTGACAACCATGGGAACCTGGTAATTTCAGGTAAACTTACGCAGCATGGCACACCCGGGGCTGCAACCGCCCAAGGCGATACCTCGTTGAATAGGCCCATTCTTGCGGCAAATTCTAATGCGGCGACCATCGAAAATGTCGGCGAAGGGCGTTTAGTTTACGGACAAAGTTATGTCCAAATAGACAGCGCTCTTGCAAGAAAGATGGACTTCTCACAAACCTACCAGGTCGTTGTCACGCCCGAAGGGCCAAGCACCGGAGTATACGTCACCGAGAAATCTTCACAAGGATTCGCAGTCCGTGAAAATCCCGGCGGTCGTTCCACGCTCAACTTTAGCTATCGACTTGTTGCTAGTGCGCGCGCTAACCCGCAAAACCAGAAAATCAAACGCTTGGACACAAGGAACGAAGATCACATCATAGCAAGGTTGAAAGCGAGCGCTCAACAGTATCGCAGGCGCGCAATCCCAAAATTATCGCGCTAGGCAGTTACGTAGAGGTTGCTGTTACCGCAGGAAATTCTGCGGTAACACTTCCGAGCATGTGGCGACGTCAAGGTTGCCCAGGAAGAACATCGACCGCACGAGGCGTCTACGTAGGCGGTTTGAACCTGCGATCTCGCAGGTGGGTGCGGCCCGGGCGCCAGGGACGAGGCGGCTTGCGCCGCCGGCAACACCTGTCGTATCCGGAGCTTGTGCTCCCTAGGTTAAGGCGTTGGTCCAACACCTGCATACGTTCCGCGCACTCGCGCAGTCGATGCCAACACTGTACCACGCTGGCGCGACCATGAACAGACTTGACAGTGGCGAAAAAAAGACATTCGAACCGCGCCTTAACGGAACAGAAGAACCTCGCCCGGTAGACCGTTTACTTTTTGCGCGTCACGAGATCGTACGCGGCGATGGCGCGCTTGCGGGCCGTTTGATGATCGACGATGGGAAGCGGGTAGTGTTTGCCGATTTCAAAGTGAGCCTCGGATGCCAGCAACGGCGGCAATTTCCAAGGTTCGTGTATGTAGTCACCTGGAACGTGGCGCAACGCCGGCAACATCGATTTAATGAACGTTCCGTCCGGGTCGAAATGCCGGCTCTGTAAAGTAGGATTGAATATTCTAAAATATGGCGCGGCATCCGTCCCCGTCGAGCTGGCCCACTGCCACCCACCGTTGTTCGCCGCCATGTCAGCATCGCACAGGTGTTGCTCGAAGTAGCGTACTCCTTTGCGATAGTCGGTAAGCAGATGCTTCGAAAGGAACGAGGCCACAACCATCCGCAAGCGGTTGTGCATCCATCCGTAGCGGTTGAGTTGCGTCATGGCCGCATCAACAATAGGATATCCCGTGCGCGCGGTGGACCATGCGGTGAATTCGTTTTCACAATTCCTCAACTGCAACCCCTCTGCGATGCTCGCAAACGGTCCTTGCGCAACGTACGGGAAGTTTCTCAGAATTTGCTGGTAAAAATCGCGCCAAATGAGTTCCGACAACCAGGCATCTATGTTCGTACGTTCGGCACGCTCGTCGCACGCCCGCAGCGCGGCCGCGATGCAGGTTCGGATGCCTATCGTGCCTGCGCGCAAATGAGGCGATAAGTGCGATGTTCCGTCGCGCTGCGGGAAGTTGCGGTCGATTGCATACCTGCCCGCCGGTCCTCCCTTGCGCAAAAACGACTTCAGTGCCGTTCGCGCGACGGCTTCACTTCCGCAAGGAAAATCGGCCGACGAACGATGACCGTATTTTTCCGGCTTTGGCACCGCTTGACTTTGCGGCAGCTCCGATGCCAGAAGTAGCTGACCGGCGCCCAACCGTTCCGATGCAACGGGCGCCTTTCGTGAAAGTCGCTGATGCTGCAGCCACTTTCTCTTGTAGGGCGAAAAGACACGATACGGTTCGCCATAATCGGAAAGCACTTCCGATGCGCTAGCATAGACGTGATCCACGAAATGATGAACGGCGATACCGGATTGTTCGAAAGTGCGCTTGACGGACCTATCCCGCTCGATGGCGCCGGGTTCAAAGTCCTCATTGAAAAACAGCGCCTTTGCTCCCACGTTGCGAGCCAAGGTCATCAATTCCCGATCGAAGGGCCCTTCCAACAGAACGAGGTCGCTGCCCATGTGCCGCAGTTCATCGCGCAACGCTTGGAGCGCAGAAAAAAAGAACTGAACAATGGGGGCCCCGACACGCTCGCTGCGCAGCAGTAAGGGATCCAAAACAAACGTAAGGCATATTTGGGCGCTATGCTTCGCCGCTTCGTGCAAGGCCGTGTTGTCGCGCAAGCGCAGATCGCGGCGCAACCATACGATGCTGCAATCATACCTCATGGTATTTGTCATCGCTCATGCTAACGCGCCGAGGACCTCGGTAGATGAGGTGGAAAGCGCCCGGCATGCCCGCATTGAGTCTGCAGGTGGAAAGCCTCGAACTTCCGCTCCTCCATCCGTTTACGATAGCGCGCAGCACCGAAGCAGTATCGTCCACGGCAATCTTCAGGCTTCGCTACCATGACCTAGAAGGACTCGGCGAAGCGTGTCCCAGTCCACGATACCATGAATCGGTGGATTCCATACGCGCCTTTTTTTCGAGCGGTTTGTTACGCGCCGACGATCCCTATTTGCTCGATGTCATGCTGGCCGACATTCCACCGGCGGCGCGGTGCGGTTTGGATTGCGCCCTGCACGATGTGCTGGGAAAGGATCTGCAACGACCGCTCTACCGCCTTATCGGTGTCGATCCAGCGCAAACGAAATGCACTTCGTTCACCATCGGTATCTCAGAGCCCGAACTGACGCGTCAAAAGCTGGCCGAAGTGGGCGATCATCCGATTATTAAAGTAAAACTCGGTGCAGGCCGTGAGGTCGAAACGATCGAGGCCATTCGTTCGGAGTACACTGGAACCATCCGCGTCGATGCCAACGAAGGGTGGACTCCCGAAAAGAGCGTCGCGATTTTGCGCGAACTGCAACGATTCGACATTGAATTTTGCGAACAGCCGATTCCGGCCGGTTATCCTGAACGGCTGCGCTTTATCCGCGAACATTCCCAGATTCCAATTGTAACGGACGAGGATTCAAAAGATGCCTCGGATTTGCCGGCCCTCCGCGGGTGCGTCGATGGTATCAACGTCAAGCTCGTGAAGTGCGGGGGGATTCGAGCCGCTCTGGGGATGATTCATACCGCGCGTGCGCTCGGTTTTAAAATCATGCTTGGGTGCATGGTGGAAACGGCCATTCTGTCCACGGCCGCGGCACATCTTACGCCGCTGGTGGACTGGGCCGATATCGATGGGCCATTCCTGACGGCGCACGATCCGTTTGAGGGCGTAGCTTATTCAAATGGGAAGCTGCTGTTACCCGAAGGTCCGGGACTCGGCGTGCGAGAGTGCGCCGCCACCTGATCTTAGCCTTGGAGGTCGTTGCATGAGAGCGCGGCGGTTTGCTGCTTTAGGGCTGTGTTTGATGGTTGCGACGGGTTGCACCAGACTCGGCGCACACAAAACCGGCCCGGGCGGCCGCAATTCGTGGACGGTGCCGGGCCATCTGCGCCTCGGCATGCCGGATGAACCCGACAACCTCAATCCCATGTTTGCCCACACCTCGGCCAACGAGGAAGCGGATGCGCTCATTTTCGCACCGTTGTTTCGCTACGACGACAAAGGCGAATATTTTCCCGAGCTGGCAACTGTTTTGCCGACGTATGAAAATGGCGGAATCTCCAGAGACGGCAAAACGATTACCGTTCACATGCGCAAGGGCGTACTATGGTCCGACGGCGCACCGCTGACCGCACGCGACTGGCGCTTTACTTATCAAGCCGTCATGAATCCCCGCAATAACACCAAGGCACTTTTTGGTTGGGATGACATCGCTTCCGTGCTGCTTCCCGATGATTATACGCTCGTCATCCACCTGCGCAAACCAAATGCAAGCT
>JAABUQ010012049.1_pt1 | contig 10859 bp, 7 predicted proteins | sample 5560001 | NCBI WGS metagenome assembly JAABUQ01 (sample SAMN10711888, study PRJNA513371) | rock metagenome | isolation source: Antarctica rocks | place: Antarctica: Victoria Land, Finger Mt nord | collected 2015-12-18
AATCCCTCCGCCGTCGTCGAGACGAAGTAGACACCGCGGGTGGCGATCCAGCCGCCGATGAGGACGGCGGCCAGCACGAAGGCTAAGAAGATCGCGAAGCCGAACCGCCGGCGGCGGCGTGGTCTGCCGGTCGCCGGCGCGGGTCGCGGAGGGCGTGGGTCGCGGCGGCGCACCGGCGCGGCGGCCGGCGGCGCACCCGTGCCGGAGGCACCCTGGTCGCGCTCGCGGGCGGCCACCGCAGCGCGCACCTCAGCTACCGACGGGGCGTCGTCGCCCACCCGTGTCGCCTCCAGCTCGGCGGTGGCCGCCGCGCCCGTCCCGCCCGAGATCTCGCCGTCCTCCACTCGGAAGAGCACGACCGACACGTTGTCGCGGCCGCCGCGGTCGTTGGCCGTCGCCACGAGGCGATCTGCCAGCTCGGTGAGCGAGCCGGCCTGGGTCATGAGCTCGGCGATAGCGGCGTCGGGAACCATCGAGGTGAGGCCGTCAGAGCAGAGCAGGAAGACGTCGCCGGGTCGCGCCGGCGCCGTCTGGGTGTCGACCTCGACCTCGGGCTCGGGGCCCAGAGCCCGAGTGATGACCGAGCGCTGCGGATGCGCCTCGGCCTCGGCTTCGGTGAGGTCGCCTCGCTGCACCCACATGCCCACCAGCGAGTGGTCGCGGGTCAGCCGCTCGAGCTTGCCGTCGCGCAGCCGGTAGGCCCGCGAGTCGCCGACGTGGGCGATGGCCACGCCCTGCTCGTCGAGGTAGGCGGCGATCAGGGTGGAGCCCATGCCGGCCCGCTCGGTGTCGGTGGCGGCCAGCTCGTGGATACGCCGATTGGCGTCGTGGGCGACCGCAGCGAGGCGCTGCTCGGCGCTGCCCTCGCCAGGCAGGGAGGCGAGTGCCTCCACCGTCAGCTCGGAGGCGACCTCGCCGGCGCGCGCGCCGCCCATGCCGTCGGCGACCGCGAACAGGGGGGCGTCTGACAGCACGGCATCCTCGTTGGAGCGGCGCTGACGTCCCCGGTCGGTGACGGCGGAGTGCTCGGCGATGCGCAGCATCAGCGCAGGTAGGAGAACTCGGAGTCGCCGATGCGCACCCGGTCACCCTCGTGCAGCGGCTGGGGCCCGGCCACGGGCTCTCCGTTGAGGAAGGTGCCGTTGGTCGAGCCGAGGTCCTCCAGCACGGCAACGGCCCCCTCCCAGAGGATGCGAGCGTGGCGGGAGGAGGCGAACGGATCCTCGAGCTGGATCTCGGCCAGCTCTCCGCGCCCGAGCACCGCTCCCCCGGTCACGTCGAACGTCGACCCCCGCTGGAGACCGGCTGCCCGACGGACCTCCAGACGGGGCTCACCGTCGACCTCGCGACCGGGGCCCAGGCCCCGCGAGGCATCATGCAGTCCCGTCGCGTCCTGCTCCGGGGCAGCCGCGGGGTCGGCGTCCAGGGGCACTCCTGTCGTGCGCAGGTCGCGCAACGCGCTCCGCGCCACCCACAGCAGGAAGAGGTAGAGCACGAGCAGGAACCCGAACTTCAGCGCCACGGAGACGGGTTCGAGCACTAGTCGTCCACTAGCTCTGCTCGAAGCGCAGCTCGGAGGTCCCGACGGCGATCAGGTCCCCGGGGTGCAGCGGCTCCTCGCCGGCGATGGCGCGCCCGTTGACCCGCACGCCATTGGTCGAGCCCAGGTCGGCAACCGTCCAGGCGCCGCCGCGCCGATGCACCTCGGCGTGGCGCCGCGAGGCGTTGGCGTCGGCCAGCACGACGTCGCACTCCCGGCTGCGCCCGATCACGGCGCCGCCCGGCCCCACGCGCAGCCGCCGGCCCTCGAGCACGAGCCGGGCGCTGTCGGCCGGGGGCGGCGTCGCACTGCCGACGGACTCCCGGAGCCGGCGCGCCGACGAATGGACCATGGTGCCCCCGGCCGCGGGCGGCCCCCCAAAGGCCGCGTCCTGGCCCTCAGCCGGGCCCGGCGCCCCAGCGCCAGGCTCCTCCCGGGGCGGCCGAACAGCCCGGGCGGAGATACCGAACTCGCCAAGACCCAGCCGCTCGTCGACGTGGAAGGCGATGCGGGGACGCGAGAGCAGCGCGAAGCGCTCGCGGCGGGCATGCTCGAGCAGGTATCCCGACAACTCGCGCGTGAGGGCCTCCTCGTAGTCGATGAGGCGGTCGTGGTCGGCGGCGGAGAGATAGACGGCGTAGTCGTTGGGGACGTAGGTGCGCGAGAGAGAGGGCGCCTGGTGCTCCTCCATCTCACGCGCAAGCTTGCGCGCGATCTCGACCGGACGCACCTCGGAGCGGAAGGCACGCCCAAAGGCGCCTTCGACGAGACCGGCGATCTTCTGTTCGAGACTGCGAAGCACGCTCATCGGCCACCCGCACGGTACGGGCCATGCTATTCAAGCGCTCGCGGGCGGGCCCGTGTCGCTCCCGGGAGGGACACGGCGCTGGCCACCGGTCCGGGGACCGGCGCGTCCTCGGGCCCGGCGCCCAGCAGGCGGGCCATCGCCGCGATGAGCGCGCCGGTCGCCGCCCCGGCGACCGCGCCGCGCGGCGCGTCCTGCCCGAGCGCCCCAGCCAGCGCGGCACTCCCGCCCGCCGTCGCCAGGGCCCAGGCGCCCGTCCCAGCCAGCAACCCCGGCAGCGAGCGAGCGCGCATGGCCCAGGGCAGGGCGACAGCAGCCAGCGCCCACACCAGGCCCCCGGCAAGAATGCCGGAGCTGGCCAACGGAGCGAGCGCATGGGTAACGGCGCCAGCCACCGAGCCCACCCACCGTCCAGGCGCCAGCGCAGCGCCCGGCGGCCCGGATCCCAGGTGCCTGCCGGTCTCAAGCTCGGCCAGCGCGACCCCCCACCACGCCAGCGCGCCGGCTCGGGCCCGCTCATGCCAGGCACCCATCGTCCCACCCGCGGCCCAGGCGCCCAGGGCAGGCGCCGCCCCCCCGAGGCCGAGCGCAGCCAGCCCGGCGGCGGCGGCCGGCAACGACAGGGCCGCCGGCCGATGCGACAGCAGGGCCAGCGCCGGGGTGAGGGCCAGCGCGGCCACCACGACAGCCCCCGGCATGTCCGGTGGCCCAAGGGCCGTCCACGCGCCCATGGCGAGGACAGCGGCAGTCCACGTAATCCGGGGCAGCAGGGCCAACGCACCAGCCACCACGACGAGGGCCGCCGCCAGGGGGATCCCCAGCGGCGGCGCTGGACGGACCCATGCCAGCCACACACCGGCCAGCACCACCCCACTCACTACCGTCCAGAGCCGGGGCAGGCCGCTCGCCAGGCGCCGGGCGGGCAGGCGCTCCAAGCGGCCGGGCGCGATGATGCCCCCGGCGTCGGAGAGGCGCTCCGAGTGCTCGGCCAAGGCCTCGGCCAGCGCCTCGAGGGTGCCCCGAGCCTCCGGAGCCGGTGCGGTCGCGCGGTCGACGGCCTCGACGAGGCCGCGGGGAAGGTCGCGGCGGCTTCGGCGCAGGGACGGCAGCGCGGAGCCCAGGCGGCGCAGCGCCGCCGCCGGACTGCCGTGGCGTGCGGGATGGGCCCCAGCCAACGCCTCGTGTAGGACGAGGCCAAGGGCATAGAGGTCAGCGCGCCCGTCGACGCGTTGGCCCGACGCCTGCTCGGGAGCCATGTAGGCCAGGGTGCCGAGCACATCGCCGGTGCGCGTCAGCGGATCGTCGCCGACGAGGTGGGCAACCCCGAAGTCGGTGAGCTTGGCCGCGGCGGCGGCATCGGCATCCTTCGGGACCAGGACATTCTGGGGCTTGACGTCACGGTGGACCACCCCGTGGGCGTGGGCGTGCCGCAGGCCGTCGCACAGGGCGAGGCCGATCCGGGAGACGTCTCGATCCGACAGGGCCCCAGCGCGACCCAGCTCGGCCAGGGTGCGCCCGTCGACCAGCTCGGAGACCAGGAAGGCGCTGTCACCGGCGTCAACGGCCTCGAACAGCCCGACGATGGCGGGATGGGACAAGCGCGCCGCCGCCGCCGCCTCGCGGGCGCCCCGGGCTCCGCGCGCTCCGCGCGAGGCGGCGCCCGGGATCACCTTGAGGGCCACGCAGCGCCCGAGTCGTTCGTCGCGGGCCCGCCAGACCTCGCCGAAGCCCCCGCGCCCCAAGCGTCGCTGCAGCCGGTAGCGACCAAGAGCCAACTCTCCGGGCGCCAGGTCGAGAGCCTCATCGACGTCCCTCGCGGGCGCGCCCACCGCGCGGGACGCCTCCCGGCCCCGAGCAGTCCGGGACGCGGTCGGCGGGCCATCCGGGCGCCGTCGCCGGCGCGTGGGCAGGGTGATGCGATCCGCGGGCACGCCGGGTGGACTTCGTCGCGCCGTGCAGGCACCCTGCCCTCGAGGGCGAATGAAGGCCCACCGGCGACCGCCGGCGCCGCACCAGCGCGGCGCAAACGCCGCGCCCGCGCCGCGTTTGACGCCGCAACCGCGGTCATACTTGCCACCCGGCACCGAGGTCAGCGAGCGAACCGTTGTCGTTCTACGAGGAGGGAGATGCGCGGCGCACGTCCGGTTCCCGGCGGACCGGTTCCCGCACGCCGACCGCGGGCGAGCAGGCGTTGCGCAACCGCCGCCTGGTGGCCGGGGGGGCCGGGCTTGTCGTCCTGCTGATCCTCGTCCTGGGCATCAAGAGCTGTGTGGACTCCGCCCGTCAGAGCGCCCTGCGCTCCTACTCGCGTGACATCGGCCGGATCGCCCAGACCTCTCACGACCAGGTTGCCGTCCCCCTCTTCGGTCTGCTGACCTCTGGCGCCCAGCCCATCGAACTGGAGAGCCGCACCGACGACCTCCGCTCCAACGCCGACGCGCTCGTGCGTCGCGCCGAGGGGCTCTCGGCCCCGAGCACCCTCACCGAGGCCCAGCGCGACCTCGTCCTCGTCCTCGTCCTGCGCCGCGACGCCATCGGGCGGATCGCCGCCCAGCTCCGAGACGCTCTCTCCAGCCAGGGGGCCGCGACCGCCATCCCCCAGATCGCGGGCCAGATGGAGGCTTTCCTGGCCTCCGACGTCCTCTACTCCCAGCGCGTCGTGCCCCTGGTTCGCGTCGGCCTGGACAACGGTGGCCTCAAGGGCGAACCGGCGCCCTCGGCCGACGTGCGCTTCCTGGAGGATCTCGGTTGGCTGACCACCGCTTACGTCGATCATAAGATCGGCGCCTCTCCCCTGCCGGGCAGCTCCAACCCGGCGGCCCCCGGCACCCACGGACACGGGCTCACTTCGGTCTCCATCGGGGGCACCGCGCTCCAGACCGGCTCGCCCACCACGATCCCATCCGGCGCGGGCACCGACGTCACCGTGAAGTTCCAGAACCAGGGCAGCAACGACGAGAAGAACGTGGGGGTGAAGGTCACCGTCACCGGCAGCGGCGCGCCGATCGTCCTGCAGAAGTCGGTGCCCGCGACGGTGGCCGGCCAATCGGCGACGGCGGACCTGCCCTTCACCACGCCACCCCCGACGGGCGTGCCGCTGACCCTCAAGGTCGAGATCCTCCCCGTGGCCGGCGAGAAGAACGTGTCGAACAACTCGGGCAGCTACTCGGCGATCTTCAGCAAGTGAGCAGCCGCCCGGGCTGACCTACACTCGCCGCCATGGACAGCCTTACCGGCGCCGCCGGGATCGTCGCGCTCGCCGCCGCGGCCCTCGCCGCCGGGGTCTTGGTCGGGTGCCTTGTGCTGGCCCGGCGCGTGCGCCGCCTGCGCGCAGACCAGGCGGCGGTGCTCGGCGCGGGCGAGCCGACCGACCTGGTCGGGCGGGTGGCCCTGCTCGTCGAGGCCTTCGCCGCATTGCGCGACGACGTCGACGCCACCGCCGATGGCCTTTCGGGGAGGCTGGGAGAAGTCGAGGGGCGCCTGCACGGGAGCCTGGCCCACCGCGCGCTGGTGCGCTACGACGCCTACGGCGAGATGTCCGGTCGCCAGTCGACCTCCCTGGCCCTCCTCGACGCGTCGCGCTCGGGCGTCGTGCTGTCCTCGATCCACCACCGAGACCAGGCTCGCCTGTACGTCAAGCTCGTCCAGGACGGGCGTGGGGAGCTCGAGCTCTCGCCCGAGGAGGCCAGTGCGGTGGCGGCGGCGATGGGCGACGCGTAGGGCTCGGTGGCGAGGCTGAGACGCGCGCTCCGGGGCGCCGGTTCTCGTGCATCACGGCAGGACTGCTCGCTATCCTGCGGGCGCCGATGGACACGCTCGTACCACCAGGTCCAGTACGGTCTGCGCCGCTCGATGAGCACCTGCGGCGTGGACGGGACGGTGGTCGGGTGCTCGTTCTCAACGCGACGTTCGAGCCGATCAACGTCTGCTCGGTCCGTCGGGCGACGGTGCTCCTGCTCAAGGAGAAGGCGGAGCTGCTCGAGCGGGCGAGCTGGGAGCTACGGGCCGCCTCCATCACCGTTCCCCGGCCGATGGTGATCCGGCTGGTCACCTACGTCCCCGTGCCTCGTGACGCCAGCCGGCGCAAGATCACGCGTCGGGCTGTCTTTGCCCGCGACCGCTGGACCTGTCAGTACTGCGGGTCGCGGACCAACCTCACGGTCGACCACGTGGTCCCCCGCTGCAAGGGCGGGGCGTCGAACTGGGAGAACATCGTCGCCTCCTGTGCGCCGTGCAATCGCCGCAAGGGTGACCGCTTGCTGCCCCACTCCGACATGCGCCTGCAGCGGGTGCCGCGGACACCCCAGCCCGAGGTGTTCATCCGGGTGGCCTCGCCCACCATTCCCGTGGCCTGGCGGCAGTACCTGCCCGAGGCTGCGTAGGCCGCGGCCCACGCTGACGCGCCTGGCCCAAGCGCGAAGGGCGCCTCGGTCGAGGCGCCCTTCGCGTGCGTCGTGTAGCTGTATGCGTTTCCGTCGTCGGCATGCTCACGCCGGGGGGACCAGCTCCGGCGCCGTCAACGGCGGTGTCCCGGTGTGGATTCCGCTGAGGCGGAACAGCTTCCGGCCTAGCGGCCGGACACCTCCAGGGTCCCGAATGAACTGTCACTCAAAGTGTGGACCACCTCCTTTCCCTGGTCCGCGCAGAGTAGCGCACGGCCACGACGGGCTCGAGGAGGCACGTGCGGGACCGAGCACCGATCGCGCAGTGGCCTCGCCGGCTCACCGAGTCAGCCCCCGTCGGGCGGCTCCCCGTCGGGCGGCTCCCCATCGGAGGAGGACCCGTCGGACCAGGACCCGTCGGAGGAGGGGTCCTCGGGCGGCAGGGGAGCATCCACAGCGATGACGTCCCCGTCGAGGGCACCCTCCGGCGTGGTGGCGGCGGCCTGGGCATCACCCTCGACAACGAGCGCGACGGCCGAGACCACGTCGTCCTCGCGCAGGTTCATCAGCCGCACCCCCTGCGATCCGCGGCCATAGCGGTTGATCCCGCGTACCGATGTGCGCTGGACCATCCCGTTCTGGGAGATGAAGACCAGCTCCTGATGGTCGCGGACCACGAGGGCACCGGCCAGCGCTCCCTTGCGATCGGTGAGCGCGATGGTCTTTACCCCCATCGCTCCGCGCCCCTTGACCGGATACTCCGAGATCGCCGTGCGCTTGCCGTAGCCGTTCTCGGTCAGGACAAGCAGCTCCTGGTCGTCGCGGGCGACGTCCATGGCCAAGACCGCGTTGCCGGCCTGACTCACGTTCATGCCCCGCACGCCGGCGGTGTCGCGGCCCATCGGCCGGGTCCCCGACTCGTGAAAGCGCGCAGCCTGGCCCGACCGGGAGACCATCATGATGTCGTCGTCGCCGGAGGTTCGGCGGACGGCGACGAGCTCGTCCTCGGGGCGAATCGAGATGGCGATGATGCCATCGGCCTTGATCGGCGTGTTGTACGCGCCGAACTCCGTCTTCTTGATCTGGCCCCGCCGCGTGGCAAAGACCAGATAGCGGCCCTCGGCAAAGTCCCGGGTGGAGAGGACCGATTGCACCCGCTCGCTCTCGCGCAGCGGCAGCAGGTTCACCAGTGCCCGACCCTTGGCCGTCCGCGACGCCTCAGGCAGCTCGTACACCTTGAGCCGGTACACCTTGCCGCGGTTGGTGAAGAACAGCAGGTAGTCGTGCGTGGAGCAGATGAACAGGTGCTCGATGTAGTCGTCGTCCTTCAGGTCCATGCCCGCCACCCCGACGCCGCCCCGGTGCTGCATCCGGTAGGTGGCCAGGGGCAGCGATTTGATGTAGCCCGAGTTGGTGATGGCGATCACCATCTGCTGGTCGGCGATCAGGTCCTCGATGTCCAGGTCGTCCTCGGAGTGGGTGATCTCGGTGCGCCGCTCGTCGCCGTAGGCCTCGGCGATCTCGCCCAGCTCCTCCTTGATCAACCCGTACACGCGCGCCTCGTCGCCCAGGATCTCCCGTAGCTCGCGGATGCGCTCGCGCAGGTCGTCGTACTCCTGCTGAAGCTTCTCGGCCTCCAGCGCGGTGAGCTGGGAGAGGCGCAGGGCGAGGATCGCGTCGGCCTGCACGAGGCTGAGCACGAAGCGCTCGACCAGGCCCTCTCGCGCAGACTCCCGATCACGCGAGCCACGGATCAGCTCGATGACCTCGTCGAGGTTGCCGATGGCCACCAGAAGGCCCTCGAGGATGTGCGCGCGCTCCTCGGCCTTGCGCAGCTCGAACTTGGTGCGGCGGACGATCACGTCGCGCTGGTGCTCGACGTAGTTGCCGATGATCTCCCGCAGCGACAGCGTGCGGGGCACGTTGTCCACCAGCGCCACCGTGTTGACCCCGAAGGTCTGCTGCATCGCGGTGTGCTTGTAGAGCTTGTTGAGCACCACCTTGGGGATCGCGTCGCGCTTGAGCGTGATGACGACCCGCATGCCGTGCTTGTTGGAATGATCCTCGAGCTCGGCGATCTCCGGGATGCGCTTCTCGCGGACGAGCTCAGCGATCTTCATGATCAGCCCACCGTCCCCGCCCTTCTTGACCATGTAGGGCAGCTCGGTGACCACGATCGCCTCACGGCCGTGGGACAGCGGCTCGGTGTGAGCCCGCGCCCGTACGCGGATGCGCCCGCGCCCGGTCTCGTAAGCGTCCCGGATCCCGGAGAGGCCGAGCACGACGCCCCCGGTGGGGAAGTCGGGGCCGTGCAGGTGACCCATCAAGCCAGGGACGTCGATCGACGGGTCGTCGATGTAGGCGATGGTGGCGGAGATCGCCTCCCTCAGGTTGTGCGGCGGGATGTTCGTGGCCATCCCGACGGCAATGCCCGAGGAGCCGTTGACCAGCAGGTTGGGGAACCGTGCGGGCAGCACGAGCGGCTCCTGCTTGCGCCCGTCGTAGTTGGGCTGGAAGTCGACGGTGTCGGCATCGAGATCGCGCAGCATCTCGGTCGCCAGGCGCGACAGGCGAGCCTCCGTGTAGCGCATGGCGGCGGGCGGGTCGTCGTCGAGGGAACCGAAGTTGCCCTGACCGTCGACGAGCATGCCGCGCATCGAGAAGTCCTGGGCGAGGCGGACCAGCGTGTCGTAGATGGCGCTGTCGCCGTGAGGGTGGTAGTTGCCCATCACCTCGCCGACGATGCGCGAGCACTTGGAGTACGGCCGCGTCGGGCCGAGGCCGAGCTCGTTCATCGAGAAGAGCACGCGTCGGTGCACGGGCTTGAGTCCGTCGCGCACGTCGGGCAGGGCACGACCGACGATGACCGACATCGCGTAGTCGAGATACGACGAGCGCATCTCCTGCTCGAGCGCGCGCGGCTCGACGTTGCCGCCGGAGAGCTGATCGGTGGTGGCCAACGGGCCGCCTTACCGTGGGTGGGCCGGGCGGGGGCGGGCGGGCTGCGGGGCCGCGGCTGACCGGCATGAACGCTGACGGTGAGAGGGCATCAGACGTCCAGGTTCTGGACCTGGTGGGCGTGGGCCTCGATGAACTCGCGTCGCGGCTCGACCTTGTCTCCCATGAGCATGGTGAAGATGCGGTCGGCGGCGGCGGCGTCGTCGACGGTGACCTGGGCCAGGGTCCGGGACTCGGGGTTCATCGTCGTCTCGGCGAGCTGGTCGGCGTTCATCTCCCCGAGGCCCTTGAAGCGCTGGAGGCCGACGCCGTGACGGGCGACGGCCAGCACGGCGCGCTGGAGGCCCTCGAAGGACAGCGCTGTGTCGCGCGCGTCCTTGAGGGCAATGGTGAACGGCGGGGTGCCGGCGAGCGCCACCAGCTCGCCGTGGACGCGCACGAGCTGCCGATACTCCGGCGCCGTGAAGAGGTCACGGCGCAAGGGGAGCGTGCGGGCGAGACCGCTGCGCCGCTCGACCGCGCGGATGGTGATGCAGTCCTCGTCCTGGGAGACGAGCTCGGTGAGGTAGGGCTCGGTGTCGGGGTCCTCCTGACCGACGAGCGCGATCAGCGCGTCGGCGTCGCCGACCTGCTCGTCGAGCACGCGCGACTCCTCCAGGAAGGTGATGGTGTCGCCCCCGAAGTCGCCGCGCAGCGCCGACGCCCACCCCTCGTACTGCTTGAGCAAGCGCGTGAAGCGCTGCCAGCGGCTCTCGGTCAGCCGGAACGCCCGGTCGTTGGCGTCGAGAACCTCGAAGCGCTCGAGCTTGCCCTCGAGGAGGATGCCGTGCAGCTCGGACTCGCGTTCGATGTAGCGCTCCTGGTTGCCCTGCTTGAGCTTGTAGAGCGGCGGCTTGGCGATGTAGACGTAGCCGGCGTCGATGAGCTCGGGCATCTCTCGGAACAGCAGCGTGAGCACGAGCGTGCGGATGTGCGCGCCATCGACGTCGGCGTCGGTCATGAGAATGCACTTGTGGTAGCGCGCCCGGGAGAGGTCGAAGTCGTCGCGGACCCCGGTGCCCATCGCCGTGATCAGCGCCTGGACCTCCACGTTGGCCAGCACCTTGTCGATGCGGCTCTTCTCCACGTTGAGGATCTTGCCCCGCAGCGGCAGCACCGCCTGGGTCGACCGGTC
>JAABUQ010012050.1_pt1 | contig 10858 bp, 13 predicted proteins | sample 5560001 | NCBI WGS metagenome assembly JAABUQ01 (sample SAMN10711888, study PRJNA513371) | rock metagenome | isolation source: Antarctica rocks | place: Antarctica: Victoria Land, Finger Mt nord | collected 2015-12-18
TGGGGACTGGGCATGGACTAAAGTTTTCTTACTTGCTCTGTTAATATGATGCCGGTTACTCCAAGTTTACCCCAGTTATCACCCCTTTCGTGGCTGCTGGCTTACTTCTGCCGGGCTGCACTAGCCCCAACACCCGTGCAACTGACTGAGACAGAACGATCGCAACTTCAACAATTAGTCAATCGTCATGGTACTCCACAGCAAATTGCCTTAAGAGCCAGGATTATCCTTTTAGCTGCTCAAGGACTTAATCACCGAGACATCGCTCGTGAACTGGGCATCAGTCGAGATATGGCAAGACTGTGGCGCAATCGCTGGATGGAATTGAGTGTGAAAAATGTGCCAGTGGTAGAACGATTAGCCGATGCACCCCGACCCGGAGGACCAATGACCTTCAGCTTAGAGCAGATTCTTCAACTCGCAAGCGATCGCTTGCGATCAACCTGAGGACTACGGACGACCCATCAGTCATTGGACCCCACGAGAACTGGCTGATCAACTGGTCAAGCAGAAGATTGTCGAGAGCATTTCCCCTCGTCATGTGGGCAGACTGATGGTAGAAGCCGATTTGAAACCACACCAGTCGCAGTATTGGTTGAACCCCCCCCCGACCCAGAATTCGATGCAAAGGTCAAAGATATCTGTGAGGTCTACCTGAGTGCGATTGAGCGTGCCGAGCAGGGGGAGCGGACGATTTCAATCGATGAGATGACAGGAATTCAAGCCCTTGAACGCAAGACCCCTGACCAACCAATGCGTCCGGGCAAACGGGAGCGACGAGAATTTGAGTACATTCGCCACGGCACCCAAACGTTAATTGCCAGTTTTGATGTGGCTCAAGGTCGGGTCGTTGAAGCGACCGTTGGTGACACTCGGACAGAAGCAGACTATTTGAGCCATGTTCAGCATCTGACCGCAACGGACCCCAATGCCGTCAAATGGCATCTGGTGATGGATTGCTTGAACATTCATCAATCAGAATCGTTGGTCCGATTTGTGGCACAAACGGAAGGGCTGGAGATAGACCTGGGAGTCAAAGGGGAATTGGGCATTCTTAAATCGATGCAAACACGAGCAGACTTCTTGCGTGACCCCAGTCATAAAATTGTGTTTCACTTCACCCCCAAGCATTGTTCTTGGCTTAATCAAATTGAGATTTGGTTCAGTATTTTGGTTCGCAAGTTACTCAGACGAGCTAATTTCATCAGCAAAGCGCAGCTAAAAAACCGCATTCTTGAATTCATCGATTACTTCAATCGCACAATGGCTAAAGGCTCTCCTGTACTTGTGGTGATAAATTTACCTAAACTGAAGTCTATAAGCCTTGTGGAGACTAGCTTTAAGGGCTGATAATCCAAAAGATATCCAATGTTATCGTTTGGAGACAGCAGGTTCTTATAAAAGCCTTTAATGTATTGGTTTCAGGCGAAGTTATAAGATTTAATTATCACCTCAGGTACAGGAGAGCCTGGCTAAACCCTTCAAATGGACTTATCAGGGTAAAGCCTTGAAGCAATGATAAAGAGTAGGCAAATTCACGCCTGAGTCTACTAGTCTAAAAATTTTTCTCAAAAATATGCGTACACATCCAATGGTCAACTTTGGAGGCTTCAATGGCTAAGTTTGATAACCACCCCACAGTGAAGCGATGGCGCGAGCAGTCTACGAATGACCGACCATCAACAGGCATCACATTGAATTCAGACTCGCTCCGAACGCTATGTTTAGAAATGGGTGCTGATGATGTAGGATTTGTGGAAATCGATCGCCCCGCACTTTCAGATCGAGCGGACATTCTGGCAGCATTCCCACCTACCAAAACGCTGATTAGTTTTGTCTGTTGCATGAATCGGGAAAATGTTCGTACTCCAGTCCGGTCGATCGCAAATCTTGAATTTCATGCTAACTACGACTATGCCAATGAAGTAGCGCGAAACCTTGTCAAAGCATTGGAGCAGATCGGTGTACGAGCAATGAATCCATCATCGGCATTCCCGATGGAAATGGATCGTTTTCCGGGCAAGGTTTGGGTTGTGTCCCATAAGCCCGTGGCTGTTGAGGCAGGCTTAGGTCACATGGGAATTCATCGCAATGTGATTCATCCGAGATTTGCCAACTTCATTGCACTCGCAACAGTCTTGATTGACGCAGAAGTGACCGAGTATACACATCCAATTGACTACAATCCCTGCATTGAGTGCAAACTCTGTGTTGCGGCTTGCCCTGTCGGGGCGATCGGGGCTGACGGTAATTTCAACTTTTCAGCTTGTTACACCCACAATTACCGCGAGTTCATGAGCGGATTCACCGATTGGACAGAGACGATCGCTGACAGTAAAAATGCTCGTGATTATCGGAAAAAAGTAAATGCTTCTGAGTCGGCGTTGGTAAACGATGAGATGAATTAGGCAGGAACAGGTACATCCCAGAACTTGAGGTAGTGAATCAACAAACGAATAGAATGCTGGAGCATTTTGAGCGATTTAGAATAGCACAAGGTTTTACGATGCAGACGAGCTAAATAATGGCGCAGACGAGTGTTTTCACCCTCGACACGGGTCATGTAGGTTTTACTGATAATCTGGTCACCCTCGGGGATGAAACCGGGGTAGACCGGGTTGCCATCACTAACCCAGAAATAGCAATGCCAGACCCGGATGGTGTCCCACAAGGGGCGAAAAGTCCGCGCACTGTGATCGCCCACCACCCAACCAAGAATTCCAGGTTGGAAGTGATTGACGACCGTCCAAATCCAGCACTTGTTGCGCTTGCTGCCTACAAAGGTTTCGAGTTCATCGAGTTCCCCCACTTGTGGGATCTCCTTTGGGTCGTAACGCTCCGGCAGATTTTCTCCTACCTGTTCAATCCAGTTCAAGATTGTCGTGTGCGCTACGTCTGTGGCCCGACTGATGCCACGCACGCCCATGCCATTGACGTACATTTTCAGACACAACCGTTTCACCTCGTCGCTGTAGCCTCTGGTGTCATACTGCTCTAGGAATTGCCGCTTACACGCCACGCACGCATAGTTTTGTTTATGGTGTCGATGCCCATTCTTGCGAATGTGCGTTCCCCCGCATTCAGGACATTTCATCTGCATGGCTCTCCTGCTTAACCTCTCTGTCATCATCCAACCTGAAATGGCTTTCAAATCTGGAATTCATCTTTAAATTTACCAACGCCTCTGAGTCAGCCTCAATGTGGCAAAGCTTGTCTTTCAAAGCGAACTACAAAGCAGCTTGGCTCTCCTGTACCTGTGGTGATAATTAAATCTTATAGTTTTGCCTGGAACCAATATAGTAAAGGCTTTTATAAGAACCTGCTGTCTCCAAACGATAACATTGAATATTTTTTGGACTATCAGCCCTTAAAGCTAGTCTCCACAAGGCTTCTAGACTTCACTTTAGGAAAATTTATCACCACAAGTACAGGAGAGCCAGCAGCTTACTGTATTGCAGCGTGTCCTGCTGGAGAAGATGTGATTGCACCATTTTTGAGCGATCGCAAAGCATTCATTCAAGAGGTAGTCAAGCCGTTGCAGGACAAATCAGAAACGGTCTACGTGGTACCTGGATCGGATGCAGAAAGCTATGTTGCAAGACGCTTCCCCCACAAAACCGTGAAACGAGTGAGCAGTGGCATTCGTCCTCAATCAATTCAAGGATTTCTCTTCGGATTGCCATTACTATTTCAACGGAATCAGTCGGAGGGGTTGAGCGCGATTTACCACTTCACATTCACTGGCTCTGAGTCTCGTCTTGCAACTGTGACGATTCAAAGTAAAACGGTACAAGTTCAAGAAGGGCACCTTGGGAACGCAAATCTTTCTGTCCTAGCAGATAGCAAAACTTGGCTAGGTTTTCTTGGCAAGGAACAAAACCTAATTTGGGCACTGTTGCGGCGCAAGATTCGTGTCAGTGGTTCTCTGAAACTACTTCAAGCGTTTGGTAAGTGTTTTCCTGCCTGAAACGTTCAGTCAAAATTTCGTGGTTCAGGCATTTTCAGTCTACGTCAGTAGCCCGATACTGCGGTGGAGCAGACACTTGAGTGCGACGAGGCACTCTGATAGATGAGTGGAGGTAAACTCCCTGCGGATAAACCTCTATGCAATGACAGCCCTCAAAACCTCACTGGACCGTTGCGGTTAGTTGTTTTAAATAAAGATTACTTTAATTAGGACAAATTGAGTTGGAGAACTCGGTAGACAGACTTGCCTGAATTGTTACTTGGGTGAGGAGCATGACTTAATGAAACGTCAGTGGAGTGCGGAGGAGTTAGTGGAGCAGTTTACGCTCCTACCGGATGAGACGGATCGTAACCTCTCAATAACTGCTGGTAGGGTAGCTGGAGGAGAAAGGCTGCAAGGGGAGAAGAGAAGGGGTTGCGTGAAAGGGCAAGAATGTGGTCTAACAGAAGTATGGAAATGCCCCCCTCCCTGTCAAAGATCTCAGAGTCAGAACGGACGCCATTAGTGAAATGGTTGCTGAATCTGGTGGGTGAGCAACAGCAGGTGATAGAGCAGCAGCAGTCAAGCGTGGAGAAGCTGGAGGCGAAGGTAGGGCAGCTGGAACAACAGCTGGAGAAACTGGAGGCAGAACTCAAGGCGGGCGTTGCCGACTGCCCAAAAAGCCAAAAATCCAGGCCAGCGGCCTTAACCAACCGGAAAAACCGGAAGGGGAGGGAGGAAAAAGAGCGGGTTCGGCCAAGCGGAGCAAGAAGACGAGCAATGATGTGGATGAGCAACGGGTAATTGAGCCGTTAGTGTTACCAGAGGGAGCGAGATTCAACGGGTATCGTGAGTATGACGTTCAAGACTTGATAGTGAGACGGCATAACATCCGGTTATTGTTAGCGGAATATGTGACACCGGAGGGCAAGACCATCGCTGGGGAGGTGCCGCCGGAATACCAGGGGCATTATGGGGCGACTAAGAGTGTCGTTTGTGCTGTACCAGCATCATCAGTGCCGCGTACCGCAACCGTTAATTCTAGAGGAACTCCGGGAGTTTGGCATTGATATTTCTGCAGGACTTGTGAACCGGATATTAATCGAGCAGAAAGAGTTATTTCATGCCGAACAACAGGAAGTGCTAAGTGCGGGTTTAGAGACCGCCGAGTACGTGCATTGCCGGTTGACACTGGGGCCCGCTACCAAGGACAGAATGGCTATTGCACCGTGATTGGCAACGACTTGTTTGCCCACTTCAGCAGCACCGGCAGCAAAAGTAGGGAAAACTTTCTGCGGATTTTACGCGGACCACATGCAGATTTTGTGCTCAACGAGTATGCTCACAGCTAAATACTTGCGCAGCAACTGCCCGAGCGTCACCTGGCCAAACTCCAGTTTGACCCGGTCAGCCGGATTGAGACTGAAGCCGACTGGCAGGCATATCTCCAAAGCTTGGGCATCACTACCAAACTGGGAGTGAAACTGCTGACAGAGGCGGCTTTGTTAGGCAGTGCGATTGAGCATGGCCTCTCACCGGAGTTAATCATTCTCAGTGATGGTGCTCGACAGTTTCACTAGAAGAGTGCATGCTTTATGCTGGATTCACTATCGACGCGGGTTGCGCCGTCTGCCTGGGCAGACCGCACGCCACCGACAGCAGATTCAGGAGGTACAGACGCAATGCGTGGGAGTACTACCGGCAACTGCGGCACTACCAAGACCATCCCGATGCCACTCAAAAACAGCAATTATCTCAACGCTTTGATGACATCAATGGCTGCGCGCTACCCGCGTCACGCTGGTCTGAATCAGGTGCTGCAGCAGTTCTGCGCCCATAAATTAGAGTTACTTCGCGTCCTAGACACCCCTCAACTCCCTTTGCATACCAATGCCGCTGAAACCGATCTTCGCGAGTACGTCACCCGCCGCTTGCATTAGTGGTGGCACCCGTCATGCCGATGGGCGTCGCGCTCGCGATACCTTCACGGGATTGAAAAAGACCTGCCGCAAGCTCGCCTATTCTTTTTGGCAGTACTTGCTGTCGCGCTTGCTTTCTTGATGACCATGTTCCCTATCTGCCTGATGTGATTCGCACACGCATAAATCAAAAACTTGAGTTGGCCCACTCCCAGTAAGAGCGATGGCTCTGGTCTAGCTCTAGAGTAGCTAAACCCCAGCTATCAGCGGTTATTGAGAAGTTACGACGGATCTGTTAGCCAATAAGAGTGGAGCTAACTGTCTTGGCTTTGCCCTCTTACTCAAGTTCTTTCAGATAGAAGCCAGGTTCCCGACATCACGACAGGAAGTGCCGCAGCTGGTCATCTCCTACATAGCCAAACAGCTTGACCTCTCTCCCAAAGCTTATCGGGAGTACGAATGGCAGGGACGCACCATTGAACGTCATCGGGCCGAGATCCGAGACTTCTTTGGGTTTCGCGAGTCTACCTTACAAGATGCTCAGGAACTCATGGGCTGGCTCACCCAGAAGGTGCTGGTGTATGATCGTCAGGAGGCACATCTCGAAGCCACGGCTTATCAACGGCTACGGGAATTGAAGCTGGAACCACCTAGCCCAGAACGAGTAGCTCGCCTGATTCATTCCGCCATCCGCACCTGTGAGTCAAGCTTTTGCGAACGCATACTTGAGCAATTGTCAGCCGAGTCACAGATCAAGTTGGATACACTGCTAAAGACTGAGGGTGCATTGGACGAAGATGAATATTCTGGGTTCAAACAATCTGATTTTAATCTCCTCAAAACTGATCCTGGACGCACCAGCCTAGAAAGCATTCTCCAAGAAGTTCAGAAGTTGAAGCGCATTCGGCAGATTGAATTACCTTTGACTCTGTTCGCCCTCGTGCCTCCCAAGATCGTTCACCATTACCGCCGACGGGCATCGACCGAACCGCCGCGAGAACTGCGTCGTCACCCTGCCGCGATTCGTTACACTTTGATTGCCGCTTTCTGCTGGCAAAGAAGTCAAGAGATTACTGACAGTCTGGTAGAGTTGTTGGTGCAGATCATCCATCGCCTTGGGAGCAACGCTGAACGCCGAGTAGACAAGGAACTCATCGACGACTTCAAGCGGGTGGATGGTAAGCCTCACTTACTGTTTCGCATTGCTGAAGCCTCCCTGGAACATCCGGAGGAGTTGGTCAAAGATGTAGTTTATCCAGTGGTGAGCCAGAAAACACTACAGGACGTTGTCAAAGAATACAAGTCCAACTGTCCCACATATCGGCAGAAGGTCTACAAGGTGATGCGGTCATCCTATGTACATCACTACCGGCGCATGGTGCCTCAAATCCTGGATACCTTAGAGTTTCGCTCGAACAATGATACACACCGCCCAGTAATCTCAGCTCTAGAGTTGCTCAAAAAGTACCAAGACAGTACCCAGCACTATTACTCATCTAACGATGAAATTTTCATTAACGGTGTCCTCAAAAGTGGTTGGCGTGACCTGATTGTCGAACTCGATAAAGACGGTAAAGAGCGAGTTAACCGCGTCAATTACGAAATCAGCGTCCTTCAAGCCTTACGGGACAGGCTGCGCTCCAAAGAAATCTGGGTGGTGGGAGCGAAAAGGTACTGCAACCCAGAGGAGGACTTGCCCCAAGACTTTGAAGCTCAACGCGAAACCTATTACCAAGCACTTAAGCAACCAATGGACGCAGAAGCCTTCATCTATCAGTTGCAGCAGGAGATGACGGCAGCACTGACCCAGTTAGACGCGGGTCTCCCTGACAACGGGCAAGTAGACATTCTCAAGAAAAACAACGGCTGGATTAGAGTTTCCCCTTTTGTCGCGCAACCAGAGCCACTCAACCTACTACGGCTCAAAGGGGAGATTGGTAAGCGCTGGCCGATGACCAGTCTGTTAGACATGTTCAAAGAAGCCGATTTACGGATTCAGTTTACCGAACAGTTTAAGAGCGTAGCTTCTCGTGAAGCGATAGAGCGCTCAACCCTACAAAGACGGCTGTTACTGTGCCTCTACGGATTGGGTACCAACACCGGACTGAAGCGCATTTGTGCTGGCATTGAGCGTGAGAACTACACCGACTTGCAGTACATTAAAAAGCGCTTTATTCATAAAGAACACCTTCGTAATGCCATTACACAGGTAGTTAATGAAATCTTCCGCACCCGCCTAGTGCAGATTTGGGGTGAGGGCACGACTGCTTGCGCCTCAGACTCCAAAAAATTCGGTTCCTGGGACCAAAATTTAATGACCGAGTGGCATATCCGCTATGGAGGTCGTGGGGTGATGATTTACTGGCACGTTGAGAAGAAGTCTGCTTGTATCTACTCTCAACTGAAAACCTGCTCCTCCTCAGAAGTGGCTGCCATGATTGAAGGACTGTTACGCCACTGCACAGATATGAAGCTACAGAAAACCTATGTAGATACTCATGGTCAAAGTGAGGTGGCCTTTGCCTTCTGTCGATTATTACTGGAGTTTAGACTAAGGCATGACAAAATGACTCAGAGGTACTGAGTTAATGAACTACACTCATCAAAAAACAAAATTCAAAGAGTCAAGCCGACTTTGACTTTTGTTTTTTTGGTCGAGTCGTACCTTTTTTGACAATAGGGCAACGGATTTTACGACGGCGAGGTTGTCCGGTAGACCACTAAGAGTGACTTTCCACGGGGTTTAGGAGGATGTGATGGTGTGCCAATCGCGGCTAAAACTCCTCCCATCGACTGAGCCACTCTTCCAGGCGTCAAATTGGTGACTGGCTTCTGCAAGGGTTGGGGGCGATCGTTCACAAGATTGCGAGCTTTCCCATAGTTGCCAAGTGAGCAGTGGCATGAGATCACTCCATCGCTCACACTGCTCTCTTGTGCCTAGTCTGGGTAGTGTCGAGTGAAGGCTAGCTATAGCAAATCGATACCAGTGGTCAACGGCAAAGCGACGTAGATACTGGCGCCAGATTTGGGATAATTTGGGTATTCCCTCACCTACCCAGATCAGCCATAAAGGTCTAGCTGTTCGTATGAGCGCTGCGTCAAGTCGCTCAACTTGGAAAAGATGCATTTTTGTCTTGGCAGACTGCTGGAAATGGAGATTGCACCATAGACGTAGGCGCATTCGCCCCAATTTTGGGTCGAGCATCTCTAACATTTTGTCAGGTGTCCACCATGTTGTTGAGTCGTTAAGCTTAAATTTATCACCATGGACACGGGGACGACCAATGCCTGTATATGGTGGTGGCGCACCATATAGTAAGCGATTCGACCGTAAGCGCATCAATTTATCAGCGCTAATGTCGGCTGTCTGTTTAACAAAGCTGGCACAGCCGTATTCAGCATCCCATAGGGTAATCGGGCGTGTAGGCAGATTTTGGCAAACCAACCTCAGTTGTGCAGCAGCTTTTTCGATGGGGTTTTCAAAACTGGTGATTCGCTCATGCAATAGCGGTAACGCCCAACTGCCCTCTGTTTCTGGAACTACTGCTATGGTGCTATAGCAAGAGTCCCACTGTTACGGGTTTTGCTCCTGACATTGGTTGGGCTTGATGCTCGTAAGTCCGCTCTTTTAGTGTCCTTGCATCAACTCGTGGCCAAGCCGTATGATCTCATGCTTTGACGATTTGTTCGGTTTGGGGAAGTTGTTCGATATACAACCGCATCAATTCTGAGCGCGGTGGCGAACTGTCCTCTAATGCTTCATAGATACTGGACCATCGCCGTCGAAATACACTTTGATACTGAGAGTTCAACGAACGAGTAAACACTGCGTGTAACTAACACTGCATCCATGAGGTCAAATAGGGCATATGAGAGCGTTACCTAGGATGCTATATACACCTTGCCGAAATTGTTTAAGCTGATCAACAGTTGTCATGGTCAAGCTGATTTTTTTCTCTGAATTTCAGCATTGACCATAAAGTGGTCAGTTCAACATGACTGACCGCTTTTTCTTTTGAGGGACGTTTCGAACTACCGAAAGGCGTAATTTTTGCTACCCGTAATTTCGGGAGCGTCCCGTTCCGAGCGCTCCCCTTTAGTCTAACCTCCAGTTATTAGGCTTTGAGCTACTGCCCCGAATCAAGCGAATTCATGAGCAAAAGCTGTACCTACCCCATTCTGGACAAAAAGATACCTACCAAAACTTACAACCAGTTCTATCTAAAGCGATTGATTGGGATATTATTCGTCAACAGTATGACCAGATGGTCAAGTATGCGACGGCACTGAGGCTGGGTACAGCCGAAGCTGAAACGATTTTGCGACGGTTTTATCGTTCAAATCCACAGCATCCAACCTATCGGGCTTTAACCGAGTTAGGTAAAGCGGTTAAAACAATTTTCCTCTGCCGTTACCTGCACCTAGAAGCACTGCGTCGGGAGATCAATGAGGGGTTGAATGTGGTGGAACACTGGAATGGTGCCAATGGATTCATCTTCTACGGCAAAAACAGTGAGATTGCCACTAACCGAATGGATGAGCAAGAACTATCAGTGCTGTCACTACATCTATTGCAAATTTGTTTAGTATATATTAATACGTTAATGATTCAGAGAGTCCTGTCTGAAAAGCCGTGGTTTGCACGAATGGAATCAGAGGACCTACGAGCATTGACACCGCTGATTTGGGGTCATGTTAATCCTTACGGCATTTTTCGGCTAGATATGAGTGAACGTTTGCAACTCGATCCAGCTTCCGGGGCATGAATGTCTAAAATTTTTCTGAAACTGTCTTTGGCTATGGGCTACAGCCATCACGTGGCGGCTGGTGACAGCTTCGCTACTTTTACCCCCTATTGACAGGCAGAGCCTAGTGCAGTTCGGCAGAAGTAACGCACCAGATTAGACAGACTCTGGGTAGCCTTCAAACTTCCACAAAAATGGTTTAGCCATCGTGCGGTTGTAGTAGGCAATAAAGTCTAAAAGCTTCTGCT
>JAABUQ010012051.1_pt1 | contig 10855 bp, 13 predicted proteins | sample 5560001 | NCBI WGS metagenome assembly JAABUQ01 (sample SAMN10711888, study PRJNA513371) | rock metagenome | isolation source: Antarctica rocks | place: Antarctica: Victoria Land, Finger Mt nord | collected 2015-12-18
GGGGGCGGCTCTTTAGGCGGCGGGGGGATCGCACCCGAGGTCGATGAATTGGTAGTAGCGGTCGGCGGCCAGCCGACGGGGGGCGCAGATGGCGGCGGCGGAATCGGCTGCGCGCGCTCCTGGCCAACAACCGAGGCCGTTCCTGCCTGGTTCCAGTCGGACTGGCCGGGATACGGCACTACCCGACCCTCGACCGGCTCAGAACTCACCGTCGCCTCTTGGCGCTCCGCGTGGGTGCATCCGCATGACGGATTTGAAACTATGGGTCACGCGAACCATGTCGCTTCCGAGCCTGACAATCTGGGCGAGCTATGGGCGTTCCGGTTGCGTTCCTTCTCCGTTTCGATTGCGTTCCAAGTCGCCAGGGAGCTCGCCGCCCCAGCTCCGATCGTGGTACTCATCGCCACGTGCGGACGACTCTTTGCTGGCCGCGGCCCCGCTCCGGTTTCTTGGTGCTTCGGGTGGTGAGAGAGCCGCACTACCCGCCTGGGCTGGTGCGGGCGGAACTAAGCCGCTGCGAGGACCTGCTGGAGCCCGAGCGACAGGATGTGGCCGTTGCCACCCGCGATGAGGTGCTTCACCTAGTCGGCGACTGGCTCGACGGCTTCCTGACCAGACCTGACGTTGACGGTTAGCGGGGAAGGTAGCTCAAGCTCGCAATAGCTGTTGCAACCGTTGCGAAGGGGCCAGGTCGTGAAAAGCAGCCTTGAGCTGCCGTCGGTACTCCTCGAATACCCGCTCGGCGCCGGGGTGGTTGCCGTTAGCGAGGTGGGTTCGGATTAGCAGTGCCCGAGGTCGCTCACGCCAGGGCTCGGAGCTCACGGCCAACAAAGCCACGCTCGCCGCCGCACCGTAGTTGTGGTCAGCGAGGAATCGCTCGCTCAGAACCTCGAGCGACGCCAGGCGCAGCTCGTGCCAACGTGCGCTCTCGAATCGCGCCCAGGAGTCGGGCCAAGTCGGCAGCAGGTCATCCGTGAGCAGCTCGTGATCGCTCGGCTCTGGATGACCATCGCTGAGGAGTCGGTAGGCAACTCGTGTGGCGTGCTGAAAGTCAACTCGCGCATCGCAAACGAGGCGGACAGCGCACGAATTCGACTCGACCAGCCCCCAACCACCTAACCGCTCCTGCCAGAGTGTCTTGCGAAGGTTCGCCATCGCCTGATCCTGACTTCTATACGGCCAGAGCACGCTTGCGAGTTCGGGACGGCTGTGCGGACGCCGCCGAACCGCAAGGTACGCAACCAATCGTTGCACCGAAGCCGGCACAACGGTCATTAGATCGGCTCCGAGCCGAAAGCCGCCCAGCAGATCGACCTGAAGAGAGCCTGCTGCTTGCACCGCACCCGCTCCCGGAGATGAACCGCCCCAGCCGCCGCTGGCTTCGATCTTATCGCAACTGCAACCACATTACGCCGCCAGCGCGCACCGGGCCTGTCGCCTGAACGATGTCGGCTGGGCTTACTCCAGCGCCGCTCCGTTTGCCACCGACTAACGACGCTAAGCGACCTGGACGGTCAAGACCTGGAGCGGCGTCTGCTCCTCGGGAACCGGCAGCCCATCCGCGATCAGCCCCTCGATATGCAGCTCGATCGCCTCACGGGCACGCTCTTCGCACTGCTCCACCGTGTCACCATCGGTCACCACGCCGGGCAGCGCCGGCACGGTTACCGTGTAGCCGCCATCCTCGACATCCGGATCAAGCACGATCGTGTAGTTCCGCATTTCAGGCTTCCTCCACATCACAGTAGCGCTCTCCGTGCTGTCGCGCTGTGGGGCTCAGAGCGCCCGCCGGAACTCTTCGACGCCGATCCCCGCCTGCTCGAGCATGCTCGCCAGGGTCTTGGGCCTGAGCACCCTGCCCGTGTGCAGCGGCACCGTGACCCGCTGGCCGGGCCGATCGGGATGCTTCAGCGACAGGTGCGACCCTCGCTGCCGATCCTGGCGCCAGCCCAGCCGGTGCAGAGCGCGCAGAGCTTGGTCGGCGGTGATTCGGGGTGCTCGGGGAGACACGGCCGGTCAGCCTAACCGCGCGGGCCATGTTCGTGCTCGGCCTTCACGTTGAGAGACAAGTCGCCCGTAGTAAGGCTCGACCCGCGCAAGGCCCCAGCTCGCGCGGGAGTGAATGACAGCATGGCAGGGCGTCAGGCTTCGCAGCGCCTGGGCTAGGCGGCTCGCCTCCCGGCCCCGCGTCTCTCCGTGCACGGCGCGCTGGATCTCGGCTATCTGCTCGAGCTGCGTCTGGCCGAAATAGAGCTGGGTCGCGCAGCAGCCCTTGACAATAAGGCTTAGATCGCGCGGGAACTGAGTCGCCAGCATTACCCCCAGTCCGAAGGCCCGGCTCTCGCGGAGCATCGGCTCCAAGAACGGGCTCGATGCAACCCGGTGCGCCTCGTCGAGGCCGAGAACCCAGCGCAGACCGAGCACGTGCCCGTGTGCTCGCATCTCGTGGTAGAGCGCGAGCAGCAAGAACTCGCCCACCGAGGCCTTTGCCTCATCTCCCGGGAGCCCAGTCAGGCGAATCACCGCGCCATCCATGAGAAGGGATGCCACGCCTCCGGCGGCGGTCTGATCGAACGGGTCCAGGTCGATGAGCGGCGACAGCCGGCCTCGCGTCGGGTCGTCTGGGTCAAGGCGGGTGACTACCTCCTGGAGGCCGGGATAGGCAACCGGCCGCTCTGGCCGGTAGGGCTCAAGTGGTAGCCCGGCCTGCTGATAGGCTGCCTTGGCCGCCTCCCGAACGCGGAACGCTTGCTGATCGCCGAGCCGCCAGACCCGCTTAACGATGTCCACGGCACGGTGGATCTGGTGTACCCCGTTGACGTAGCCGGTCGCCGGATCAGGAACAGCGGCCAGCGGATTGAAAGGCAGTCGCCGCCCAATCGAGGGATCGATCACCTCAAGTCCCTGCTGGACCGCCCACTCCCCCGAGTAGTCATCCTTGGAGAAGTCGAGCATGACCGGTGCCACTCCCTTGGCCCGCAGCTCTGCGGCCAGCGCCATCACCGTCTGTGTCTTTCCGCTCCCGGTTTCCCCCGTCGCCAGCACGTGGCAGTTGGCGAGTGGTCGGCTGGGCAGGTAGGGGTCGAACCAGACCTCACGGCCATCAGCGTGACCAAGCAACGCCCGCAGCCTCACCGGTTCCTCCGCCTCTCCGTTCGACATACCATCGTGTTCCAGCGCCTCCGGCGGCTCGTCCTGCTTCCCACGGTCGCCGGCCGTCCAATCGCCGAGCAGCAGCTGCGAACGCCGTGGCTCCGGCAACCCCGCGAGCGCGCGGCGCACGCCCTCTGAGTCCACATGCGGGTTGGTCTGGTAGTTGGCCACTATCACCCGTCGATCGGGAACCGACGCCGCCCGCCCGTCAAGCCCAAAGTGGTGGGCCACCCACTTCCGCCCGGAACCGTCCGCTGACGATGCCGCTCGCATCAGCGGAGCCTCAATGAGGCCAGGGCGGGGGGTGAGCAGCGCCAGCAGCCTCCGATAGTCGTCCTCGCCGAATGCGACCAGATCGTCCAGTGCGATCACCTGGTACCCGGCGCTCGGAATTGCCCGCCGGTGACTCACAGCCAGTGTTCCTCCCGAACGGAAGCGCCAGCAGCCGGTGCCGCCGGTGCGCGGCTCCCAGCGAGCCTCCGTGTCCTGGAGCCAGGCTCGTAACAGAGCCGGTGCCGGTGACGTGGCAAGGGCCGGAACCATTAGCAGCGCCGAGCATGGCCGATCCATCGCGGCCAGGAGACAGATGAGAACCCCGAGCGTCTTGCCGCTGCGCGTCGTACCCGCCAGGAGCGCCTCCGGCTCGGCTGCGGTCAGCAGTCCAGCCTGTTCCAGAGTCGGCAGCACGGGGATGTGACGGCTCTCGGCAACCCTGGTCAGCGACTCCGAGATCCGCGTCACCAGCCGCTCCGAACCGGGGCCGGTCAGCCAATCCGGCTCAAGGCCCGAGGCGACATCTTCCTGGACCCGAAGCACGTCCGCCAGCTCAGGCCTCCCGAGGATGTGCGCTGACGCGGCTCTTCTGGTCGCCGTTGGCCTCGAGCTCCCGTTTGATGGTTTTCACCACCAAGCTCAAGAACTTCCCGTCGCCGCCGACATCGTCGGGCTCTTTGGCACCCGCGAGCGCGCGCTCCTCTGCGTCCTGGTCCGCTCCCCACGACGAGAGGCGCAGCTTGTAATAGGCGACCAGTCCGTGTGTGTTGCCGGTCGCGGCCTCCATTTTCACGGCCTCGTAAACCGTGTTCCCAAGTTCCTCCATGCCTTTCGCCCGCGCGCGCATGATCCGTAGCCGAAAGTCCGCGAAACGATGCGCGTGAGCAAAGTACGTGGAGGTTCCAATGCCAGCCACGCCGCAGGCGACGGTGACCGGATGACCTTCGCTCAAGGCTCGGATTAGCCTCTCCTCGACCTCGGGTGTAATCGCATAGGGGCGGCCGCGCCGACGCTCGGGCTCCTTTAGCGGCACAACGGCATCGTCAGGTTCGTTCGTGACTTGTTGTTCCATCAGCGACTAACTCCTACAGCAACCCTTACCGGATCCGCTTCAATGCCCTGCGCGCCCTGACTATCAGTTGCGGAGCCATCGTCCGCCCGCCGCCATTCCTCGGCAAAGCGCTCCAACCCGCGCCGCTTAGCGCGCAGCCTGGACTGCCGCCGGCGCAGCTTCTTTCGGAGCGCTGCCAGCTCGCGCTCCTGGACAGCGCAGGCCTCTTCTTCACGAACCAGCACCCGCTCCACGGTCTGCGCGATCTCGCCGAAATCGGCCCAGGCTTTATTTGTGTCGTTCACGTCTCCTCCTTAATGGTTTCTGCTGTCGGGGCGGCGACTCGCTTCGCCTGGGCCAGTTCGCGCGGCGACAACCAGTGGTCCTGTCCGTTCCCGGTCACCCAAAGCGGATGCTCGCCATCAGCGTTGGCCCCACCGCGACCCGGCTCGTAATCGACCGAGCCAACCCTGCCCCGGACCATGCGCCCGTTACGCAGGTGGAACTCATACTCACCGCCCAACTTGAGCCGCTGCAGGTCGAATCCAGCCGACCGCCGACGTTCCCCCGACTCAACCGAAGCCGGACCCACCGCCGCACCGACCGGTGGCATTGGCGGCCGCCTGGCGGCCTCTGCCTTGGACCCCGGCCCTTGGCTGGGAATGGCCACGGAGGTAGGGCCAACGGCTGCCTTCTGGTGTTCCGCCGATCCGGGTGCGGCACCCGGCGGTGGCGGCGGCCCCCCTGTGCCGCTCACCGCATCGATCATCTGCTTGGCTGCCGACACTTCGAGCAATGGGGTCTGAACGGTGGTCGCGTCGTCGATCCACTTCCAGATCGCGCGACCTGGAGCCTCGGCGGGCAACAGTGCCGCCGCGATATCCCCCTGACCGAGCAAGATCTGGGACTGGATAGGGTCCTGGGCTCGGAAGGCGAGGATGGCGTTCAGATTCGCCTTGATCTGGCCGGGAACGACCTCGGCGTCCGGCCGCTGGGTGCAGAGGATCATATGGACGCCGGGTGCCCGACCCAACCGGGCAACCCGCGAGAGCAAGTTGACGTTGAGTTGGCGAGCTTGTTGCTCCTCGCGCTCGGAGCTCTTGATCGTGATCTCACCGAGTTCGTCAACGACCACCACGACGTAGGGCATCCGCCGCTCGGGATAGGCGATATTCCAGGCCTTTAGACTTTCCACGCCTGCCTCGCGAAGCAGCTCCATCCTGCGGTCCAGCTCATCGGTGACTACCGTCATCGCCTCCGCAAAGCCCTGAACATCGTTCACTACCGGGCACAGGAGGTGGGGCACGCGGCTGAACAGGGTGAACTCCATGCCGCCCTTCAGGTCGGCCAGCACCAGCCGCAGTTGCGCGGGCGGCCGCTCCCGCACCAGCTCGGTCAGCGCCTGACGGAGGAACACACTCTTGCCGCCGCCTGTCGTCCCGCCGACCAAGAGGTGCGGCATCTTGGTAAGGTCGGCATAGCGACTCCCCTCCCGCGTGATCCCAATGCCGACCGGCAGCTCGCCCTCGGGCCTGGTCTTCTGACGGAAGCTGGCGAGGTCGATGCGGTTGGGCATGGCGTGGGTGCCCAGGTGAATCCAGACCAAGCCCTGGTTGAAGCTGGCGCGGACTGAGGCGTCGAGGTGCTCTTCCAGGTTCGCCTGAAGGCGCTTCAAACCCATGCTGGAGGCGACCACGGGCAACCGGAAGCCCATCCGGATGGTGTGGCTACCCTCACGCGAGAACTTCTTTAGCTTGGGCTTGACCCCCGACCGACTCTCCAAGCCCAGCTCAGCCAACGCCTTCAACACCTTGCGTGCTGGCCGCCGTTGCCACCATCGCCAAGCCCACCAGACTGCCCCAGCCACGACGGCGGCCGCTGCAGCTCCGGCCGCAAGTGGGAGCCAACGCGGAAGTGCGAGAGCGCGCAACGGATTGTGACTGACGAAGGGAATCGGATGCCCTGCGCGCCACCACAGGTAGCTACCGCCCGCCAGAAGCGCAATGCCGGCCAGAACCTCCCAGGCTGCTTTCTCTGGATCGCTGCCGGAGCCATCAGCGCCGGCCGACTGCTTGTTCTTGGCGTCTTTCTTTGTCACGCAGCTGCCGCCCCCGCAGTCTTGCGACGTGCCCGCCATTCCCGCGACAGCTGGCGCCGGCAGCCCCGGCAGAAGGACGACCTAGCGGGCGGGAACGGCACCTCTGATTCGCTGTGGCTACAGCGAATGCACTGGCGAGGTCGGTGAAAGCCGGGATACCGGCCCTCTCCCCATCTCCGCGAGTTTGCGGACACTTCTTGCCAGCGCAGCCGCTCAGCGGCCACCATCAGTTGGTCCAGTAGGACCAGCGAACGTTCTTCGGGGAGTCCTTCGGTGGCCGCTGAAAAGACGACCGCCGTACGCTCCAAGACCGCGCGCACCATAACCGGGGAACCTCGCCAGTCTGCCGGGAGCGGCAGGACGAGCGCCTCTGGCGGCCGGGCGCACTCGCTGAGCATGCGAACCAGACTGATCGGGCCTTGCTCGGCGTCGATCGGTTCCATCTGTATCTCCGCAGCCGGATAGGCAGCAGACCCCTGAAGATCGCTCCGGACACGACCTCACGAGCCGCGACCCAGCAGCGCTTAGGAACCGCGAAGAGAGCGCAGTCAGCATACAAGACACCTGTGGTTAAAGGCGGTCGCCAGCTTCCAGCCAAACAGGCCGACGATGGCCACCGTCACCATCGCTTCTAGCACCGCCCCGCCCAGGCTGTGCTCACGTAGCGCCGGCAGCCAGCCCGGGCGCACTTTGTCGCGGACGAACGGCCAGAGCAGCGCCATCGGACTCGGATTGGTCAGGTCGGCCGCCAGATGAGATAGGTATGCAAAGGCGGTCACCATCACTATCGGCAGCAAGAGCCAGGGCACCCACTTCCAGGCCGCCAAGGCGGCTAGCCCGGTCCAAACGGCGGTGGCAAAGAAGGAGTGCACGGGGCCCCGATGCTCTAGTGGCACATGAAATTGGCGACCCAGCATCGAGCCCGGATGGTCGCAGTCTGGGAGTAGCGCAGCGAACACCCCCAGCGCTCCCAACCCGGCCTCGGCCAGCAGGTTCGACGACAGTCCGAACTGCGCCAGCCCTATTGGGGGCGGCGGCGGGGCAGTGCCCAAGGAGAGAGCGATTGGGGCCGCCACCGCCGCACCGATCAGGGCATGAGTCTTGCCCGTCATGAGCGGCACCCCGCCGCCGAGAAGGACTGTCCCACACCACCCAGAGATAAGGGTTACGGTCGAACGCCCCAGCGCTGGGCCGACTGAAAGGAGAAGTCTGGCTTGCGGTCGTCGAGCCCTGGAGCCATATGCCTTCACTCGTAAAGTACAGGCATGCCGAAGATCTCTACCAAGAACCAGATCACGATTCCGGTCGCGGCGCATGATGAGGCCAGGCTTCGCGCCGGCGAGGCCGTGAGCGTCGAGCCAGCCGGCGATGGCGAGCTTCGAGTCCGCCGTGCGGCCCTGACCTTCGACGAGCGGCGATCCGGCAGCTGCCGGCACGGTCACCTTTCGATGCGGCCACCGGCGTCATCCACGCCGCTGGTGAGTTCACGATGACCCTCGACTATGTCCAACGGCTGGTCGGCGCCGACTATCCCAAGCACGCCGAGGACAGCGGACGCTTCCAGGCCGATCTCTTCTGGGACGGGACGAAGCTTGTGCCAGTCAACATCAGCCGACCAAACTAAGGAGACTTCGAACGCCAGGGCGACGGATTCAGCGCTATCGGATCCGTCGTCAGCGCACTTGGAGGCCCGCTGTGATGGCGATCCCGCTGGCGACACAACGACGCTCGCAGACTCGCGCGGCCCATCGGCCAGCAGCCAGCGAATAAACTGGCCTGATCAACGTCTTCGCGTATCAGCATGGCATCTATTCGCGCTCCGAGACGGTGGTTGCAGCGACCCGCGGACTGGACAGGGGAAGAGTTACGCAGGAAGCCGTCGATGACGCCTTCGGCCAGGATCTGGCCGACTTCGTCCACATCCAGCAGCAGGCGGGGCTGGACTTTTTCTCCGACGGCCTGCTGCGGTGGCAGGACATCTTCAGGCCTCTCGTCCAGGCCTCCAGTGAGCTTAAGCCGGGCGCGCTGACGCGCTGGTTCGACAACAACGCATTCTTCAGGGCTCCCGTCGTCACGAGCGCGCTCTCGGAGATCCGAGCGCCGGTCGCGATCCTGCCGGAGAGGCTGGTGCCCGAGCCTCGGGTGGCCACGCTGCCCTCCCCATACATGTTCTCCCGAGCCGCGCGAGGGGCCGCGGAGCGCAACCAGCTGATGATGGAACTCGCTCGCTACGTGCTCAGGCCGGCAGCCGAAGCGATGGTGGGGGCCGGCTGCCAGGTCGTCCACCTCCAGGAGCCCTGGCTTGCCTTTTTCGGCATCGACCGATCGGATTGGGGGCCGTTGGAGCTGGCCCTGGCTTGCATTGGCGAGACAGTTCCGGCTCCCCTCGTCCTTCACGTCTACTTCGGCGACGCCGGTCCTTTCCTGGAGAGGCTCCGCCGGCTGCCCGTGGACGCGCTGGGAGTCGACCTCGTCGAGACCGACACCGCCTCGCTGGGAGCGAACTGGGACATCGGGCTTCTGGCCGGTTGCCTGGATGGTCGCAGTTCGGTAGTGGAGTCCCTGCCGGGCACGCTGGAACTGGTGCACCGCCTGGTCCAGACGGTAGTGCCGCCTCGCCTGTACCTCTCCTCGAACTGTGACCTGGAGTTTCTGCCCCGCGCAGTGGCCGAGCAGAAGGTGTTGCGGCTAGGCGAGGTGCGCCAACAGCTCCAGGAGCCCGTGCCGCTTTGAAGCCGCTGCTGACGCACGAGATCGGCTCGCTGGCCAAGCCGAGCTGGCGCGTGAAGGGGTACGCAGGGTTGCCGTTGGACGAGGCCGACCTCGAAGACGCCCGCTCCTGGGGCGAGCGACTTGCCGTACCCGACTACCCAGCGCTGTTGGAGCTGCTGGGACGATCACATCTGACCAAGGAGCACCGGCCTGAGCTGCAGGAGTGGTCGAGCTTTTACGGGGTGCGCTTGCTGGAGTCCGCGGGCCTGGATGTCGTCTACGACGGCGAGCAGCAGCGCAGCGAGATGTACGACTGGGCTGTCAGCCACGCCGACGGTTTTGAGCCCCGGGGCAGCGTCCGTGCCTTCGACAACAAGTACTACTCGAAGGCCGCGGTAACAGGCCCGGTTTCGCTACGCGCACCCTTTCACGATGCCGAGTTCTCATACTTGCGCTCGATCGCCCAAGCTGACCTCAAGATTCCCATCACCGGGGCTTACACGATCGCCGATTGGTCGTTTGACGAGTGCTTCTATCGCGGTGAGGACCTGCTGAAACCGGCGGGCGAGCGTCGAAGCGCTCGGAAGCGAGCGCGCCGGGAGCTCGTGCTGGAGATCACACGCAACCTGATCCGTCCGAACCTCGAATCTCTGATCGGTCTGGGCGCCAGGTGGATCCAGGTCGACGAGCCCGGAGCGTCCACGGACCCGGATGAGCTCGACCTGTTTGTCGAGAGCTTCAACGCATGCGTGGAGGGCCTCGACGCCTTCTTCTCGACGCACCTGTGCTTCTCTGACTACGAGCTGTTCTTTCCGGCGCTGGAGCGGATGTCCGGCTGCCGGCAGTACGCGGTCGGCTTCGCGAACTACGACAGCCGAGCTCCAGGGGTCTCGGATGACAGCCGGCCCGGCTACGCCATCATCAAACGGTTCCGAGAGCTTCCCTACCGGCCCATCCTCGGCCTGGGTGTGGTGGACATCCACACCGATTTCATCGAACCGCCAGAGCTGGTCCGCGATCGGGTCCTCTATGCCGTCAACGTCTTCGGCGATCCGGACCGGATTCAGGTCACGCCTGACTGCGGGCTCCGCACGCGCTCCTGGGAGATCTCGTACGCCAAGCTGCGCAACATGGTGAGCGGTGTCGAGCTCGCTCGACGGGAACTGGGCCTGTAACACAGCCCCCGTCGCCAGCCGTTACCGTCAGCTGAGCGTTGGTCACAGCCGGCTCTCAGCAGCCAGCTCGAGTTGATCGACGAGATCCACCGGAGTTCGCGGTCAAGCTGCTGCCCCTCGGAGGCGGGGCGCGCTCGTCGCTGATTGGGTCGGCGTCGCAGCCGACCTCGGGCCGCCGGCACCGCTGTGAGACGACGCTGGGTACACCAGTCAGGCCACGCTCAACGTGGCCATTTCCACGTGATCAAGAGTAACCCCCTTGACGCCGGCGCCCAGCTCGACATCATTGGGTGTGGAGGTGCGAGAACATGGCCGTCTACGAGTGTGAGTGTCAGTCCTGCGGCGAGCGTTTCGAGGTGAGCGTCTCGATGAGCGGGCACGACGCTTGGAAGG
>JAABUQ010012052.1_pt1 | contig 10854 bp, 14 predicted proteins | sample 5560001 | NCBI WGS metagenome assembly JAABUQ01 (sample SAMN10711888, study PRJNA513371) | rock metagenome | isolation source: Antarctica rocks | place: Antarctica: Victoria Land, Finger Mt nord | collected 2015-12-18
ATAATATATAAATATAATAATAAATTTAAATATAATAATTTATTTAATATTAAAATTATTTTTATTAATAATTAATTTAGAATTAATCTCGAATTAATTCTAATTTATTTTATAATTTTAAAATTTATAAAATTATATAAAAGATAAAAGATTATTTAACCAAAAAGTTTTTTTAAATTTTTTTTTAAAAATTAATTTTAATATAACTAGACTAATAATCGTCCGACCCTAACATAGTCGGCCGAGTTTTTTAGTAATGGTCGGATGACCTGTAGGCTCAGAACAAGCGGACGTAAGTAGCTCGACCATCCTTCCACCACCCTTTGCATGTGGATCAGAGCACAGGCACAAGGTAGGCCTGATTGACATGCTTGGGCAAAAGGCATCGTTGGCATTGCCTGTGCGCCCCGCCAACCACCGTTGGTCTTGACATTTGGCGCAACTCTGTCGAATAGCTTCGAGCTTTCTTCATTCGCAGATATCATCTTGACGTTAAATGGCTGCCATCAATGTCGAGGTCCATGTGGTATCCAAGATCGACAACGAACGCCATGCCGCGTTCGCTGTCCAAGAAGACTCCTCTCATGCTGTTGAACTTCCGCCGTCTTCGATTCGTGCTCGCACCGTGTGCGTCAGTCTGACCTCGAACAATCTAAGTTATGCTCGAGGAGGACATTTCATGCACTGGTTCGTTGTCCAATGCTTCTCTGCGCTTCAAAATGCCGTTTTTGCTCTTGTCTTGTAGAAACGTCAACAGGCTTTAGGACTATTTCAGCTCAAGTCGGAAGATTTTATCGACTAACCTTCACAATCTCAGGTGGGACGCGTATCCAGTCCCAACCACCTCCCCACCTCCCTTTAATGACACCTCATCATGGGGTATTGTGCCAGCGTGGGGCTACGCTGTCGTCACTGAGAGCACGGCGTCAATACCGACCGGCACCGTCGTGTGGGGCTACTGGCCTACGTCAGCTACCCTCACTGATCTGAAGCTCAAAGCTGCCGAGCCAAAAGGACACTGGATCGAGATTAGTGACCACCGTCAAAAAATTGCCAACCTTTACAACCGCTATACTGAAGTAGCAACCCCCCCTGTCTCGCTGTCATCCCCTAAGTTCGAAAATGGTGAATGGGACCGCATGGCTTGGAGCAGTCTGTTTTGCGGCGTTTGGGAAGGTGCCTACCTCCTCAGCCAGCACGTCTTCTCGCCGAATCCCACCACTCAACCGCCCATTCACCCCTTGGGCACGGACATAGCCTGGGCTGCTACAGACGCGGACCTCTCCTCTGCAATCGTAATCAGCCTGTCTGCATCAGGCAAGACCGCCCGCTCATTTGCCTACCATCTGTCCAAGCGACCGAAGGGCGTAGGACCTCTAGGATTACTGCAAATCACTTCGTCCCCATCTCCTATATCAGAAGCTGCAGATGTTCTGAAGTCATCCTACCCAACAAAAACAATCTCCTATCCCGAAATCTCAAGAGGTCTGGATTGGATCACCACTCTCAACCCCTCCAAACTCGTCATCCTGGACTTCGGCGGCCGCGGCGACTCCCTAGAAGAGCTCCACGACGCCATCAAAACCTACCCAGCCTTGAAATCCTCCCAAACCATGATCCTCCAAATCGGCAACCAGCAAAAAGTGCCCATCTCCCTCCCACTCAGCCGCACAACCCACGCCGTTGTTCATCACCACTGACGCAAGCACAGGTCTACACAAAAGACGAATTCCTCGCCAGCCGCGCCGCCATGGCCCGGCTGGGCAAAATCCAATACAACACCGCCGGCGTGCTCGACACCCTCTTCAAGGCGCACGGCGCGGGGGCCTACTTCGAGTCTTTCACCCCGCTGTGGGAGCAGTGGCTGTGTCACGATCGGCTGCTCAGTGCGAAGGATATGAAGGTGGTCTGGGGCAAAGGGATTGCAGGGGCGGAAGGGGTGGAGCGGGGGTGGGAGAGGCTGAGCCGTGGGGAGGTGGGCGCGGGGGAGGGGTTAGTCTACAGATTGTAAGGGTGTGAGTGGGAGTTTGGTGGTGTTTGATACTCAGCCACAATAACTGCTATTTCGAGAGATGGCAATGTGATCCCAGGTTTTGGGGGGGGGAATCATTCAACACCGTCAAAATAGCGCATGTTTGGCCTCCTCTATGGCTGCAAAATCTGTACACCTGACTAGTCCTTTAGTCTCGCCTTTCAAAATCCTAGGCCCGCCCAGTGGAGAGGCTTTTGAAGTCGTCGCTCCTCACGAGCGTCTTTCACGGCCCAAACAGGACGCAAACCTAGCTTCAAGGAGCTATGACCCAGCCGCTGGATGAAGCCTCCTCGCTGACTAGATATACTATCGGCCGACAAAAGCCAGAGGAAAAGCAGAGGAAAAGCAGAGGAAAAGCCAGAGGAAAAACCAGGTCAGAAAGCGAACGTTGTACATGTCACAGTCTATGAACGAGGTACCATTAGACAAAGAGAGTGTCTCTCAGCGAAGAACACGTCGTTTGAAAGGCAAGCCGCACAGCCAAGCCGATCCCCCCCCGGAGCCTCCTCCGTTTCTGCTTGCCCCAGACCCTTCTCAGGAAATCACCGCGAGCCCACTGAGCGCGTGCTTTCCCCCTCCACCAGAAACCAACCAAAGCACAGACGAGAACACCACGAGCGCTCCAAAGATCATTGGCAAGAAACCCTCGACGCGTGCACCTCCGACCTCCTGCTCCTTCACTCGAGTCATCGTTGCGCTCGCAACCTTGTTCTTTCGGTCGTGCTTCCCCTCCTTCCACCCCAGCGAGGAGGACGTAGTCAAATTTCCCCTTTTCTAGCGGGTGAGCGAGCGTCAAGCCGGCCACACCAGCCCCAACAATGATGACCTTGAAAGGGAGGTCTTTGATGATCGGTGTCTCTACTGAGACGGCCATGACAAGTCGAATGAAATGAGATCCCTCTCTAAAAGAAAAGGTGAGGAAACAGAACTAGAGACGCAGGAGCACTGGCAGACAATTGAGATCTATGGACAGACCATTTCAAAATAGTTAAAACGCGAAGATGGAACAACCTTAACGGTCGGCACAATACGGGCCCGAGATTACTGCTCACACTGTAATCTCAGTACATTGACTGAGATGGTACCGGGCGACGGACGGCCGTTGGCTCAGAGCACCACGAACTTCCGTCGCGGGCGCGATGTGCGAGTTCGCCACGAGAGACAGGCAGAAAGAGCGGAAGCCGGGTTTCACCATCGCTGCCAGCAATGTGGATAGTGCCAATCGGCTTGATCTTAGAAGATTATGAGGAATGGATGAGCTGTCGTTGTGGGGGGTCAGAATATCCCTGCTTGATTCAGCGAGAAGGTCAAATTGAGGACCAAGGAGGAGCGGCCGCACTTGTCCGTTCCTTCGAATCACCAGCCCGAGACCACCAGACACTACCTACCATGTGGGAGTTGAATAGATGTGCCCATCGGTCAAGCATCTTCAACATCTTTTCAGATGCTCGTCATCATCAGGCATGCAGCCCTTGGGCCTCCCCTATCACCAATGTTCACCCGCTGAGGACTGCTAATTCCCACACCTCTTACGCATCTAATCAAATACCAGAGCTTGATTGATTGACAGCTTGGGAGGCTCTCGTTGTCTATAAGTCCATCTCAATAAGCCCCTGTTTTGATCAATCCTACGTGGTCTTCGGCTCTGAAAAGACCTTCCACGTTGTTACTTCCAAGGCCTCGTCATGGCAACGCAACACTCTCCAGATGAGAGACTGGTCTGTCTTCACTGATCGACAATCCTCAGCGGAGCAAAGGCGCAAGTTCGAAAGGTGAAGCACCAGAGGCGGCCCCTAAGATGCTGACTCGAAATACCAGCGCGCCAACAATCAAGTAGTAAATCACGCGAGTGTTCAGGTACGTATATATCTGGCGACCTTTTTCCTTGAAGACGAAGACGGAAATAGGCCTCGTCAGTTAAGCTTAGGGATATTTGGTGGGGTTCGGCCATTTCTCTGTAGACGGCGGACTTAATACGAAACAAAGTGTTTCTATAGATAGATCTGGGCTGGAATGAGGCCTACACGGCTTTACTCAGCAGAGAAAGGTCATGCACCAGGGGGTCTACTAAGTCTGTTCCGGTCCTACTAAAATTATTGACTCAACTTCTACGCTCCTTATCTTCTCAGCAAGAGCATTTGATAAGACCTGTCAGCGTACAAGACTATATGTTAGCTATTTTTCGATAACTTTTGTATACAATCCTGGTTCTCAAATCTATTTGCTGGTAAAATAAATACGTTTAGGAAGAGCGACTTTTGTCGGGGATAGTATCCCAGCCCTATAAGAGCGGAACAGACTTAATAGACCCCCTGGTGATGGGCCAAACGCCGGGTATCAACGGGGATCTTGCCGATGTCTCGTACACTTAGCCTATTACGGCGAATTGGGGGCCAACAGGCTCCCACCCCTCTGCACACTTTCTTCGTATCTGCCGTCATCGATGTCCTATGGGCACCTCCTCAATAGGGGCTATGCTTCCCCGGTCTTGTTACTCCACGGCGATAGGACGGGAACAGGATAGGCTTTTGTACTCTTTCGAATTGGGGTAACATCAGTCATAAAAACCCAGACAACAGCTATAGTCATTAAAAGCGCATACCGTATCCTGTACCATACATTGAACCAGATTGTCGCATTTGAGGCTTATGGTCTATTTGTGCATGCAGTAAGATGCCGTCGAGACGCCACCATGAGAAGACACGCCATGGGTGCTCATTGTGCAAGAAGAGAAGAGTAAAGGTGGGTGCTCTGCAGTGCAATCTTGTGCCCTGGATGGATGCTCCATGTACATATCGAGCCATGCAGAAACCATGCAGGCGCCAATTATCCCTCCGCCGAAGAAGCCAACGACTGATGCAATGGGTTAGTGTGATACGTCGATGCCCGCTTGCGGCAATTGTTTGCGATACGGCTCTTCTTGCAGCTTCACGGATTCCCCGTCGAGCAATGCGACCAGTGATGTTTACTGTAGCCCACCCTCATCGACGACTGCTGGGCAGTCTGTTAAACATGACAACTCCGGTTCTGAAACGGTTGAGAGCTCACGCGGCTTGCCAGTGTCACCGCCAGGCAGTTCATATGGCCTTGCTCTTGGCACTGTCCTTTCAAAAAGGTCTCTGACCATCAACGCTCTTGATGCTTATGAAAATGCCTTGTTCAATCACTACACCACAGCGACATGCTTTTCTATGTCCGATCTGCCGCATATTCAGCGGACGTGGCAGACGGTCATACCAGCGGAAGCACTTTCCCACGAGCATCTGAAGAATGCTTTGCTGGCTTTGTCGGCATCACACCTAGCGAATTTACATGCCGATCTTCCCCTTCGCGCTCTCTACAAGAAAAAGGCAAGATATCATCACTACCTGGCTTTGAAATCTTCGATTTCTGAGCTCAATCACATCGACGAAGAAAATTGTCATGCGCTTTTTGCAACATCCGGCATTGTTGCCTTTCTAGCATTTGTACCCCAATCTCCATCGAATGATGCTGTGGCAACACCGTTGGGCGACATGTATAACGTATTCGTTCTCGTCCGGGGGATCGAAACCGGTATTTGCATCCTCCCACTCAAATGGCTATCTCGAGAGAACTGAATCCTGATCCTTCGTTAGTACTCAACGCTGCAAAAGATAGCATTCTCGGAGGACGCTTGCAATCATTCACAAGCAGGAACTGGCATCCACGAAAAGCCCCACTCGAACCCGACCTCGAAGCATCCTTTAAACGCTTAAACGAATGGAACGAAAAGATGATTGATATCAGTCTCCAGGCAGCCTATCGATCCTCTATCCGCGATCTCAGGAGAGCTTTCGAAACGTTCTCTGCGATCTCTCAGGACCTCGGTCTTGTCTTCGTCTGGCCCTGTGCCGTTCAAAATAAGTTTATTGTGCAGCTTAAGATGAAAAGACCCATGGCATTGGCCATACTCGCTCACTATGCTGTGCTCCTTCACAGCATCAGTGGACATTGGTGGTCAAATGGACGGGGAAGTCAGCTGCTTGAAGCAATATGCCAAGAACTTCCGTCTACGTGGCAGCTGGCAGTTTCCTGGCCGAAGCAGGTAATCCGAGGTACATCGCCTTGAAACTCGAGTGTTGAGTGTGGGCTTGGTCGTTTAATTAGTGTTACCTAAATTTCTGGCAAGAGACCGCCTTGCAATCATCCGCATTCAATGGTTACACCACAAGGTGATGGTAACATGGCTCTGTTTGATTCTTTAAATATTCGATTTGCATGGGATTAGGTTGGACCAGCCCCTCTCTCCTAGCTGCCTCCTCCAATTGGGCTGATCGGGCTAATTGGAGCATGCGTTCCAAAACCCACGATGCCTATTTAGGTATAACTTACGAGCAGGATGCATGCCCCTGTACCATCATGTCTTTCTTACGAATCTTCAGCTCTTTCATCCGCACTCTCCAATTCTTCTGCATCGCACAATCTCTCTCTTCTTCTTGCTCTCGACGTCTCAAACCACGATTATTCCCACTTCAAACGTCCACTCCAGTGACAATAGGCTCATCCTTGCATTTCGACACAAAATCACCTACTTGATCAGAAATGTCAGCACTCGCCCCCTCACTCATCGTCCTCTTCGTCATAATGGGCGCCGGCGCCGCCGTCCTCGTCGGTTACTCCATCGCACGGTTCTACCTTAACTCGGGCCATCCAAATTCCTTCAATGAACGAGGGCCGTCACAAATGGAGTACATGCGAGATGTGCGTGATCGCAATCGTGAGCAACTGTATGATGAGGCTATGGGATCGAAGGGGGCTGCAAAGGCACATGTTGGTCCCGTCGGACATGCATGACGCCCACAGGATGTCGATCGATAGGGGGAACGATCACGAGGTGCATGGAGGTGCGAACAACCTTGCTATGCACGGAGGTGGGCTCGCGAGACTGACTGTTTGCCAGAAGGGAAGACGTTTTACATTGGCAGGATAGGCTAAAGTAAGAGATGAAGGGTTTGTCACAAGAGGAGCATCACATGGGCGTTCGCAGGACACGGGCACCTCGAGGACAGGCTCGAGCAACGTCATATTTGAAGGGGCACGTTTCTGGGAGGCGCATCAGATACAAGTCCCGTGTATGATTGTACGCATATCGTAATAGAAGGGTCCATATTCTTTCCTCACACCAAAGACCGAACCAACCAATGAGATCGGATACTCTTCCTTCGTACCAAAGACCGAACCAACCAATGAGGATCCCACACCAAAAGTGAATGTTACAAGGGTGCCAGCATGTACGAAACAGCTGCGCTCTTCTAAACGAGACGGCCCTGCGTGAAACACCCCAACGTACCTGGTGTCAGCTACCACTGTGGCCCGTATTTGTTCGCTTCCACAACGATGCAGAACCCAGCAAAAGAAGGTGCCTGACACAATCTTATCTCCGAAGGTCAAATCGCCGCGTAGTCTTGTTCCTCCCAACACTTGGGGGCCTAAGGGCAGAGCTCCCTCAGTGCTCGCTTGCGCAGAGGCTGTGCCCTCCAATTCAAGCCCTCGTACACGTTGACGCGTGGACCAGCAAGCAACTCACCTTGCAATTCGTTCGAGACGAGAATGCCTCGGGAAATCTGACTCTGGAAAGCGTTGACATTCCCGAAACACGAATCCCCTACGTAGACCTGACCGGTTGTGTTCCACCATTTCACTCCGCAAGACCATGATCAAGAATCTAATTGAATAATATATCATGCTTCATCCAAATGAATGTCGAACTGTCGCACAAGCTCCGGATGATTTTTTAAGCCCTCATCTTTGATTCTGACCTCCCCCTTGCCTCGAATTCATTGTTCGAAGATTTCTCCCGAATCCATGTACCATTGGTCTTCACCTTACCCTTCCCTACAACCTGGAATATAACATGCTACACGCATCTCGTTATCGCAGAATATACAAATTGAAAATGACTCGCCTAAGATCCTGCGAGTGCTTTCTAAAAGCAAGCTATACTTCGAATGTGCTGCTAATGAAGGTGTTCCTGAAAAAGCCTGTGCATTATCATGGATGTGCTGTAGAAGACCACGACTGTGATAATGCCTGCTACAGCAAAGAACAGAGCAACTTGTCCAGGATCATTCATTAATTCAAGTGGTATCGGAGGGGGTTGTGTCTCTACGTACCTTTGCATCGTCGCCCCATGCAATAGTCTGCGCTAAAGGGCTGAATATGACAGAAGAAAGCTCGGCGAGGAATTTCGTAACCGAGAATGTAAGTAGCATTATGGGGGTCTGTAGTGCGTAAACGTAGAGGTTTTTCAATGCGTCTGTTGGGCAGACTCGAATCTTCTCCCTAATCGATGTCGCCAGCTTGATATCGTGTTCAAGGTCATCTTGCGAGCTATCGTTTCTCTCTCGTGGCAGCACTAAAATTTGTTGAGACCCGTTGATGATCGCAGCCAGAGAGAAAAGGAGACTAGAATAGAACAACGCCGGCGCAGACCAATGGCTCGTTTGTATACTATTCCACTGAAGGCATGACGTGACTGAAGTAAAGAGGAAGCCACCCTTGAACGATATTAGCAACAGGAATGACACCTTGCATCAAATACTTCATACAGCAATTTGTATATACTTGCTCTCGTTGCTTTCCACTCGCGACCATTCACGGAAAAGGCTTCCTGACTTATGCGGATTTGTCTCCTGGGCTGTTGCCTTGAGTGACTCAGTCGTGGTATGTTTAAGCATCTCGTGGTAGAAAAAGCGAAAGAAGAATTGCAAAGCCCTCTCAAGTGGCCGCCATGTACGCTTGAACGCAAAGTCGGCTGCCCCAGAAACCAAAGATGACATCTTCAAACAAGGTTTGCTCACCGGCGGTGACACTTTGGGCTGGTAAAATAGTCTCGTGGATTGATGGAAGGTGGCCATAGTTTCCGCTCTTAACACACACGCTGCATTGATCGATGCTGGTCGGCTCTCTAAGTATTGGGACGCTCGGAAGGCAACTTCAACCGCCATTAGGCACCAGTGCTTCATATGCTGGTTTGCCCAGCACTCGGTGCAGTAGTGGCTGCACTTAAGAACCGAAACATGCAGCCTGCGGATGGTCCATGAGGTCGGAGTGGTGCTCTTGGAGTCAACCAGATGAAACACCCCAATCGCTACCCGGCGCTCATTTCTAGCCCTACCATAATCTCCTCTCAAGGGTTCAACCCCTTGTGGGCTCCGACTTGCCGCAAGCATCCTCAGGACAGCAAAACAACCACTATACCCCACCACCTCTTCCTCTCACCCTCAATTGACCACCCAAGCCCAAACCTCATCACCAATTCCCTTCAACTACCACACACCCAAAATGGTTCCCTCCCACGCCCTTCTCCCTCTCCTCCCCCTCCTCTCCGTCCTCCCCCTCTTATCAGCCCACGGCTCCCACGACCAAGCCCCCCTCACCCCTCCCGACGCCGATTGGGCCACCAGACACATGGCCGAAGAACATCACGTGGCGAACGTGGAACCCTTGGCTTTCTTCCTGCTACACGATTATAATGGCGATGGGATGTGGAGTAAGGAGGAGGTGCGGCGGACGTATGGGCTCGATGATGAGAGTATGCGGGACGTGTTCATTAATGGGGAGAGGGTGGGGGAGGAAAAGAAGGTCGGTATCCTATATTTTCTGGGTTGGGCGGTGGATTGAGTGGGAATGGAGAGGGGAGGCGAGAGCTGAATGAGGAGGAGCCAGCGTTGAGAGGGTGCTTTCGCAGGGCTGGAGACCTTGTTGGTTAATTAGGATAGTTGCTGATGCTTGTGCTACTACAGGAGGATATCGTCAAGATCGTCATCGAGATCTACGATAGAGACGGCGATGGGAGTGTCAGTCGCGACGAGTTCATGGATGGGTGGGAGAAGGAGGGGAAGAGATTGCCCGACTTTGGAGTAAGTCCCCTCGAACCATGCGCGCTGAGTCCAGAACAATGCAAGACAGAGACTGATAGGTTCATGATGTAGACGGGACCAGGCCACCATGGCGACGACGAATATGAATACGAGATCCATCATTTCGAGAAGTTTCATGATGAGAGTACGTTGCCCCCCTCCTTTCCACCACCTCCCATTTTCCAATCTGCTACGGATCAAGATCAAGTGCATACAAAGCCAATGGCTAACGCCACTGCCCTTTCTCTTCAGATACCCGCGAAGAAGACCTCACCCACCCAGAAGACATTGCGCATTTCCGCAAGCACGACCAGATGGATGACGAGGCCGACAGGCAGGCAGCATTGGATCGGATGCAGATTGTTGAGGGAAACATTCCCCAAAAATTCCGGCGGTATTGATCATTGGCCTTTCGAATTCCATTCCGGGCTTTCCCCAGGTAATACGGAAGCCATGGGCCTGTCGCTGGTCGACATCCCATCAGGGCTCCATATAGACAAGCCATTGTACAACAACGCCTCGTATAAACCCATCCCGAACCATCAAGCCCCACTTCCCCTAACAGGCCTAATTCCAATATCAAACACACAATGCACCACCCCCGGCGCATAACTCTTCACCCTCTCAACAAACTCACACTCAACCACCCACCCCTCACCACGCACCTCCCCCACCAACCCCTCAAAAACCCCCACAACCTCCCCCCTCCTCCCCTCAATCTCCCCCCTCCCCACATTCTCATGCGCATGCACCCACCCCCCAACTCCCGGATCCACTACCTCAACAGCCGTCCTCCAACTCCCCCTCGAGCTCGGCAGGAACCCACAATTCACATGCCGAACCGGCGGAATCCTCCCCCTCATCCCCTCAACCCTAGCAGCAGCAAATTCATTACTCTCCTCAAACACCACCAACCCCTCCCCCTCCCCTTCCCATTCC
>JAABUQ010012053.1_pt1 | contig 10853 bp, 6 predicted proteins | sample 5560001 | NCBI WGS metagenome assembly JAABUQ01 (sample SAMN10711888, study PRJNA513371) | rock metagenome | isolation source: Antarctica rocks | place: Antarctica: Victoria Land, Finger Mt nord | collected 2015-12-18
TGCTGCATGGCTACCCATTGGACGGCGTCGTTCTAACGATCGGCTGCGACAAGACCACCCCCGCCTGCCTTATGGCCGCCGCCACGGTCGATCTGCCCGCGATCGCGCTGTCGGTCGGGCCGATGCTGAACGGTTGGCACAAGGGCGAGCGCACCGGATCGGGCACGATCGTGTGGAAGGCGCGCGAACTGCTCGCGGAGGGCAAACTCGACTACGAGGGTTTCATTGACTTGGTAGCGAGTTCGTCGCCGTCGACCGGCTATTGCAACACGATGGGCACCGCCACCACGATGAATTCGCTGTGCGAGGCTCTGGGCATGTCGCTCCCCGGCTCGGCGGCGATACCCGCGCCCTACCGCGAGCGCGGCCAGATGGCCTACGAGACCGGCAAGCGCATCGTCGAGATGATCCACGCCGACCGCAAACCTTCGGACATCCTTACCCGCGACGCCTTCCTGAACGCGATCGTCGTCAACAGCGCGATCGGCGGCTCGACCAACGCGCCCATCCACTTGTCGGCGATCGCGCGCCACGCCGGGGTCGAACTGGCGCTGACCGAATGGCAGTCGGTCGGCCACGACGTGCCGCTGCTCGTCAATCTGCAACCCGCGGGCGAGTATCTGGGCGAGGATTACCACCACGCCGGCGGCGTTCCCGCCGTGATTGCCGAACTGATGCGCGCCGCGCTGATCCGCGAGCACGCGCTGACCGCCAACGGCCGCAGCATCGGCGACAACTGCCGGGGGGCAGAGATCATGGACCCCGCCGTAATCCGCACGATGGCCGCGCCGCTGAAGCCGCACGCCGGGTTCCGCGTGCTGAGCGGCAATCTGTTCGACAGCGCGATCATGAAGACGAGCGTCATCTCGCCCGAGTTCCGCGCGCGCTATCTTTCGAACCCCGGCGACCCGCACGCCTTCGAAGGCCGCGCGGTGGTGTTCGACGGCCCCGAACACTATCACGCCGCGATCGACGATCCGGAACAAGCGATCGACGAGACCTGCATCCTGGTGATGCGCGGCGCGGGTCCGGTCGGCTACCCCGGTTCGGCCGAAGTGGTGAACATGCGCCCGCCAGCCTACCTGCTGGAACGCGGCGTCCACGCGCTGCCGTGCATCGGCGACGGGCGGCAATCGGGGACTAGCGGCTCGCCCTCGATTCTGAATGTCAGCCCCGAAGCGGCGGTTGGCGGTGGCTTGGCGTGGCTGCGCACCGGCGACCGGCTGCGGATCGATCTCAACATCAACCGCGTCAATGTCCTGCTCGACGATGCTGAGATTGTCGCGCGCAAGGCTGCTTTGCAAGCGGCGGGCGGCTACCCCTATCCCGCCTCGCAAACTCCCTGGCAGGCGATGCAGCGCGCCGAAGTCCAGCAACTGGGCGACGGCATGGTACTCGGCAACGCGGTCAAGTTCCAGCGCGTCGCCGCCGCGCACCGCGTGCCAAGGGACAATCATTGAGGCTTGCGCAAATCGTCCATGGTGGCGTGCGCGCGGTGGTCGCAACCGAGGCTGGCGTGTCGCGCATCGTCCCGGGCGCGGCACGCGTCTACGATCTCGCGCAGCGCGCGATCGCCGACGGGACGACGCTGGCTGCCGTGATCGCCGCGCACGGTTTGGGCAAGACCGTCGACCTCGCCGCCGCGCTCGCCGAAGGCCGCGTTCTTTCGCCCATCGACCACCCCGATCCCGCGCACCTTTGGCTGACCGGCACCGGCCTCACCCACCTCGGCTCGGCGGACGCGCGCGACGCGATGCACAAGGCGGCTGCCACCGTTACCACCGATTCGATGCGGATGTTCCGCGACGGCGTCGCGGGCGGCAAACCCGGGCCGGGCGAAATCGGCGCGCAACCCGAATGGTTTTACAAGGGCGATGGCACCGCGCTTACCGCACCGGGCGCGCCGCTGCCGCTGCCGCCCTACGCCGAGGACGGCGGCGAGGAACCCGAGATCGCGGGCATCTATCTGGGTGGTCCCGACGGTACCCCCCACCGGCTTGGCTTCGCACTGGCGAACGAATTCTCGGATCACGTCACCGAGCGGAAGAACTATCTCCTGCTCGCGCACTCGAAGCTGCGCGCCGCCGCGATCGGGCGGGAGTTGCGGTTGGGCGCTTTGCCGGGGAGCGTTGTTGGCACCAGCTCCATCCGCCGCGACGGCGCGGTCGCATGGGAAAAGCCGTTCGTCTCGGGCGAGGACAATATGAGCCACAGCCTCGCCAACCTCGAACACCATCATTTCAAATATGCGATGTTTCGCCGCCCTGGCGACGTCCATGTGCATTTCCTCGGCACCGCCACGCTGTCCTACGCCGACGGCTTCCGCACGCGCGCGGGCGACATGTTCGAGATCGCCGCCGATGGGTTCGGCCTGGCGCTGGCGAACCCGCTCGCGGCGGCGGGCGGTGGTTTGGTCACCGTTCGGGCGCTTTAGGCGGATGGCGCGCGGGCCAGTAGGCTCGACCGCTGTTGCGTTTGTGCAACGGTGCCCGACGATCGGCGACGCGCTCGGGATTGCGTTGTGACCGATTGACATTACGGCTATGCACGCATCATAACTTGAAAACGGTGTCTCACATATCGAGACGTGCGTAGGGGAGGGAAGCATCGTGTTATCCAGGAAAGTCCGAGTAGCCGCGACCGCGAGTGTTCTGGCGCTCGCGGTGAGCATGGAACAGGCCCGCGCGCAGGACGCGGGGGGATCGGGTCAGGCCAACTCGAGCCTGCCCACAGCCGCCGCGCAGCCGCAATCGGACGAAATCGTTGTAACCGGGGTGCGCCAGTCGCTGCAGACGGCGGACAACATCAAACGGAATTCGGATTCGAACGTAAACGCCATCGTTGCGGAGGATTTGGGCAAGTTCACCGACACGAGCATTGCCGACGCGCTTCAGCGCGTGCCGGGCGTGCAGATCCAGCGCGACAACCGCGCGCAAGGGCCGGGCACCGGGATTTCAATTCGTGGTTTGGGAGCGGACTTCGCGTTGTCGACGATTAACGGTCGCGAGTATCTCGGCAATCCTGCGTTCGGCAACTATCGCAACGTCGATTACGACTCGATCCCACCTGAGATCTTGGCGGGCGTGCTCGTGTATAAGTCGCCGACCGCGAGCTTGATCGAGCCCGGGCTGGCGGGCGAGGTCGATCTTCGGACGCTGCGACCATTGGATCAGAAGACGACGAACGGTCATGACATCTTCGCTGTATTGAACGCCGAAGGACAGTTCGAAACCGAGTTGAAGAGCGTGCAGCCCCGCATCAATGCCGTGATCGGGGGCAAGTTTTTGGACGGCACGCTCGGCGTCTATGTCTCTGGCGTTTACAACAAAGAACGTATTCGTGAGCCACGCAACTATTACCTATACTCCGGCGGCGTCCAGGGGCAGGATGTTGTTCTCCGCAACCCGGACGGCACGTTCAATAAATTCAACAACATCAAGCTGCCCGATGGTGTCAGCAACTCCGTCGAAACCCGTAACAATGTGCGGACCGCGTTTGCGGCAGGGCTGGAGTGGAAGCCCGACGATCATTGGCATTTGAACGTCGATTTCGAGTATAACCGCTTACAACGTGATGTAACGCGTGACGGGGGAAGCGGGTATCTGGGCTACGGCGCTCAAAACCCACTGTTGGTCCAAGCCGGCGGTGCCGCCGTTCGAGGGGCTGACCTCGTCTTTCTCGATAGCACGCAAATCATCAACAACAATATTCTTGACCCCAAGATGGTCGACAAAACCCCTGTGCATATTCCTTTGTTGGGGTCGCTACAGATTGGCGTGGCCCGTAATCGCTACCGTGACCAGAGCCTGACGGGCGGCGTGAACCTGACCTATCACTCGAGCCGCGTTGATGCGGCGCTCGATTTTGCCCATAGCGAATCTAAATACGTCACAACGGGCATCTGCTTTTCCAACAATCAGGACCCGCTACCAATCGAACTCAGCCTCGACCTTCGCGGCAACACTCCGAAAATCGCAATACTTACCAACGGGGATTATACCAGTCTTCCGCAGTATTTAGGTGCCAGTAATAACGTTGGACTGACCTCTTTTCCAAATGCCGGTAATAATGGTGGGTCGCGCGATCAGGCGAGGCTCGACTTTGCCTTTAGACCGATTGACGCGATCACGCTCAAGGCGGGAGTTCGGTATGCGGCCTCTTCGTACATTCGCAGGAGCATATTCACGACGATTGGTTCGCTAGTTACTTCCCTACCGTATCAGAGCGGGACGGTGGTGCAGGGGTTCTATCCGATAGCACAGCCAAGGCTTAGTTATGACGCATTGATCAAGGCGTTCCCGCAGGTCGCTACATTTATTGCGAACGGCAGCCCTGTTTTGACGGGCGGCTTGCCGGCCGATCAGAACGCAGCCTCCGCTCAATATGGTGCAAATCAGGGTGACTTACTCAAAGAGGCAACTACGGCGATTTACGCTGAGATAGACGGTAAGGCCGATCTTGGATCGTGGCATTTCAGCGGGAATGCGGGTGTTCGTGCGCTCAACGTCTATGACAAGGGCACCGGCTACCAGGGCACGATATTTCGGGTCGGCGATTTAGCCACGCCGACGCCTGGCACGGTCGACACTCTCAGGCTGGTTACGGACACTAACGAGTATTGGCGCTATCTGCCGTCGATCAATCTGTTGATTCAGCCTCGCCAGAACGTAAATTTGCGTCTTAGTTACAACAAGTCATTATCACTGCCGGTTTCATCAGCCCTTATACCTTCGGGCTCTGGTATCATCCACTCAGTTGATGCGACCGGCCTCATATTACCAAACACGTTTGGAGGTGGTAATACCAGGCTCAAGCCCACGACATCGGATAATTTCGATGCGACCGTCGAATATTATACTGGACATATTGCGCTGGTCGCGAGCGGTTTCTACAAGAGACTCCACGATTTGGTGTCGAGCATTACGACCAATGGAACAGTTCCCGGTCAGCCCAACGAAGTGTTTTTCGGCAATATTGGCAGGTCGGTCAATGCATTGAGCGGATTTGCTTATGGCTTCGAGGCGAGCGCGAACGTGCCGTTTACGTTTTTGCCGGGACCGCTCGACGGGTTGGGCATCGAAGCCAATTATACCTACGTGAATGGAAAGGCCGGCTTTTTCCCTGCGCCCGAGCCGGAGTCTTCGCTCCCGGGATCATCCAAGCATAATGCGACCTTAACGGGTATTATGAGAAGCATGGCTTCAGCGCGCGTGCGAGCTACACGTATCGATCGAAATATTTGCTAGGTCCGACTCAGTTCGATCACTCCGATTTCGTTCGCGCGCAGGCGTCGGTCGATGCTTCGATTAGTGAGGATATTACGCCGAACTTTACCGTAATCGCGGGCGCGACGGATCTGACCCGATCGAAGGAGCAGCATTATACGGGTAGTGGTGGCTAGCGTCGCAGTATTTCGTCCGGCCGCTTACGGTAACCTTTGGAATTCGCGCCAAATATTAATGGCGTGCTTGCAACGGACGCAGAACCACGTCAGCGTCTTACGAGATGATCAGCGACGTCCATTTCATCTCCGGCCTACCGCGTTCGGGATCGACGTTGCTAAGCGCGCTCCTTCGGCAGAATCCGCGCTTCCACGCGGGTGTGACGAGCCCCGTTGCGGGGCTCGTAACAAGCCTTGTCGCCCAGATGAGCGGCATCAGCGAGTTTGCGCCCTTCTTCGACGGCGCGCGCCGTCGCGCGGTGTTGCACGGCGTGTTCGACAGCTACTACGGCGAGGTCCAGCCCGTGGTGTTCGACACCAACCGCAACTGGACCGCCAAGGCACCGATTGCGCTTGAACTCTACCCGCGTGCCAAATTTATCTGCATGGTGCGCGAGATTGGCTGGATCAACGACAGCATCGAGCGGCTGCTGCGCAAGAACCCGCTCGAGGTCGCGCGCGTGCTCAGCTTTCAGCCGGGCAACTCGGTCTATTCGCGCACAGAAGCGCTGATGAACTCCGAGACCGGCATGATCGGGCTGGCGTGGAGCAGCCTGCGCGAGATGTGGTTCAGCGATCTCCAAGACCGGATGATCATCGTCAACTACGACCGGCTGACGCGCGAACCCGCCGTCGTCATGCGCAAACTATACGAGGCACTCGGCGAGGCACCGTACGAACATGATTTCGACAACGTCGTGTTCGACGAACCCGATTACGACGCCAACCTCGGCGTGCCCGGACTGCACAAGGTGCGCGCCAAGGTCGGCCCCGAGCCGCGCCGACCGTGCATCCCGCCCGACATCTTCGCCAAATACGCCGACGCGAACTTCTGGGACCGGCCCGAAACGCAGCGCGGCGCGGTCATGCTGTAAACGGCCTTTATGTGCCCTGGCTGTTTTGTGTCTGCCTAACCCACCCAGCCCGTCGCAGCGCGGAAGTGGGGTTCCAGTTCGGCGGCGATCGCGATATGTTCTTCGGCGATCGGGTGGCTGTTCGATTTGCGCCCCGGGTAGTGCGCGATCGGGGCGCGAGTCACGAGGGGCGTGTCGAGGCGGCGGACGACCTGGTCGATGTAATCGTGCTGGATCGTGCGGCGGTGGCCGAGCTCGTCGCTGTCGATCGTCATTGGCGAATCAATGACGAAGATGTGCGCGGCGGGGGCGTCGCGGCGGATTTTGTCGATGAATTCGACGTAGGCGTTGGTGAAGAGTTTCTGGTCGGGAACGCCCTGGTTGAAATCGTTGGTGCCAAGGCAGATGCCGATCGCGTGCGGCACGGAGCGGCGCGGGTCCCACAGAGCGTGCGGATCGTCGGCAAGTGCGCGTTCGTAAAAGGTGGGCGCGTTGACGATCGCCTCGATGCCCTGCCAGTCGCGGTAGACGCCGCGCCCGCCGTAGCTGACGAGGTGGCATTGCGCGTTCAGTTTGGCGGCCAGCACGCGGCCAAAGGATTTGGCACCGTCGTTGGTCTCTGTCCCGCTGCCCGGGTCGTCGCGCGTCACGTCGGCGGACGCGCCGCAGGTGATCGAGTCGCCGATGAACATCAGGCGGCGGGAGGGTAGCGCGACCAGCGCGATGCGCGCGACGCCACCGAAGCCTTCGACTTCGAGAATGCCCTGCCAGCTCTCGGTTCGTTTGAGGATCATGTAGCGGTGGCGACCGGGGGTGGCGGATAGTGGGATGTCCTGCGCGCCCTGCGCGAGGTGGACCACACGGGGCGCGCCGCCGTCGACCGAAATGTCGATCCACACATCGGGGGTGGTGGCGCGCGCGCGCATCGTCACGTGCGGGGCGTCGGCGATGAAGTGTAGCGCGACACCGGGGTAGCCGATCCGGAGCGCGCCGTCGGGACCGAATGCGGTGCGGCCCTCGATTGTGAGGCGCGGATCGCGCGCGGGGACGAATGCCTGCCCCTGCGCGAGCGCGGGCGCAGCGGCAAGCGCGACGGTGGTGCCGAGGCCGGCGAGCGCGGTGCGGCGGTCGATTGCGGTCATGAGGGGTATCCGTTGGCAGGCGTCGTGCCCCACGCGCGGTTGGGCTGCGGGCCGAGCACATAATGCAGCGTGCCGCCCCGGATCAGATCGGCGTGCGCGAGCCGGGGCGCGTTCAGCGCGTGGCCGTTCCAGGTAGCGGATTGAATGTAAACATCGCCCTGCGCGCCTTCGGTTTCGATCACGACATCGCAGCCGCCATAATGTTTGGCGTCCAGGTGGATCACAATGCGGCGGAAGGCGGGGCTGCTGAGATCGTAGGCGGGGTGCGCCGAGCAGCCGCCGTCCATCTCGAACAAGCCCATCGCGAGCAGTGCGTAATAGGCGGTGAGCTGGCCCTCGTCCTCCTCGCCCGCCCAGCCGCGGTAGGGGCTGGTGTCGTAGTTCTCCGCGACGATCTGGCGAGTCCATTTCTGGGTGAGCCAGGGTTTGCCCGAGTAGTTGAACAGCCACGGCGATTGCAGGCCGGGTTCGTTGGTGAGATCGACCGAGCCGTCGGCGAACCCCGCCTCCAGCCGCGTGTTGAACCTGTCGCGGCCGGTGAGCGCGACGAGGCCGGGGACGTCGTGCGGCACCCAGAAGCTGTAGGTCCACGCGGTGCCCTCGACGAAGCCGGGGCCGTTCCAGCCGCCCACCGTGCCGAAGCGGGCGGGATCGAACGGGTTGGTCCATGTGCCATCTGCGCCGCGCGGGCGCGCGTAGCCGGTGGCGGGATCGATGGCGTTGCTCCACGATCCGGCGCGCTTGGCGAAGGCGCGCGCGTCGGCGGCATGGCCGGTGAGGCGGGCGAGTTCGGCCATGCAGTGATCGTCGTAGGCATATTCGAAAGTGTTCGAGGTCGGTCCCGCCTCGTTCGGGACATAGCCGTGCTGCGTGTAGGCGCTGAGCTGCCGGTTTCCCGCGTATTGGCCATCGGGGAGCGGCGTGCCCGGCGTGGTCAGATCGTGGCGCATCGCCGCGTAGGCGCGCGCGGGATCGACGCCGCTCAAGTGCTTCGCCACCGCGCTGACGATCAGCGTGTCCTGGTGCTGCGCGACCATGATCGGCGAGTAGCGCAGATTGACCGGCGCGGCGGGGATCCAGCCGCCACGATCGGCCAACGTCAGCAGCCCGTTGGCGAACGACGCGGCGGTGTCGGGCGCGATCAATGCCCATAATGGGGCGAGGTCCCACTGGATGCCCCACAGGCCGTCGGAAGAGTAGACCGCATCGGCGGGCGGAGCGAGGTGCGCGATCTCGCCCCGGAAGTCGCGGTAGCGGCCGTCGACGTCGTTCATCACGCTCTTGCCCGCGAACGCGCGGTAGAGCGCGGTGTAGAAGGTGTCGGCGCGGCCCGGCGTCTCATCGCTGACTTCGACCGCACCAAGCTTCGCGGCCCAGGCGGCGCGCGCGTCGGCGACGACACGGTCGAAGGTGACGCCCGGCCCGGCTTCGGCCGCCATATTGGCGCGCGCGCCCGCCGCGTCGACGAACGACACCGCCGAGCGCACCGTCAGCACCTCGCCGTCGGCCATCGTATAGTCGAGCACCGCGCCGGTGCGTGGACCGCCGTGGAAGCCCGCTGCGGCGAGCGGGGCGAGCGTCACCGCGCGCCGCCACGCGGTGCCGTAGTTGGTATCCGCGCCAGTGTAGTCCCCGTTCGTCCAGGTGCGCGCGGCGATCGGCGCCTTGGACAGCTCGATGCGGAACCAATAGTCGTGCGTGCCAGCATATTGATTGCGCTGGCGAACGTGGCCCTCGAACGCGGCCGCGTCGGTTTGGCGGAAATCGACGCCAAGGATCTCGGTTTTCTCCTCGGTGGGGAAATCGAAATCGACGAACAGATGGCCTTGCGTGGTTTTGGGCCAGGTAAGCCGCATCAGTCCGACGCGGGTGGTGGCGGTGAGTTCGGCCTTGACGCCGTAGTCGAGCAGCGTGACGCCGTAATAGCCGGGCGAGCCGGTTTCGGTCGCCTTGTCGATGCGGCTTCGGTAGCCCGCCGTCCACATGCCGCCGAACGGGCCGTCGGCGGCACCGGTGTGGAACCTCGACGAGGTGGGATCGATCTGCAATGGGCCGACGACGGGCATCAGCGAAAGGCCGGAGAGGCCCATCGCGTGCAGGTGGCTGAAGCCAGCGACCGACCCGACGGTGTATTCATAACCGCCGTTCCAGACATTGCCCTGGTTGTCGGGCGAGAGCTTGACCATGCCGAACGGCACCGTCGCGCCGGGAAACAACTGCCAGCGCGAGTTGGACGTGCCCGCGAAGACGTGGACGCGGTCGACGGGACTCGGGGCGGCGGCCAGTGTCGCGAGGGCCACGAGACCGAGCGCGAGGTATCTCACGCGACCGTGACCACCGCCGCCTTGAGTTCCGCCAGGTTCGGCCCGGCTTCGATGCGGAAGCGGCCGGGTTCGACCACGTGGCGCATTTCAAGGTTCCAGATGGCGAAGGCGTCGGCGGAAAGCGTCAGACGGACGGTGCGGCGCTCGCCGGGCGCGAGCGTGACGCGTTGGAAGGCCTTGAGCAGGCGCACGGGCTGCGTGACGCTGGCGACCTCCTGGTGCAGGTAGACTTGCACCACCTCGTCCCCCGCGACAGGGCCGACGTTCGCGACATCGACTTCGACCGGCACATCGGTTCCCGCGCGCGCGGTGGCGGGGACGCGCGGGGCGGATAGCTCGAAGCGCGTGTAGCTTAGCCCGTGGCCAAAGGCGTAGAGCGGCTCGGTGCTCGAATCGAGATAGCCGCGCCGTGCGCTCGGTTTGCGCCCATAGTAGATCGGAAGTTGGCCGACGCTGCGCGCGATCGAGATCGGCAGTTTGCCCCCGGGGTTGACGCGGCCGAACAGCACGTCGGCGACGACGTTGCCGGTCTCCTCGCCAAGATACCAACCCTCCAGGATCGCGTCGGCGTGTTCGGCGATCGCGGGGATGGACGGCGGTCGGCCGTTCAGCAGTAGCACGATCGTGGGTTTGCCGAGCGCGAGGATGGCGTCGGCGAGTTCCTGCTGGTGGCCATACAGATCGAGCGACGCGCGGTCGCCCTTGTGCGGCACCGTCCACGCCTCGCGCGCGGTTTCCTCGGTGTCGCCGACGACGAGCAGCACGCGGTCGCTGCGCCGGGCGAGCGCCACCGCCGCCTCGCGTGCAGTCTTTGCGGCTTCGGGCGAGGGCACGCGCACGTCGTCGTTGTACCAGTCGCGCGTCATCGTCGCGCGCGCGCCCTCCGAATATTCGACCACGAACCACCCCGACGCGGCATCGGCCTTGAGCGCGTCGAGCACCGATACGACGTGGCGCGGTGGCTCGCTGGGCGGATTCAACCGGTCGTCGCAACACCCTGATTATGGAGGTTGCGATGACCACTCGAAGGCGGCGTTCTGATCGGGCAGGTCGCGCTCGGTTGCCACCACCGGGTCGGCCGCCCGTGGCGTGG
>JAABUQ010012054.1_pt1 | contig 10853 bp, 12 predicted proteins | sample 5560001 | NCBI WGS metagenome assembly JAABUQ01 (sample SAMN10711888, study PRJNA513371) | rock metagenome | isolation source: Antarctica rocks | place: Antarctica: Victoria Land, Finger Mt nord | collected 2015-12-18
CTGACCGAGGTGCTGTCCCAGCTCGGTTGCCTGCCGCTGGCCGAACGCAACCTGGCGCTCGGGCAGCAGCGGCCGCGCTTGCTGGCGGTTGGCATCCTTGGAGCCGCCGTGGTGCTGATCGCCGTGCACCTGGTGCCAGCGGAGGTCGCGTTCTTCGTCGCCGCCGTGCTCGTGGTGCTGTTCCGTGTCCTCAGCCCGAAGCAGGCCTACGACGCGGTCGATTGGCCGATCGTGGTGATGCTGGGCTGTCTGATCCCGGTCGGCGAGGCGCTTAAGGAGACCGGGGCGGCAGGGTTGATGGGGAACGTCCTGACCATGGTCGCGGCCCACCTGCCTGGCAGCCTGGCCGTCGGCTTCATCCTGCTCGTCTCCATGCTCGTGACCCCCTTCCTGCATCATGCCGCCGCCGTGCTGGTCATGGGGCCGGTGGCCGCCTCCGTCGCCGGCAACCTCGGCTACGGCCCGGACGCCTTCCTGATGGCCGTGGCGCTCGGAGCCTCCTGCGACTTCCTGACGCCGATCGGACATCAGAACAACCTCCTGGTGATGGGGCCCGGCGGCTATCGGTTCAGCGACTACTGGCGGCTCGGCCTGCCCTTGTCGTGCCTGGTCGTCGGCTTCGGCACTTGGCTGATCGTGCGCACATGGCCGCTCCACTGAGCAGCAATGCCGCGCGCCATCGGCGAACAAGCCCCTGATCTGGTCGGAGAAATCGTTTGGCTTGCCAATTCAAAGCGGTTGGTGTCTCCGAACTCCGGACCGTCAAGCATAGTTCCCGCAGCGCCAAGGATGGTCATACATGCACCTCACCGTGGGCAAATTCGCCAGCATCGGCATGGGCTCTGAAAGTCTCGTGGGCGAGCCAGCCGTAGAACACAAGCACCGCAAGCAACACCGCCCAGCCGGGCACTGGCCCCAGTTCCAATGTTCGAACCATGTCCATCATAGGTTGCGCTGTGTCCGGATGGGCTGCCTCCTGATGAAGCGTCGATGAGGAGAGCTTGAGCACCCAGGCCAGCAACAGCACCAGGAACATCCAAAAGTAGTTCCTTCGAAGTCTCCGTGATATTGCCGCCCTCAGGCTGATCGAAAACTTCGGCCTGCGAAGGTCCTGGCCGAGGACACGCGCCCAATCCGGATCGAACGTAGGCTCCGGCGCAAAAACCTGGGCAAAGTAGTTGCGCTCGAGCTGGCGCACCCGCGTCCGATACACGTCGAAGAAGCGGTATCTACGCGCCTCGATGGAAAGAAGCAGCTGAACCAGCACCATGGCGAACAAAAGGACACCGTGATGCGCCGTGGGTGTCGAAAGCGACACGGACAGCATTCCCGCCACCACGGTGATGGCCCAGTTCGTCGTGCGGTCGATCCGGTCTCGCCAGCCCGCCATGCGGCCCATCTCGGCCCGATGGAAATGGGCCAAGGTGTTGATGAATTCGGCTGAAGTGGCCGGAAAGGGTGGTGTGGCCAGCCTTCCAAATTCGCCCACCTGTGGCTGCTTCTCCTGAGCAGTGCTCATGGCTTACCTTATCTGCTGCAACCGATGACGACGCAGGCAATTCTGCGCTCGCCCGAAAGCCGTAATCAATCAGCAGCAAACGAGGAGGAACAACCGCCTTGATGTCTGGTTGCGGAACATTGTTGAGATCCGGTGAATTGAGACGGTGCCGAAGGCTTCGAGGAACGCTGGTTGGCGTGCGACCCGACCGATGTGGGTCCGTCACGCTGCGAAGGCGCGGAAGTGCTTGCGCCCGGTGACTTCGCGCACGAGGCCGGCGGCGAGCAGGTCGCGCAGCAGGGCGGTCGCAGTCTGAGGGGCGATGCGCAGCCTGTGGGCGAGCAGGGTCGGGGTCAGCGCCGGCGTGCGCAAGGCAGCGTCGAGGGCGTCCGGCAGGCGCGAGCGACGATCGAGGTCCGCCGTCGCCGCCCTCCCCCGGTCGGCTGCCGCCTCCAACCGGCCTAACTCGCGCAGGCCCGCCAGCGCCGCTTCGCGGGTGAGGCGACAGAACGCGGCTGGCCATGCCGCGCCGGCTCTGCCCGCCTCTAGAGCAGTGGCGTCCCCTCGCACCCCCGGCAGCCCTTCCTCGGGACCGCCGCCAATGCCGAGAATGGGGTAAGCCGCCCAGAAAGGCAGTGGCACGGCCCGCAACGCGTCCGCGCGCGACAGCAGCGCCGCCGCGCCGAACAGGGCCTGCGCCGCGCTTCCGCCGTCTTCCGACCAAGCCTGGGCCGCCCAGGCCGCCGCAAGCAAGGGCGGCGGTGCCCCGTCCCCACCCTGGCACGGTCGGCACACGCCGACGACGGCGAGGGCGTCCCGGCGCCAAGCGGCGGCGCGCGCCGGGTCGGGCGGGCCTGCCCCCAAAGCGGTGAGCGCCTCGACCAGCGCCGGGCCGCTGCGCAGCGGGTCGCGGGTGCGCAGCAGGCCCAGGCGCTCCAGCGCTCGCGCGAGGCCCAAGGCCCGGCCCACGGCGTCGTCGGCCTGCGCGGGAGCGAATGGTTCTTCCCCGGAAGCCCCGCCTGCATCGGCCCGCGCCTGCCAACCGGCACCGGCGCTTGTTGCCAAGGTGTTCGGCATCTCTGCCCCAGCTCGCCCCACGGCGGCGGCCAAGCCGAACGGGCGGACAAGGCCCTGAGCTCGCAGCGCGAGGTCGATTGGGTGGACCCAGGCACTTTGGGCGGCGAGCCAGCCGGCGGCTTCATGCAGAGCGAGGCGGCGCACCAAGCCTTCGCGCACCGGCTCGCCGGCCGCGCCCGCCCGGGCGTCCAGGCGCGCGAGCGCGTCCGATGTGGCCAGCGCGGGACCAAGCAGGGCGGCCAGGGCGTGCGGGTCCAACCGCCAGCCCCCGCCCGCCGTGGATGGGGAACGCTTGTCCGCGGCGGCCAGGGGCGCCCAGGGCGGGGCCGAGCCGGCGTCCTCGCCCCCGCCTTCCTCCCATACCGGGCGGAACCAGTCGTCGCCCTCCGCCGCAGCTTCTTTGTTTTCGCGGTAACCTGACACTTTTAATCCTCTGTTGTAACAGGGATTGTATAACCAATTTGAACCGATATTGGTTAGATCGGCTCGCTACTTTGACGCTTTGGGAAGGCTTTCTCGCTTGCGCTGGCAATTCTGCCCCGTCCCTTCCCGTTGGGCCGGCAGAGTTACGATTTAACCACCCTGTGACCGTCGGGCTGGGTGTGAAGGCAAGCCCGAACTGTGTTTTGGGGCTCGTTCCCTTGCCTTGCTGGCCTGGCACCCCGCCCCTTTCAGGCTTATGCGCGTTTTCAAACGAGCGTTTCATGGCAACTTGCTACAGGTGAAAAACGGCGCTGGCTTGCCGTCCAGAGTCTGATATCATGCTATCAACATGATGGGTGCGGAGGCGGCAATGGCTCAGCTCGTGGTGCGCAACCTGAACGACGAGGTGAAGCAGCGCCTGCGCGAGCGTGCCGCCCGGCACGGCCGCAGCATGGAGGAGGAAGTGCGCGACATCCTGTGCGCCGCCGCGGCCCAGGACGACGTGCCCGAGCCGCTCGGCACGCGCATCGCCCGGCGCTTCGCCGGGCTGGGCCTGGCCGATGAGCTGCCGGAGCTGCGCGGCCAGGCGGCGCGCGCGGCAGACCTCGGCGGATGATCCTGCTCGACACCAACGTGCTCTCGGCCCTGATGCGCGACCCGCCTGACGCTGCGGTGGTGGACTGGCTGGACACCCAGGCGCCGGAGCAGGTGTGGACAACAGCTGTGAACGCCTTCGAGGTGCGCTTCGGGCTTGCCCGCATGACTGAGTGGCTGTCACCGACGCGATCGGGCCAGGGATCTGGTCGAGCAAGGGGCCGACTTGGGAGGCGTCACCCTCCTCGTTGCTCGTCAGCTCGGAGGCGAGGATCTCGCCGCTGTTGGGATCAATCGCGAGGTGCAACTTGCGCCATGTCCGGGTGCCGCGCTTGCCGTGTTTCTCCACCAGCCACTCGCCCGCGCCGTAGACCTTCAGGCCGGTCGCGTCGATCACCACGTGCACCGGTCCGCTCGTCTGTGCCTGGGCCAGCGATGCGGCGAGCGCCAGCCCGGGGCTGCGTCGGGAGAACGTGGTATGGTCGGGCACGCCAACATCGATCCCAAGCAGGGCGCCAAGCGAACGCAGTAGGCCTTCGGTCTGCCGCCATGGACGGCCAAAGGCCAAGCGCAGCAGGTGACCGGTCTCGATCGCCACGTCGGAATAGTCGCGTGGACGGCCGCGCCCGCCGGTGTGGGGCGGATGCCAGGCCGCGAGCGCCTCAGGCGTCACCCACACCGTCAGGCTCCCACGCTGCTGCAGCGCCCTGTCATACTCCGGCCAGTTGCAGACCTGGTAGCGCGCCCGGGGGATCTTGTGGCGGCACGGCTCGTTGGCCTTGTAGGGCATCGGGCATCCAAAGGACGAGGGAGCGGCCCTATACGCTCTGCAGCCCAGTCGCCAAAGCCCGCAGCGTCCGAATTGTGCACCAACGCCTAGTGCTGCCAGAGAATGGAAGAACCTCGGGCTCGACCCAGCACGATTGGAACAGCTCCAGCCTTGGGCCGCAGCAATGACCATTGCTCTCACCGCTGCGGCTAAGCGCGGGATTGATGTCGCCCATGGAGTTGATAAAGTGCTGTGGGATCGCACACAAAACGATGGCAAGACGCGCACCACCCTCGAAAAGCCCGAAGATGCACTTGCGGGCTTTAGCATGTCGCCAGACCACGAGAAGGCCAGCTTCCTCGATTACGCCGTCAACCCGCCGACCGCCTTTCAAAATGACCTCGACATCATGATCAAGGCTTGGCACGACCATGACGATGGGGCAATCAGCCGCATCCTCGAACACCGACACAGAATGTGGCCAGTTGGATTTGAAAAACTGATCACGGGCCGCAATCAGGCCTGGATAGCAAGCATCACGCAGCTCGCCGCGGACAAGACCCCTACCCTTGTTGTCGTTGGGGCGCTTCACTGTGTCGGCGAAACCGGCCTTCTGAAACTCTTGGAGGTAAGGGGTTTGCATCCCTTACGGGTCATCTAGAGGTTGGTGCATACCCAGTTGAGTGCGGCGCGATACACCGGATTATCACGTGCTCTGGCTGTAGCTCTAGACGTCACGCTGGGCCGATCATCCGCCTCTACGGACTGGCCGATTGTGCGCCCGGAGAACGATAGCTTCCTGCCAAGGGAAAGATCACGACACTTGTTGAAAGTAAGAATAATCCTTACCCTGGACGCATGATTACCAGCAGGCTCACCAGCAAGGCGCAGACGACGATCCCGCAGCCGGTGCGGGCGGCGCTGCGCCTGCGCGAGGGCGACGAGATCGCCTACGCCATCGAGGCGGGCCGGGTCGTGCTGACCCGAGCCCAGCCCGGTAACGCGACCGACGATCCATTCAGGGCCTTCGCCGAGTGGGACAGCCCGGCCGATATCGAGGCCTATGCCGGGCTGTGAGGTGTGGGACCTGGTAAAGGTCCCGTTCCCCTACACCAACCGCCCGGTGCAGCAGCGCCGGCCGGCCCTGGTCGTGGCCGTCCCGGATGCCCCTGGCGCGCCGGAGCTGCTCTGGGTGCTGATGGTGACCAGTGCGGCCAACCGCGGTTGGCCGGGTGACGTGGCTGTCTCCGACCTCCATGTGTCGGGACTCCCAGCAGCCTCCGTGGTGCGGTCCGCCAAGATCGCCACGATCGAAGCGCGCGATGCGGAGCGGATTGGGCAGTTGCCACCCAAGGACCGGACCGAGGTTGTGGAAGCGTTGCGTGCCAGCCTTGCTGGAGTCCTGAGCGGGTGACGCTGCCGGCGGCGCCGCTGCAACCCTGTGCAGAGACAACGCCGCATCGACCTGAAAGCTTCGAACGCCATGTCGGAACGGCTGTGCGGAACGGAAACCCACTGGTCAGCTCAGCTGGGTCGTCTATGACAGCCTCCTCACCCGTTTTACGCACCGTCGAACGCTGGATTGCGGACGGGACTGGTCAGCAACGTGGCAACGTCCACTGATCCATCCCCGGCGTTATCCACGGTTCGCTGTATGTCTCCGGCTCGAGTGGATGAACAATCCCGGTTCGCGCCTCAGTTCGGGTTGAACAGGCGCAGGATGGTGGCGATTAAGGCCGCCTCTTCCGGGACGACGCCGTGCCGAGCAGGTGATGGCCGTCGCCGTGCCTGGCCATAGTGTAGCAGGACTGTCCCACCGACTTGCACGACGCCCTCATTCGGGCGCTTCGCCATGTCTGGCGTATCTCGCGAGCAGATGATCCATGTCGTATCCAACCCCGTAGCCAAAACGATGGCCTATGCGGCGCACCGAGGCTAAGCGATGCAGCATCGTGTCACGCCGCCCGGCAGGTAAGGTGGCCGACGCCTTGAGCGCCTGTTCAAACATCCTCACCAGCGCGTCAAAGTACCCTCCATCCTCAAAGCCGTACTCGCCGCCGAAACCTGCCGCTTGCTCGCAATAGAACACCATCAGCTCCGCCAGTCCGTCGGGCTGACCGATGGCCTTCTTGTAGCCCGCAATCGCCTTCTTGGCTGCCGCCACGGATGGCAGCTGATTCCTGGTGAGGTTAGGCCAAAGCGAGCGGGCGATAGTGGCCTTGTAGGGATCGAGGACATCGGGGCCAAGGCCGAAGCGGGCGTGCAGGAACGCTTGGGTGTCCTTGCTGGCAGCGTACAGATCCTGGATCGTTCCAAGCAGGCCCGCGCGGTCGAACTCGGCCATCTTTCTTTTCACGTCACTCCACGTTGGCGAAGTCTTCTTGGGTTTGGGTGCCATCGTGCGGCTCTCGATTAAAGGTGTGAGCCTACACCTGGCAGCTCAGCGATCTCGACCCATGCATACTGCAATCTCACCTTTTACAGACCCAGATGAGCATTTGACAGTGTGTGAAATCCAACAAACCCCACAGATGAGAGGGAAAAAGGCCGCCCCTATTGGGCCTGCACGGCATCACTCCTAGCCCTTTTCGCGGCACGTTTCGTGCTCTCGCTGGGATGCAGGAGCAGCGTCACCCGCCGCGACACGCCGTTCTCGACCGACCCGCGCGCGTGCGGGCGGACGACCTCCAACCGGCCCAGCCGCCAGCGCCAGAACATGCGCACGCGGTGCCAAGGCATCCCACCCGGGGCGACACCGCCGGGACCAGGCGCGCGGCCTTCTCCGGCGTCGGCTACGTCCTCCACCTCCCCGGGCAGGTCGATGATCAGCCGCACCTCCTTCATATTGACTTGCGCGTCCAGCCGCTTTGCCGCGCGTGCCCGGTCGGTGGCCTGGCGTGCCGGGTTGCTTCCAGCATCGGCCTGTTCCGCCATTCGCGGCTGGCCAATGAAGGTCAGGGTGGTCAGTAGGAACCGGCCAAGCTGATCGGTATCCACTTGACCCGCAGCCACCATGGCAGGGGACACGTCATAGACCTCGAGCAGCGGCAGCCCCGCGCTCTTGAGCCGCAGGTCGAATGCCAGCATCGGCAGCCGCGCGAAGCTCTCAGCGTTGAGGGCCCAGTCGGCAGGAAGGGCGAACAGCAATCCCTTGGCATCGCTTGGACCCGCCTCGTCCTCGACGGCCTGGAGCAGTAAACCAAACCTTTGACCCGGAACGCCGCAAGCAGCATCGCGCCATTCAATCCAGGTCAGGAAGTCCGGCAGCACAACAAGCCCCCGAGCCTGCTGCATCCCTGCGCGTTCGTTGTCGGCCACCTCGGCGGCGGCGGCGGCCGTGAGCGGGGACAGTACTAGTCGCATCGCCCCAGTGATGCCGCGGCGGTGGTGATGCATCTGCCGCAATGTGGATGACCGCTCGGCGGTAGTTTCGAATTGATAGAGGCCGAGCCAAATCCGGCCCTCTAAGACGTTGATTTCGTCTAAGATCTCGTCGGCGATATAGGCAGGGTGGGTCGTCTTCCCTAGTTTTGGGATGCCCTCCTTATGGAGATCTGTCCAAGGCTCGGCCATGCGAACACGGCGGAACCGGGTCATGCCGCGTCTTGGCGGCTTATCATCCACAATCTGGATCATCATCGGTGCGGAGGCGACCGCCAGGGTTGCCATTACATATTCCCCGAATTGGAGAACATGGGCTTCATCAACACGCGACGTGGCACCCCGCTGGACGCGCATCGAGCCATCTGAGCCACGTCTTAGGCTCAAGACCCGCGCCGCCATCGCGTAGGTGTTCCCATCCTCGGCATAATTGGAAACGGCCCAGGCGCCCTGTTCCTCCAACTCGATCAAGAAGCCCTTCCTGGTACCAGTCGCCGAGCTCACGCCCTCGGCCCACAAGGGCATTGACAACTCTTCCATTCTCATGGCGTCGAACACGACCTGCCGTCCTACAGTGGTACCGATCAGCCTGATCTGAACCGACGCATTCTGCACGCTATCGGCCAGCTTGTAGGCATGAAGGCCTTTCTGTGCCCTCAGCAGCTCAATCGCAGGGGATGTTCCTGCCGGAGACGTGGTCGTGCCAAATAGCAGGGCGTCGAGCATGCTGTCGAAACTGCGAAGGGTCGGCATTAGTCCTCATCTATGGTTAAGTCTTGCGGCACTTAGCCTGTTGCACACCGAGCTGACCTTGTGGTGGTGTGTGAGGGTGCCTCTCTACTCCCCCACTCCTCGTTCGCAAGCACCTGTCGTAAGCTGCTGCTTAACGTTCGCGATGTGAGGCGCCAGATGGACCCGAAGACGACCACCATCCCCAACCCGCTTGGCACCCGTTTCGTCGCAACCTGGCCAGAGGACTGCAGCGGCTGGCAGGTCACGCGCTACGAACCCGGCGAAGCCCCGGTCAGCGCCGACGCCTTCGTGGACAGTCTACCCAGCCGCGTGGCGTCGTCCAGGCTGGCGTCCTTCCTGGAACAGCCTAGCCCCATGGCGGTGTTCGAGCTGGACTGCGACGGCCTGCGCAAGGTGGTGGGCGTCAAGCTCCTCGCTCCCATGCACAATCCAACCTTCGTCAGGCAGGCCCTGACCGACCGGACGGAGCTGCAGGAACTCGACCGGGTGCATCCGGTGCTCATGCGCCTGAGCGACCTGGTCAGCTATCATTGGGGTTCGCCGGGGTTCCTCGACCTGTGCGAGGTCATGGGCTTCGACCCGCAAACGGTGCGCCCGCGCTTTCGGGCACGCTTCGACGGCCTGGCGCAGGAACTGCTGCGCTGGTCCTGCACGGTGAAGCACGGCACCGATGCGTCCTGGGAGTCGCCGCAGGGCAAAACGCGGCAGGCGGTCGCCTGGGTGCTGGAGATGATGCGCGCCGACGCTTATCCCGGTCCTGGCCGCCTTGACGACCTGCGCCAGTGCTGGGAGCGGACGGACCGCACCCTCCTGCCTCGCTTTGGAGAGCTGGACAGACTGGTCAACTCGGACGAACTGCTCGACACGACGGGCCTTGATGACGGGGTGATTCAGCCGCGAACCCCGCCCTCAACGTCGCTGATCCTCTTGCCGTCGCGCCATGGCCCCGGCTGCGAGGCGACCATCACCGGCTACTTCGGCCAGCATGAACCGGACGGCTGGATGGCCGCCGACTGTGCCAACCTGCGCGGCATCGCCACTGAGCCGGACCGCAACGCGCTGTGGAAGCACGCTTGGCTGCGGGCGGCCGTCCGCAGGCTGCGCGAGCAGGGCGTGCTGTTCCTGACCCCGGTCGAGGCGCGGGCCTACATGGCCAGCAACGAAGCGGCCTATTGGGCGTGGCGGGGCGGCGGCAGGCCCATGTCGCGGTTCATACGCCGAGCGACGGGGTGGCAACGACTGCTATGGCGCATGTGGCCGCCGGCCCTGCCGCGCGACTGTGAGCTTGCCGCCCACCGCAGGGCAGGCACCGCCCGATAGGCCGGGCGATGGCGATTTACCATCTTAGCCTCAGCATGGTGCAGCGGTCCCGTGGACAAAGCGTGGTGGCGGTCGCCGCCGACCGCGCCCGTGTGCGGCTGCACGACTGTCGATTGGACCAGACTTTTGCGCCGCTTCCCGCCAAGCGCGGCACACAGCCAATCCTGTCCGAGGTGCTGCTGCCCGACGGGGCGCCCCAAAGCTGGCGCGACCGGGAAGTGCTGTGGAACGCTGTCGAGACCTTTGAGCGCCGACCCGACGCCGGCCTCGCCCGGGAGGTTGAAATCGCGTTGCCGGCGGAGCTGTCACGCGAGCAGGCGGGGCATCTGGCCCGCAGCTATGTACTAGCAGCCTTCGTCGCGGACGGCATGGTAGCCGACCTGAACGTGCATTGGGCGGTGCGATCCGATGGGCACCCCAAGCCCTCTGCACAGGCACTGCTCACTCTCCGCCGGATCGGCCCGGACGGTTTCGGGCTGAAGGAGCGCGCCTGGAACGACCGGGCCAACGCGGCCCGCTGGCGCCGCCTCTGGGCGGAGATGGCGAATGCCGACCTGGCCGCACACGGGCACGCAGCGCGCATCGACCATCGCAGCCATGCCGAACGGGGCATCCTGTTGGAGCCACAGAACAAGATCGGCGCCAATGCGGCCCGGCGTGCCCGGCGCGGCGAACCGTCTGAGCGGGTGGACGAGCACCAAGCCATCGCCCGGCGCAACAAGGAAAGGACTGCGCCGGGCGACGCCGTGTGACGGACCCAATCGTCCGTCTGATGGAATGTAAAAGGTTTGGAGGGGGAGCAGCAGGGTATCGAACCACGCGCAAGGTGCTGGCAGCGTGTTCAACCGTCCTGACGCGGCCAGTGCCGGACTTCACGCGCAGCAGGGCATGGGGTGTGTCCGTTTGCTTGTCCGGCAATCAAGGTGTCCGCCTTGGCGTCACATACGCCCGAAGTTCCCGGACAGGCCGGGCCTGTCCGTCAGGGTTCGTTTGACGGACAGTGCGACTGAGAACGACCGGAACCGCTGCGCCCGGCTT
>JAABUQ010012055.1_pt1 | contig 10851 bp, 15 predicted proteins | sample 5560001 | NCBI WGS metagenome assembly JAABUQ01 (sample SAMN10711888, study PRJNA513371) | rock metagenome | isolation source: Antarctica rocks | place: Antarctica: Victoria Land, Finger Mt nord | collected 2015-12-18
CCGCAGCCCGCAAGCTGTTGCATCTGGCATGGGCGCTGGTGACGAAACGACAACCCTTTGACCCCCTCCGACATCTCGCTCCCGTGCCCATCGAGGCTTGACAGCCAATACCGTATCTCTGGGCAGCATGCGGCGCGAGAATCGCGTCCTCACCCAGGAACGGGACATCCTAAAAAAAGCGGCAGCCTTCTTCGCCAGGGAGAGCGACGTGACCCGCTAGCGGTGTTCGCGTTCATCGAGGCGGAGAAGGCATCATTCCCGGTGACTATGATGTGTCGTCTGCTCGGTGTGTCAACGAGCGGCTACTACGCGTGGCGGTTGCGACCACCTTCCGCACGGTCGCAGGCGGATCATGCCCTGAGCCAACGGATTTGCGTCATCCATGAGCGCAGTCGTGGCACGTATGGGATGCCCCGCGTCTGGGCCGAGTTGCGCTACGAAGGGGTCTACTGTTCTCGCAAGCGGGTGGCGCGTCTGCTTCGTCTCGCTGGGCTGCAAGGGTGCCATCGTCGGAAAGGGCCGCGCACCACGCGGCGCAAGCCGGAGGCCGCACCCGCGCCCGATCTCGTCAAACGCGACTTCGCTGCCGCCGCTCCAGATCAGTTGTGGGTGGCGGACACGCTTAGCCATATGAGCGGGGCTCTCCCGCATCGACGGTGAATGAAATTGGGCGAGTGAGGTAAGCCTGACCGGGGGGAATCGACGCGAAAAGGGGCGCGAATTCGTGCCCCTAGGTCGAGCCGGAATTCGCTGTCCCCGCCTTGTTGCCTCGCGCTTTCCGCTTCACCCTCTTTGCGGGAGAGCCATGAGTGGGTCTTCCGCAATGACGGTGAACGAAGAACGGGGAGTTGCCTTGGTATGGCAGGGAATCTCCGGGGATAATCGGTGTTCGTTACGCGTCAGAGATTTATTGCCCGGTTGCTCTTGTATCGGCACGCCGGAACGGCCAAAACACTTCACCGTCATTGCGGAAGACCCCGACTCATACGGCTAAGTGTGTGCCGATGTTCCATCGGTGGCTGATGACCGACCGCTGATGGCGACCAGTCTACAACATTTTCGAGGATGACTGTATCGTCATCCTCGTCAACGCCCGGTACATCGAAGCGGTGCCGGGACGTGAGACCGATGCCAAGGACAGCGAGTGGCTGGCCGATCTCTTGCGCCACGGCCTGCTCACAGCCAGTTTCATCCCGCCCGCGTCTCTTCGTGCGTTGCGTGACCTGGCGCGCTATCGCAAGACCTTGATCGGAGAGCGCGCACAGGAGGCGAATCGTTTGCAGAGGGTATTGGAGACCGCCAACATCAAGCTGGCGATGGTGGCGAGCAACGTGGTCGGCGTCAGCGGGCGGCAGATGCTCACGGCGCTGCTCGGTGGTGAGCAGGACGCGGAGGCATTGGCGCGGGGGCGGTTGCGGGAGAAGTTACTTCTGCTGCGTCGTGCGCTCGTCGGTCGGGTACGTCCCTAACCATCTGATCCTGATCGACCGTATCCTGGCGCACATCGACTTCCTTGAGGAATCCAGTGCCGCAGTGCAGCAGGAGATTGATCGCTGCCTCGTCCGTTTCGTGGAAGCGGTGGCACTGCTCGTGACGATCCCGGGAGTGGGTGAGCTAGGCTACCGCGACGATTGTGGCAGAGATCGGCACTGACCTGGCGCGCTGGCGGATGCGCGGTAGCTACGATGACGCGACAATGGACATGGATACTGCGACAATGGCATCGCGTCGGGGAGACCAACGGAGGTCAGGAAATGTCCACAGATACTGCGAATTTTTCGCAAGCAGGTCGGGATGCGGATGCGATGCAGGCGACTGCCGTACCGCATGTTGTCATCGTCGGCGGCGGATTCGGTGGGTTGGCCGCCGCGAAGGCGCTCAAGGGCGCGCCGGTACGTGTCACGCTCGTGGACCGCGCGAATCATCATCTCTTCCAGCCACTCCTCTATCAGGTCGCGACTGCCGCGCTCTCCGCCGCAGACATCGCCGCGCCGATCCGCGCGATCCTGCGCAATCAGCGGAATGCAGCGGTGCTGCTTGGGGAAGTGATCCGTGTGGGCCTTGCGAACCGTGCGGTTATCCTCGCGCCAGACCCGGAGACGGGCGAGACTGCCGATGACCGGTTGCCCTATGACTACCTCATCCTTGCGCCCGGTGCGCTGACCACATACTTCGGTCACGGCGCGTGGGTAAAGGACGCGCCCGGCCTGAAGAGCCTCGATGATGCGATTGAGATTCGCCGCCGCGTCTTCCTCGCCTTCGAGGCGGCGGAGCGCGAGCATGACTTCGTTACGCGCCAACGTCTGCTCACCTTCGTCGTCGTCGGTGGTGGTCCGACCGGTGTGGAATTGGCAGGCGCGCTCGCGGAGATCGCCCACGAGGCGCTCGACCGCGAGTTCCGCGCCATCAACCCGGATGACGCGACGATCTATCTACTCGACGCTGGGCCGCGCATCCTCCCGACGTTCCCGGAGCGTCTTTCCCGGAAGGCGGCGAAAGACCTCGAAAACCTCGGGGTGAACATTCATAGCAGGGCGGCGGTGACGGGTATTGAGCATCATGCGGTTCATCTCGGCGACGAGCGGATCGATGCCGCAACCGTGATCTGGGCAGCGGGCGTCACTGCCTCGCCGCTCGGCACATGTCTCGGGGTGCCGCTGGAAAAGGGCAACCGTGTGCCCGTCGAGCCGGATCTAACGCTGCGGGAACATCCCGACGTCTTCGTGATTGGCGATCTCGCCGCGCTCAAAGATCAGCACGGCAATCTCCTGCCGGGCCTCGCGCCGGTCGCGACGCAACAGGGCGAGACAGCGGCAGCGAACATCCTTTCCACGATATGTGGGAAGTCGAGGGCGGCATTCCACTATCGGGATCGCGGCAATATGGCGACGATTGGCCGGAATCGGGCCGTGGCGGTAGTCTATGGGATCAAGACGAGTGGCTTCATCGCCTGGTTAGCCTGGGTCTTCATTCATATCCTGACACTGATCGGCTACCGCAATCGCTTCGCGGTGATGGCGCAGTGGACCTACGCCTACTTCACTCACCGCCGCCCCGCCCGTTTGATCCGCGCAGAGACACGCTAATCACCGAGACACATTGCGGCTGTGAAGCAGGGTGTCGCACAAGGAAGGACTGCAAGAACCAGGAACTGACCAACCAACTACCGATGGGATCGCGAAAGGGTGAGAGAAGATGCACATCATGCTAGCCAGCCTCGGCTTTCCCCTCTGGTTGCGCCTCGCGCACTACGTCAACCTCCTCTTCATGGGCCTCCTGATCCGCAGTGGCGTGCAGATCCTCGGCGCACATCCCCGGCTCTACTGGAACGATGGCTGTACGCCCCGCACAGAGTGGCTGAAGTTCACGAAGAAAACCGTGCCGACCACTCCCGGTGTGATCTATACCGCCCACGACGACGAGATCGCCATCTCCCCATTGCTCGCCCTTCCGGGCGGAAAGAATCTCGGCCTTGGCCGCCACTGGCATGGCGTCTCCAACTCCCTCTGGCTGCTCAATGGCGTGATCTACGTGGTTCTGCTGCTGGTTACCGGCGAGTGGGCGCGCCTGATTCCCACCTCGTGGGCGATCTTTCCGGGCGCGTGGCATTCACTATTGACCTACCTCAGCCTGCGGATACCACCACTGAGCGAGTTTCATCCCTATGACCCCCTCCAACAACTGACGTACGCCTTTGTGGTGTTCGTGCTGGGGCCGCTCCTGTTGCTGACCGGGGCCGCGATGTCCCCCGCGATCGCCGCCAGCGCCCCCTGGTACATCAAATTGCTCGGTGGGCGGCAGGTCGCGCGCAGCCTGCATTTCCTCGGCATGGTGGCATTCGCGTTGTTCACCGTGGGGCATGTCACCCTCGTGCTGCTCGTTCACTTCCGCGAGAACATCAGCAGCATCGTGCTCGGCAACCCTGATGACAATTTCCCGCTTGCGGTCACCATTGCCGCCGTTGCCCTGCTGCTCGTGCTGGCGGTATACATCTGGACCTCGTGGTACTCGCTGCGTCACCAGCGTCAGATACAGACCGCTCTCGACCGGATCGAAGCACCCGTCCGGCAGCTCGTGCTGCACAACCTGGCTTCGGGCCAGCACCACCCCGCATCCGCGATCTCCCCCTATTTCTGGGTAAATGGCGCGCCGCCACAGGGCGACGAGAGCACGGCGTTTCTGGCGCTGGCGAACGACGATTTCCGGGACTGGCGCTTGCCGGTGGGGGGACTGGTGGCACAGCCGCTCACCCTCTCGCTGGACGACCTGCGGGCGATGCCCGCGCAGGAGCAGATCACCCTCCATAACTGCGTGCAGGGGTGGTCGGGCGTGGGCAAATGGAAGGGGGTGAACCTGACCGACCTGCTGGATCGGTGCGGCGCACTGCCTGCGGCGCGGTACCTCGTCTTCACCTCCTACGGGCTGGATCAGTTCACCTACGGCGGCAAGCCCCTCCGACCATTCTACGAGGTGCTCGATATGACGCTGGCGAAACACCCCCAGACGATCCTCGCCTACGCATTCAACGATGCGCCGCTGCCCCTCGTGCATGGCGCCCCCTTGCGCCTGCGCGTGGAAACGCAATTGGGTTACAAGATGGTGAAGTATCTGCGTTCGGTCGAACTGGTCGCCGATTATCGCGATATCGGTGACGGGCAGGGCGGATCGCGTGAGGACACGATGTTTTACGGCAGGGGCGCGGAGATTTAAGGTACGGGACGATTGACCCGTACAAACAGTTGCACACCGAAGGAGAAACCCATGACCACCGAGCACACCGAACATCGATCAGAAGCATCCCTGTCCGGTGAGACCACCGGAACGCGTGAGCGTGCGGCGCATGCACTCACGGGCACGGCGCTCGCCTTTGACCTCGCACGTGAGGTGGCGCAGTTGCACGAAGAATCCGCCTGGCAGCACGGGGATCGCAACGCAAAGATTCTCGTCAAGGAGCGCGATTTCCGCGTGGTGCTGATCGCGTTGCGGGCAGGCGCGCGGATGGAGCAGCATCGAGCCGCAGGGCGGATCAGCGTGCAAACGCTCGCGGGCCACCTGCGGATGCAGGTGCGGGGGGAAACGGTAGACCTGCCCACGGGGCACCTGCTCAGCGTGGAATACGACGTACCACATGATGTGGAGGCACGGGGGGAAAGCGCCTTTCTGCTCACGATCGCTTGGCGGGGCACGCACGACGCGCTGCCGGAATGAGCGGAGGGCATCGTGACGCACCAGGATGACGACGCGCGGGAACGGGCCATGCTTGATGCCACATGCTTCGCGGCACGCTCACGGCGACTGACCGACACGAGCGCGCGATGGACGAACGGGTGTGCCTGCGGTGTCACTGCAGGAGCAAGCAGGGGTCGCCCGAGGAGACGGATGCGGGAGTGAGACAGGAAAGCAAGGGAGAAGATCATGAAGACGGGAGGGACGATGCAGCCAAATGAGCCAACGACCATTATCGCCCAGTGGCTTGCGGCGCACCCGGAAACCGTGCCCCATCTTCGGGAGACCGATGCGGCGGGCGGGACGACGGGACTCCACGAAGAAGTAAAAGCGTACTTTCAGGAGCACGACACCGGGAATCCTGCCGTGGAGCAACTGGCGCGCTGGGGCATCGCGCATGATCCGCCGGACCCCACACGCTACCGCATGTTGACGTGGGTGTTCAATCAGATTGACTGGGAGTATGTCGCCGACCGCCTGCGAGAAGAGACGCCGCGCCACCCACCGGGCCTTGCACCGCCGCCTTCGTAGCCGGTGATCGGTTTCATCGCATGAGGATACGCCAGTCACCGGGGGAGGACGGGTCGTTCCCGCACGTTCGTCCGCTCGCATCGACACCATCCTCGATCTCGCTTGGCGGGAGGGGGCGAGATTGAGGCAGATATCGGCAGCACAGAGGCTCGCCAAGTCCTGCGGCGAGATGCCTCGGTGACGGTCAGCGGAGGCGCACCGGCATCACCCGAAATCCATTGCTTGGAGAGATGTCTCTTTGCCGCGTCTCGGTGGCACCCAACTCGATCATGGTCGTGCGCGTCAGAAGCTCTTCCATGGCGACGCGCATCTCGAGGCGGGCCAGGGGGGCTCCCAGGCAATAGTGAATACCTGCCCCGAACAAGAGGTTATTCTCGGGGTCACGGTCGAAGCGTACCGCATCAGGAGCGTCAAACACGCGCCCATCACGGTTCCCGGCGATCCAATTGAGCGAGAGCTTCTCGCCTACGGCGATCTTCCGCCCCCCGATCTCCACAGCGCGCGTTGTGGTTCGACGATTGGCCACCAGCGGGCCGTCGGCGCGCAAAATCTCGTCAATCGCGGCAGGCAGCAATGCCGGTTCGTGGCGCAGCTGCTGTTGCCTGTCCGTGTGCTCCGCGAGGTAGTACATGAGGATCCCGAGCGCTGCTGCAACGGTGCCGTGACCGGCGGTGATGTTGCGCAGAAGGCTGACAATATCATCGTCACTCAGCGCCGTACCCTCGACCGCAGTCTTCATGAGATGGGTGATGAGGTCATCACTCGCATCCACCCCGGCTTCCCGACGAACACGGAGCGCTTCTGTAACGTATCCGGTAAACTCACGCGCCAGTGCCGCACCTGCCTCCTTGTCCCGCGAGAACGCTACCGCCTGATTGCCGTGCGCCCAGCCACGTAGATTCTCCCACGACTCAGCGGGCCAGCCGAGGAAGGCACAGAGCGTCTTGAAGGCGAACGGCTGGGCGAATGCGGCGATGCCTTCCACCTCATCACGTCCGATGAGCGATGGCAACAAGTCAACCGCGATGCGTCGACAGCGGGGCGCGAACGCCCGCATCTGGTCAGGCCGGAAATACAGCTCCAGAACACGGCGATACCGCGTATGCTCCGGGGGATCCATACCGGCGGGAACGGCGCGATGCGGGGAAGCACTACTGTAAGTTTCAGGATCGGCGAGAACGCTGGCAATGTCCTGGTGGTCAAACAGGGACCAGCCCAAGGAGTCGTTGTAGGCGACGGGGCAACGCTCCCGCATTTCATCATACGCACGCTGCTGATCGCGGAGCACGGAAACATCGCGCGGATTCCAGTCGGGGCTCGGGCGATTACTCATGTTCACTCCTTACACTGCGATAGCAATACTGCTTCGCGCAACCAACCATGAGTATAGCAGTGCTGAGGTCAACGTGCGGTAGACGCTCGATCATGCGAAGACGAATGCATTCACGAAGGGGTATCCCATGCCGCGCACGGCTTGCCATTGCCGTATAGGGTGTACCGCATTGTCACGGTCATAGCGATGGTGCATGAGGCGGGCAACGATGAGCGGGATACGGTAGGGATCGTCGTGAGTACAACCAGCTCGTTGCGATGATGCCTGCAGAGGCGGGGAAAACCGCGTGGTCTCATAGAGGGCGACGGAGTCGCAAAAACGCCCCTTTTTGTGACGCTTCCTAACGGTGTTCGGGTTTATCCTTTTTTCCCATGCTTCTCGCTCGCAGAACTTGTCTTAGATTCTTCGCCTTACTACTTGTACTTCTACACGAGTTCTGCAACAATAAGGGCATGAATATCGGCTATGCCCGCGTTTCCACCTTTGAACAGACCCTTGCCCTGCAGCAGGATGCCCTCGCCACTGCCAGCTGCGAGCGCGTCTTCACCGACACCATCTCCGGCGCCAAGAGTGAACGTCCCGGTCTCACCGAAGCCCTCGACTTCCTGCGGCCCGGTGATGTGCTCGTGGTCTGGCGCCTCGACCGCCTTGGTCGCAATCTCAAGATGCTGATTGAGACGCTCACGGCGTTAGCAGAACGGGGGATTGGCTTTCGCTCGCTGACTGAACAGATTGATACGACCACCCCAGGGGGCAAGCTGATCTTCCACGTCTTCGGCGCCCTCGCCGAGTTCGAGCGCGATCTCATCCGTGAGCGCACCCAGGCCGGCCTCACTGCGGCACGGGCACGGGGAAGGCAGGGGGGCAGGCCGAAGAAGCTGGGGACACCAGGGAAGCTGGCGATGGCCCGCTCACTGTGCAACGACCACACGAACTCGATCGAGGACATCTGTAAGACGCTTGGTATCTCCCGGGCAACGCTGTATCGCCCTGTGGCCCCGATCGGCAAACCAACTGGCGACGGCAATGCGGTTGGTACCGAACGATGACAAAAATTGTTCGCCTAAACCCAGCCGAGCGAGTCGATTCGCAGGAAGAAACCGCTGTCGTTCACCGATTTTGTTCGCCGCTGAGCGATTAGACGAAGAACGAGACGAAAGGGGCGTGAACGCCCCCCGCGCGGTACACTGCCTCGATGGAGGCGATGCATATGGCGGCAAACACCATCTACGCGGCAACACTCACGGGACTCCCTGACGGGCGATTGATGCTCGGTGCGGAGGAGCTCTCCCGCAGCGAGAGCGAGCGACTGCGCGGGCATCTCGCGTACAGCGACGGCTCGCTGCCCGCCCATGTCGGCCTGCGTGAGACCCCGAACGGCGGTCGGGAGCTATGGCGCATTGAGGATGGCGCCTCGGCGGCGATCCCCTGGACGCCCGCACCCGACCATGCCGCCGATGACGTGGTGCGGCGCGAACACCCCCCGACGCGGGGCGGCTTCGGGAGCGCACGGGGCCGCTATCACATGACCTCCGACTTCGAGGATCCGCTACCCGAGTTCGATGAGTATGCGTGATGCGCGTGCTGCTCGATACGCAGGCGATCCTCTGGTATCTGGAGGGTGATGCCCGCCTGAGCGACCGCGCCCGCACGGTCATCGATGACATGACCAACGACTGCCGCGTGAGCGTCGCCAGTCTATGGGAGATGGCGGTGAAGGTGCGGATCGGCAAGCTCACGTCCACGTCGGGGTCACCGCCCACCGCAACGATCCTCGGTGACCTCGCACGGAGCCGCATTGCGCTCCTGCCGATCAACCCGGCGCACGCGTTGCGCGTGGCCCTGCTGCCGCGTGGTCACGGCGACCCGTTCGATCTGCTCATCGTCGCGCAGGCGCTCGTGGAAGGGATTCCCGTGGTCGGCAGCGACGCGAAGTTCGATGCGTTCGGCGTGACGCGCATCTGGTGAGTGACCACGGACACCGCGCGCTGGGTGCTTCGGCCCATCGCACGCCCTCAACCCCGCAGCAGCTGCGGACGCGAACATGCAACCTGCACTCACGGCACGTCCGGGTTTCCGGCACCGCACGAACATCCGGCGGCGTGATCAGACACGCAATGGTTCACCAGGCCCTTGATTTTCCATCCTCGGATTGTTATTTTACCGGTGAGACCAATCATCCATGGGCAAACCCTGCGGAGGGCCGCATGAGCGCACCCCCCACGAACAGCATTGATGTCATCTTCGACCTCGCCAAAGGTCGGATCGATGAACAGAACGCACGGATTACCACGCTCGACAGCAAGGCCAACTTTGGCGTGGTTTCCTCGATCCTGCTGATCAGCAGCGCGGTAGGCCTGCGCTCCGCACTCGCCACCGCCCAGAAAGCGGGTCCCGTGACCGACGTCGAGATCGCTGCGTGGAAGTTAAGCGTGGCGGGGCTGATCAACTGCCTCTCGGTATCCGCGCTCGCGCTGTTCCTTGTGATCGTCTTCTGCGCCTTTCGCGCTTACCAGCTCCGCCAATACACGGTTGTGCCGGACGTGGAGGCGTTGCTGACGTACTACCTCGACACACCGGCGGCGGACACCAAGAAAACGGTCACCGCGACGTGGTGCGAGGCCCTCGGTGAGAACGAGAAAACGGTGACGAGCAAGGTTCGATGGACACGCGCGGTGCTGATCTGCCTGATGGTGCAAGCGGCCCTACTCGTACTCATGGCCCTGGCGCAATTTGCGTTTTGACGGCAACATCAAGTGAAGGAGAGGACGATGACGGAGAAGCCCAAAGCCGATGACCGGCTCAAGGACAAGGTGGTGAAAGGCGGCGATCCGGAGCGGGGCGAGTCCCACCCCCCTTCGCCGGACCCCCGACTGAAGGACCACACGGTTCGTACGCCGCCCGACCCCTCTCGCGAGTCCGACCGCAGGTAGCGAGGTAGGAGCATCGCGTCTGCTCCCGACCGTAAAACACCCAGCCGCTGTGGGATGCCCCATTACCCACTTGACAATGTGACGATGTGGAGGTGGGCGGTACCACTGCGCCCTCGTTTTCCTGCGCTAGAGAAATTCGATCTGGTATGGCGTCGGTGTGGCCACTTGCGTGTTGCGCATGCGCACGGGGAGGAGCAAGGAAATCACGCGCCGTGTGAGCACACCGCCGCGCCAATACGGAGCATAGTAGTGTTCACCGTAAAGGGACACCGACGTATGCCCAAACTCATACTCTTCCATGCTGTAGTCTCCGGAGAAGAAGTGGTTCTCCCGTGATCTTGATGAACTTGATCAGCGTATAGAGGCAGGGCCGCGAAGGGAAAGCGAGCTTCAAACACGAGCCGGAATCGACGTACATGCAAAGAGCCGATTCTCCCGTCTCTCCCTGGATTCGTCGCCCATCCATCGTCACCACGAACACGGGAGAGCCACTCTCTCACTGGAGCCTACAGGGTGTGGCAAGTGCGTCTGGCGAGGCCGGGGAGGATGTGAGGTGGCCCGCGAGGAGGACGAGCACTCGTGCCACCCGTTGGCGCAATGCTACCCGCCGCGCTCCCGCAGCTGCCGCCGCCTCCTTCACCAGACTGCCGTACCGCCAGCACTCCTCGGACCGTGCGATCTGTTGCTCTCGTTCCATCTGCGTGACCATGATCATTGCCCATTCCATCGTGTGCCTCCTCGTATGCTGCGTCACTCGTCTGTCGATAGCCCTACTCGGGGGCGATTGGCGAAAGGGAAAATATTGTACGCTAAGGGCGTCGCGTCTCT
>JAABUQ010012056.1_pt1 | contig 10850 bp, 13 predicted proteins | sample 5560001 | NCBI WGS metagenome assembly JAABUQ01 (sample SAMN10711888, study PRJNA513371) | rock metagenome | isolation source: Antarctica rocks | place: Antarctica: Victoria Land, Finger Mt nord | collected 2015-12-18
TGAGTTCATCAGGAAGAAGAGCTGGTCGATTAAGTATTAGCGTATCAGATCAGATCAGATCAGGTTCTAGCAACCCTGGGTCATTAATCTAAAAATGTATAAATTTGCTGCTTCCGCCTCCCCTTTCCCCCCTTTATCGCCAGCGGGTCCAGAGCCCCCCGCCCGCCGATCAGGGCAATCGCAGAAACTGCCTCAGCAACCTAGGAAAATTCGGCGTCCCGAGCCCCGTCACCGGGTCCCACCCAGGCGCGGCGCTGAAGCCAGGAGTCCCGCACCCTTGATTGCCGCCCTGGGTGATATCGTTCAGCGCGGCTGGGTGGGCGTATAAAGTCGGGTTGATGAAACCGATGGAACCTTTTCCGATCTTGAAGCGTGCCTCGTTGATAAGGGTCATGATACTGCCGACCGTAGGGGTGGAGGCGGAGGTGCCGAAGACCTGGGTGAAAGCGCCGTCGACGGCGACGGCGTAAAAGGCGCCGTTGGCGCTGATGTCGGGGTAGCCGCGGGAGTGCTGCGTGTTGTTGAAGCGGGCGGCGGTGTAGGGGGGGGGGAATTTGCGGAACCAGTTCCTGACGGCAGAGGCCTGGTAGCTGGGTAGGTTGAAGACGTTGGAGAAGCCGCCGCCGGAGAAGATGGTGGTTTCGCAGGCTTCTTCTTGCTGGAAGACGGTTCCGCCGGGCTTGATTTGGGTGGCGCCTACGGATGTCACGTAGGGGCATGTTGAAGGGAAGGAGGGGTTGAACATTCCGTAGCTGCCGTCGGTGTAGACGGTGGTGTTGCTTCCTGTGCTGTTTCCGATGCATTGGTTTAAATTTCCGGCGACACCAAAATCACCTGACGAGTAGAGAACGGTGGTACCTTGAAGCCCTAGCTTCATGTACTCGTGGCATTGACGTTGTTCGTATGCTGCAGTCAAGTCCGCTTCGTTGTAGCCGTAGGACGTACTGATGACTTTTGTTGCTGCAAAGCCGCCGCAATTTTCGGGTCCTTGATAGCCTCCCAGAGGGTCTGGATAGATGGAATCTTGTTTTGGATCATCTCCTCCTTGGTAAGAACAGTAAGAGCCATCAATTGCATCGAGAAAATTGTTGAAGCTAGCACCCTCTATTAAATCTCCGGTTTGGTACAAGGTCACTTTCTGCGGATTTACGAGGGTCATGGCGTACTCGAGATCCAAGTCGGACTCGCCATTGAATGCGAATCCCTGATTAGCGGTCTGTACCGTAGCGCCATCGATGAGATCGGTTATTGGCGTCAGCTGCGACTGATTCTTGGAGAATCTGTTGAAGAATAGGTCCAAGTCCGATTGAAGGAAAGCATTTGGAGTGCTGCGTACGTATAAGTAAGAATCCATCAACTCGGATCAAACACATACTATTCCACAATGCCAAATGAATTTTTGGGATTTGCAGTCAACCCAGGCGGAAAACGATAAAGCGCCCGTAAGCAATCAGGTGTGATCATAGTATTGCACATTGCAAGTGCAGAAATGAGCTGTCCAGGACCGATTTCGGCACCCTTCTTCGGTTGAAATCCTGAGTTTCGCAGTCAGCTCTGCTCTAATTTGATCAATATACAATATGCGGAGAGGTGCCGTTCCCACGGCTTGTCCTCAAACTCGTTGCCTCAGTGATAAAAGAGTGACTTCAGACTACGTACCATCATTAGGGTTTGTGATCTTCAAAGCTGCCTTGCTATGGACAGGGACGCCTGCAGCCGCTGTTCCAACCACAGCTGCTGTTTGTGCATCAATGGTGGGTGAAGTTCGTTTCTCCTTTTTTTTCGGGATCCGGGTGTCGAAATGCACAGTGGGAGTGATGAAATCCACGTGCGGTTGAATATGCTGTGGAACGTAATACGCGTCGCATCCCACGTGCGGCTTGCCAGTCACGTGTTTGTGAAGATGGTAGCTCGTCTTGAGTAGCTTCTCCCCTTCTGCAATGGTCGCATTAAACGTGAGCCATCCCACTGACTGAGACTTGGATATTCGGTCAGAGGAGATGCCTGAACTCTGAAGCCATCCAATCACTGCTTTCCTTGACTCTTGACTTGGGGCAAATGCGTCGGCGACTTGTTTGGCATTCCAATGCTTACCAAAATTGGGCGATTCCGGATGAGAGACATCAAGCAGATATTCCTCGGCTTTATGTAGATTATTCTGAGCTAAAGCAATTCGAAACGGAACGACGGTGGAAGGTGGCACTCTAGATTTCCTCCACCAGCCACGTGGTAGTCGGTCTCTCTTCTCATGCTGGACGTAAGTGAACGAAGGAGAGGGTGAGGGCGCAGCGAATGTGGTTGCTAAGAGAGCAGTGAGAGCCAAGAGAAGGACACGCATATCGAATAGGCAATTCGAAGTGAGAAAGACTGAAGCCTACGTGGCACTTGAAAAGAAAGGGAATGCAGCATGTAGAGCTTATGTACTGACGTCTTTGAGGAATGAAGGCGTGTCTCGCGGGCCATTCAAACCGTGAAAGTTGACTATCAGACAGGGCCATCAATCGAAGATGACGGGCCAAGATGCATTGGATGCCTTCGGTAGCACCATGCCAAATTGAGTGGTCTACCAGTAAACAGGCGGTATGGAATACGATCTGTGGGCCAAAAGGGTCCCGTGGGATCCAGATAGGACAAAGCAGGCTTATCATGGCCGAAGAAGGACAAAGCGAAAATAAGACTTGGAAGAAGCTTCTGACTCTTAAACCAGGAAGTGATTAGCTGTCAAGGCCAGGCCACGCCATTAAGACTATTGGGCTTTGGTTGTAGACCGGTTCGCTCGATGACAGCGAAGAGTGGCTTTGGAGGGGAAGGAGGGGTTCGTATTGGGTACTTGCGCTGTAAATTTAGCTCAAGCCTTGTGGCCTTGCAGCACCATGTGATGGGAACTAGAGGGACCCGTGGAAGTGTAGGTTTCGATGCATGATGTTGAATGGAAGGTGTCGTGGCTGTAGCATGATCCTCTGACCGACTTGCGGGGTGGGCGGTGGGAAGCATCGTTGCCTTGCTTAAAGTCTTTCCAGGTTGCCTTTTTTTTTTATCCCTCTCTGCATTGTGGGGTCATGACTAGTGGCAAGTTTATGCAGCATCGGAGGTATGTAGAATCGTGCATGCAGCAGTCGACCCTTAGTCCCTGCTTGGTTGGTGTGTGGAAGATTCGCTTGCATAATGGCATTTTGTGATCGCATGCAGTGAGCATCAGTTGCCATTTGCCTCACTCAAACCCTGTCGGAATGAAGTGGAGGGGCGAGGATCGTGGTGCAGGCCGCAGGCAAACACCGGGTGTGATGTCTTGGGGGACATTACAGTATCGCGAGCAAGGGATTTTTTGCCATGATTAGTTGGCAATCGGTATGCTCAGCCTGCTCGATAGGGATACGAAGCACACGCGGTCCAAACCCGACCATCCGAACCAGACAGTAATAGATTCAACTTGGGGCTGCATAAGCCGCCTTGGCGTGCATTGGTGTGTTTTGGTGGGATCACTGTGTAATGGCAATCGGCGTTGATCATTGGGGAGGGTGGGTTGGGGTCATGGTGGGGTCGTAGAGACCCTCTTCTAGCGGCCCCATCGCTCGCTACGTGCTTAGAGACCTTTAGGGTGTCTGAAAGCAGTCGCGGTCTCGATCAATAATCAACTATGTTGTCTACTAATCTAGTGTGTGGATACTTGACTTGGTTGTGATGAACTTCGGTGCAAATAATTCGAACGTGAACTTATTCCCGTGTGTCTTCATGAATTCCGTTGATCTCTTTACGCATTTATCCACCCGATAGCACAGAAATGGGGTCCATACCTTTTCAACATGACCCGTCTGACTGTGCCATTATCTAATATGCCTTTATCAGACCGCCACCACAGAACCAGACTTTTCAGCTAAAACTTCCATTCGTGCGCAGAACCTTACATCACCTTATCGTCCACGGATCTGCCCGTGGTGGCGACATGTCGACCATTTTACCCTATGGAATCCCTGTAAACGCTCGGGTCAAAAATGTGCTGCCATGCCACTCATCGCGCTGGTCCTGGCTGGTTTGCATCGTAGTCGGCCCAGCTCATAATATGCTTCCTCCCCTCTTTCGCCTGCTCGTTGCTTCCATCCCTTGTCGCAGCCATCGTAGAATTGTCTGTTGTCCCAACCGAGTTTTGCCTTTTCGCATTCGAGGGCGTACCATCGTTTCGATCAGGATACTGCATCTTTCTTGAGCCATTGACCGCGTCACTGCCATGATATGGTGAAAGCTCAGCTGGCATGGTGGATGCTGGCACCCCGGACAGCTCAGGCTTTGGGTATACCGTTCCGAGGCCAGCATCCTTGCTCTCACTCACAGGAGATGTAGTCGAATGAGTGTTGCCCACGGACCTAACGGCGTTGCCGCCGTTGTACATTGAAGCCGGCGATGAAGGCGTAAGTGGAGAGACTGGAGATTGTGAAAATCTTACTTGCTTCGCCTCGTTCCCATCCGTACCCGTGTAGTTTGCGTTTGGTGATAAGAGCAAGTCTTGAAGTTGTGCTGGTGCAATGGTCTGACCGACTGGTGCAAGTCCTGTGTCTTTATTAGCCGATGGTGGACTTATTGGTTTTGGAGCAGACAGCCATTGGATCCTCCGGCTCAAGAGCATCGAATGTAATTCGTATGCAATCTTACCTTCCTCGTCTTTGTCGAAGCGATCTCCAGCCCGATGTGCATCGATTCCTTGGTATCGTGGATCATCATCGATCCTGCTTCGGCGCTTGTTGGCTTGCTTCCGCTGATTGTTCCATCGAAGGAACAGGACTATCAGCAATGCCGCCAGCACTGCCCCTGCCACTCCCCCAACAGTGCCACCAATGATCGGAGTCTTTGACGTTGCTGGAGGTGACCCTGTAGTAAACGGTACGTTTGCGGAAGGTGTTGTAGCGGAGGGTCCGAGTACCACGGTCGGTAAAGTACCGGTGTAGTCTCCATTCGTCACCGTTGATAAGGAGGATAGCCAGGTGGAAGTAATTACAGTGGTAGCTGGATCAAGTGCAATGCCATTGCTCGTTGATGTTATGAATTCGACAGATACGTCAACTTCAGAGGTCACTACGACGATGACGGGCGGTGGGCTTGAGGTTTCTTGAGGACTTGCTGCAGGAGATCTAGCATTCTGCGTACTGGTTTGACTGTCCGTTGTGGATCGAGATGCTGGTGTTGGTTGCGGCGATGCTGATGAGTTGTTTGTAGCAATCGTTGTCGGTGACGCGGCAGCTGGTGAAACGGATTTATCCGGTGATGCTGAAGCAGGTGTTGAGTCAATTGACGAAGGACTATTGTTATTGCTGGTACCGGTGCAAGCTGGGATGTTGCATGCGTCCGTCGTGCAGCAACCAATGTATGCCTCACAGGTATAAAAGTTAGAGGGAGATTGGCAATTGTTACCAGCAGGATGATTTACAGCACATGGACAGTCTGAAGGAATAGACATTTTGCAAGAGCCATGAGTTCAACACTCAAGAGTAGACAACAAGAGGAGGTATTACCAATGAAAGGATCGATGTGGAGGTTGAAGATTGTGTTTGCAAAAATGTTTCCGAAGAAGTGGTACGAGACTCCCAAGATGGGGAAGTCGTCAAGCGAGACAGATGTCTTTTGTAAGATGAATAAATGGCAAGACTAATACCAAAGTGTCTCAAATTGTGCTGCAAGAAATTCTCTCTCTGTCACTCAAATCATCAACTCGGCATAGAGTGTTGCTACAGCATTTCAATTACGCCTGCAGCATTGTTTGTGGACTTTGCATGTTTGTGAATGGTAAAGATGGGAACACCAGCATTGAAATATTTGAATCCCTGATGAGGTTGAGTCCCATCGGAAGAGGCCTTTTCCTCATCCACAGCCGGCCAGCTTGTGTCCAGGGCTCACTTCCAATCACAATGGTTGCATTGCAGTATCTTCACAGTGAAGGCCCCGATCTCAAGTAAATCAATGGGCACCTGACTGGACGATGCTCGATCCAGTATCGAGTGATACCCTCCAAGATGTAGCCAGTGGCAAGGCCCCCCAGCCTACTATTTCTTTCCCAAGCGACAGCATTGCAATGCATTCACCTCCCAAGTTTGATGTGCGCCTTGGCAAAGTTATGTAATGCTCTAAGGAAGACTTGATATCCAACACCATTGTTGTCCTGCACGTGGTAGATCTCCGTTAACCTGATCTGCCACGGAGGATATCCTTGCAGTTGGACATTCGGTCCGAACAGAATAAGTAGATCAGGTTCGCCCATTACACTCTCCAAAATCTCGGCATTGACGAGGTCCTGAGAGATGTCGTTGGAGGACAGCTTTTTCCGCTGAGACATCTCTGTGAGAGTCTTGGTCAGGTCAACAAGGGTTGATCGGCCATCTTCGGCGGATAGGAGTATTATAGACAAGTGGCCTAGTAGATCAGACACTGAGTCGAGACAGTAAGGGTATCAGACTAACCTTTTGGTTGACTTAATTCACTGGGTTCTTCTGGGCTTCCACCATTCAAGATTGCTGGGATATGGGGAGCGCTGATTCTTACATAAGGTACGAGCTTTCCCAAATAGGCGTGTAGTTTTTTCCAGACCACGCGCTGGGTTCTCGGTATCTGCTCCTTCAGCGCCCCTGCAGTAGGTGAGCGATAGCTAGCCACGTTCTCCTCCTGGTCAAGCACGTACCTGTCTTCTCGTACACACTAAGTGTCGGTATACCCACACAAGCACACCATGAAGATATCTCAGCCACTTCGTCCATTAACGTATTCAAGCCAGATGACCCCAGATCTTCTCCTCTGTATTCTAGAATGACGCTCAGATGCCCTGGTAACCTATCAAGGTTCTTTACATCTTGCTTTATAAGCTCGGGGGCTCGATGGTGATAATAGAGGATCGCAAGGAGGCGATCAAATAGGACGTTGTAGGTTTGTCGTAAGCGAATGTATATGGAAAACACGGTGTGCATGACAGTGAACACAAGCAGGTGTAATTGGCTCCTGAGAAAATTTCGAACTGGCTGAATGGCATGTCTTCGAGGAGTAGCAGTCGCAGTGGGTAGAGCTTTGGGGAGGTAGGGTTTGATGAGGTTCTCTCGTTGCTGGGGAGTGAGTAGTGCACCTCTTTGCTTTACATCCTGCCGGTAGACCTGAACCTCACGAGACAAAACCATAATGATGGGGGTAGTTCAGGACTGTAGTAGTCAAAGTAGACAATATGTACTCTGTAGACACCAGCTCGAGAACGCAGTGAAAGATTCAGATCATGCAAGTCCGATAAATCCGAAGCACAGCTTATGAAAACCAGGCTGGCACAACTGTCGTTTGGCAATCAACAATATACCGAATACTTTCTACGTGCCTATAAAGTAGCTGAGACCCTATGCTCTACGGAAATCGCCATAGAAGGCTTGGAATATGATCACAGAGCGACTACTACCGTGACCATGTGAAAATTATACACATGGCTCATTGCGAACGAGTGGGTCGTGTAAGATTTTCTTGCAGCAAATATGCCTGGAACCTTGAGCCCATCCTCCTCCCTATCTCACCCCCAGTCGAGTTATTCTTCTCGCTCGGTATTTCCACAAGCGCCTGTCTTCACACTCGATACTTTCTCTGATCGGGACTTCATTGTCAAAGACTTCGTTGAGGCTCTTTCCGATAGTGCTGTTCCCCCGAATCGGAGATCTGGGCCAACAAATCAAAGCGATGCCTTCGATCCAAAGCCTCTCATTCGCACCTTTGAGCATGCTCTTAGTCGCATGTCAGACCTCTCGGGAGACCTTGAGCTACGGGAAAATGAGCTGTCTGGCGCTGTCCGGCGCGCTGAAGCTCAACATACAACCAATGTTCAAAATCTAGGAAGGAAACTCGACCAGACAGTAGACTCTTTCAATCGTCTTGACTCTTCATTGAATGGTGATCATTACGATAATGGAGGAAATGCGGTGGTCAAGATTGGAGAAAAACTAGAGGAGCTGGACAGGCGGCGGCAACGCGCCTTGGACGCCAAGTTCATATTACAATGTTGGATGGAGGTCAGTGAACGCGGGGAGCTATTCCTTCTCGAAGATATACGGCGATCAGGTAGTGGGGAAGGAAAGGTCCGTTGCGCTCAATTAGCCCGCCAACTCACGAAGATCAGCCAAAGATTGGATCCTGAAAGCTGGAGCCATGTGAACGGAAGTTCAAAAAGGGTCAATGGCGTCAACGGAGCATACGCAGATAAACACAGTCGCAAGAGAAGCAATCACAACACCAGGGAATTAATCGAGAAATTCTCGGAGACGTTGGAGAAGGACCTGCTGAGATCCTTTGACGAATTCTACAGAAGACAAAATTTTGAAGGCATGCGGGAATGCGCCAATGTATTGTACGATTTCAATGCTGGTGCGAGTGTGACAGGAGCGTTTGTCAACCAACATCAATTTTTCATTGACCGAAGTCAGCTCATCACCGAAGAAGTAGCTGGAGATGCTGAAACCTGGGAAAGGCTGGCCGACCCAGATGCGGACCCACCAGGAGTCGAACCCTCTCTACAATCTTTGGTCGACGAAGTGAGAGTCGTTGTGCAAGAAGAATCACTAATCATCAAACGAGCCTTTCCGTATTGCGAGCAGGTCCTGGGCAAGTTCCTGCAACGAGTGTTTCAACAATCCATACAACAAAGACTCGAGATGGTCCTCGAGAAAGCCAGCTCGGTCTCATCGCTGGCGTTTCTACGATCTCTGCAAGCAGCTCGAAGCTGCTTAAGTACATTAATCGATGATCTCAAGGCCCACGGTCTCACTGAGCATCCTGAGACTGTCTCACCCCAAATCACAATTATCCTCGATCAACAATTTGATGATCTTTTTGTACCCTACTTTGTCGGCTCGTCGTACATTGAGCGAGAGAAGAGGAGCCTCGAGGAGCTTTACTCGTCCCTGTTATTTAAGTTTACTATTTACCATGTGAGGATTTTTGGCCAATAGGCTCGACTTTATGCTGACAACTCCTAGTCCCGACGGCGGAAGATACCCACAACGTTTATGAAATCTCTGGCCAAGTCAGGCAGTGAGATGCTGGCGTCCGCTCGAGATGCTTACGTTGAGCGCCTGGATTCATCCGATCTTGCGCCGGCTCAAAAGCGAATGCTGCTCCGCGTCGCCGGCCTCAAAGATTCAGAGAATGGCAAAACACAGACGGAGATCGAGGTCACAGAACAGGACGGGATCTTGAGCGTCGATAGTGCCAAACGAGTGCTGAAATGGCTCGCCGAAGCAGTTGGAAGAGGTTTGGAGTTGAGTGGAGGCAACGAAACAGCCAAAGACGTCTTTGCGCTGCTCAATCTCGTACTGACAAACATGGGTGAAATCTACATCGAGACGGCCTTGGATGCGTAGACATCTCTCTTTCTTTGCGCCCGTTTCAAAAGCTAACAGATTTTAGGGCAAATGATATCGCCACAACACAAGAAACAGCCAAGAATGAGCCTGACCTCTCATACATGATCAATTTGCGCCCAGCAACAAGCACAATGTACCTCCTGAACGCCTGCATCCGCACAGTCCTCATCCCCCTCGCCTCCGCCAACGTCACCATCCGACGGGACATGGAGAAAACCTCGAATGTAGCCATGGACAGAATGGAAGAAAAAGTCAACAGCATAATGCAACGCTCTATCGACGTCGCCTTGACCTGGGTAAACAAATTGCTCGCGCGGCAATTAAAAACGGATTTCAGACCTCGAGATGACGCTCTCAGCGGCGGTGGGGCCTGGCTCGAGCAGCTTCAATCTCCAGTATCCACCCCTCTCCAGCCTTCGAAGTCTCCTCCACTAACAACCATGCCTCCAGACCTGCCTCTCCATCTTTACATTCCTGACCCGTTTTCACCAACTAGCCCTCACCGCCCTCTCCCCCTCCCCAAACCTCACAGCCCTCCTCACAGAACTAGCCACAAACCTGCGTTCCCTCCTCCTCGAACACTTCAAGAAATTTCCCGTAAACGCCGCTGGCGGAATCATGGTCACCAAAGACATCTCCAAATACATCGAATTGCTCCGGGGCTGGGAACTAGATCCATCCTTCACACCCAGTTTTGAGGTGCTGACCGAGATTGGGAATCTGTTCGTCATTGGGCCGGAGGCGTTGAAGGAGAGGTTGAGGGGGAAGGTGGGCGGTGGGGTTTGGGATAAGGGGGATATGAGGCCGTATGTGCTTCGGAGGGAGGATGTGGGGAGTGTAGGGGTGCAGAGTGTTTTGAGTGCCCTGTAGGATGGATGTGAGGGGATGCTTTGCGAAATGATACCCTGGTTGTTGAAGAATTCAATCCCGTTTTTGATCTTGCATCCGGGGTCTTTGGGCGGGTGTCTGTGGTTTTTGTGGCAGGAAGGGGGGGGGGGGAACTCTTGTGCTCTCCCCTGGCAGCGGTCCTGATGCTTTGGATTCCGGACAAGGTAGTGTGGAGTCGTTGAGCATGGCTCTGAAGCTCATGGGACAGACATTCCCATGGTCGTATACTGCTAATTACGGAACTCCAGAGCAGGGGTGTGCAATGAGTCTTGATTCATCTTCTTGATTGATTCTATCAATGGCTCTATTCTATCTCTTTCTCAAGCTATGCAGATTGCATTCACTTAACATGGGTCTTCCCCAACGCATCAGCCAAAGCATCAACATCCTCATCCTTCTTCTCCGCAACCTTCATCCCCTCCTCCTCCTCCGCATCCTTCAACATCCCCTCCCTCCTCTCCTCCCTCTCCTCTTCCTCCTCCTCCTCATTCGCCTCCTCATCCTCATCCTCCCCCCCATCATCGTCCTCACTATCCTCCTCCAAATCACTCAACTCATCCAGCCCCCACGGCCCCTCCCCCTCCTCCCCTCCCG
>JAABUQ010012057.1_pt1 | contig 10850 bp, 1 predicted proteins | sample 5560001 | NCBI WGS metagenome assembly JAABUQ01 (sample SAMN10711888, study PRJNA513371) | rock metagenome | isolation source: Antarctica rocks | place: Antarctica: Victoria Land, Finger Mt nord | collected 2015-12-18
TATTAAATTTAATAAATTATTTTCTTTAAATTATTTATTAATAAAAATAATATTTATTTTAAATATTTTTAAAGTTCTTTAAATTTGTTTAAAAAGAAATTAGAAAAAATTAAAATATTCTTAAATAAACTTATAAAAATATTATTTAAATTAACAAAAAAGGATTTAAAAAAACGAAATAAAATTAATTTATATATAATTAAATAATTAAATATTATAAAAAATATAATCGAAATATTAATATTATAAATTAAATAAAAAAATTATTAAAAATTATTAAATAAATAAAGAAGTTTTATAAATAATATATTCAAATAAAATCCTTAAGAGATTAAAAGAAATATATTAAAACAAATAATAAAAAAAGGAAAAATAAAAAATATATAAATAAGTTATATTAAATATAAAAGAATCTTTTATATAAATGTTCTAAGTTATAAAATAAGTTAGGAATAAGAATAAGTTAATTTAAAAATAATTAATTATTTCCTTATTAAAGGTTATAAACAACATATAAGTAACAAATAAAATAAAAATATTATTTAAAATATACTTTTTACCCTTTTTATAAATAAATATAATAAATATAAAAAGTTATAGTTACTTATACTTAATAGAAAAAGGAATATTATTAATAAAAAGAAAATTAATAAAGGCAATACAAAAAGAGTTCTTTAATAAAATATTAGATAAAATATTAAAAATATTTATATTAATAACAATTTTATATATCCGAATACTATTTTAAAGTTATTTAAATAAAAATAATTAATTAACAATTTTTAAATTAATAATTATAATAATTTTTAAAAAGCTTTAAAAAAGAAATTATATAAACTTTAAGATATATAAAATAATAATTTTATTAAACATATTTAAAAAGGGTTTAGAATTTATTATATTAAAATAAATAAAATATATAATAAAAATATATAACAAAAATATATAATATTTTACTTAAAATATAAATAAATATAAAACATTATAAATATATAAATATAACTTTAAAGTTAATAATAATAATAAAAAAATAATTATATTTTTTTATTTAAATATTATAAAAGCTTTTAATAAAATTATATATAAGAAATTAGTTTATAATACAGAAAAGCAAAAATTAATAAAATTATAAAAATAAATAAAAAACTTTCTTAAAAAAAGAAAAATTAATTTTATAATTAAAAAATATATATTAAATAAATATTTTATAAATATAAATATTTTATAAATATAAATATTTTATAAATATAAATATTTTATAAAACTTTTTATTCTTATTAATATTGTTTCTCTTTTATAATATAAATTTATTAAAAGTATATAAGAATTTATTATTATATATTAAAATTATAAGATTTATAAATAATATAAATATATTTATATATAATATTATAATTAAAAGGAATTATAAAAGATTAAAAAATATATATTAAAAATATATAAAATAAATATAATATTATTATTTTTTAAAAAGAATATTATAAAAGTTATATTAAATATATGAATTTTAAAAATATAATTAAATTCGAAATTAAAATAATAAATATATATATAAAAATTATAAATTAAATTTATTTAAAAAATATTATTAAAAATTTATAAAATTATTTATATAATAATATTAAAATTAATAATAACTTTTAATATAAGAATATAATATATATATATATATATTTAGTTTATACTTGATATAATACTTGTTAAGACTTATACAAGAGTTATATTTTCTGCCTAAAGGTCTATTATATTCCTTTATATTTATTGCGATTCTTATTTTATATTAATTATTCCTTTATATTTATTGCGATTCTTATTTTATATTAATTATTCTTTTTTATATTATCGAAAATCTATTTTATATTTCTATATTCTTTTATTATAAATCCTTTACTTTTAATATATAAATTAAAGATAATAAGATTCGAACTTACAACTTTATAAATTTATATATATTATAAGCGTATTTTACATAGTTATTAATCTGGCTTCTAATAATATTATTATTATACTATTACCTTCAATATAATATATATTAAAAAGGGTTAAAGAATATAAAAAAATAATAATAATAAAACTAAAAATAATATAAGGAAAATCCTTAAAAATAATTATAAAGGCTTATAAAGCTATATTTATAAAAGTTTTAAAAGTAAAAATTAATATTATATTTATTGATTTATATTTAAAAAGTGTCTTTAATAAAAATAAAGGCTTAAAGTTATAAATTTATTATTAAAATAATTATAAAATATATAAAAAAGTATATTAAAAGAAAGTATAAATAAAATAATAAAATATAAAGGATATTAAAATAAAGAAATTAAAAATAATTAGAAAATTTAATAAGAAGAAAAAAGATAATTCGGAATGTATTATATATTTTATTATTATAAATAAATTCATTAAAAATAATAATTAATATAAATAAAAATGTAATATTATATTTTAAACTTAAAAGGTATATTCGAATAATAATAAAATTAATTAATTAATTATAATAATAATAATAAAAATTAATAAAAATTAATTTAAACTATTAAGAGGGTTAGATATAACATTGATATATTATAAAGAATTAAAAGACTTTATAATAATAACGGAAAAGTTTACTTCTTATTACTTATAAAACAGAACGGTAATTAATATATATAAAGTTTATTCGGATAATTAAAATTTTCTCTAAATAATTAACATAATAAAATTTATATAAAATTAATTATAATTAAAATATATTCAAAAGATTTCGGAAATTATAAAGAATAAAAAAGTAACTTTAAATTTTATATAAATTTTAAATTAAATTAAAATATTTAAGAATAAAAAAGCAAATTAAATAATAATAAAAATTAAAAAAATATGTATTAAATAAGTATTTGACTTATAAGGCTATAACTTATAAAATATTAATATAAAATAAAATATATAAAAAGAAAAATACATAAAAAAAAGGAATAAATAAATAATATTTGTTTATAATTATATTAAAAATAATAAAAAAAGATAAAGTATATAATATACTATTAATATAACTTTAAATAGGAAAAATAGAATTTAATAATTTCTTTGATAAAAAGAAGTTTCTAAAAGTATAATTAGTAAATTATTTATATAATATAGGAAATATAATAATAAAATATATATTATTATCTTGCTTAAATAAAATAAAGTAAAAAAGAAAATTAAAAGAAATTATAAATAATATTAATTTAAAAAAAATATTTATTAATAAGAAATTTGTTATAAAAGCAATTTATATAATAATTAAAAAAGGAGTTTTTATATAATTTCGATTATTTTTATTTTTATTTTTATTTTTATCCTTTATAAAGGGAAATAAATAATTTTAAAAGTATTAATAATATATAAAAACAATAGCAAAACAGAAGGAAATATATATTTATTAATAAAGAATATTTATAATACCTTTTAAAAATACAAGTAATCTTTTTTTAAACAAAAGTTTTTAATTTAAAGAAATTAACCTCCAAGTTATTAATAAGCGTAATAATAATATAATATATAAATTTTTTCCCTTATTAAACCCTTTTATTAAATAAAAATTCAAAATTAATAAAAATAATAAAAATAATATTTCCTTTTATTAAGCAAGAATCCAAAACCCAAAGGAAATAAAGGAAAAAAAAAAGAAAAATTAATTAGCAAATATTATTTAAATAAATATAACGCTTATAATGTATTAAACTTATAAAAATAAAAAAATAAAAGAAATTATTATAAAGTTAATAAATAAAATAAGAAGTAAAATATTTATAATTTATAAAAAATAAGTTTAAAATTATATATAAAATAAACAAATAAAGCAAAAAAGAATAAAAATAAAGTAAAAATAAATAAGGAAAATAAAGTTATTAACAAAAGGGCTGCTAAAAGGACTAAAAGGCTTTATATATATAAATAAAAAAATAATAAAAGGGAAAAAAAAATAAGGAAAGTAAATAATTTTATAATAAAATACTTATTAAAGCTATATTAACAAAGTATAAAAGGGCGGCGGTAATAATAATAATAATATAATAATAATAATTATTATTATTATTAAAAGTTAAAATTTAAAAGATTAAAGGGAAAAAAATTTTAAAAAAATTAAATATAATATAATATAATTAAAAAATTAATATTGTATATAATATTAAACTATATTAAATATAACGATAAAGTAAAATAGAATAAAAAGCTTAAAATATATTAATAATATATAAATAAAAAATAGAATAAAATAAAATATTAAAATATTAAAACAATAAAATAATTTTAGAATAAAATAAAAGAATAGAATAGAATAATCAAAAAGAAAGGGGAAAAAAAATATTATATTAAAATAGTTAATATAATTTAAAATAATAAATTAAAAAGTAAGAATATTAAAAATATATATAAAAAAGGAAAATTATAAAACTAATATTATTAAATAATTATAATTTTATTTTAATATTAAAAATAATTAATTTATATTATATTAATAAAGGGAAACATAAGCAAAAATAATATAAATAAATTTTAAATTATTTTATTTATAAACCTTTATAAAAATAGGGAGGATTTTTGTTTATATTTTTATATTTCTTATATTCCCTTCCAAGCTTTATTATTTTATTAACCTTTTCTATATAATAAAAGAAAGGAAATATGGATAAAATGGAAAAAAAATTAAAAAAAAATTAATAAATAATAATAATAATAATAATAATAATAAGAAAAATTTGTTAAACAAAATATTTCTATATTAAAGATATTTAAAAGACTATCCTTGGAAAAGGAGAAGAATATTTATTAGCAATATACCGGCAGGAAAGGAGGGGACTATATATAATATACTTAAAAGTCCTATAGTTAATATAAAATTAATAAGTAAAACAAATATAATAAAAATAAAAAACGGATTATAAAAGAAGTTATAATAAGAAGTAAAATAAATTAAGGCGAATTTTAAACTTAAATAAAATAAAAATAGAATGTTAATATTATAAATAATAATATAAATTTTTTTAATTATTATTAAAAAAGTAATAATATGCTGAACAAATATTATAAATATAATATAATTAGGAAAAGAATTAATTGAAAATTTAAAAAAAGTAATAAATAAATTAAAAAAGAATATAATAATTATAAATTATAAAAATATATCGACGATATATATAACGATTATAAGGTAGAAGATTTATAACTTTAAAGGTAATATAATACTTTTAATATATTAATTAAGCAAAAAGTTAGAAATTATTATAAAAATATTAAGAATAAAAAATATTTCGAAAATTGAAAATATATTAATAAAGGAAATTCTAAAATATATTTAAAGTAAAAATAATATATAGGAATATTATAAATTAATTATTATAATAAAAATATATAAAGGATAAATAATAATTCTTAAAATTAATTTACATAAAGTTTAAATAGTATTTAAACAAAATAAGAATTAGGTAGGAAAAATATATAAAAAAAGGAAAATTAAAAGAGAAACTTATATAATAATAATATATAATATAATAATTACGAATATAAGAATTAGCGAACAAAATATAATAGTAAAAAGGATAAAAAAGGAAAATAACTTTATATATAATAAATTAGAAATTACGGGTATAAAATAGATTATAAAAGCTTTTAAAAAAAGGATTATTTTTCGTTTATTTTATAAATAAATAATATTTATATAATAAATTAATTAATCGATTACAGGATTAAATAGGGATATAATATAAAAATATATAAATATATAAATTAAAGATATATCTTATATAATACTTTAAATATTAAAAATATAATTGTATAAATATTAAATATAAGAGAAAAGAAAAATATAAATATTATATTAAAAATTATTAATTAAAAATACATAAATATATAGAAATTAATAGAAATTAAGAATTTAGAAGCGATTATTATATAATATATAAAGGAAGATATAAATTATAATTAAAAGAATATTTAAAGAAATAAAAGGATAAAAAAAAAGGGCGAATAAAGCTTTATATAATAAGAAATATATAAATAATAAGTAGCCTTTTATAAAGAAATTCCAAATATATAAATAATCGAAAGAAATAAAAAAAAGAAAATTATAAATAAACCGGAATACTTATTTAATATATTAACCTTTTAATTAATAATATTAAAATTTATTTTAAGGAATATTAATAAACTATTAATTAGAAAAAAGGTTTAGGAAAAAGGGAATATATTTATATTAAATATATAAACGTTTATTACTATCGAAGTAATAAATACTTAACAAGATATTATTATAAGAAATATAATTAATAAAGAAACTATTTTAATAAATAATTAATATTGAATAATCAGATATTATAAATATTATAATATAATATATAAAAGTCAAAAAATAAAGTAATAATCCCTTTATTAAAAAAGCCGCGTATAAAGAAATATAATATACTAATTATATAAGAATTATAAAAGAACTTATTTAATAAAGGGTTATATAATTCTTATTTAAATAACTTTTATATAACGGATAATAAAAATAAGTTTTATTTTTATATTAATAAAGAAACTAATAATAATAATTAAAAAATAAATTGATTATTAACGAATATAAAAATTAAAGAGCTTAAAAAGGAACAAAATCAAAAGGTATATATATATAATATTTATAACCTACTTCTAAAAGGCTAATTTAATCTTAACAAAATTTATAATAATTAAAGCAAAAATATTCGTTTAAATATATAAGAAATAAAGAACCTTTTAGCCTTTAAATATACCTTAAAAAAATCAGGAACTTATTTAATATATAAAGATTTTAATTTATATTATTTATTATAATATAACCTTTTATACCCTTATTAATATATATAAGCCGAAGATTTAATTAAACTTATAAAATATATTAATATAATATTCATAATATTTAAAATAATTATTATAAAGGATATTTATAAATAATAAATAATAATTAGTTTTATATTTATAATAAATATATTAATAAATAAAGTTATAACTTATTAGATTTAATAAAATATTAAATACTCTTCGGATTACTTATTAATAAAAATAATATTTATTCTAAATATTTTTAAAGCTTTCTAAACCCGTTTAAGGAGAAATTAAAAAAGGATAAAACCCAAAAAATTCCTAAATAAGTTTACGATAATATTAATAAAAAAGGGTTTAAAAAGACGAAATAAAATTAATTTATATATAATTAAATTATTAAGTATTATAAAAATTATAATTAAAGTATTAATATTGTAAACTAAACCGAGTTTATATATTAAACTATATTAAATTAAAGAATATATAAAGGCTTTTAAATAAGCAAAGAAGCTTTATAAATAATATATTTAAATAAAAACTTTAAGAAATTAAAAGGAATATATTAAAGTAAATAATAAAAAGGAAAATATAATAAAAAAATATAAAAAAGTAAATTTCAAATAAATCGTATAAAATATATAAAATATGAAAGAATCTTTTATATAATTATTCCGAATTATAAAATAGGCTAAGCGTAAGAATAAAAAATAAAAAATAAATAAAAAATAAACCCCTTATTCGTAAATAATAAATAAAATTAATATAAAAGGTTATAATTATTTATACCCGATAGAAGAGAAAGTATTATTAATAAAAAGAAAAGTAATAAAAGTAATAAAGAAAGCCTTTTTAAATAAAGTACCAAGGCTTAATAGGATATTAAATAAAATATTAAAAATATTTTATTTAATAATAATATTATATATTTAAATTAATTAATTAATATATTTTAAATTAATAATTATAATAATTTCTAAGAAGCCTTAAAAAGGAAATTATATAAACTTTAAAATATATAAATTAATAACTTTATTAAATATATTTAAAAAGGTCTTAGAATCTATTATATTAAAACGAATAAAATATATAATTAAAATATTATAAATATATAAATATAATATTAAAGCTAATAATAGAAAAAATCTATATTATTTAGGGAAATAATAAGAAAAGGGTAATTCTATTTTTAATTTAAATATTATAAGAGCTTTCGATAAAGTTATATATAAAAACCTAATTTATAATATAAAGAAGCAGAAAGTATTAATAAAATTATAAAAATAAGCAAAAGACTTTCTTAAGGAAAGAAAACCTAGCCTTATAATTAAAAGATATATATTAAATAAATATTTTATAAATATAAATATTTTATAAAATTCCTTATTCTTATACTATTTCTCTTTTATAATTTAAATTTATTAAAAGTATATAAGGATTTATTATTATATATTAAATTATATTTATACTTTAGAGATTAAGACTTTATTAATAATAATAAGATTATATAATTATAATCTTGAATATAATTCTTATAATTCTTATTATATCGCTTTAAGGGAAGCCGAAGCTAGTTAAGGCTTTATATAAATTTATAAATTAATTAAATAAGCCGGTATATACTCCAGGTTTATAACTTATTAAATATATATAATATATTACTTAATTAATTGTTATATACAAGATAGAACTATTTATAACTACCAAGGTACTAGGCCGAATTAGGCTTAGTAGCGGAATATATCCGCATTGTTATTCCTGTTATTCAACAATATATAAATATATTTATATTGTTTATAAATTTTATAATATTAGTATATTAATAATCGAATTGCTTCTCTTATATAATTCCGAAAAATAATAAAAACAAATAATAACTCAAAACCCGAATATATATAAATATATAAATATTCTTTATTTCCTTTTAACTATTATTAAAGGCTTATTATTATTATTTAAGGTATATTATTATTATTAAAAGTATTCGTAATTGCTAATTATAACTAAAGACTTTATTAGAAAATATAAAGACTTTATAGAGTTTACTTTAATTATTCTTTAAGTTTAATAAAATATAAAATATATTTATAATTAATATTTCTTTAAGTTTAATATTAAACCTTGATAATAAAAATTATTATTATTTTTAACAATTTTCTCTTTTAAGTCCTTAAATAAATAAATATATATAATAGTTAATTTACTTCCAAAGACTTCGTTTTTATAAAAGTTATTATTTAAATCTTTTATTATTCTTTTTTTAAGAAAAATTTTCTTAATGAAACTTTTAATATTAATATTTAAAAAGTTTAATTATATTAAGAAAATATATTTTATATTTTAGAAAAAAATTTAAAAGAATTTTACTCTTAAATAATAATATATTCTTATTTATAATTTAAAAAAAAACGCTTTATTATATTATTAAATTAAATTATTATTTATTATTTGTTAAATAAAATCCTTATATAATATAATATAAATAAGTTTAAATATTTTCAAATTTAATTATATTATTCTATTTTAATATTATCTTTTAAATTTATTATTATTTCGGGTTTCATAACTCCTAAAGCTTTATTTAATTTAATTATAAAGATTCCTCTTTTATTTCCAATCTTAATTCTTAATAATAAGAGACTTATTAATAAAATCTAATCTTATTACCCTTAAAGAAAGAAACAATCTTAATAATCTTTAAGGCTTTATTTTATAAAAGTAAAATATAAAAGATATTTTTAAATTATAAAGCTTTTAATATTAGATTATTATAATTAATAACTTACTAATAAATAATAAAGATTATAAAAAATAAAATAATAAATATAATCTTATATATATTATTAATTGGTTTTATATTTAAAATAATATTTATAATAAAATCGAAAATTATATTAATATTAATATTATTTAAATTAAATTCGAAAAGCTTTATTAATTTAAAGGCTTTAATTATTTTTTTAATATTTTTTAATATTTTTATAATATTATATTTATTATTTATAATAATAATTTTATAAAATATATTAATAATTTCTATAAAGCTTATAATAAATTTCTGATTTTTAAAATTAAAATAAATTAGAATAAATTAGTTTTCCTTTTTTATAAGAATTTAAGCTTTAATTATAAATTATATATTGAATATTATATATAAAAATATAATCCTTTTAATATTAATAAGACTTTTAAATTTATTTTTAATTATATTATTTAATATTTCTAAAATATTATATAAATTAGCTTTAATAATATAATAATGATTTATATTTTTATTATAATTTTTTAATTTATTTTAAAATAAATTTAATATAAAAATTTTTAAAATAAAATATATTTTTATTTTTATTTTTATTTTAAAAATATTATTAAATATATTAAATATTATATTATATATAAAAAAACCTTTTATAATTCTTTTATTTATTATATAAATATTTCTAATTTTAATAAAAACCATAAAAAGGGCAATAATTATAGCGGCTATAATAATTATAAAAACTGTAGAAATTATAAAAGGAATAATAATATACCTCGAGATAAAAACTTTATAAAAAAGACTAAAATTATTTATATAAAGATTAAGCCTTTAAAAGAATATAATTTCAAGATATATTTTTATATTATTATAAATATATTATTTATATACCTTTTATTTAATTATATAAAAGAATTTAATAATAATAAAAATGAAATTTATTTTATTATTTATATTATTAATTATAGAAAAATTATCTTTAAAAACCTTAAGAATATTTAAACTTTTAATATTATAATATTATAATATCTTTATTTCTATTAACTTAATTAATTATTTCGTTTATAATATAAAGGGAACTGTTTTTATTATAAATATTAATAAAATTATTTTAATTTATTATATTTATAATAATTCCAAAAAATAATTTTATATTAATAATATTTTATATATTCTTAAGATCCTTTTTAATTTAATTTTATTAATTTTATTTTAATATTATAATTATATTATTTAATTTATTTTTTAAAATATTATTTTAAATATTTATAAAATTATAATAAAATATTAA
>JAABUQ010012058.1_pt1 | contig 10848 bp, 9 predicted proteins | sample 5560001 | NCBI WGS metagenome assembly JAABUQ01 (sample SAMN10711888, study PRJNA513371) | rock metagenome | isolation source: Antarctica rocks | place: Antarctica: Victoria Land, Finger Mt nord | collected 2015-12-18
CCCGAGGCGATCGAGGCCTCGATCGCCCGCGAAACCGCCAGATATTTCGGCAAAGGAGCGGTCGTCATGTCTGCCTTCCCGGGACCACCCGAGGCGATGTTCCCGCCTCGCCATCCAAGTATCTTATCATCCCGGGCTTCCGAAAGCGACTCTGTGCAGCACAGAACCGTCCCCGTCCCCGTCGTCGTCGATGACGCCCAGTCGCCCCGCCGATCCTCCCGGAAATCTTCGCGCCGGTTTCACGATAATCCGCTTGTGAATCACGAGAGGGCGGCGACAATGACTCCCGTACGCCCGAATTTATTTTGTGTATATACAGCATCGATCGGCCCATGCCTCGGAGCATCGATGGCCAGGACGAATCGAGCGATGCCGCGGGCCGAGGTCCGCCCCGGCGAGAACAAGCCGGACCCGTCCGGGCTCAAGGACTGAGCCTCTCGCCCCAACTCCGGCATCGCCGACGCCCGGCCGCCGACCGGTCTCCTTCGACCCTTCCCCTCGTCCCCGGAGCGCCCCGATGATCCGCCCCCGCACCGACCGCCCGAAGGGCTTCACGCTGATCGAGCTGCTGGTCGTCATCGCCATCATCGCCGTGCTGATCGCCCTGCTCCTGCCGGCCGTGCAGTCGGCCCGCGAGGCCGCCCGGCGGACCCAGTGCGTCAACAACATGAAGCAGCTCGGCCTGGGGATCATGAACTTCGAGAGCACCAACGGCATCTATCCGCCCGACGTCCAGAGCTTCCCCCAAGGCATCGGCCCGGACCAGGACCCGCTCGCCCAGTACGCCGGCAGCACCACCAAGGCCGGCTGGATGGCGCTGATCCTGCCCTACATCGAGCAGGTCAACGTGTACAACGGGATCAACATGAGCCCGGGCGTCTCCGCCTTCGACACCCAGAACGTGCCGCCGAACCTGGGCGGCGGCGGCCAGTATGCGGGGACCGGCTCGGCCTACTCGACGGTGATCAACGCCTTCCTCTGCCCCTCCTCGGTCGCCCCCGGCTCGATCAACTACTGGAACGCCCAGTGGACCGGCTCGGGCAACGGCAGCGGCCCGCCGAACCCGAGCCCGCCGACGCAGATCTGGGGCCTGACCGACTACTTCGCCACCCCCGGGTCCCACTGCGACCTGATCGCCGCGCTGGGCCTCGACCCCAACGCCACCACCGACAACAGCCCGCTCTGCAACAACGAGCCGGGCGTCATCAGCTCCCCGGGCACCGCCCAGGGCAACACGATCGCCAGCATCACCGACGGCACGTCCAACACCGTGATGGTCGGAGAGAGCTGCGGCCGGCCGGTCGGCTACAACCACTTCCGCCAGGTCTTCCGGGATTCCAACGGGATCTCGGTCGACGGGATCATCAACCCCGCCCACGGCGGCGGCGGGGCCTGGGCCGACCCGTATACTTACGCCCACCTCGCCGGCTCTTCGCCCAACGGCCTCCGCGGGGTGTCCAACGGCACCTGCCTGGTCAACTGCACCAGCGATAACGAGCTCTACTCGTTCCACCCCGGCGGGGTCAACCTGCTCTTCGCCGACGGGTCGGTCCACTTCATCAAGGAGTCGATCAACCCCAAGGTGGTCGTCTACCTGATCTGCCGGGCCGACGGGAGCGTCATCAGCTCCGACCAGTATTGATCCCGGCCCCTTGAGCAAGCCAAGGACTCGAACCGATGAAGCGACTCCGGATCGTGCTGGCCCTGGCGGCGGTGGCCGTCGCGAGCTTCGGGATGGCCCGACGGCTGCCGGTCTGGATGGGCAGGCAGCCCGACGGCGGCTTCCTGGTCTCCTCGGGCCAGCGGGTCGAGGGGGGTTCGATCCCCTTCGACGGCCGGCCGATCGACCTGGCCCTGCACCCGTCGGGCAAGTTTTATGCGGTCCTGAACAAGTCCGGCGTCTTCCTCGGCTCGATCGTCGACGCCCGGCCGAGGACGACGGTCCCGCTCGGCCACCGGGTCAACGCGGGGTTCCGGGGGCTGGCCTGGACCCCCGACGGCACCCGCCTCTTCGCCAGCACCGACAAGGGTCACCTCCAGGAGTTCCGGGACGACGACGGCGACCTCGCCCTCGGCCCCCGGATCGCCCTGAACCCGGCCGAGTCCGAGGCCAACCCGGTCCCCGGCGGGATGGCGATCACCCGGGACGGCTCTCGGCTGTTCGTCGCCGCGGCCAACCGCAACGCGATCGTCGAGGTCGACCTCGCCAACCGGTCCAGGGTCCGCGAGTTCGCCGTCGAGAACCTCCCCTTCGAGGTCCGGCTCTCCGAGGACGAGCGGACCCTGATCGCGACCAACTGGGGCGGGCGACTCCCCAAGCCGGGCGAGCGGACGAGCAAGAGCCAGGACCTCGACATCCTCGTCGACGAGCGCGGGGCTCCCGCCTCGGGCACGGTCAGCCTGATCGACCGAGGGACCGGTGCGACCCGGCACGTCGCCGTCGGCATCCACCCGACGGCCATCGTCGTCCGGGGGGATCGGGCGTTCGTGGCCAACGCGATGAGCGACTCGATCTCCGAGGTCGACGTCCCTTCCGCCACGGTCGCCCGGACGATCCCGCTCCGCTGGGGCGACCTCCGGGTCCTCGGCGGGATGCCCAACGCCCTGGCCCTCCGTGGGGACACCCTCTACGTGGCCGACGGCGGCGACAACGCCCTGGCCGAGGTCGACCTCCCTTCCGGCAGGGTCCGGGGGTTTCGCGCCGCGGGCTATTTCCCGACCGCCGTCGCCCTCGACCCCGACGGGAAGGTCGCGTACGTCCTGAACACCAAGGGGAACGGCTCGGTCAGCCGGACCAGCCTCGGCCGGCCCGGCAACGCCCACGACTTCCAGGGGACGGTGACCCCGATCGACCTGACCAGGGACCTCGACGCCCAGACCGCGCTCGTCGCCGCCAACAACCGCTGGGACGCCCACCCCGGCCGGCCCGCCTTGAAGGTGTATCAAGGGGCGATCAAGCACGTCCTCTACATCATCAAGGAGAACCGGACCTACGACGAGATCTTCGGCGACCTCCCGCAAGGCAACGGCGACCCCAAGCTCTGCTCCCTGGGCGAGGCGGTGATGCCCAACCACCGCAAGCTGGCCCGGGAGTTCACCCTCTTCGACAACGGCTACGTCAGCGGGACCAACAGCGCCGACGGCCACGCCTGGTCGACCCAATGCCTGGCGAATGATTATCTCGAACACTTCTACGTCGGCTACTCGCGGACCTACCCCGACGACGGCGACGACTCGATGGCGATCTCCAACGGCGGGGCGCTCTGGGACGCGGCGTTGAAGAAGGGGAAGACGCTCCGGGTCTGGGGCGAGTTCTGCGACGACAAGCTGGCCACCTACGACCCCAAGCCCAGGGACTGGTTCGAGCTCTGGGAGGACCGGAAGCAAGGGCGGAACCGGTTCAAGATGACCGCCCGGACCAACATCCCCAGCTTGCGGCCGTACATCAACCGCGAGGTCCACTACTGGCCCCTGCTCCAGAGCGACCAGTTCCGCGCCGACGTGTTCATCCGCGAGTACGAAGCCTTCAGCAAGGCCGACTCGGTGCCCGAGCTGATGATCATGAGCCTCCCCTGCGACCACTCCGAGGGGCTCGACCCGAAGTACCCCACGCCCAGGGCGATGATGGCCGACAACGACCTGGCCCTGGGCCGGGTGGTCGAGGCGGTCTCCCGGAGCCCGCAGTGGAAGGACACCTGCATCTTCGTCGTCGAGGACGACGCCCAGTCCGGCCCCGACCATGTCGACGGCCACCGGACGGCGTTCATGGCGATCAGCCCGTACAATCGGCGGAAGACGGTCGACTCGACGTTCTATACTCAGACGAACATGATCCGCTCGATCGAGATGATGCTCGGCCTCGACCCCATGAACAAGTTCGACTCCGTGGCCGACCCGATGGTCGCCTGCTTCGGCGACGACCTCGACCCGGCCCCCTACGCCGCCACGCCCAACAACATCCCGCTCGACGAGCGGAACCCGTCCGGCCCCAAGATGTCGGAGGCCGACCGCTACTGGCTCGACAGGTCGCTGGCCCTGGACTGGAGCCGGCTCGACGCGGCCGACCCGTACTGGCTCAACCGGATCACCTGGTATAGCCTGCACCGGGGGGCCCGCCCCTACCCCGGCCGGCCCGGCGAGGCCCCCGGCATGGCCGAGCCCGATGACGACGACGATCGGGACGCCGGGAAATAACCCCCGCGCCCGACGCCCATGCCCCCATCCTGAGGACCGGACCTTTGGCCCGCGGCAGCCCCGAACTGATCGACGTGATCTTCGACCTCTTCGACGCCAAGGGGGACTCGGCCTACTTCGGCGAGCCGGTCTCGCAACTGGAGCACGCCCTCCAGGTGGCGCACCTCGCCGAGCAGGCCGGCTCGCCCGACTCCCTGGTCGTCGCCGGCCTGCTCCACGACGTCGGCCACCTCGTCCACGGCGAGGATGAGGAGGTCGCCGACCGCGGCCTCGACGCCCGCCACGAGGACGCAGGCGCCTCCTGGCTGGTGCCCCATTTCCCGGCCGAAGTCGTCCGGCCGATCCAGCTCCACGTCGTGGCCAAGCGCTACCTCTGCGCCGTCGAGCCGTCGTACCACGACGCCCTCTCGGCCGCATCCCGCCAGAGCCTCAAGCTCCAGGGGGGGGCGATGACGCCGGCCGAGGCCGCCCGGTTCGAGGCCGACCCGTTCCACGAGGCCGCCGTCCGGCTCCGCCGCTGGGACGACCAGGCCAAGGTCCCCGGCCTCGCCGTCCCCCCGCTGGCCCACTACCGGGGGAGGATCGTCGCCGCCCTGGCCGGGCGCCCTCAGCGCGGGTAGCCCCAGGCGTCGAAGCAGGGGGCGCAGGCCTCGGCCACCTTGCGGCGGGTGGCCTCGTCGAGCTCGGGGTGGCGGTTCTTGCGGTAGCCGGCGATGGCGGCGAGGTAGGCCTCCAGCTTCGGGCGGGCCGGCTCGAACGGGGCGAGGTCGAGCCCCTCGTAGATCGCCCGGACCTGGCCGACCGGGTCGGCCTCGACGTCCTCGTAGGCGACCTCGACGAGCTGGCCGGGCGGGATCAGGAGCCGGTCGGCGAAGTAGGCGTCGTACATCGCCCGGTAGCCCCGGAGGAGGCGGTCGACGTCGACCCCCTTGGGCCCGAGCTGGAGCCGGAAGACCGGCTTGACCGCCCGCAAGAGGCCGACGGTGGAGACGAAGACGGCGTAGGGGTCGCGGCGGATGTGGACGAACCGGGCGTCGGGGAACCGCCCGAGGATCGCCCCGACCCTGGCGGTGTGGGGGGGCGACTTCAGGAGGATCGGCCGCCCGTACCGGACCGTCAGGGACTTGAGGAACCAGGCCAGGGCGTCGAGCCACTCGGCCCGCTCGGCCGGGTCGAGCAGGCGGAGCGTCCCCTCGTAGCCGCGCCGGCTCCGGGGGAAGACCCAGTCCATGTAGGGGGACAGGCCGGTCAGGGCCATCAGGGCGACCTCGTCCTCCTGGACCCGCCTGGGGATCATCAGGGGCTCGACCAGGAGCTTGAGCCACCCCTCGGTCGCCAGGAACGACCGGGGGTTGAACGCCTGGAACCGGTCGGGCGAGGCGAACCGGTCGTCGACGCCGAGCATCTCGTGGAGGTGGGTGGTCCCGCTCCGGTAATGCCCGAGGATGAACACCGGGCGGTCGACCCGGGCGGCCTCGACCCTCGGGCCGAACCGGCGCAGGGCGGCCCGGGCGTGGAGCGAGTTGGCCAGGCTCGAGGCCGAGATCGCCGCCGCCCTCGGCCAGCAGGGCGGGTCGACCCGGAACCGTTCGCGGCGGAGGACCGCGAGCCATTCCGCCGCGGTCATCCCTTCGAGGGGGTGGATCAGGGTCGCGGCGAGGAGGTAGCGGAGCAGCGAGAGCATCGTCGAGTTCTTGCCATTGGGGGTCGTCCGGGGCGGCGCCGACCGATCATACCGGGCGGCGGCCTCGCTCGGATATCGCCCCCGCCGGCTCAGAAGTCGTCGGACCCCGGGAGGATCGGCCGGAAGGCGCGCTCGCCGCCGGGCGTCGCGCCGCCGGGGAGGTCGAGCGGCTTCGGGCGGCGGCCGACGTGGAGGTACAAGATCCGGCTCAGCTCGCGGATCGTGTCGGGGGTGTCCTGGCAGCCGTGGTCGCCCTCGACGACCTTCTCGGAGGCGGCCCAGTCGATGTGCGAGCTTTGATAAGCGACCACGCCGTCGCTGCTCTCGGGGATCGGCACGGTCGGGTCCTTCCGGCCCATGATCGAGTGGGCGACCATGCCCGGCCGGATCGGCAGGGCGTTGAGGGCCTTGAGCAGGCGGTTGTCGGGCCTGAGCTCGTCGATGCTGGAGGGGAGGCCGTCGCGGACGATCTCGGAGGTGAAGAAGTCGCGGCCGTTCTGCATCAACAGCTCGCGATACGTCGACCGGAGCGAGCCCGGCAGGCGGATCAAGCGGTCGGCCAGCCGGCCGATGAACTGGTCGCCCAGCTCGCTCCCCCGGTGCGGGGTGGCGATGAAGACGACCCGGCGGACCGAGGGGTGGGGCTCGAAGAAGAAGACGTTGCGGAGGTGGTCCTTGCGCTCGGGGCTGGCCCGCAGCTCCTCGAAGGGGCGGCGGCCGACGAGCTTCCAGATCTCGTCGCCGCTGGAGGTGATCATCATCTTGGAGATCAGGCCCCCCATGCTGTGCCCGACCAGGATCATCCGGTCGAGCGCCCCGTCGACCCGGCCGGGGTCGACCACCTGGCGGAGCTCGTCCAGCGCGATCCGGAGCTTGCCGGCGGAGTCCGGGAACGGCGAGCCGGTGGGATACATGAACAGCCAGAACTGGTAGCGATCGCGGAGCTCGGGGTCGCCCCGGAGTTCGTTGATCACCTTCATCCAGGCCGCCGGGCTCGACCGGAGCCCGTGGACGAAGAGGACGGGGATCTTGCCCGGCTCGTAGGGGTGGAGCATGTACAGGCCCGCCAGCTTCTCCAGCCACTGGGGGTCGAGCAGGCCGACCTCCTGGAGGATCGGCAGGCCGCTCCGGGCGAAGTGGTAGACCAGCGGGGTGGTCAGGTCGCTGGCCATCGGCTGGCGCCGCCCGGCGAAGACGGCCTGCATCGACCGGATCGGGTCGTGCAGCTCCAGCCGGAGCGCGGCCTCCCCCTCGGACCCGCCGGCTTCGGGGTGGAGCAGGGCCGTGACCGGGTAGACCTGCCGGGGCATCAGGAACTTCTCTTCCCCCTCGCGCCCTTCCAGGTCCTTCAGGGAGAACTTCTTGAGGGCGATCAGGGGGACGCCGAGGCCTTCGGTCCGGTACTGGTGGTCGATCCCCCGGACCGCGAAGTCGTCGGCGAGTAGGTACTCGTCGAGTTGCTCGGGCGACCAGTCCGTGCCGTCGTTCGAGAGCGTGACCCGGGCCCCGAGCCCGGCCATCCGGTCGAGCCAGGCCTGATCCAGGCGGATTCGCCGACCGTTGGTGAGCCGGAGGACCTCGCGGAGCGAGGCGTCGTAGACCCCCCGGGCGGCGCCCGACCGGGGGTCGCCGGGCCGGGCCCCCAGGTCGGAGCCGAAGCCGACCAGGGCGCCCGAGGCGGCCACCAGGGCGTTGATCTGGTGGCGGGCGGCGTGCTCGCACGACTCATCCAGCGCCGCGACGCCGGCCCGGTATTCCGAGTCGGCCCGGGCAAGGAGGACGGCGGGATCGCGGAGGTTCTGGCCATCCAAGGGGGGCGGGGGGGCTTGGAAGCTCGCCAAGGCCAGACCGTCGGGCCCGTGCCTCTGCTTCTTGATCGTCACCCCGACGCAGCCCGACCCCAGGAGGATCGAGCAAGCCAGGGCAAGGCCAAGGCCGAGGGCCGGGGTCGATGGGCCTTTGGGCCGTCGCATGGCACTCCTCTGGGGGACGGCAAGGCGGCAGCCGGCCGCGCCCAGAGGCGCATCCGACCCGCCCCGACCTTGCCAGTTATCGGAGCGGCGAGGATTGCGCGGCCACTCTACCCGGCCGAGCGTCCGAGGCCAGCCCAGCTTTCGATCCCGGCGAAGGGGCGACCCCCGGCGGGTTCGGGGGGATGGGGTGACCGGCGGCTTGCCGGGCGACGGTCCGGGGGATAGCCTGAACGACGGTTTCCCATCCAAAGCCCCCGGACCCCGAGAAAACCGACCGAAAGCGTGCCGGCTCCGGGTCCGAAGGCGACCATCGAGGTGCCCCATGACCGCGACCCGAACGCCCCGCCTCGGGCTCCTGCTCTCGCTGGCCCTGACGTTCGGCCTCGGGCCGGCGACGACCGGGTTCTCCCAGGCCACCCAGACCAAGCCTGGCATGGCGCCCAAGGCCAAGGACAAGGCGAAGGCCAAAGCGGCCGAGCCCGCCCCAGGGCCGATCGACCTGAACTCGGCCACCACCGAGGAGTTGATGACCCTTCCCGGCGTCGGCGAGGCCACCGCCAGGAAGATCATCGACGGTCGCCCGCACAAGTCGGTCGCCGACCTGTCCGCCGCCGGCATCCCCGGCGCGACGATCGAGAAGATCAAGCCCGTGGCCGTGGCCACCCCCCTGCCCGAGCCCGTCGACGTGAACTTCGCCGACCTCAAGGCCGTCGAGACCCTGCCAGGGGTCGGCCCGACCCTGGCCAGGGAGATCATCGCCGGCCGGCCCTACCCCTCCTACGACGACCTGGCCAGGCTCAAGGGGGTCGGCCCGGGCAAGGTCGAGGCGCTCCGCGGGCGGCTGAAGTTCGGCACCGCCGCCGCCGAGGCCAAGGGGAAGACGGCCCCGGGCGCCGCCGCCAAGGAGAAGATCGCCGCGGCCAAGGAGAAGATCGCCCCGGTCAACAAGCCGGCCGCCAAGCCGGCCGTCGAGCCGAAGAAGGCCGCCACCCCGCCAACCGGCCTGGTCAACCTGAACAAGGCGTCGAAGGAGGAGCTCGACGCGCTGCCGGGGATCGGCCCGGTCCGCGCCCAGCAGATCATCGACGCCCGCCCCTTCGCCGCGATCGAAGACATCATGAAGATCAAGGGGATCAAGGAAGTCGAGTTCGGCAAGATCAAAGACATGATCACCGTCAAGTGACCAAAGGAGATCCCATGACCAGACGACTGGCGGGCCGCTCGGCGCTGCTGCTCGGCGTGCTCGCCCTCGGATCGTCGGCCTTCGCCTGGGGCCCACAGGGGCACCGGGTGATCGCCCGGGCCGCCTACGACCGGCTCACGCCCGAGGCCAAGGCGGCGATCCGCGAGCTGCTCCTCGAAGGCGACACGATGGCCAGCGTGGCCGACTGGGCCGACCACGACGGATACGAAGCCGTGCCGGGCAGCGGCCCCTGGCATTACGTCAACGTGCCGATCGACGAGAAAGAGTACCAGGCCCGCTTCGGCGGGGCGAAGGGGGCCGGCGTCGTCGAGAAGATCAAGCACTTCCGCAAGGTCTTGGCCGACAGGTCCGAGCCGAAGCGGGAGCGGCAGCGGGCCCTGCTCTTCCTGATCCACTTCGTCGCCGACCTCCACCAACCGCTCCACGTCGGCGACAACCACGACCACGGCGGCAACGACACCCAGATCCAGTTCTTCGGCCGGGGGACCAACCTCCACCGGGTCTGGGACTCCGACCTGCTCCACCACATCGGCGGCGACGACCGGGCCTGGACCGAGCGGGTCGAACGCCTGATCACCCCCAGGACCGTCGCCGCCTGGTCGGGCAACAACGTGGATGCCTGGGCGACCGAGACCCTCCAGGTCGCCAAGCTCGCCTATCACAACCCCGAGGCGAAGGGCGAGCTGATCCCGCGCGTGGCCACGGCCGGGCCGATCCCCACCGGGACGACGCTGGGCGAGGGGTACGTCCGGATGGCCGACCCGATCCTCCGCGAGCAGATGGCCCGGGCCTCGGTCCGGCTGGCCAACGAGCTCAACGCCATCCTCCGCTGAGCCGGGAGGGCCGGGGCCCGGCGATTTCTCGCGGAAACGACCCGACGCGCAACCTTATCGGTTGCCGCGTCGGCGCGCGCCGTGAACTCGGCGGGAAATTCGCCCTCGGCGTTTGACAGGTTGCCGAAGTCGACACAGTCTTGCAGCAGAAGGCCGCCGATCAACGACCCGGCCCGACGCGACCGCGACGAAGCGGACCACCAAAGACACCGCGACGCTCGAGCCGGACGGCCAAGGGCCGGACGGCGACCTACCCCCTTCGAGGGGCGGCCGAGGACGGTCGCCACCCACGATCGAAGGGGCCGCCTTGAGCCCGCCCCAAATTTCCAGAGCCCAGATCACACCCACCCCGAGGACCGCCGCGATGACCAACTTCCTGAAGAGCCTGATCGCCGACGAAGACGGCGCCACGATGGTCGAGTACGCCCTGATGGTCGCCCTCATCGGCGCCGCCCTGGTGGGCATCGTCACCACCCTCAGCGGGGCCATCGGCACCAAGTTCACCACGGTCTCCGGCAACATCAGCGGCACCGGCAGCTAAACCAGCCGTCCGGACGCAGCGGCAAACCCCGATCCATACCCCGACCTTACCCACCCCGACCTTACTCACGAAGGACCGCCGCGATGACCAACTTCCTGAAGAGCCTGATCGCCGACGAAGACGGCGCCACGATGGTCGAGTATGCCCTGATGGTCGCCCTCATCGGCGCCGCGTTGGTGGCCGTCGTCACCAGCCTCGGCGGGGCCATCAGCACCAAGTTCGGCTCGGTCTCCACCACCCTCGTCGGCAGCTAAATCAGCCGCCTCGCCGGGGGAGGGGCAGTCCCCTCCCCAGCGGCCAGCGACTCGACAACCTCCACGACTTTCCCCACTCGAACTCGACGCGAAGGACACAGAGATGACCAACTTCCTGAAGAGCCTGATCGCCGACGAAGACGGCGCCACGATGGTCGAGTATGC
>JAABUQ010012059.1_pt1 | contig 10847 bp, 12 predicted proteins | sample 5560001 | NCBI WGS metagenome assembly JAABUQ01 (sample SAMN10711888, study PRJNA513371) | rock metagenome | isolation source: Antarctica rocks | place: Antarctica: Victoria Land, Finger Mt nord | collected 2015-12-18
CAGGGAAGATTCTCCTAAATCAAGACTCTAATTGAGTGGAAATATCAGAAATTTTGTTGATTAGGAAAAACGTTTACTCTCATGTTCTGAATTAGGTCTTGAATTCAGTTTGTGAGAAATGCGGGTGAACCGAAAGGTCTGCCTGCTCTACCTCCTGCTATCTTCTAGCTCCGTCGAACTGACGTTGCTCTGGAAGTGGAATGGGAAGGGAACCATAACGCTTATCGACTGGTGTATCGGGTTTATAAAAAGCCTGCACCACGACGGGTATTAATCCTCAGTTTCGCGGAGCACGACCCAGCCTACGAAAAAGCAAAGGCGAGGATTGGGAAAGGCTAACCACAACTGCAACTGGCAGTCATAGCGCCAATCGCACTGGTGAGAGAGAGTTAGGGTGCAGCAAACCTCAAACTGGTTGTCCAATCACATCTACCGAGCCTGCAACCAATCCGTCAGGTCTTGCATTGAGCCAAAATCCAACAAAGCTTCCCCCAAGTCTTCCAGTTGCACCAGGGGAAGTTGCTGGATGAGCGATCGCACCTCTGGGGAAAGCTGACCAACCCGACGAGCAAGCAAACGCAGAACAAGGGTTGCTCCTTCTTCTTGCCTACCCTGTTCGCGTCCTTCTTGATGACCCTCTTGATGACCCTCTTGATGACCCTCCTGACGCCCCTCCTCTCGTGCCTCTTGATAAACTCTTGTTTGTTTCAGTTCACTTAGCCCTAGCATGTCTTCTATCTCTTCTCGGTTGAGTTGGGGAAACTTGTAGACCATGATCGTTTGGATTAGTTCTATTATCCCCTGTCTGGAAAGACCAGCAACCGCTTCTTGTTGACTCTGCTCAATCAAATGCCTGGCTCGGTTAGCGGCTCGGGCTTCACTCTCAACAACTAACTGGACTAATCCTAACCCCAGTGAAGGCTCTGCCACTGCTGCTAGGTCATCTAAATACATCCGCTGCACTTGAGGACTGTCTAACAACGCTCGATGCAAATTGGACTCATCCGGCTCTAGGCTGCGTCGAGGATAGATGACAACTGCTTGCCAATCTCGCGTTGTTGGATTTTGATCCAGGTAGAGAAACAGCTCAGCAAAGAAGCGGTGATACAGCAATTGGTCTTTCTGGAACTGGACTTCCACAAAGTAGACTGTTTGAGTTGAGGAATTGCTGCTAGGAACAAAGACGCCATCAATCCGAAAATTTGGTTCTTTGACTTCGACTGAACGGAACTCGTAGCTGCTAGCTTCTACGGCATTGCGACCAATTAGCTCGAAGAAGATACCAGGAGAATTGTTAAAGAGTTCATAGAAAAGGCTGTCAGTTCGCACGGCTTCAGGCTGAGGGGCGATAGATAGGGATGAGTTCTAAGCCAAAAGCTTGAGCTTTTTTCTGACTCTCTGGGCAAGTTGGGGATAACTTTTATTTATACTCCAAGGCAGCAATCTTCAGCGAACTTCAACGTTAAATTTGTCAATCTTCTTAGGCTTAGCATCGGCTTTTGAAGCAGCCGGTTTAGCTAGAGGATCTACGGGGTCTAACTTCTCTTCCAGCTTCATAACTAATTGGGCAGCAGCATCTTTTGGCGCAGTTTGAGTCTTAGCCGCGACTTTAGGACTAGTGGAACCCACTGCCTTACCTTGTTCTGGAGCCGATGCCTCGACAGCACCTGCTTGCTCCTGCTTTGATAACGCACCTGTCTTGGACTGACGCTCGAACACCTGAATGTTTGGCTGCTCCAACACAAATCCATCAGCGTTAGCTGCACCCAACTTACCAGAGATCGCGGCTATCCACTGCTCATAACTGGTGCTTGCTGTTTCTAGCTTTGCCCAGAGCTTGGGCTTCACCGAAACTTGGAACGCATGACCCTCGCAGTCAATCTTGAAGTGATATTCGCCATTTACCTGCTGGACTTGGGGTAGGGTGTTGATTTTGATCGTCAGTTCTAATTTACCGCTCACAGCTATGATGCTCTCCCAATCGACAGTTTCAGTATTTGTTTCGGTTTGTTGCTTAGCTTGAGGCTGCGGATTAGCTGCCCTAAGTCGTGGCGGCTGTGGCTGTTGTTTTTGGTTAAATTTGGGTTGGTTTTCCAATCGCGGCGGGTGAGCGAATGGTCCTGCTGCTTCCACGATTTTAAGAGTGCCGTCAACTAATTGGGCTTTGAGCTGCCAGAAGGCTTGGTCGGGTGCAGATTGCTTTTCCCAATTGATAGGAAGTAGTCGTGGTTGCCAGTTATGAGCATTGACTTTCCCCGCCACAGCATTACGCCAAATCTGAAGCTGGCCTGGTTCAATCCAATCACCCTGGAGCTTGAACTGTCCTGACCCAAAAAGCGGTTCCTCAGCTAGGGTGACGACATCGAAGGCCAGACCTTCCTCTGCAACTTTTGGATATACTCGCCAATAGACCTGCTGCCCCTGATATTTCTCTTGATATTTCTCTTCAACCTTAAGTGGAATGAAGGCGGGATATTGGTCTGACCCACTTTGTAGAAACTTAGCGCCATCAGTTGCTACTACTAGGGTAGCCTGCAGCTCACCAATCGCTTGATAAATATGTTGTGCTTCAGACATTATTCTGCCGAGTGTTAACTTGAACTACGGGTGTTGCGACTGAGGAAGTGGTTCAATCCTCTAAGTCCAAGTCTTCATCATTAGCTAGAAGCTCAAAATCACCATCAACACTCTCCGCATCTATCGACCCTGAAATTTTTGGATCTTCCGCGTCCAGAAGATCTTCAGGTTCTTCTTGACCGTCACGCGTCACCATCCGATCACTGTTTTCCAACCAGTTGAGCAACATAGCCTCACGGCGCGGAGGAATTGTTTGCGCCGGTTGAGAACGAGGTTGTTCAACCAAATGATTTCTATTCATATCCTAATCCTCAGTATGCTCAAAGTTCATGTTAACTACGGTTGCCCCAATCTGTCAGGCAAGGGGTTGAGAGAACCAGTCGCACAGCGCACGACAGCAGTGGGGGAGGTGAAGACTGGGGCGAGAGCAGAAAGTGGAGAGCGATCGCCCCGACAGTTTTTTCTTAACCCCGCTCTCGCAGACGGATAGATATGCACTACTGTCAAAGCCAGCACATGTCCCAAGTTCAACTCAAGTTATTCAGCCACCCACAGGGACAATTCCAATGCACCACACCGCTTTCGTCGCGCTCTATCTCGGCACCACATCTTGAGCAAATGCCAGTTGGCATCGGGTGAGAAACGAGTAGTTCCAGCGATTCCTCCGTCTGCTGCTGCAAGCTGAGAAAGTCCACAAATCGCTGCGAGAAATCGGCGGGGAGCGGTCTAAAGTCAGAGCAAGTCTCCCCGGTGACACCATCCGGGTGGACAGCGCAAACTAGATGCAAGTCGTGGGCGTAGTACTGGCAGGTGGAGCACTCGGAAACTTCAGGCATAGGTGCGATCACTCCTTACGGCTGTAGTTGCTCAATCTGCTTTTATCTACTGTTGAAGAAAGATACGAAGTCCTTCCTTGGCCATCTTCTCTTGAGCTACTTGCATCACCACACTGTATCCTTTGTCACCTGAAAGATCTTGCGTTCTGCCCGTTCAAAAAAGTGTAGAGGCAAATGAAAAACCCTCTACTCCAGGAGGGTGAGCGGTTAGTTTATCAGTTTTGCTGACGAACATTTGCTAACAAACATCAGTGCTCTAATAGACCTACAGGCTATGGCTATTGGCAGTTCACCTCACCACGACCAAGCTTTTCTAGGAACTCAGATACACTGGAACACCCAGCAGCCCTTACAGCTGCTTGCACACCATTCCAGCCCTCATCGGTAACAGATAAATACCGCTTCCTCTTGTTTTCTCCGTAAGCAGGTGGACGCCCACCGTGGTAGGTCAAATTGGCTTGTGAGTTTGGATGCTGCCCAGGGAAGTACCGCTCTATAACCTTAGCCATCGTTTCATCTAATTGTTTGAGTCGTTTAATCGTTTGAGTTGTTTCTAATATATCCCACCTATTATCGCTACTGGTACTGTGACACTACACTGTGACACTTATTTTCTCATTTTGTCCCGTATGCTATTGACTTTCTCATTCAATACGGTATATACTAGAAAGCGAAGGTAAGGCAAAAGAGCCGAGCCAGTTGAACTAAGACAACTGCTGAATTCTAAGCTTACCAGCCGAGAAACTGCTGAAGCCCCTAAAGACGTGAGGGCAGAAAGCAGGGAGGGAAAAAGGATTCTGCTTCCATCTGAAGATTAAAGAAAAGGCGGTGTCAACCGCCCATCAATTAAACCACTGGAGATCATAGCAATGATTGCACTACTTACCGCTCCCGAAATTATCCAAGCTACCTCAACGCACCGCTACATGATTGAGGTAATTAGCAATGAACTTGACCACGAAGGTGTTTCGCTCGATGTCAGGACTGTGAACCTGTTGGTGAGTGCGCCGACAAGGGAAGCGATCGCAAGAGCAATAGCTGACGTGCAGTGGCTTAAAGGGTACTCGCTCGTGGACTACTGGTTGCTAGAATCCGCTTGCCTTGAGTCTTAGAGCCGATGGGCTGGGGAATTTCGTCTCCAGCCACCTTACATCATGACTAAACTTTTCGCGCATTATTGGGATCTAAAGTGAATAGTACTTCAGAATTAGTCAAAAATAGCCAGGAATCAGTCGATGAGATCTTGGCAAAGACTGTTATAGACGGTGACATGGCGCACTTGTCCCTCCGTGAACGAGTTTTGTATTACAAAGCTATTTGCCAGTCATTAGGTTTGAATCCGCTATCCAAGCCGTTTGAGTTAATCAAGCTGAATGGAAAGCTAACTTTGTATGCCCGCAAAGACTGCACAGACCAACTGAGAAAACTCCACAAAATAAGCATTGAACCGCCGCAGACCCAAGTAGTGAATGATGCATTTGTCGTTACAGTCACGGCAAGAACTAAAGAGGGGCGAACTGATACAGAAATTGGGGCAGTTAGCATCAAAGGTCTGACTGGTGACAGTCTATGCAACTCAATGATGAAGTCGGTCACCAAAGCTAAGCGCCGCGTAACTTTGAGCATCTGCGGTTTAGGAATGCTTGATGAGACTGAAGTTGATTCGGTGCCTGGGGCTATACCCTATCTAGAACCGATGACTTCTGAGTCTTCAGCAGTTTACCGCAGTTGGAAGTCCCCTGCTGATGCAATCGCTTGGGCTACTACTATAATCCCTGACCAAACCCCAGCACAACTCCAAAAGCTGCTTGACTCTGTGCCATCTGTTAATGGCAAGAAAGCACCTGCTTTTGTGAATCAAGTTTTAGAAATGGCAGTTGAATTCTAGTTCATCTATCGAACGCATCTCAGTGGTGCTGACTCCATCACTAGGCAACAGCAATAGCTCTGTAATTGCATTATGACACCAATATTGACTTCAATGCATTCCCCGCTCAGTGAGGCAAAGCTTCAGGAGGGGTTCAAGAATCCTCACCGACCTGATACAACTGGAATCCGCTACACGCTATGGACAGAGCAACACGATAGAGAAACGGCAGACCTGAATCCATGCGCTCAAAGGTTATACCGATGGCTATTAGAAAGAGCAGCGGGCGGAGTTGAACAAGAAGTTGACTTGGAAGAATTTCAGCACTCAACTATTAGTCAAAAGCGGGAAAAGGGCTATCACATCAAACATGTCCTACGCTCTTTTGCCAGCTTACTAACAGCAGATTTTGTAGCCGTGACCCGACCTTACACCAACCGGATCATGCGCTTGATAGTTCGTCACGCTGGTTCACTCAAGCCAATCCAGTTAGGACAAAAAAGTTCTCCACAGAACTTTCAAGTTCCTGAAAGAACGAACTTGTACCAATCTGAGGCTGAAACCCTTACGACTTCATCCCCTATACAGAGAAATTCAGAGTCACCACAAACAGCAGTTGAGTCCGCGTGTTGTGATGAAGGATTAGAGTCAATCCAATCCGCTCTAGCCAACGCCCCCTTTATGCAGGACAGTGATGAGTCGGAATCCCCATCACTCATTGAGCCACCAGGTGATGACAAGTTTTCCGCACCTGTCGCCCGAGCAGTTTTAGAACGATTGCGTTCCTTAAGCATTCCCCTAAGTTCGGAAGTGCGATCGCTTGTTGCTCAGACACAAGTTGAGCAGCTAGAGCGTAACGTTTCGGCCCTGGAGGAGGAAGCTGCGACCAAGGGACTGAAATTACCTATCGCCGCGTTTAAGTACTTCGTCGTGCATAACTGCCAGCCGTGCAACGACCGGCAGTCTTGGTGGAATAGGGCAGCGGTAGCTTTAGGCAAACAGCAGCGCGATCTCCTGCTCCAGTCCGTGACTGAGTACGCCGGTGAAGTAGTGGTTATGTTCACCAACGGGCGACGGATTGCCTTAACTCAAGCACAGGGGATGACGTGGGAAGCGATCGCCACTTTAGGAGAGATGCCATGAACAGTCCTCTATTCGACATATCCCCATATCAGTCTGGGGCGACCCGAAGCTACAGCACTGACTGGATAGATGCCACTACCCCTGACCCGGCTTGGGATGAGTCCGAGTTGCACCCCGACTTAAAAAACAGCACGGCTGAGCCAGGTGGCAATGCACAAGACAATTCTATGAAAGTACTTACTATGGCAGAAGAGAGATCTCCTGATTCGAGTCACGCCTCTGTAGAGGTAGTTGAGGAGCTGTCGCCGGAGGAGGAGGCGGACCGGCAGCGGTTGGAGCTGAAGGTAGAGAGAGCTTTCTATGAGTCGGGAAAAGCATTAGTAGAACTGCGTTCCAGGCGGCTATATCGTTCAACGCACAAATCGTTCGAGGATTACTGCCAAGACCGATTTGAATTCAACCGCACCTCTGCACACCACAAGATCCGCGCCGCCGAAATCTTCGACAATCTGTTTACTTTTAGTAAACAGTCTGGGGTCACAGGGAGCAGCGAAAATCTGTTTACTTTTAGTAAACAGGTGCTGCCAACTAAAGAAACCCAAGTCCGACCACTGACTAAACTAGAACCAGAAGAACAATGCCAGGTTTGGCAGCAGGCTGTAAATCTTGCAGACGGCAAGGTTCCCACTGAGCGTACTGTTAAACAGGCTTTGCTACGCCATAAGGGGATTGTCGAGCGCCTGAAGGAGAAGCATCCATCGCTACCAGAGTTCGCACAAGGTGATGTAGTTGAAATCAAGTCACTTAAGCGCTCCCCCTTGCACCCATTCAACGGTATGTGGGGAACAATTGAACACGTTGGCAGTTTCAGTTACACTGTGCAGATCAGCATTGCCAAGGATATGCAACAGTGCAAGGAGTCAGAAATGGTCAAAGTTGACGACGAGTATGTCGATGATATCAAAGCTGTGGGTCAGCGCATAAAGGCGTTGATTCAATTCGAGTTAGAGCCGGTCGAATATGCAATTATTGAAGTATTGCAGCGTTCTAACTGCTTCACGCCCATTCAGCTGCAACTGCTGGAGTGGTTGGAGGAAAAGCACTTAGCTGTTTAACGCCAGGAGCGCCATTGCAGTTGTTCCCTAAGCCGGAGCAAGTATTGAGTAGTTAGTCGGCAGGCTTCTTGGTACTGCCCTTCGTCCTGATGCTCGGACCAACTCTTGCCTGTCTTGTCCTTGACAAACCCAAAGACGGCTGAATGCACCAACTCAGAATTATTTCTAAAACTTGGCTCGTTGCCTTTGGCTTTGACTCGCTCTATCGCTTGCCTCAGCAGCTCCACAGGTCGCTCAACCAACGAGTCGCCATTCAAGCCATCACGGATTAATCCCCGCTGTTTGAACAAATCGTTAACCATGCTTCGTACCCTTGCCCCATAACGTTCTTGGGTTTCGAGCTTGGCTTTATCAAGTCGAGCGATCGCATCTGGATGAGGCACCCCAACCTCAGAAAGCTCAATCTCCAGCCCTTTGAGGAAAATCTCATAAGCTGCTGCTGGCATCGTGGCCCGAAGCCGAAGCCCACCAACACTAATTTCACCGTCAGCATCGAGGCTCATCCCGTGTTTTTGCAGGACCACTCGTCGTCGGTAAGTCTGATATGAGACTAGCTCTCCATCAACCAACACTTGCCAATCCAATCCCACATGCCGCAGGAAATCAGCTTGACGTTCAGCTACTGGCGGTCTAGATTTATTGACCTCTGCCCCCATCGGGAAATCAAACCAAGCCGGTGATATTTGCACAGAGTTCCCATCCAGAACTGCCTCAACCTGGACTTGATGGTAGTGATATGGAAGTAGTGGTGAGGTAGAACCCTTGCTCCATCAGCATTCTGTATAATATTAGCTAATGCAAATAATTCTCACAGAATCACCCACAAATTAGTATTTTCGATGACAACAATTTTGGCGTTCTTACTTTACTCATTTGTATTACTACTGGCTGAATTAACACGAGAGTCGATAGAATTATCCCAGAGAGTATGTGAAGAACCTTCAGAACGAGTCTGTCCTACCTGTGGCTCTGAGCATTTAATCAAAAATGGTTCAGTTCATAACGGCAAGCCGAAATGCCAATGTAAAAGCTGTGGTCGTCAGTTTGTTATCAATCCTACTAACTCACCTGTCTCAAAGGAAATCAAGCAGCTGATTGATCGGCTCTTGCTTGAGAGGATATCGTTGCGAGGAATTGCCAGAGTGACTCAAGTAAGTTGGTCTTGGCTGCAAGATTATGTGAATCAAAAGCTAGCTCGAAATCCGCACCAGGTCAAGGTTCCAGGAAAACCACTAGGTAAATTGGTCATTGAATGCGACGAGATGTGGTCATTTGTTGATCGCAAGAAAAATGAGGTCTATATCTGGCTAGCAATCGATCGCAATTCTCGAAAAATTGTCGGTTGTTTTGTGGGAGATAGAAAGAGAAAATCAGCCCGTAAATTATGGGCTTCTTTGCCAGAGATTTACCAGCAATGTGCCTTCGCCTATACAGATTTTTGGCAAGCTTACAAGACAGTTATTCCCCATAAACGTCATCGCGCTGTTGGTAAGGAAACAGGTCTAACTAATCATATTGAACGATTGAATAATACCTTTAGACAACGGGTTTCTCGACTGGTAAGAGAAAGTCTATCATTCTCCAAAAAGCTGAACAATCACATTGGAGCGATTTGGTACTTCATCCATGGCTACAACGCAGAGCTAGACAGGATTTGAGCCTCACCACTACTTCCATATCACTACCTTCTGGAAATTCAATGTTTGCTCCTGATTTAAGACAACGAAAAATTCCTGTCTTAATACCCATTGGGGCAATGAGTTTATCCATGATGGATGAGTGGTAAATCCGGTCGAAGCATTTCTCAATGTCGAGTTCAATAACTCGTTTGTTTATTCGGCTACCAGCGCAAAGCGGGACAAAAGGGGACAGACTATTATCCTGCAAAAGAGCTGAGATGCTGACCAGGCATAGCAAAATCAACCAGAGGTTAAAATCCTTGCAGCATATACTGTCCCGCCTTATGTTGGTAGCCGTTTATTCCATTGATTTTGGAGTTTAAGTTGTTGAACAGTTGCCTCTGGGCATCATGTGCTGAGCGCCCCGTTCTAAACCCGTAGCTCCTAGCGTGGAATGTTGCTTCGTGGGCAGGTTCTAGTGCGGATTTTGCTAGGCATTGCCATGCTCTATCTGCAATAGTGGGCACTTTTAACATTCGTATAGTCCCATCCTTTTTAGGGATGGGAATTTCTCGAAGCTTATTGTGTTTCCATTTGTTAACGTCTACCTTGAGTTCATCACTCAAATCCAAGCGTTCTTCAAAAGTGAGGGACGCTTTGCCGTCAACACCCGCCGTTTTCTTACCAGCATTTAACTGAGTTACTTGTCGTATAGCTAGTAATCTAGCTGCTGTGGATTTTAGGATAAGTTTCTGTATTGACCTTGCTTTTCGCATGTCGCCAACCGAAACTGCTTTGAACACTCGTTTTTGAAGGCGGAATAAATCACGGCGGAATTTCTTCCACTGTAATTTCTTCCAAAGTTCACTAGCGTTGTCGCTGTGTCTAACCATGCTCTTATTCAATGAGTGTTTTCTTTGAACCTTGTCCCAATTACGGGGCATCCTACCCAGCCTGCGGAGTTCCGCATCTCGCCTTGCCTACTCAGGTTTTCGACACCTCAGACCTAACAGACTGTTTTTATTCGTTCCTCTTGTTTGATTGTTTGTTCCCTTAGATGGATTCAATTTAACCGCCAGAACCCCTGACTCATGCCGTTGTTATGAGCTAACACGGCGGGATACTAATCTTTGGCGTGGTCAGGGTTGAAAAGCGCGTGTTACGCCCTGCCAGGTGATAGGTTACTTTTATAGAATCTGTTTCATCTTAGGAACCCCCTGTTAGCACCAGTGTCAACCCGTAATGGTTGTCTGATTGCACCCTGTTCCAGGCTTCAGTCTACAAGAATCGAGCTTGTTCGCTGCTGGCAGATCAGGAGTCACGTTAGAGTTTAACGGGTAGGGCTTACACCTACATCAATCGGGAAGTTCAATCTAGACTTGGGAATCTTGGATTGGAGTGATTATGTCCGGTCTTTCACCATGATTTACCACTCAACGAATCGCACGCTCATTTCACCCCAATTTCTACAGACTAGATGTAGTAAGGCTTTTGATAGGGTCGTGGCACTCTTTTTGTCTTATCTCGGCTCAATCCCTTATTAGCATAAGCCATCCGATAGAGCCGAAATTAATCTTCTTAAAAGGAAAATTAATCTAGTTTTAAAAGAAAATTAACTGGTTTTTATGGCTACCAATTTAAGCCGGGACACTTTGCAGGGTAAGTCTTTGAGACTTTGCTAACTTTTTAGAGATTCTGGGTCGGGGCAACTCACCCATCTGCTCCATCACCCAAGCAAACAGGTTTGGGA
>JAABUQ010012061.1_pt1 | contig 10845 bp, 10 predicted proteins | sample 5560001 | NCBI WGS metagenome assembly JAABUQ01 (sample SAMN10711888, study PRJNA513371) | rock metagenome | isolation source: Antarctica rocks | place: Antarctica: Victoria Land, Finger Mt nord | collected 2015-12-18
CCGGACGACGTGTGCATCAACTCGTGCATCTATCTCTCGCCAACAAACCGTGACGGTTTGAGAGCTGAAATGCACTTTCGGTTCGGTTGCTACCGGACCCCCTAATGGGGTGCCCGTCCCGACTAATGGGGTGCTGACCCCCGACTAATGGGGTGCTGACCCCCGACTAATGGGGTGCCCGATTTACGACCTTGAATGCGGTCGTAAGTCGGGGTTAGTCTGTCGAAATGACGAAGCCCTTCTCGGTTGAGAGCTTGCCCATCGGTCGCACTATGCGGGCGGCTCATCAGGCAGCGCGTACTCTGCCCAATGCCGAAGTCGTCAAAGCTGGTGAACTAATCGAGGCCCGTTTCGCCAAGGGGGGTTCTCCCTCGGCCGCAGCTCGCAAGATGCTTGCCCTGCTGATCCAGAAAGCTGCCGGTGATGCCTGGAAGCCTGGACCACACAGCATTTTCAAGCATGAACTGCGCGGCAGTCACAATTCAAACGACCGCCTAGACGACACTTTCGACGAATTACAAGGCACCCTGCTGCGCATCGAAATCACAGCTCCGGACGGACGGGCAGCCGCGCTGGTTGCCCCCGTGGTGGCCTACCGAATTGAGCACCTGGAAGACGACGACAAGGCTCGGGTATGGTGGGAGTTCAGTGAGCCCGCACGCCGCGCCATGCAGGGCAGCGATCATTACGCCGCCATGAACCGCGCCGCCTTGCTCGCTTTTGAGAGCCGTTATAGCGTCACGCTCTACGAACGCGGTGCCTTGCTCGTCGGTCGCCGTGATGCGCGTTGGTGCGGCACGGTGGACGAACTGCGCGAGGTTATGGGAGTTCCGGCGGGTCGCTACCGGGATTGGGGCGACATCCGGCGCAAGGTGGTGGAGCCGGCCTGTGCCGAGGTGAACCAGCTCGCCGAATTCGCTTGCGGCTGGAAGGTAGAGCAAGGGCCGCGCAATAAGGTGCTGGCCGTTGAGCTGTGGTTCCGGTCCAAGAACCAAGCCGAGCGCACAGCGACGGAACGCGAGCTGGACGAGACGCGGGATGGCCGCAAAGCCCGGCGCGAAGGCCAAGGCATGCCATCTCGGCTACAACCCAATCTGGTGAAAGCCTTGGACGCCTTGCGCGAGGGTCAGCCGCCACCTGATGATGCCAAGCCGGGCCGGAGTGATACGGCCGATGCGGCGCTGACGGAGCTGGCCCGGCAGCGCGCCGCGATGGTGCCGGATGACGAATAGAGACGACGAACGCAACGATTCCGGCAAGTGTTCGCGGGCGCCTAGCGGTTCCGCGGCAGGGTCGATACTGCCTTCGGGTAAGTCTCTGTACGGCGCCGGCTGCGGCGGGCCGCCGAGACTGCCCCGCTGCTTCCTGTCAACTCTCCCTCACTTTCCATAATAATGGATTATCGGACTCTCGGTCTCGTGAGGGAAATCGCCGCGTGGCCGGTTGACGCCCGCGCGCCTGCCCGGCCGGATAGGCGCGATGACCCGCATTGAGATCCCAACCCTCCGATCGGCCCGCCTCGTGCTGCGCGCCTTCTCGGCCGACGACTTGCCTCACCTGCACGCTATGGCGCTCGATGCCGAGGTGACCCGCCACCTCGGCAAGGACGGCGGCACGGACGGACCGCCGCCGACCCTGGAAGCGGTCTGGCAGCGTCTCGCTACGGCCCTCGGCCAGTGGGGGCTGCGCGGCTATGGCATGTTCGCCGTCGAGGACGCCAAAGGGTTCGTGGGGCGCGCGGGCCTGCACCACCCCTTTGGTGAGCCAGCCCCGCAGTTGAGCTACATCCTGTGCCGGCGGAGCTGGGGGCACGGCTACGCCACTGAGGCCGCCGCCGCCGCCCGCGGCTGGATGCTGGAAACGCACCGCCCGGGCTGCCTCGTCAGCCACATCGCGCCGGAGAACGCCGCCTCCGCCCGTGTGGCGGCCAAGCTCGGCGCGATCCGGGACGGCTCCGCGGGCCAGGCCGGCTTCCTGCTCGACATCTGGCACCACCGCCTGACAGGCTGACCCTGAAAGCCGCTCTCCATAACCAAACATTATCGGTCTGAGGCAACATGGGGTGTTGCTCACGCATATCAGGCCACAAAGATTCTTGACCTATAGGTTTTATCGGATCTATTGATCTGATAAGACCTAAAAGATTTTTGAACGATGAGAGACCGGAAAATGATTCCTGCAGCACCAACGAACATGCTGCCTTGGGTTCTTAAAGCCCTTCAGAATGGCCCATCTGATCGAGACAACTTGTTTGAAGCCGTTGTAGAGTTGGCGCGGAGAGACGGATTTACTGCAACAAACATCGGAGTTTTAAAGAAATCTCTACATGCAGCAAAAGAGCAAGGAAAGATTATTAATGTACGAAAAGGTTGGTGGAAACTTGCAGAGTCTGACGGCAATTTAAAATCTAAAGATATTGAAGAGGCTGAAGAAGCTATCATAAGTTTTGGACGTAGAAGCATTACTGCTTTGCGCACGGTAGGTTCTGGTGATCAGCTAGTTTATATTTTGTACTCCAAACCACATGCTGAATTAGCCAAGAGAAACGGCCAAACAATGTGGCTATGCAAAGTTGGCATGACAAAATCAGGCATCGGTCAGCGAATGTTCAATGGAGGATCAAGCACTTTTGTATCAGAAGATCCAATAATTGGTCTAGTCATTAGGTGCAGTGATGCAGCATTAGTTGAGACCATACTGCATAAATCTTTACGTTTTGCTGAGCGCTGGATTCGACACGAAACTGGAGTGGAATGGTTTACAACATCTCCTCAGCAAATAGAAATTTTCTACAAAGATTGGCTGAGGATTTGCATTAACCTTTAAGTTCATATGTAAAAAAGGCACGTTCTCGTTATGGATCTTAGAGAGTTTGTTAAAGAGACTCTGGTGCAAATCTCTATGGGCGTTCAGGACGCTATAACCGCTCACCAATCCATAGAAGGAGCGGTGGGAGCTATCAATCCGGTCTGGGGACCGGACGCAAGCACCATCGGTGCGGAACATGCCCAAAAGGTAGAGTTTGATGTCGCAGTGACAGTGACAGACAAAATGGGCGGGTTGGGGAAGGCCGGGCTTAAGGTCTTTAGTTTCAAGCTTGGGGCGGAAGGGAACAAATCGGCTGAGCACAGCACTGTCAGCCGGGTCAAATTTACCGTCCCCATTGTTCCAGCAGTCCAAATCGTGACGGGGAAAAGGTGAGCCTGCTAGTATCCCTGGATCACCCGGTAGTCGTTATGCGTCTGGTCCCCGAACGTCCCGGCGTTCTCGTCCACCCGGATGCACGGCCGGTTGCCCGGGTTGCACCGGATGACCTTCTGCTGCACGCCCACCTTCAACCAGCCGTCGTAGTTGGCTTTCAGCTCTGCCACCTCCACCTCCAACTCAGCCTTGCGCGCCTGCGCCGACGCGATGGCGCGCCCGTCCCACCACAGCACCCCGCTGCCCGCCAGCCACCCCAGCAGCACCGTCGCCACCCCCACGGCCACGATCCACCCCAGCAGCCGCCAGCTCGCCCATAGCACCACCCGCCGTAGCGCCGCCTCCGCCCGCCCCGCCGTCGCCGCCACCCCCTCCAGCTTATTCAACAGCGGCGCCGTCGCCGTCTGCACCGCCTGCACGCCCTCGGTCGCCGCATCCGCCAGGCCGTCCGTCACCGCCGAACGCACCTCCGTCCGCAGGCCCAGGCCCAGCGCCTTGGCCTCAGCCGCCCACTCGGCCCGCTCGCGCTTCAGCGCCGCACGCTCGGCCGCCATCCCCTCCAGCGCCGCCTGCGCCGCCGCCTGCTGCCGCTCGGCGATCTCCAGCAGCCCATACAGCCGGTCCTCCGTCTCGCTCATCCCAGCCTCACCGTCCCATCGACATGCCCTGGCTCGGCGACGGGCGCTGCTGCTGCCGTTCCGCCTCCAGCTTCCGTTGGCGCGCCGCCTCCTGCTCGGCCGCAACCCGCAAGTGAGCGCGCATGTCGGTCTCGACGCTCTCCATGATCCCGGCAATCGCCTGCTCCGGCTGCCGGGCGGACAGCACCCGCCGGAGGTTCGGCCGCTCCTCCATGCCGAACGCCGCCCCGCGTTCCCGCAGCGCCTGCGCCGCCTCGGGCTGCTCCCGCACCGCCTGGCCGAACCGCAGCAGCCGATCCCGCGCTCCGCCCAACGTTGGATCGGCCTCCAGGCCGGGCAGCGCCGCCTGGTAGCCCTGGACCAGGCGCTCCCAGTCGCCCACCAGGGCACGCGCCTGCCCGTCCAGGCGCTCGGCCGCCTGCCGCTGCCGGTGCGCCCCGTAGCGCTCCCGGAACCCGGCACGTCCCGCCGTGATCTCCTGCTGCTGCGCCGCCTCCCGCGCCTCCTGCACCAGGATGGCGCTCTCCGGCCGCAGCGGGTTCAGGCCCCGCCGCTCGGCGTACGCCACCGAGGCGTACGCCGCCGCCTCCGGCCCCTCGTAGTCCAGGCCCGTGTCCTTCAGCCGCTCCCGGCCCAGCGCCCGCGCCAGCGCCGCCCCGTCCCGGAACTCGTCGCGCCCGTAGTGCAGGCTCACCCCCTCCCGGTGCCGCGTCAGCGCCACGTACGCCGCGTGCCGGTCCATGAACTTCGACGCTAGAACGTGCGCCCGGTCCGCCGTCACCCCCTGCGCCTTGTGGATCGTCGCCGCGTAGCCGTGGTCAACATGCCCGTAGTCCCGCACGTCGAAGCCCATCCGCCGCACGGCCCCGTCCGCTCCCGCGCCGTCCAGCCGCACCGTCAGCCTTCCGCTGGCCTCGATCCCCTCCACCGTGCCCAAGGTGCCATTCTTCACCGCAACCCCGTCGCGGCTCCCAGGCCCCGCCCCAAGCCCGCGCTCGTTCTTCAGGAACATGACCCGGTCGCCCGCGGCAAAGGCCCGCTCCCCCCGCTCCGTCGCGACCTGGTGCTCCGTCCCCAGCTCGCCCCCCGCCCGCAGCCGCTCCCGCGCCAGGGCGTTCAGCTCGGCCACCTCCGCCCGCGTGCTGGCAAGGATCACCCGGCTCTGGTGTGGACTCTGCCGCCGCTCCGCGTCCCAAGCTCCTACAAGCGCCGTACAGGCCGCTTCGCGCGTGTCCGCCCCCTGCACCATCCCGGCCCGCTCGTAGCGCCCCAGCGCCTCGCCTGTGCGCCCCGTGGCCAGCTCCCGCGTCGCCTCGCACTGCCACGCCGCACGCTGCCGGCGCACCTCGCTGATCTCCGCCGCCCCGTGCCGCTCCACCAAAGCTCGGAACGCCGCCCCGGCCTCGATCGCCTGCAACTGCTCGGGGTCGCCCACCAGAACCACCTTGGCCCCGGCAGCCGCCGCCGCCGACAGCACCCGCTCCATCTGCCGCGACCCCACCATCCCTGCCTCGTCCACCACCAGCACGTCCCGGCTCGTGAGCTGGTCCCGGCCTTCCTTCCAGCCCCATTCCAGGCTCGCCAGGGTCCGGCTCTCGATGCCGCTGCCGCCCTCAAGCCCCTCGGCCGCGATGCCCGACAAGGCCGCGCCCCGCACCCGAAGGCCTGCCGCCTCCCACGCCTCGCGCGCCACCCCTAGCATCGCGCTCTTGCCCGTCCCCGCGTAGCCCACCACCAAAGCCAGGTCCCGCCCCGACGCCACATGCTGGAAGGCCGCCCGCTGCTCGTCGCCCAGCACCAGGCCGCCCCGCTCCGCCGCGGCCAGCGCCTGCCGCCCCGCCGCCGGCAGCATCCGGTGCGCGTCCCCCTCGGCAATCGCCGCCGCCGCGCGCTCCATCCGATGCTCGCACGCCAGCATCTCGCGCGTGCTGTATCGGTCCTGCCCGCGCCCGTCCAAGCCCACCCACTTCATCTCCCGCGACGCCGAAACCTTCGCCAGCACCGCCGCGAACTGCTCCGCCCCGTCCGTGTGCCGGTTCACCAAGCGCGCCAGGTCCTGCTTGCTGAACGTCGAACGCTGCCGCGTCAGCATCCGCAACGCCGCCTCCGGCTCCGCCAGCAGCGCCTCGCCGTTGCCCCGCGCAATCGCCCGGTGCTCTGCCGCGCGCTCCGCGTTCTCGCCCCGCTGCTCGCGGCGCGCGCCGGCCGGGCCGATCTTGTGCTGCGGCTCCAGGTCGATGCCCTGGTCCCGGAAGGAGCGGTGGTCGATCCGCACGTCGTGGTCCAGCTCGCACAGCCGCGCGTTCGCCACCTCCGCCCAGCGCTCGCGCCATTCAACCAGCAACGCCCGATCGTTCCAGCCGCGCTCCTTCAGTCCGAACCCGCTCTCCCCCTCCTGCCCCGCCGGCCCGCGCCCCGGCTCCACCCGCCGCAGGCTCAACATGACGTGCGCGTGCGGCTGCAACCCGCCGTCCGCCGCCACCGTCCAATGCACGTTGAGGTCCGCCGCCATCCCGCACGCCACGAACTGCTCGCGCACGAAATCCTGCGCGAGCCGCACCGCCTCCGCCTGCCCCAGCTCGCGCGGCAGGCTGATCTCGATGTCGCGGGCAAGCTGGGCGTTGTGCTGCCGCTCTGCCGCCTCCGCCTCGTTCCACAGCGTCGCACGGTCCAGCCAGCGCGCCGGCGCACCCTCGGGCAACAGGATTTCGCGATGCACCACCCCCGCCTTGGCCGTGTAGTCGTGGTCGCGACCCAGCTTGTCGTCATGCAGCCGCTCGGCCGCGCGGTAGGCCGCCGACGCCACCGCGCTCCGTCCCGCGCTGCGGCCGATCACCTTGGCAGAGAAATGGTAAAGTGCCATGTAGGAGTGCCCGCCGCTGTCCTGCTGTGCTCTCCAGTAGAAGCCTAACATCATTCTAGAGCACGCTGCAACACAGCGTATAAGCGCGCATTTCCTGATTGCCTTCGCTTTGCTTCGGCCAGAAATGACGCGGTGCTCGGGTCTGCTGGTGAGGCAGGGTGGATCGTGCTTGGCAGCAGAAGCAAGGCGCTGTTAGCCTGGCGTCCGCCCGTCACCACCTTGGAACCGATCCCATGGCCCGCAAACCACGCGACTTCAACGCCGAGCTTCAAGCCCTCATGGACAAGGCCAAGAAGGTCAAGTCGCAGAAAACCGTCCAGCTCGGCGAACTGGTTCAAGTCGTCGGCGCCGATGCCATGTCCATGGAGGCACTCGCCGGCGCACTCCTCGCCGCCGTCGAACAGTCCAAGAAGACACCCGAAGCCGTCGCGAGGTGGACCGAACGTGGGCAAGCCTTCTTTCAGCAAGGAGGCAGGCGGGGGAAGAAACAAGAACCCGGCGACGCTGCTCCAGGAACTCCAGGTAACAACGGCACGGCTCCGGCACCTGGCCGTGCAGCAGAATAGGATCACCCTCGCTCGCGCCCGCGACGACACCCGCGACTGGGTGCAGGAACGTCGCGCACGCACCCGGCAGCTCATCGAGCTGGGCGGCCTCGTCCAGAAAGCCGGGCTGGTCGAGCTGCTGGACGATGACCGTGCCACCCTGCTCGGGGCGTTGCTGGACATCGCAGGCCGGCTGCAAGAACAAATGGACGAACACCAGGAAGAAACACCCGCAAACCTCAAGGCACGCTGGCGACGCCGCGGCCTGCGCGCCTTCGACGCCGATCAGGTGGCGTCACAAGACAAGGAAGCAGGAAAAGACGATGTGCTGACCAGGTGACGGTTTGGGCAGAGAAGCGTCGAGTTGCTGCTTGCCGTCACCCAATCCCCAGAAACATAGCCAAAGCCCGCCCCACGCTCGCCAGCGTGGCTTCGTCCAGCCGGCCGATGCGGCTCCCGGCCTTCGCACGCGGGATGGTCGTCGCCTTGTCCACCATCACCTGCGACCGCCGGCGCAGCCCGGTGCTCCCGCCCGGCTCCACCGTGACCCGCAGCGTCGGCATGTCGTGCAGCTCGCTGGTCAACGGCAGCACGGTCAGCGACGGGTGCTCGGCATAGGCGTCCGCCTGCACGATCAGCGCCGGCCGTGGCTTGCCGTAGTCGCCGGAGCTGACAACCGTCACCAGGTCGCCCCGCTTCACGCGGTCCAGCCCTCGGTGTCGGACACGTCCTCCATCCAGCGCATCACTTCGGCCTCGTCGCTGGCCGGGTCGGCCGCACGCTCGGCAAGAAGCCGGGACTGCCGCCGCGCCTTGGCCGTGAAGTCCTGCTCCCGCCGCTGCTCCACGTAGGCCCGCATGAAGTCGCGCAGCACCTGCCCGGCCGGCTTGTCCTCGTTGGCCGCAGCCTCCGTGAACGCGGCCTTCAGCTCCGGGTCCACCCGGAAGTTGAAGCTCTCCACCTTGGGACGCAGGCTTGCCCGCGACATGGCGCTCTCCTCTGCCAAAGCCAAACCATACATGCTTTGCAGTTACAATGCACATGCAATTTGCTCGGGCAAGCTGGGCATGGGCATTGTCAGAGGAACTGACCACACCCATTGTAACGCGTTACGTGACGTATTACAGGGCACCCAATGCCTCCTGGTCCCAAGCCTCTTGGCGAGCGGGCGATGACCCCGGCCGAACGACAGGCCCACTACCGGGCCGCCCACGCGGCCGACGCGCCGGCCGCGGTGAAGCTGCGCTACCGCAGGCCCGCCGACCGGCGTAGCCGGCCGCAGCGGTGGCGTGATGCGGTGGCGGAGCCGCTGGAGTTACAGGCCGACTACCAGCAGGGACCATGGCCTGCTGGCAGCATCCGTGAGGAAATTTACGGTAAGGGTGCGGCTCGATTTCTCGCTGCTACGTCCCAACGATCAGCTCCTTGATCCGGCTGGCGAGCGCGTCAATCGCGAACGGCTTGGTCATCACGTGCATGCCCGGATCGAGCTGGCCGTGGCTAAGCACGGCGTTCTCGGCGTAGCCGGTGATGAACAGCACCTTGAGGGCGGGCCGCAGGGCTTGTCCCGCATCGGCCACCTGCCGGCCGTTCATGCCCCCGGGCAGGCCAACATCGGTGACCAGCAGGTCGATGCAGGCATCGGACTGCAGGACGCGCAACCCGGTCGCGCCGTCCGGCGCTTCGATGACGGCGTGGCCGAGGTCCTCCAACACGTCGCTCACCAGCATGCGCACGGTCGGCTCGTCGTCCACCACCAGCACCGTCTTGCCCGGCCGGGCACGCGGCGCCTCGGCCGGCTCGGCCGCTTCATCCATGGTCTCGGCCTTGCCGAGATGCCGGGGAAAGTGGAGGCAGACCACTGTGCCCTGGCCAGGCTTGGACTCGATGCGTGCCTGCCCGCCGGTCTGCTGCACAAAACCGTAGATCATCGACAGGCCGAGGCCGGTGCCCATGCCGATCGGCTTCGTCGTGAAGAACGGGTCGAACGCGCGCCGGATCACCTCTGGCGTCATGCCGGTCCCGGTGTCGCTGACGCAGAGCGTGACATACCGGCCAGGCGGCGCGTCGCTGTCATGGACAGCGCGGGCGTCGAGCCACTTGTTCCCAGTCTCGATGGTGAGCCGCCCGCCCGCGGGCATGGCGTCACGGCCATTGATGCAGAGGTTCAGCAAGGCGTTCTCGAGCTGGTTCGGATCGACGAGCGTGTTCCACAACCCGTCGGCAGCGACCACCTCGACGGTGATCTCCGGGCCGACGGTGCGCCGGATCATCTCTTCCATGCCGGTGACCAGGCGGTTGACGTCGGTGGACCTGGGAGCCAGCGTTTGCCGCCGTGAGAAGGCCAGCAAGCGATGCGTGAGGGCCGCGGCGCGCTTGGCAGCGCCCTGGGCGGTCGTGATGTAGTGATCGAGATCGACAAGCCGTCCTTGCGCGAGCCGGATCCGAAGCAGATCCAGGCTGCCCATGACGCCGGTCAGCAGGTTGTTGAAGTCGTGCGCGAGCCCGCCGGTAAGCTGGCCGATTACCTCCATCTTCTGCGATTGGCGGAGCGCCTCCTCAACCTGCTCGCGCTCCGCGGCCTCGGCTTGCAGCCTGACGTGGGCTTCGGCCAGTTCCCGCGTGCGCGCGGCGAGGCTTTCGCGCTCGACGGTGACGTCGAACTGGCTCGCGAAGAAGTAGGCGACATCGCCGCTCGCGTCGTGCACCGGCGCGATCAGCAGCCTGTTCCAGAACAGCCTTCCGTCCTTGGCGTGGTTTTGGATGTCGATCTCGATCGGCTCCTTCGCGGCAATCGCGGCGCGGATGCGGTCGACGGTTGCCGGGTCGCTCTCGGGTCCCTGCAGGAAACGGCAGTTGCGGCCGAGGCTCTCCTCGCGCGAGTAGCCTGTGAGGCGGCAGAACGCATCGTTGGCGAACACGATGGGGTTGTCGGCCACGCGGGGGTTCGTGATGATCATCGGCATCCGCGTCGCCCGCACCGCGGCGACGAACGGATCGGTGCCGTCGTCGAGGCCGGCCAGCTCGGCGCCGATGCGTGCGCCCTCGCGGTTTGCATCTTCCGGGGTCGAACGGGACAGCCGTTCGCCGCCCGACAGGTCATTGTCGGCCAAAGGTCGCGCTCCTATCCGCCGATGCTGGGCGCTGCAGCGGCGTCGCCGGGCGCGGGCAGGCGCCAAGACACGCGGGTGCGGGGCACGGTCAACGTTCGCTCGAGCTCGGCGGTGTGCGGCGCACCGTACACCGCCGACCATAGTATTCGGCTTTGCGATTGCAAATCATTACATATTCCCATCTTACTGAAACAGGTGTTGAGGCCTGTTCGGCATTGCACGTTGCATTTGTATAAGATCTGTAACACCAAATCACTTATCCGACAGCCTTATTGCAGAGTGATAGTTGTAGATTTTGTAAGTTTATGCAATTTTTGCGAGTGATATAATGACCACTGGTTGTTAAATGGGGCACATGCCACTGAGCCGCTGACAGGTGGCTCACCCGTTCATCTTGGGGTCGACCCAACATTGATGCTGGTGGCGAAGTCAGCGAACCGGCCACTAGACCGCTCTCGGCAACCGCTGGGGACGCGAGAGACTTC
>JAABUQ010012062.1_pt1 | contig 10844 bp, 9 predicted proteins | sample 5560001 | NCBI WGS metagenome assembly JAABUQ01 (sample SAMN10711888, study PRJNA513371) | rock metagenome | isolation source: Antarctica rocks | place: Antarctica: Victoria Land, Finger Mt nord | collected 2015-12-18
TCGCGGCGGCCCATATTGCCTTCGGTGGCGAGCTTGCGCTCCACCACCATCTGAGTGGCGATGCCGGCGTGGTCGGTGCCGGGCAGCCACAGCACCGCTTCGCCCCGCATACGGTGGAAGCGCGCCAGCACATCCTGCAACGTGCCGTTCAGCGCATGGCCGACGTGCAGCGAGCCCGTGACGTTGGGCGGCGGGATGACCATGCAGAACGGCTTGGCCGCCGGGTCGCGCGCCAGCACCGAGTCGGGCGAGAAGGCGCCGGACGCCTCCCAAGCGGCGTATAAGTCGGGTTCGGCCGAGGCCGGGTCGAAAGTCTTGTCGAGCATGGGGCGGGATTAGCCCGCAGCAGCGGCCGCCGCCAAGCCTTCCTTGCCGGTCGACTCGGCTTGTCAGCGCCGCTGGCGGGCGATGCGCTCCACTTCGGCCTGCACCTTGGCTTCGACGATGGCGGTGAGGTTCTGGTCCAGCCAGTCCCGCAGCAAGGGCCTGAGCAGGTCTCGCACCACGTCGTCCAGGGTCACGCCGGACGCCGGCATGGCGATGGACTGCGCCAGCTGGCCGAAGTGAGCCGCGGCCTTCTCCGCCGCATGCTCGCTGACCAGCCCGTCATCGCCCGCGCCGTAACGCGGCGGGATCGGCTCGAACGCGGGGCCGCGCGTCTCGGGCCGGGGAGCCGGAACCGGCTCGGGCCTGAGCGCCGGGGCGGCGGCGGCCTCGAACCGCCCCAACTCCGGCCTCGGAGGCTCGGGCCTCGACGGCTCGGCTTTTGCAGGCTCTGGGCGCGTGAAGATGTCCAGATCGCCGACGGTATCGGTCGGCTTTGCCGCAGGCTCGGAAGCGTGGGGCTGCTCGATCTTGTCGGTCAGCTCCAGAACCTCTTCTTCGTGGTGCGAGCCGAACTGCTGCGGCGTCGGAGCGGGCTGAGCGCCGTCGTCCTCGGAGATGATCCGGCGTATCGACGCCAGGATTTCCTCCATCGTGGGTTCCTGGGCGTTCGTCTCGGACATGGTCACCGCGCTTGAATCAGTGGCTGTGGAAACAGCGTAGGCGTAGGCGCGCCCCGGTGCAATTTCGCTTTTCGAGCGAATGTGAGCGAAAGCGTTGCAAGACGCATCCTGGCGTTCTGGCCGTCGGAGGCGTTGGACCGTCACGAGCATCGTCGACTTGTGCGACCCCCGCCCGGTTTCCTGCTGCAAGGTCGGTCCGCTGCGCTACATTAGGCCGTCGCGCGCGAGTCCCCGCGGCGCGGCCGTCGGGGCCCTCGATGTACGATCCGAACGCCTCTATCCGCGTGCGCGGAGCCCGCGAGCACAACCTGAAAGGCGTCGACGTCGACCTGCCCCGGGGCAAGCTCGTGGTGCTGACCGGGCTGTCCGGGTCGGGCAAGTCGTCCCTCGCCTTTGACACCATCTACGCCGAGGGCCAGCGCCGCTATGTCGAGAGTCTCAGCGCTTACGCCCGCCAATTTCTGGAGCTGATGAGCAAGCCCGACGTGGATTTGATCGAGGGCCTGTCTCCCGCCATCTCCATCGAGCAGAAGACCACCAGCAAGAACCCGCGTTCGACCGTCGGCACGGTCACAGAAATCCACGACTATATGCGCTTGCTGTGGGCGCGGGTGGGCGTTCCGTACTCGCCGGCCACCGGCCTACCGATCGAGAGCCAGACCGTCACCCAGATGGTCGACAAGGTCATGGCCCTGCCCGAGGGCACGCGGCTGAGCCTGTTGGCGCCCGTGGTCCGCGACCGCAAGGGCGAGTACCGTAAGGAACTGGCCGACTGGCAGCGCCAGGGCTATCAGCGGGTCAAGATCGACGGCGCCATGCACCTGATCGAGGAGGCGCCTCCCCTCGACAAGAAGCTCAAGCACGACATCGATGTGGTGGTCGACCGCATCGTCGTGAAGGCGGGGATCGAGGGGCGGCTGGCGGACTCGCTGGAGCAGGCCCTGCGCCTCGCCGACGGGGTGTCCACCGCCGAGTGGGCGACCCTCGACCCCGGCGAGAGCGAGCCTCGGCGGCTGTTGTTCTCCGAACGCTTCGCCTGCCCGGTGTCGGGCTTCACCCTGACCGAGATCGAGCCGCGGCTGTTCAGCTTCAACAACCCGGCGGGCGCCTGCCCGGTTTGCGACGGGCTCGGCCAGAAGCTGACCTTCGACGCCGACCTGGTGGTCCCCGACAAGGACAGGGCCTTGCACAAAGGGGTTATCGCGCCGTGGGCCAAGGGGCCTTCGCCCCTTTATACCCAGACCTTGCAGGCGCTGGCGCGGCACTACGGCTTCAGCATGGACCAGCCCTGGCACGCCCTGCCCGAGGCGGCGCGTAAGGTGGTGCTGTTCGGCACTGGTAGCGAGAAGGTGAAGTTCACCTATGACGATCAGGCCCGCAAGTACGAGACCACCAAGCCGTTCGAGGGCGTGCTGCCCAACCTGGAGCGGCGCTGGCGCGAGACCGACAGCGCTTGGGTCCGCGAAGAGCTGGGCCGCTACCAGTCGGAGACGCCTTGCGAGGCGTGCGGAGGCGCGAGACTCAAGCCCGAGTCTCTGTCGGTCAAGATCACGGGATCGTCGATCGCCGACGCCTCCGCGCTGTCGATCAGCAAAGCCCGGGCCTGGTTCGGCGCGCTCGAGCCGCAGCTGACGCCCAAGCAGGCGGAGATCGGGCGGCGGATCCTGAAGGAGGTCAACGACCGGCTGCGCTTCCTGGACGACGTGGGGCTGAATTACCTCAGCCTCGCGCGGGCGTCGGGCACCCTGTCTGGGGGCGAGAGCCAGCGCATCCGGCTGGCGTCGCAGATCGGCAGCGGGCTGACGGGGGTCCTCTACGTGCTGGACGAGCCGTCCATCGGCCTGCACCAGCGCGACAACACCCGCTTACTGGAGAGCCTGAAAGGCCTGCGCGATCTCGGCAATTCGGTGCTGGTGGTCGAGCACGACGAAGAGGCGATCCTCGCGGCCGACTATGTGGTCGACATGGGCCCGGCCGCCGGCGTGCACGGCGGCCACATCGTCGCCGAGGGCACCCCCGAACAGGTGATGGCGAACCCGGCCAGCCTGACCGGCCAGTATCTGATTGGCGCGCGCGAGATCGAGATCCCGGTCGAACGCCGACCTCTCGGCAAGAAGCGGCTGAAGGTGATCGGCGCGCGCGGCAACAACTTGAAGAGCGTCACCGGCGAGATCCCGGTGGGGACCTTCACCTGCGTCACCGGCGTGTCCGGCGGGGGCAAGTCGACCTTTACGCTGGAGACGCTCTACAAGGCGGCGGCGCGGCGGCTGAACAACGCCTCCGACGCGCCCGCGCCCTACGACAAGATCGAGGGACTCGAGCACTTCGACAAGGTCATCGACATCGACCAGTCGCCGATCGGCCGCACCCCCCGCAGCAACCCGGCCACTTATACCGGCGCTTTCGGCCCGATTCGCGACTGGTTCTCGAGCCTTCCTGAGAGCAAGGCCCGCGGCTACGGCCCCGGCCGGTTCAGCTTCAACGTCAAGGGCGGGCGCTGCGAGGCGTGCCAGGGTGACGGGCTGGTCAAGATCGAGATGCATTTCCTGCCCGATGTCTACGTCACCTGCGACATCTGCAAGGGCCGCCGGTACAACCGCGAGACACTGGAGATCGTGTTCCGCGGCAAGAGCATCAGCGACGTGCTGGAGATGACGGTCGAGGAGGCGGCGGATTTCTTCAAGGCCGTGCCGCCGATTCGCGACAAGATGGAGACGCTGAAGCGGGTGGGGCTGAGCTACGTCAAGGTCGGCCAGTCGGCCACCACCCTCTCGGGCGGCGAGGCGCAGCGGGTGAAGCTTTCCAAGGAGCTCAGCCGCCGGGCGACGGGCCGCACGCTCTACATCCTGGACGAGCCGACCACCGGCCTGCACTTCGAGGACACCCGCAAGCTGCTCGAGGTGCTGCACGAGCTGGCCGACCAGGGCAACACCATGATCGTGATCGAGCACAACCTCGACGTCATCAAGACCGCCGACTTCATCCTGGACTTTGGGCCGGAAGGGGGCGAGGGGGGCGGCCGCATCGTCGCCTCGGGCACTCCCGAGCAGATCGCCGCCGACCCGGAGAGCTGGACCGGACGCTACCTCAAGCTGGTGCTGGACCGCCACGAACAGCGGCGGCGGGCGCGGGTCAAGGCGCTGGAGGGGACGCTGGGCGGGCGGCGGAAGCGGGCGTGAGCTCCTCTCGCCCGAAAGCGGCATAGGCGGCCGCCACCGGCCCGGCCAGGATCGGCAGCACCAGAGCGAGCAGCAGGGCGCCGAACACCCGTGCCGCGAGCACGCCGGGCGAGAAGAAGGCGGCCCAACCCTCTTTCTGCGAAATGAGGACGGCCTTGAGCGCCGCCGCTTCCTTCGCCGCGGTGTCGAGATGGCGCCCGGCTCCGGCGAGCGCCGCCTGCAGCAGCAACGAAAAGATCAGGTCGGCCAGCAGGGCGACCACCCCGGCCAGCCCGGCGGCTGCGGCCAGCGCCCCCAGCAGCGGCCAGAACCGGCCGCGCGTGGCCCGCAGCGACTGCGCCAGTCCCAGCGTCCGCCCGGCCACCACGGCGGGCGGGGCCAGCGCCAGCCGCACCATCGCCACCCCTGTCAATACGGTCAGCATCGCTTGACTGAGCGCCAGCACCGGCGCCGTCAGCCCTCCGGCCGCAGCGGCCGCGATCCCGGCCATGAGCCCGACCGGCACGGCGGCGATCAATTGCACCACCAAGAGCGCGATCAGCACCATCGCCATGCGCCGCTCATCGGTTCCGAAGGCCACCGTGGCGCGACGCTCTACCCCCAATTCGGCGCGGAACACCGAGGCCAGTAGCACCGCGCCCAGCCCGATGTTGAGCACAAACGAGACCGCCAGCGCGGGCGCCAAGCGCGGCAGGGCGTCGAGGATGACGGCCGCATCGGGCGATCCCGACAGCTGCATGTCGCGCAGCCGGTTGGCCGCCCCTTGTGCGCCGGTGGCGACCGTCGCCGCCCCGTCCAGCAGGCTGACGGCCAGCGCCGCCCCGGCCCACAGCAGCAGGGCGCGCGGCTGCTCGCGGGTGAAACGAAACCCGGTCAGGGCCGCGGGCAGAATGGCGAAGGCGCTCATGGCGCGACGGCTCCTGGCGCGGTGGTCTGCGCTCGTCTGGGTCATAGCGCGTCAACCCAGCCGGCGTGAGCGCCTCGAGCGCCTGTCGCACGAAAGTCGCACGTCCGTGGCTTGCAGGCCTCAGAACACCGCGGCAGGATCTTGACGAGTCAGCTGCGCGTAAGCGGCGACAGGCGCGCCGATTAGGCAGAAGAGCTGCGCGGGTCCGATGACCGCCACCCCGATCAGGTTCAGGACGACCACCGGAGTGAAATAGGCGGCGATGCTGGTCATGTTCGGCTGGAATAGGGCCGCCAAGCCGCCGACGCCGCCCAGCAGCGCCCAACGGCCCCGAGTACGATGACGAGCAGCAGATACAAGCCGAGCACGACCAGCACACTGAGCAGGTAGGCCCCGAACAGCTTCCAGAACCGCCCGCGGGTCAAGGCGAAAGAGCCGAACAGGCGTACCCGGCGCGTGTCGAAGGTGAGCGGGCTGGCCAGCGACAGGCGCACGGCCAGCCAGATCAGCAAGCCGAGAAGCGCCAATCCTGCCGCCACGCCGACCAGTATGCCCCCGGTACTAAGCGCCGCTACGGCCAAGCCCATAATCAGGCTGACGACGATCAGCCCGCCGATGTAAACGCCGAGCAGGACGAGCCCGGTCAGAATGAGGCAAGCCGCCTGCCTCAACTCATCACCGCCCGCCGCGAGCCAGCCCGGGCCGCCGGTCTCGGGCCGCAGCATGGAGCGGTTCACGGCAGCATAGCAGATACAGTAGAAGATCAGGAGAACGACCAAGAACACGGCGTAGAAGGGCAGCAGAGCGCCGAACATGGTCGCGCGCGCGGCCGGGTCGGCCGTCATGCCCATGGACCGTACCGCCGTCAGCTGCGGCCCGACCGTCGCCACCATCGCGACGCCGCTTAGCAGCCCGAACAGCAGCAGCAGAACGGCCCATACCGCCAGGGCGGCGGGCCGACGCCGCAACACCCCGAGGCCGCCAAAGGCCGCCTCGGTCGCCAAGAACTTGGCTGAAGGTGGTGCGACCGGCTGAACCGACATCGCAGAATAGCTCATGGCCGGCCCGCCGACTGGTGTCTGAGACTGATGGCCGATCGTCCCTGTTTCGGCAACCGTTTCGGGACGGTAAGACTAGCCGATGATTTCGCCCATCCACATCGTCGGCGCGGGCCTGGCAGGCTCCGAAGCGGCTTGGCAGATTGCTCAGGCGGGCGCGCCTGTGGTGCTGCACGAGATGCGGCCCGTCCTCGGCACGCCGGTGCATCACACGGGCGGTTTCGCCGAGCTGGTCTGCTCCAACTCTTTCCGCTCCGACGATGCGGAGCACAATGCCGTCGGCCTGCTGCACGCCGAGATGCGCCGCTGCGGCAGCCTGGTCATGGCGGCCGCCGACGCCGCCCAGGTGCCGGCCGGGGGCGCCCTGGCCGTCGACCGTGAGGGCTTCTCCGCCCGCGTCACCGCCGCTCTGACCGCCCATCCGCGGGTGACGGTGATCCGGGGCGAGGTGGCCGAGCCCCCATCGGACTGGGACAGCGTGATCGTCGCCGCCGGCCCCCTCGCCTCCCCGGCGCTGGCGGCCGCCATCCTGCGCCGCACCGGCGAGGACGCCCTGGCCTTCTTCGACGCCATCGCGCCCATCGTCCACGCCGAGTCGATCGACATGGGCACAGCCTGGCGCCAGTCGCGATATGACAAGGCAGGCCCGGGCGGGGATGCCGCGGCCTATATCAACTGCCCGCTGGACCGCGCGCAATACGAGGCCTTCGTCGACGCCCTGCTGGCCGGCCCCAAGGCCGAGTTCCGCGAGTGGGAGCGCGACACTCCCTATTTCGACGGCTGCCTGCCCATCGAGGTCATGGCCGAGCGCGGGCGCGAGATCCTGCGTCACGGGCCGATGAAGCCCGTCGGGCTGACCGACCCGCACCGGCCCGACGTCAAGCCCTATGCGGTGGTCCAGCTGCGGCAGGACAATGCGCTGGGGACCCTGTTCAACCTGGTCGGCTTCCAGACCAAGCTGAAGCACGCCGCCCAGGTCGAGGTGTTCCGCACCATACCGGGGCTGGAGCGGGCGCAGTTCGCGCGGCTGGGCGGCTTGCATCGCAACACTTTCGTCAACTCGCCCCGCCTGCTGGACGGGTCTCTGCGGCTGAGGAGCGAGCCGCGGCTGCGCTTCGCCGGCCAGATCACGGGCGTGGAGGGCTATGTCGAATCGGCCGCGGTCGGCCTGCTGGCTGGGCGGTTCGCCGCGGCGGAGCGACTGGGCGCCGAGCTCGCGCCGCCGCCGCCGACCACCGCGCTCGGCGCCCTGCTGCACCACATCACCGGCGGCCACATCGAGGGCACGAAGGCCAGCTTCCAGCCCATGAACGTCAACTACGGCCTGCTGCCTCCGCTGGAGGGACCCAAGCGCGCCGCCGACGGCCGCCGCCTCAGCATGGTCGACAAGGGCCGCGCCAAGAAGCGGCTGATGAGCGCCCGAGCCCTGGCCGACCTCGACGCCTGGCTGGGCGCCGCGTGCGCGATGGCTGCGGAGTGAGCGTGGCGAGTGGCGCGTGGCGAGTGGCGAGCGGTCCTTATTCGCACTCGCACCAGGGTCGTCTTCATCTCCCCTATGCGCAGCATGGGGGAGTACCCGCGGAGCGGGGGAGGGGGCCGGCCGTCGCAGCCGGCCGGAAGCGCGGGTTGACGCGTCTTCCGCGCTGTCGCGCGGCCCCTCCGACGCGGAGTTTACCCTCGGGCCGGCGTAGCCGGACCCGGGGGCGCCACCTCCCCATCGCTGCGCGACAGGGAGGATCGGTCCAGGCACGGCTCCGCTCCCTCGCGCGGATGCTGCGAAGTTCGTCTCCCTCGGGCTTGACCCGAGGGTGGGAGGGATGCGGAGCGCGGGCGCATCGCCCGGATGGGGTTGTAGAACGTACCATTTCGACGAAGGCTCGACGCTCCGCGTAGACGTTGATCGTCCGCCCCGGGCAGGCAGCGCTGTTGACGCTTACCCCGGTGTCGCGGAGCCCTCGGGTGAGCGCTCCGCTCAGAACCGCGTGCTGTGCGGCCAAGCCGACCGCGGGCGAGCGCCCCGACGAAGGGCGTCCCCGGACCGCTGCGGTAACCCCCCGCAGCCTGCCGCCGGTCAGGTGACTGACCGGCTTCCCGCTCATCCGTCCAGTTCACCCTGAGCGACGCCGCAGGCGGCGTCGAAGGGCCGCTCAAGGTCGCCGGCCAAGCGCCTCCCCGTGCGACGGGACAGAAGGCAGTATGCGGCCGTCCCAGGCGCCTCTCGGAAGAAAATTCTCCGTCCACACACCCCCCTCTCCTCTCGCGGGAGAGGGAAGGGGCCCGCGGCATTGGGTAGCAAACACACCTTGAGACTGCTGAAGGGATTGTGGTCTTTCGATAGCCTCTGGCGATGGCAAGCAGCATCGTTCCTTTAGGCGCCGAGCACGCCACCGCTCTCCACGCTCTGGTGCGCAAGCGCGCCGACATCACTGGTGAGCTGGAGCGTAGGGAGGCGCAGGTGCGCGAGCTTCAGCACGCCATCGCGCACGTCGACGCCGTGTTGACGCTGCTCAACCCCGAAGTTGGGATCGAAAAGATCAGGCCGACGCGGAAAGCGCCCCCGCACGCGGCGGCTTATGGGCAGGTCACGCGCGTCATCATCGATTGCCTGCGCGAGGCCGACACGCCGCTCAGTTCGAGAATCCTGGCGCACAGTGTCCTAGAGGCGCGTGAGCTCGACGAGGAGGATCGCGCGCTTGCGCTAGTCATGGCGAAGCGCGTCCGCGCCTGCCTACGGACACATCGAGTTGCGGGCAGAGTCCGAGCGCTCCCGATACAAGATGCGCCGCAGGTGTGGGTGTTGGTCGGAGGCCGCGTTGATCGCCTACTCGCTTCCGATTCGTTCACCCTGCTCTGACCGGAAAAAGGGCCTCAGACTACGCCCAGCTGCAGACGAGCGCTTCCGCCTGTCTGATCACGGGGGCCGCTGCCGCGCGCTAAACGTCTGGCAAATACCGTAGCGGTTCAGCAAGTTGCAAACTTCGATAAGCATCTTCGCCTTTAACGTTTCCTTCTTGGTCCGGTCGATCGAGGCCGAGCCGCGGATTGTGGTCACGAGCACTTGCGCGAGCCCGGACCGCAGCACGTTTGGGAATACGCGCTTGAATAGCAAGTCAATGCAGCCAGAGATGTTTGGACTAGTATACTTGACGGAGTAGGCACGATGAGCGACCCTGAGTCGGGACAGGCCGGCGCCACCGAGGTGACCCCCGCGATGATCGACGCGGGGGTGAGGACCTTGGACCACGCGGCCTCTTCGTTTGCTGAGGTCGATTTGGTTCGCGCGGTTTATATTGCCAGGGCTCGGAAAGCCGAGGCTCATAAAGCCCCCTCGAGTCCCGATGACGCCGCAGCTTAGATGCTAAGAACATGCTCGCCACGAAGTGGACCTCTATTTGCTCCGGGTCCGCGATCATGGCGATGAGGTCAACTGCCGAGACAGACCGGATAGTAGCGCGATCCGGGAGATGTCTTCTCTCGGCATTTGAGACGAACAGTTGTCCGGATTTATCCTCGCTCGTTCCAAAGTGGAGTATATCAATCGCGGATTAAGCTAATAAGCCCGAGCTGAGAAGGCGCGGGCCAACCGCTCCTTTTCAGCAAGGTGATCGGAGCTTTCCAGGAATCCATTCAGCGTATCCATAGCGGGTTTCATTCGGACGCCCGAAAGAACGGCTGCACCCGCGGACGAGGACAAGCCGCTCCTGGCAACCAATAGGCGGTGCAAGGTACTCGTTTTCGACGCTGGTGACTCGCTCCTGCTGCAGAACGTCCACACCGAGAGCCTGATCTCGGCCGACTTCCACTTCGTCTGAGGCGACGGTCCGCCCATTCAGACCGCTCGTTCGGAGACGTGCACCAGCTCCGCGGGCTTACACAGCGACTCGCTGTGGTCGGCCAGGATCCGATCGATCTCGGCGCGGTGGTCCGGATGGTTTTTGATCGACCGATCGACGAAGTTCGCGACCTCGTCGGAGCGGCCGAGGTGGATCAGAGGCGCGAGGATGTAGATCAGCGCGTGAACCCAGCCCTGCGACGCCTCGAAATACAGCTGGCCGAAGTGTAGGCTCCTCTCGTGATTGTCGGTGAACAGGTGGACGACGGACAACACCTACCGAGCGGGGCGTGCTGGTAGCGGCCTCGACCCTGTGCCGCTTCTTCGCCCGTCACGGGATCACGCGCAAAAAAAGTCGGCGCACGCTCAAGAACAGGACCGTCCGGATGTCCTGAGCCGCCGCCGCGCCCGGTTCGACGGCCGGCTCGATCTCGACCTCGAGCGGCTGGTCTTCATCGACGAGACGGGCGCCTCGACCAAGATGGCCCGGCTCCACGGCCGGGCGCCTCGGGGCAAGCGGCTCCGCGCCGGCGTGCCTCACAGGCACTGGAAAACCACCACCTTCGTCGGCGCGCTGCGCCTCTCCGGCATGACCGCGCCGATGGTGCTCGACGGTCCGATGACCGGGGCTTGGTTCTCAGCCCGCATCGAGCAGGTGCTGGCACCGACGCTCTCGCCCGGGGACGTGGTGATCCTGGACAACCCGCCCGCCCACAAAGGCGCGCCCGCCCGCGAAGCCATCGAGGCCGCGGGAGCTCGGCTTCTGTTCCTCCCGCCCTACAGCCCCGACTTCAACCCGATCGAGATGGCGTTCTCCAAGCTCAAAGCCCTGCCCCGCAAGGGTGCCGCCCGCACCGTCGA
>JAABUQ010012063.1_pt1 | contig 10843 bp, 12 predicted proteins | sample 5560001 | NCBI WGS metagenome assembly JAABUQ01 (sample SAMN10711888, study PRJNA513371) | rock metagenome | isolation source: Antarctica rocks | place: Antarctica: Victoria Land, Finger Mt nord | collected 2015-12-18
CGTTCCACACCGACTGGGATCTCGGGCTCCTGGCGATTCATGGCAAGGTTGCGCTCGCTCCCGCGGCGGTCACCAGCAACGCACCTGCGGGAGTGGCCGTCGTCCAGCTAAGTCCTCCTACGCCACGTATGACGATGGCGGTCTGCTGGCGGAAAGACACGCGCTCGCCTGCGGTGCAGGCATTCCTCACGACGACCCGTGAGGTTGCCGCGGAACGCAGGTGGCTCACCGATGTGTAAGGAGAAGCTGGACGAGCGGCCGCAAACCACGTACGTGGGATTTGGTCGGCCACGATCGTCCTACGAAACACCGCCGGAGGATCGTGGGCGGGGCGGAGCGCGGTCGGTGGTTTTCGCCACCCGGTCGCCGATGGAGGTGGGGGATGCCTGTCGGTGCCGCTGATACCTATTGAGTATCGTGGACGTCAAACTCGGTATTGGACGGTCGAACGCTGCTGGCGTAGGCTTCAGACGATGGTGCCGCCATTCCGCCAGCTTTTTCGGCATCGAGCGGGTCACGGCTGTTTTGACGGGTGGGCGGGGCCGTCACGGCGACCGCGAAAGAGCTTGGCGTGAGCGCGAACCTCAGCGTCCGCGATCCAGAGCATCCGAAACGCGTCCTGATCATTGCCTCAAACCCTGCCGTCTCCCAACAGACCGGCTGGCCGATTGGGTTCTGGTGGGCCGAGCTCACCCACCCCTACTGGGAGTTCGTAGAAAACGGTTATCAGGTCGACATCGCCAGTCCTGCCGGGGGAGCGCTGCAGGCGGATTCGTGGAGCGACCCGCGTGACAAGAGCGGCTACTCGGCCGAAGACCTCATCAGCCTGGGCTTCATCAGCTCGCCTCAGCACAGCAGGCTAGTGGAACAGACCAAGGCCCTGGCCGACGTGGAGCTCGCGGCGTACGATGCCATACTGCTGGCTGGCGGCCAGGGCCCGATGTACACCTTCTACAACGACGAGCGGGTCCACCAGCTCGTGGCTGCCTCCTACGAGGCGGGCAAGGTGACCGCCGTGATCTGCCACGCCACCTGCGTCTTGCTGAAGACGAAGCTCTCCGACGGCCCGCTGCTCGTCGAAGGCAAGACCTGGACCGGCTTCGCCAACTCGGAAGAGGACTACGCAGACGCTTTTGTCGGCCAGCGAATCCAACCGTTCCGGATCGAAGAAGAAGCGAAGAAGCTGCCCAATACCAACTTCATCGTTGGCGGGCAGTTCTGGTCGCACGCCGTCCGCGACGGCATCCTGATCACCGGCCAGCAGCAGTACTCGGGCGCGGCCGCCGCGCGGCTGGTGATCCAGGCGCTCGGCGTGTAGTCAGTCACCAAGCGAGGAACACGCTGAGACGAGGGAGATCCCATGAACGAGAAGACGATGGCCCTGGGCGGCCGAGCGACAGGCCACATCGAGGTCAAGACCTACGAGCCACAGGCCTACGAGGAGCCCGCGGATGGGCCAAATCTGGTCGAGATCCAGGTGACCGAGACCTTCTCGGGCGACATCGTGGGTGAAGGCCGGGCCCGCTTCCTCCAGACGGTGCGCAAGGATGGCTCGGCGAGCTTCGTCGGGGTCGAGCGGGTCACCGGCGCGCTGGCCGGTCGGCGTGGCAGCTTCGTCCTCCAGGACGTCGGCACGCTCGAGGGCACGACGGTCAAAGGCGACTGGTTCGTGGTCCCCGGCTCCGGCACGGACGAGCTCGTCGGGCTGCGCGGCGAGGGGAGCTTCACCGCTGAGCTAGGGCAGCGCGCCTCCATCACCCTCGATTACCGCTTCGAGTCCTGAGCCTGACGGCCAGGACGCAGCGTGACCAGCCACGACGGGGAGCAGGCTCCCACTACCGAGGCCGTCGCGCCAGGGAGTGATCCGAGCTCAGGCTCCGTGACCGTGTGCATCAGGTGGAAGATCAAGCCCGACTGCGAGCGGGAGTTCGAGGACTGGCTAGCGGGCGTGGGTCAAGCGGCAGCCCAGTTCCCTGGCCATCAAGGACTCAATGTGCTGCGGCCGGCAGGCCCCGGCTCGCGGGAATACGTGTATATCTTTCGCTTCGATAGCTATCCACACCTCCGCGCCTGGGAGGAGTCGCAGGAGCGACGGGCCTGGATCGCGCGGGCGCAGGCGCTCACCGAGGGCCAGGCGCACAAGCAGGTGGTCACGGGGCTCGAATACTGGTTTGCGCTTACGGAGGTGCCGGCCGGTTCCCCACCGCCACGGGCCAAGATGGCGTTTGTCACGCTGTTGGCCATTTATCCGCTCAGCCTGGCCCTGCCGGCCCTGCTGGCGCCGGCGCTCACGCCCGTGCCCGCATTGCTGCGCAGTCTGGTCATATCGGTGCTCCTGATCCTGCTGATGACCTACGTGGTCATGCCACGGATGACGCGCCTGTTCGCGCGCTGGCTCTATCCGCGGGTGAAGTAGCGCTGCATGCCCGCACCAGCATCAGCGAGAGCAGCGGTCGCGTCGCACTCGGCGACCAACAGGTGTCCCAACGTCCAACTCGAGCAGCGAGGAGAGATGCATGGTAGCCACGACTAGCAAGTCCCACATTGATCGATCGCATATCGCGCCCGTGACTACGCGGGAAGAGCTAATCCATCTCCTCTCGCGGGCATCCGAGCTCGAGCATGGGCTGGCGTGCATCTATCTCTTTGCTGCGTACTCGCTCAAGAACGACGTGAGCGAAGGCGGTCTGACCGACGCACAGGCTGACATGGTGCGACGGTGGAAGCGACGCCTTGCCGCGGTGGCAGTTGAGGAGATGCTACATCTGGCCCAGGTCTCGAACATGTTGACCGCGATCGGCGGCGCACCCCATTTCAAGCGCGCCAATCTGCCTATGCCCCCGACAGCTTTTCCGTTTGGGATTCGTCTGTCGCTGGAGCCCTTCTCCGAGGAGACGATCGAACGCTTCGTCTGCTACGAGATGCCAGAGGCAGGAGTTCTCACCCCCGAGCAGGAGGCGACCTACGCGCCCATGCGCGCGCGCATCGTCGAGTCGCAAGGCGGGGGCCCCAGCGACGAGGGCGAAGGAGGCGCTCCGATCAGTCTCGGCGACGAGGAGGACAACGGGTCTTGCGAGCCATTCGACATCGACTTCAAGACCGTCGGCGAGTTCTACCACAAGATCGAGACAGGCTTTCGGACGATCCCGGAAGAGGAGCTCTTCATCGGGCCGCCTGAAGCCCAGGCGAACGCGCGCTTCGTCGACCTGGCGGGTGAGCTCGTGCCGGTCGTCGACCGCGCGTCAGCGTGCACGGGTATCGAGATGATCATCGAGCAAGGCGAGGCGCCGTCCGCGGCGCATCCCGACGCGCACTTCTGCGTCTTCGACGCGATTCGGAAGGAGTTTGACGACGCGGTCGGTTCGGCGAACGCGAGCGACACGCTCTTCGCTCCAGTCCGGCCCGTTGTCTCGAACCCGATGACGCGCTTCTATGACGACACGTCCGGCGGCACCCTCATCGCCGATCCACTCACGCATGAGGTCGCCGACCTGTTCAACAGCGCCTATGACACGATGCTGCTGATGCTGCTGCGCTTCTTTGCCCACCGAGGAGAGCGAGGCCGAGCTGCAGCAGCTCTCGCGTGCCACGCTGCGCCTGATGACGACCGTCCTGCGCCCGCTCGGCGAGGCGCTGACGAAGATGCCGGTAGGGGCGGCAAAGTTCCCCGGGCGCACCGCTGGACCGGGCTTCGGGTACAACCGCGACGTCGATCTCCTGCCGCACAAGGCTTCGGCCTGGGTGTTCTTCGGCGAGCGGCTGCGGCAGCTGGCGCGGGTCGGCACGCGGCTACAGGCTAGTTCAGGCGTGCCCGCCGAGGTCGAGGAGGCCGCGGCAGCGCTGCAGGCACTGGCCGCGCGGTTCGCCCCGCGCACTGGCGCGCATGTCGCCGCCGCCGAGGTCGCACAACTGGAGGCAGTCGAACGCGAAGCAGGCTGTGCCATCTGTTGCAGCCGCAACGGTCCGTACCTGGTAAGGAACGTCCGGCACCTCGAGAACTCACTGGGCGAGGTGCTCCCCACGCGGCCTGAGATGGCTCTCTGCCGCTGTGGCGGGTCGGCCAACAAGCCGTTCTGCGACGGAACACACGCCCGCAACGGTTTCTCGAGCCAGAAGCTGCCGGGCCGGGTAGCCGATCGGCGCGACGACTATGTGCGCGAGGAGCTCACGGTGCACGACAACCGCGGCATCTGCCAGCACGCGGGCTTCTGCACGGACAAGTTGGCGGCCGTGTTCAGGGCGCACGCGGAGCCATTCGTGGATCTTGGCGGCGCGGACAAGGACGCGATCATCCAGCAGGTGCGGCAGTGTCCGTCTGGTGCCCTGAGCTATTCGATCGACGGCGTCGAATACCGAGATCAGGATCGCGAGCCGACCATCACCGTCTCCAAAGATGGCCCGTACCGCGTCACCGGAGGCATCGACCTGCCGGATGAGGCGCGCGCCGAGGGGGCCTCCACCGAGCACTACGCGCTGTGCCGCTGTGGTGGCTCGAAGAACAAGCCGTTTTGTGATGGGACCCACTGGTACATCAAGTTCCGCGATGATAAGAACTGAAGCTGGCGCCCACCGCGCAGGCATACGCCAGGCAGTCCCGGACGACGGCCGCCTGGTCCGGTGAACAGAGTTCGGGCCGGATCGAGCGGCGGTCTGAGCACGAGCCGCATCGAGGCACTGACCGATGGTGTGTTCGCCGTCGTGATGACGCTGCTGGTGCTGGATCTGAAGGTACCGGTCCTGACCGGGCCCGAAGCTGCCGCCGAGCTACCGGGCAAACTGCTGGAGCTCTGGCCCAAGTTCCTGAGTTTCACGCTCAGTTTCGTGATCGCCGGCGTTTACTGGGTGGGCCACCACAATCAGTTCCACTTCATTCGGCGCAGTGACCGCGTGCTGCTGTGGATCAACTTGTTGTTCATGTTGTGCGTGGCATTCGTCCCGTTCTCGAGTGCGCTGCTCGGTGACTATCCTGGCCAGCAGGTCGCCGTCATGGTGTACGGGATCAACTTGATCTGTATCGGATGCGTGCTGTACAGCCACTGGTGGTATGCCACTGCCGACCACCGTCTTGTCGACCACGACATCGATCCGCATGCCGTGTGGCTGGCCAAGCGGCGGATCCTGATCGCTCCGGTTGCGTACACCCTCGCGATTATCCTGTCGTTCTTCGGGACGGCGGTGAGTCTCGTCATCTACCTCCTCGTCCCGCTGGTGTACATCGCACCAGGCAACGTGGACCGTCACTGGGGGCGAGCGCGCGCGGCACCCTCGGTAGACACCGTCCCAGAACACACAGTCCGAAAGGCGAAGGGCAACGCGGCTCGGTGACATCCATTACCGGAGGCAAGGCGTGAGTAGCGCTGCAGGTGAGGTGTTCAGCGGCACTGAAAACTGCCGGACGAGTTGAATCGCGATAGATGTCACCCGGCCAGGGGTAAGTGCATCACGAGTAATGTCACCCTGCGTTCGCCACAGATGAGCGAACTGAGGGGGAAGATTGAGGTCAACGATGAGTTTCCGCGCCAAACGCGAGCTGCTGGTCCAGGTCGCGCCGCGCTATCGAGCCGCCCGGCAGGGCGAGCGCTCAGTCATGCCGACCGCTCACGGCTCCTCGACAGAGTCACTTTCGAGCTGGAGAGCCGTCAGGATTCGATCGGCAGTCCGCTGGATACGTGTGGCGGCAGCTTTGATCGCGGCGATCGCCTCGTCGCCGCCACCGGACCAGGTAGCAGTTATCTACAGTCTGGGCATTGGTCTTTCGGATAAATGGCGAAGGTGCCAGGCTGCGGAGCCTGGGGTGACTGTTGTCATCCCCAAGTCGCGATCGACATCACTACCCCGCGCGGCGAGCGTGCCCCAAGACTTGCGGCATGGACAATTCCATCGCTGTTTTCGGTCCCGAAACTTCTAGTCGTGCCGCAACCCCCACTCTGGGAACAACCGCCACAGGAGTGGCGCACAGCAGCCATCACGCTTTCCTGTCAGCGGCGGGCGGTATGCCGCGCTCGGGACTGCTGCTTGGCGCTGCTCTGTTCATGCTGACGACGGCTTGTGTCTACCTGGCTGGTGCAGCCGAGGCAGACCGTCCAGCTTGACCCTGCGGCAGCTGCGGGCGGTCATCCGAGACAAGCAGGCCGCGCAGCAGGCGGCGCGTCTGACCGCGCGGCCCACGGTGGTGCCGCTGGTCCCACGACGGGCCGATGAGGCGTGTCGGATCATGGTGGGCGATGCGGCCCATCTGCCGCTGCCGGACGGCGACGCTCACGGGCCAGCCTGTCAGCCGGCGTCGTGCGACCACGTGGCGCTGGTGGTCGGCAGCCCACCCTACTGTCTCGGGATCGCCGAGCAGGGGTACGTCGACTTCACCGACTATGCCGCCTACCTGGCCGCGGCGGCGACGTGGGCCAGGGAGCTGTACCGCGTGCTCCAGCCAACCGGCCGGCTGGCGCTCAACGTGCCGGTCGACATCGCTCGCGGCCAGCGGCAGCCGGTGGCCAGCGACTGGCTGCAGGTCCTGCGCGCGGCCGGCTTCGAGTACCGCGCCACGGTGGTCTGGCAGGAGGGCAACGTCGCCCGCAGTGTCGCGCGGGGCTCGCTGGACTCGCCGGCGGCGATCAACCTGATCTGCCCGGCCGAGCTGGTGCTGATCGTCCACAAGGGCGCGTGGCACCTCGGGCGCACCGACGCGAGTGACCTGACCCATGAGGAGTGGCTGGCGTGGACGCTCGCGGCGTGGTCGTTCGCCGGCGAGCACCCCGAGCGGGTCGGCTACCCTGGCCCGTTCCCCGAGGAGCTGCCCCGCCGGCTCATCAAGCTGCTGTCGTTTCCCGGAGACCTGGTTGTCGACCCGTTCGTCGGCAGCGGCACGACCGCGGTCGTCGCCCAAGTGCTGGGCCGGCGTTTCTGGGGCTGTGACTGCAACCCGACCGCTGTGACGCGCGCCCAGGCACGCGTGGCGACGGCCGAAACCCACGCGTGAGGCTGGCCCGACGGACGCGGCCGGCAACAGCCGACCCTGAATCAGTCCCACCGTTGGCGCGCTGACACCTGCCAGGCCGTCAGACAGACGCAGTGCATACATACAGGTTCTGGCAGTAGACGTACTCGGCGCGCGCGGAGCGTTCCTCAAGGTCGCGACGCCAACGATCGAGATCTTCTTGGACAAGGCCCTGCTCCACGATCCAGCGTGGGCTCAAGCGCGTGAGTGTCCAGCCGAGATGCGGCGCCGCAAACTCGGTCTCGACCAGGGGCAGCACCCGCAATTCGACATGGCGGAATCCCGCCGCGTTGACCAGGCCCCAGAGGTGACGCCCAAGTTGCCCGTCGCCTGCTTGGTAGCCGGGCATCAGCGCCTCCGAGAACGCCAGGTTGATCCGCCGGGCCAACGCGCGGTCGGAGCAGGCGTAGACCTGGCTCTCGTAGTCGGCGTGCGCTAGGAGCACACGGCCCCCCGACCGGAGCACTCGTTTCATCTCGCCGAGCGCGCGCGACCGCTCCGACACCGCCTCCAGGACATTCACGGACAGCGCCGCGTCGAAGCTCTGATCCGGGAACGGCAGGGAGACGGCGTCAGCGAGGTATACGGCGATGTTCCGCTCGCCGGCGGCCTCGGACGTGGCCACCACCGCGTCCAGCAGTCCCTGTTTGACGTCCACGCCGACGACGCGGCCCGAGGCACCGACGTGGGCGGCGATCCAGCGCAGCGCCTCGCCCCGCCCGCATCCCACGTCGAGGATCTGCTCGGCCGGCTGGAGCTGGAGGAACTCCAGCAGGGTGACCCAACGCCGCCCGATGACGGCGGTTGGCCAGAGGTTGATGGACTCCTCTCGGCCGTGAGACATCCGGTTTCCCCCGCGTTCCAGCTAGGGCGCAGGATAGTACACGTCGACCAAGAGCGTTCCGGACTGACCGCGGCGTCCGGAGTTCGACACACAACTGAAGACGCGAGACACTACAGCCTGATGACGAAGGCCGAGGACGAACGGGTGGCTGGGGCTACGCTCAAGGAGCGTACGACTGGTCGCGGGTGGGAGCTCTTCGAGCCAATCGATGCAGCGTACGAGCGGGGTGACATCGACGCAGCCGAGTGGCACCGCCGACGTGCCTGAGGGCGTCAGCCGCGTAGTGACCGCCTTCCGCCCCGTGCCTGTCTTCGACCAGGCGCAGACCGACGGCGACCCTCTGCCGGAGGTCTGCACCCGCCTTACTGGCGAGGATGCGCGGGGCGCCGGCGTCGGACTGCTCCAACTTGCCGCGTCCCTCGGTTTCACCGTCGAGGACCACGTCTTCGGGGACGACACCAACGGCGACTGCACGCACGCCCTGCGGCGCATACGGGTGCGTCTCGACCTGACTCCGGCGCATCGGGTCAAGACCCTCTGCCACGAGTTAGCGCACGCGCTGCTGCACGGGGATGCAACGGACCGGCCGCTGGCAGAGCTCAAGGCCGAGTCCGTCGCCTTCATCGTCTGCGACGCGCTGGGCATCGACGCTGGCACTTGGAGCTTCGGCTATGTCGCCACGTGGAGTGGCGGCGGGGACCAGGCCATCGCGGCGATCAAGGCCGCGGGCGCGCGCATCCAGCGCACGGCCGACCGCATCCTGACTGACCTGGAGGCGGCCGGCGACGCGCCGACCGAATCGTCGGCGTGCGCGGCACCGGCCGGTATGCGCGACGCGGAGCTCGCTGAGCTCGTTGAGGTCGTGCAGCCATGATCGTCGAGCGCACCGGCGACCTGTTCAGCAGTGACTGCCCCGCCCTGGGCCAGGGCGTGAACACCTTCGGCAGCATGGGCGCCGGCATCGCCGTCGAGTTCCGCCGTCGGTGGCCCGCCATGTACGACGCCTATCGCGCGGCGTGCCGCACGGGGCGTCTGCGACCGGGCGGGATCTTCGTCTGGGAGGCGCCCGACCGCCTGATCGTCAACCTCGCCACCTAGCAGGGCGTCGGGCGAGGTGCGGCTCGGCTGGAGTGGGTCCGTCAGGCAGCGTACGCGACCGCGCAGCTCTCTGTGACCGGCCTGGCGCTGCCGCGTATCGGGGCTGGCTTGGGTGGGCTGCGCTGGGCCGAGGTGCGGGCCGTCCTCGACGAGGAGCTGGCCCCGCTGCCGTACGTCGAGCTCTGGTCGCTCGGGCCGGCGCCGAGCGTCTAGGTGCTGGCCAGCCTAGCCCTCGGCGGCGTGACCATCGACGGGGCGATGGTCGCTGTTGGGTGACCTGCAGCTTCTACGTCGGCCGCTCCCATCGAGCATGGTCGTGGCTGAAGTACACGTACTGCGGCTCCAAGCCGATCAAGTGCTTGGCAGATGACAGGGCGCGCTCCCGATTGCCGCTGCCGCCCGCAGGTAGCTCACCGGTCGCAAGGACGTGCTGGTACTCGGCAACCGAGTAGATTGCCTGCCCAGCGAGCACCACGCGGCCCCCATCCGTTTCCACGACGATCGACTGATGGCCGGGCGTGTGGCCCGGCGTGGGGAGCAGCTGCACACTCGGCAGGATTTCGTGTTCGCCACCCACCTGCGCGTAGTGCGCGTCGGGGAAGTCGACCCAGGTGGGAATGGTGAAATGCGCCAGAGTGTGGGCCGCTGTGTACTCATCCGCCTGCACATAGATGGGCACCCGCGGGAAGAGGCGGTTGGACCCACAGTGATCGAAGTGCAGGTGGGTATTGACGACGAGCGCCACGTCTTGCCTGTTCAGCCCATGGGCAATGAGCACCTCTGGAAGGGACTGGTGCCGAGGCTGATAGTCGGCATCGATGTCCGCGTCGTCCCAGCCGACACCCGTATCCACGAGGAGCAGCCCGTCGGGGTGCCGAATCGCGTATCCATAGACGGGGCCGTCCTGTCCGGCGAGAGGGTGGTAGGCCGGGAAGGTCACGTCCGCGAGGTGGAGCGGAATGATGCGATCGAGGGTAAGCATCGAGCCAGTCAACCTCACCGCCAGGAAGACTGTACCTCTGCCGCCTGAGTAGCCAGCCACTGCCACCCGCCGCTTCGCACAGGCCCCGTTCCCGGCCACTGGACGCTGCTCCGATCCGCCGCAAGGCGCTCCCCTGCGGGTCGCCCGTCCTGCCGTCGGGCGCGGGCGTTGGGCGACGGAGGGCGAGCGCAGCCGCGGCCGGGCCAGGCGGTCAAGTCGTCGCTAGCCACCTCAGCAGGGGCGGTGCCGGCGTGCGCCAGGCCGGCTCTGGCGGGGGGCCTCGTGCTCACCCGCTCAGGCTGGCACCGCGCCGCCGACCCGCAACCCGGCCAGGGCCGGGTCCTCCTCTCCCGGCGGTCGTTGCGGCTCTGCGGTGACAGATCGGCTCTTCCCCGCTCCAGGGCTGCTACCTCGTTCACCTGGACCAGCCATACCGGTCTGGCCGCCACCCTGGCGCCGGCCACTATGTCGGCTAGGGGTCCGGGCTACTCCAACGACATGGCGCGGCGTATCGAGACGCACCGCAAGGGCCAGGGCTCGCCCCTGCTGGCAGCCGCGCTGGCGGCCGGCATCGACTGGCACCTGGTCCAGATCTGGCCCGATGCCGACCGCTCCTTCGAGCGCAAGCTGCACCACCGCCACGGCTCCTGGCTGTGTCCCGAGCCCGCGTGTGTCCCGGCCCAGCGCGAGCGCCGCCTGCAACTCCGCCTGCCCCTGGCGGGAGGCTGGGGGGCCGCGGGGCTCCCCGACGGCACCGAGTCTCTTAGGGTACAATCTTGACGTGACGGGAGGTCATCAGCCAGGGCTTTTCGATTCTCCAGACGAGGTGAGGTGCAGGCGGGGGGCTTCCGGTTTGCCGGGAAGGGCGAGATGCTGGGAGCATGTCTGCAGGCGCATGTTCGGCCCCTTTGTCCTTGATGGTGGC
>JAABUQ010012064.1_pt1 | contig 10843 bp, 9 predicted proteins | sample 5560001 | NCBI WGS metagenome assembly JAABUQ01 (sample SAMN10711888, study PRJNA513371) | rock metagenome | isolation source: Antarctica rocks | place: Antarctica: Victoria Land, Finger Mt nord | collected 2015-12-18
CGTCCGAGGAAGTGTTTAGTTCCCAGTTCAATTACCTTGGTATTGGGGTAGGGCGTGTAGAACTCCTTGATATAGAGGCTAGAACTACCTAAACCCTCAATAAACTCTTTGACATTAATTTCACCATTGCCTAGCCTACTTTCCAAAACCGTAAATTCGTTTTGGGCAATATAGGGTTCAATGTCGCGCTCGAAAACCTGGCGATAGGCAGCTCGGATAACTGTTTGTACTGCTACTTTGTCCCCAAGCCCTGCGATTAACTTAAAGGTTTTGGTTTGTTCGCGCTGCTTGTTGACACCTTGATTAATACGGGACTGAACATCTGGCTCTGTCCGCATTTCTGTGACTGCGCCTAGTTCAACATAGCGTGGTGTCTCTTTTTGATCGACATTGGTAATGTCTTCGGCAATACTGCCAATTCGCAGTGACCTGAGTGCGACACCTCCGGGTGTGAGATACCGTTCGTATGGAACTGTATCTTCGCCAAAAGTCTCGCTGTACTCTGGACTGTCAATGATGGCATCAATCAGAGCGTAGAAGCCTTTTTTGGCACAGATATCAAAGTACTGATTGATTTCCTGCCGTCCGTAGGTGGGTCGCCCTAACAACCGCCGATGGATATATTCAACTGACTTAGTGACATACAGCGATGTCCAGTACAGTTTGCGGAATAAATCTGACTTGGCTAGTTGGCGGATAAACTCTCTGACCGGAATTTCGCCGTTCTCCAGCTTGATTTCCGCAACTTTCAGACGCTGACCTTCGTAGACATCTCGCCCGAACACTTGGAAGTAGGCAGCTTTGATTACTGCTTGGGTTGAGCTTTCCGAGTATTTGACACTGATTTTCTTGACCGAATTCCTCTTATTGCCACTGTAGCTAGGAATTTGATCTAAGCGGAACACTTTTGGACCGAGGGAACCTGGGAACTCACCCCGTGCTTTAGGATTGCTGTTTTGGTTATTAGTCGCTGGTCCTTGGTGAATCAGGATGCGCTTAGTATCTTTACCAAAAGGTGCTGGTCGAGTACTAGGATTGCGAGTTTCTTTGGGGAAAATTGCGCCAAACTGAATTTCTAGTGGGTCATTGCCAGAACCGTAGGGATGCTGATCGGGCAATGGCTGCTCGTAGTCAGCAAACAGAGTGATGAATTGGGGAACTTTGCGGAAGGGAGCGCTGTAGTTAAACAGATCTTGCTGTGGTCCCCAGTTGCGACATTCTTGGGCTTCTTGACCCAGCCCTCTTAAATACGGTACTGTCTCTTCACCAAAGTAGTCTGAGTATTCTTTGGAATTAACCAGAGCATCTATTAGTGCTGGTAAACCGCCAGTAGAGACAATTGAGAAGTATTTTTGAACTTCTTCGCGTGAACTTGGACCCCGACCTAAAAAGTGCCGGAAGGCAAGTTCCAGAGCGCGACTGTTGATGAATGGATTGTAGAACTGTTGCTGATAGAGGGGAGATTTCCCAACGCGCCGGACAAACTCTCTCATGGAAATGTCACCGTTCTTAACCTGTGACTCCAAGTAAGAGATGGACTGGCTATAAGCGCGGGTAATGTCACGCTCAAAGATTTGTCGGTAGGCTGCTTTGATTACACCTTGCTTCTCAGCCGCCGACAGCCCAGGCTTCATCGCATATTTAGGTCGTCGCTCGGCTGCATTGAAGTAGATCTGGGGTAATTGTAGCCCTTGGACATCATTAGAAGGACGCTGCCGCAGTTTGTCTGAAGGAGTTGGAGCCTTAAATTCGGCAATTAAAACATCCATGTACTGGCTGACGATGGTTGTTGCCTCAGCATCCTTACGGAAAAACGAGAGCGCTGCCAGTTTGATTTCTTGCAACGCTACAATTGTCGCTTCTCCAGAGCAAGCGTTTTCGATGATTTCCCGCAAGCCGCGCACGTTAACGGCGATAATGTTGGGGTCGCCAGCAATGATCGCGTAAGTAGCGTAGCGCAACATCCAGCTTAGATCCCGTAGGGACTTTTGCATGTTGCTAGGACCGTAGCGAGAGACGTTAATTGGTCTAAAGCCTGCAGGTGTCGGTCCACTAGGCGCGGAGTTAAACAGCGATCGCAGTCCTTCGAGAAAACCACCCCGATTTTCTACATAGGTCACTGTTCCCAGCTTCATCGCTTCTTTAACATCTTCTCTGGCACCAGCCAAGACCATCTCGACTTCTTCCTTTGGCTGTTCTAAGTAAGCCATCGGCGAACCACCGACAAAAATCCGGTTGGCAGCGCGGGATACAATTACGCCTGAGTTTTGGCTCAAGGTATCTGCGATCGCAATACGCTTTGTGCCTGATGCAAAATAGCTAGCCAATTCGCTCAATTCGCCCCGCTCTAAAAAGCGATCTTGCTGTTCGGCTTGGGAAATCGTTGCGACTGCTAGAGTTTGATATAGTTGCGGACGTGCAACTGAGCTTCCACCACTTGCCTTAACACTCATTAGATTTCAAAAGCTCCTATCATAATGATTTTTCCTTTCATATATTCATGTCCCCAGCAAGTGGGAACTGTGCCAAGGACTCGCTCCTTTGGCTAAAAGCCCCTTCTAGATCTAGATTAGAACGTTTTGCGTTTTCACCAGTGATTTATTAAGAAGTGTGTAGAAGATGAAGCCTGATATTAGTTCTGCCGTTCAACAGCTTTACGATACCTATCCGTTTCCTCCAGAACCCTTGTTAGATAGTGCGCCTCCTGGATATAACTGGCGCTGGAATTGGCAAACTGCTTATAACTTTTGTACAGGTCAAATGCCCGAAAAGCAGAATGTACGGATTTTAGATGCTGGCTGCGGTACAGGAGTGGGAACGGAGTATTTAGTTCATCTCAATCCTGCTGCTACTGTGGTGGGGATTGATTTGAGCGCGACAGCAATGGGAGTAGCTAGAGAACGCTGCCGTCGCTCAGGAGCAACTCGCGTTGAGTTTCATCACCTCAGCTTGTACGATTGTGCCCAACTGCCAGGAGATTTCGATTTAATTAATTGTGTGGGAGTGCTGCATCACTTACCAGATCCAATTCGAGGGATACAATCCTTGGCGGCAAAGCTAGCGCCTGGGGGGTTGATGCACATTTTTGTTTATGGAGAACTGGGACGATGGGAAATTCAACTGATGCAAAAGGCGATCGCATTGCTACAAGGCGACAAGCGGGGCGATTACAGTGATGGTGTCCAATTAGGACGGCAGTTGTTTGCTACCCTACCAGAAACTAACCGACTGGTAAAACGGGAACGAGAACGTTGGTCTTTAGAAAATCACCGGGATGAGTGTTTTGCTGATATGTACGTTCATCCTCAAGAGATTGACTACAATATCGAGACGCTGTTTGAGTTAATCGACGCTAGTGGCTTAGATTTCCATGGTTTTTCAAATCCTGACTTTTGGCAACTAGAGCGACTGTTGGAATTATCGCCGAACTTGATTCAACGGGCTGCTGGGCTGAGCCAACGCGACATATATCGCTTGATTGAATTATTAGATCCAGAAGTCACCCATTACGAGTTTTTCTTGGGACGATCTCCTTTACCCAAAGCTGATTGGACGAGCGATCGCGCCCTACTAAATGCAATTCCCCAAATTAGTCCTTGTCTTTCTGGATGGCCTAGCCAGCAATTCTTTGACTACAACTATCGGTTGGTTAATTTGTCAATCCCTGAATTTGAATTTATGCAAGCTTGCGAGGCAAATTCATCTCAACAAACGGTACAAGAGATTTTGAGCAACGTCACTTTGAATTTAGCCACAGTGAGAAATCTCCAGTCTCAACAGCTAATCCTCTTGACCGAAAACGGGGTGTAAGGGGTTTAGAACCACTGCACTCAACTGCGGTGGAGAAATTGACTCCCTCAGTATCAGTACAAGTATGGTATTGTCAGCATAGCGGTAAAGCGCCAATAATTAAGCGAAGTAGGTCGAGCAGTCAACTTCTGAACTGGAACCCTGGTAGCAAAAATCCTAGATCTTGTATAAGTGGAAGTTGTCAACAGAAATTGAATAAATCATTTCAAACGCGGTCGGGCAGCCCGTGTGCGCTTGTGGACGTATCCAAACGGGGAGATCTTGAATGCAAGCATTTGAGGCTCTAGAGAGGACGGATGAAGCAAGAATCCTCAAGCCTTTAGGCGCTTGGAGTGTCAAGAGTTTGGTGAACTTGTCAGACGAATCGTTTACACCTATGTCAGTAACAGTGGAAGATTCTCAACCTGGTGTCTCAAAGCCGGACGGCTCAATGCAAGAGTTCTATCAACTCTACCAAGAGTTGTTACTATGGACACTGGCACTGACAGGGACAATCGTTATCTTTGTCTGGATTTTTTATTCCCTCAACATTGCCCTGAATTATCTGATCGGCGCGTGCACAGGTGTGGTTTACTTAAGGATGTTAGCGAAGGATGTTGAGCGACTGGGCAGAGAAAAAAGGCAACTGAGCAAAACTCGGTTAGCTCTTTTAATTGGGTTGATTTTACTGGCATCCCGGTGGAATCAACTAAAAATTCTGCCGATATTTTTAGGGTTTCTTACCTTTAAAGCCGCGCTCATTATCTACGTCATTCGGACGGCATTCATCTCCGAGCCAAAAATCGGGCAATCCTAGCAGGATCTTCTGAATGGAAAAATGCTGAATCTCCTGAACGTTCATTTAGCCGAATTAGAAGTAGGCAAACATCTGTACTGGCAGATCGGGAACTTGAAACTGCACGGGCAGGTATTTCTGACCTCATGGTTTGTCATTGCCGTACTCGTGATCGTTACCTTGGCTGCAACACGGAAGATCGAGCGAATTCCAAGTGGTCTCCAGAACTTTATGGAGTACGCTTTGGAGTTTATTCGCGATTTGGCTAAAAACCAGATTGGCGAGAAAGACTATCGTCCTTGGGTGCCTTTTGTTGGCACCTTGTTTTTGTTCATCTTTTTGTCAAATTGGTCGGGAGCGCTGATTCCTTGGAAGCTAATCAAGCTACCAGAAGGCGAACTAGCTGCTCCTACTAGCGACATTAACACCACGGTGGCATTGGCATTACTGACATCTCTGGCTTACTTTTACGCTGGTTTCAGTAAGAAAGGATTGGGGTACTTCGGTAATTACGTACAGCCCGTGCCCTTCATGTTGCCGTTCAAAATCATCGAAGATTTCACTAAACCCCTCTCTCTTAGCTTCCGATTATTCGGTAATATCTTAGCTGACGAGTTAGTAGTAGGCGTACTGGTGCTTCTAGTGCCTCTGTTTGTCCCTCTACCAGTAATGGCATTGGGGTTATTTACCAGCGCAATTCAGGCACTAATTTTTGCCACGCTGGCAGCGGCATACATTGGAGAGGCACTAGAGGACCATGGAGAACATGGGGAGCATTAAACAGCACCCCTAGTAGATCAGCTCAGCCCCAATGCGATCGTTGTTTGAAGCAACTTGGGATCTGGGTGAAACGTGAGAAAACACGTAAGGCTAGTTCAAAGTACATCTCAATTAAGTAAGTAAGGAAAAACATCATGGATCCATTAGTTTCTGCTGCTTCCGTTATCGCTGCCGCTCTAGCTGTCGGATTGGCAGCAATTGGTCCTGGTATCGGTCAAGGAAACGCCGCCGGTCAAGCTGTAGAAGGAATTGCCCGTCAGCCAGAAGCAGAAGGTAAAATTCGCGGCACCCTGCTGTTGAGTTTGGCATTCATGGAGGCACTAACAATTTATGGTCTAGTTGTTGCCCTTGTGTTGCTATTTGCTAATCCGTTCTCCTAATTATCCTGTTGTGTAGGGGCGATCGCACAATTGTCCCTACATTAAGCAAGCGAGTAACTATGACACACTGGATAACCATACTAGCTGTTGAAACTGCTGGCAAAGAGGGGGGGCTATTTGACCTTGATGCTACCTTGCCTTTAATGGCTATACAGTTTCTACTTTTGGCCTTGATCTTGAATGCGACTTTTTTCAAGCCACTGACCAAATCAATTGACGATCGCGATGATTACATCCGCACAAATCAATTAGAAGCGCGAGAACGCTTGTCGAAAGTAGAGCAATTAGCTCTTCAATACGAGCAAGAGCTAGCAGCCGCAAGACGAGGATCGCAAACAATTATTGCCGAGGCACAAGCCGAAGCGCAAAAGATTGCGGCAGAAAAAATTGCGGCAGCACAGAAAGAAGCCCAAGGGCAACGAGAACAAGCAGCTCAAGAAATCGAGCAGCAAAAGCAGGCAGCTCTAAGTTCTTTAGAGCAACAAGTAGATGCTCTCAGTCGCCAAATCCTCGAAAAGCTATTAGGTGGCTTGGCGGTGTAAGGGTAAGTTGAACAGCGCTAACGTGGATAGGTAGCACATGGGAAATCTTTTATTTTTGGTAGCTTCAGCTAGCGCGGTTGACGCTGAATTGACAACAGGGGAGCATGGTCTTGGTCTGAATTTTGATATTTTAGACACTAACCTAATTAACCTAGTCATCATTATTGGAGTGTTGTTCTATTTTGGGCGTAAGATTGTAGGGAAAACTCTCTTAGATCGCCGCCTGCAAATTGAAACAGCAATTAAGAGTGCGGAAACGCGCCAGCGCGAGGCAGCAGCAGCACTAAAAGAACAGCAGCAGAAATTGGCAGATGCGCAAGCGGAAGCAGATCGCATTCGTCAAACGGCGGAAAGTAATGCTCAAGTGGCAAGAGATAATATCTTGGCTAAAGCAGCTAAAGATATTGAACGCTTGAAAGAAGAAGCAAGCCAGGATTTGAACTCGGAACAAGAGCGGGCGATCGCGCAACTGCGGCAGCAGGTAGTGGCGATGGCTCTAGCAAAAGTCGAGTCACAACTGCAAGGTGGGGTAAATGACAATACTCAACAAAAACTAATCGATAGCAGCATTGCGTTGCTAGGAGGTCGTAAATGAGTAGTGTTGTAGATGCTCAAGTGGTAGAGCCTTATGCCCAAGCGCTCATGTCGGTGGCGCAGTCGCATAGTCTCACAGAACAGATCGGCGAAGATATCCGTTCGTTGATTAACTTGATGGCGGATTCCAAGGAATTGCGTAACTTCTTTGCCAATCCCATTATTAAGGCTGATGACAAGAAGGCAGTATTACGGCAAGTAGTCGGTGAAGCAACTAACCCCTATCTCCGCAATTTTTTGCTGCTATTGGTAGATCGACGGCGCATTTTGTTGCTTGAAGGCATTTGTCGGCAGTACTTGACTCTTTTAAGGCAGCTAAATCAAACTACTCTAGCAGAAGTCATATCCGCCGTAGAATTGACCCAAGATCAACAGCAGGCAGTAAGAGAAAAGGTTATAGCCATGACCAACACCACTAAAGTTGAGATCGAAACGAAGATCGATCCAGAATTAATTGGTGGTGTCATTATCAAAGTCGGCTCTCAAGTAGTCGATGCCAGTCTGCGGGGACAACTGCGCCGCCTTTCCCTGCGCCTCGGCAGTGGCACATAAATCGCTAACAACACCTAAAAACTAACTCACTTATCATGATTAGCATCAGACCTGACGAAATCAGCAAAATCATTCAGGACCAAATCGAGCAATACGACCAAGAAGTTAAAGTTACTAACGTCGGTACTGTACTTCAAGTCGGCGATGGTATTGCCCGGATTTATGGTCTGGAAAAGGCGATGGCTGGAGAACTATTAGAGTTTGAAGACGGCACAATTGGCATCGCCCTGAACTTAGAAGAAGACAACGTGGGCGCAGTGCTCATGGGTGAAGGACACGATATTCAAGAAGGTAGCTCTGTTACTGCCACCAGTAGAATTGCTCAGGTGCCCGTGGGAGATGCGATGATTGGACGGGTAGTTGATTCTCTGGCTCGCCCAATTGATGGTAAGGGAGAGATTAAGACGACAGAAAGCCGTTTGATTGAATCTCCGGCTCCAGGGATTGTGGCACGTCGCTCGGTGTACGAACCAATGCAAACCGGAATCACAGCGATTGACGCGATGATTCCGATTGGACGCGGACAACGAGAATTGATTATTGGCGATCGCCAAACTGGTAAGACTTCGATTGCAGTAGACACCATCATCAACCAAAAAGGTGAGGATGTGGTTTGCGTCTATGTAGCGATCGGGCAAAAGGCTTCTACCGTCGCTAACATCGTCAACGTCCTACAAGAAGCTGGGGCGATGGAATATACGATCGTTGTCGCCTCAAATGCCAACGAACCAGCCACCCTCCAATACTTGGCTCCCTACACTGGTGCTACCCTGGCAGAGTACTTCATGTACAAGGGTAAAGCCACATTGGTAATTTACGACGACCTCTCCAAGCAGGCTCAAGCTTATCGTCAAATGTCACTGCTGCTACGCCGTCCACCAGGTCGGGAAGCTTATCCAGGGGATGTGTTTTACCTCCACTCACGCCTATTAGAACGGGCAGCAAAGCTAAGCTCAGAGTTAGGTGAAGGTAGCATGACAGCCTTGCCAATTATTGAAACTCAAGCAGGTGACGTTTCAGCTTACATTCCTACCAATGTGATTTCAATCACTGACGGTCAGATTTTCTTGTCTTCCGATCTGTTTAACTCTGGATTGCGTCCGGCTGTCAACCCTGGTATTTCTGTGTCGCGAGTTGGTTCTGCGGCCCAAACCAAGGCGATGAAAAAGGTTGCCGGAAAACTCAAGCTAGAACTGGCACAGTTTGATGACTTGCAAGCATTTGCCCAATTTGCTTCTGACTTGGATAAAGCTACCCAAGATCAATTAGCTCGCGGTCAACGCCTGCGGGAATTGTTAAAGCAAGCGCAATACTCGCCTTTGCCAGTAAGCGAACAAGTGGCAATTATCTATGCTGGACTAAATGGTTATTTAGATGAAATTCCAGTGGCAAAGATAGCAACTTTTGCCAAAGAACTGCGCGAGTACCTGCGCAATAGTAAGCCCAAGTACGGCGAGTTGATCAAGAACGAGAAGCAGCTAGGTGAGGAAGCAGAATCGCTGCTGAAAGAAGGGATTAACGAATACAAGCAGACCTTCTTGGCCACAGCATAGACAAGAACAAGTCGCAAGTTGCAAGTTGCAAGTCGCAAGTCAAGATTCGGTCTAATAAGTCATTATTTCAAGCCCTCGATACAGCGTGTGGGTACTTGCGCAGAGCCAGAGACGCTCCACCTCCAGACTTGCGACTTATAACTTGCGCGGAGCCGGAGACGCTCCGCCTCCGGACTTGCCACTTGATTACTGACCCCTTACCCATTATTCCTCCTATGGCTAATCTCAAAGCAATTCGCGAACGCATTCAATCAGTTAAGAATACGAAGAAGATCACACAGGCAATGCGTTTAGTGGCGGCAGCTAAAGTACGTCGAGCGCAGGAACAGGTACTATCTACCCGCCCTTTTGCCGATCGCTTGGCACAAGTGCTGTACGGTTTGCAAAATCGGTTGAAGTTTGAAGATGTAGATTTGCCGTTGTTGAAGAAGCGGGAAATTCAGTCAGTCGGGCTGCTCGTAATTTCTGGCGATCGCGGTCTTTGTGGCGGTTACAATAATAACGTGATTCGTCGCGCTGAAAACCGAGCCAAAGAACTACAGGCAGAAGGCAAAAACTACAAATACGTGTTGGTAGGACGCAAAGCGATCCAATACTTCCAACGCCGTAGTCAGCCGATTGATGCTACATACTCTGGTTTAGAGCAAATTCCTACAGCGAATGAAGCCGCAATGGTGGCAGAAGAACTGCTTTCTTTGTTCCTGTCAAATACAGTAGACCGAGTTGAACTAGTTTATACTAAGTTCGTCTCATTAATTAGTTCTCGCCCAGTGGTGCAAACTCTGCTGCCTCTAGATCCTCAAGGTTTAGAAGCAGCAGACGATGAGATTTTCCGGCTGACAACTCGTGGCGGTGAGTTTGAAGTGGAGCGGGAAAAAGTTGCCACTCCTACCCCCCGCGTCTTCCCCCGCGACATGATATTTGAGCAAGATCCGGTGCAGATTTTGGACGCACTTTTGCCGTTGTACCTGAATAACCAGTTACTACGGGCGCTACAAGAGTCTGCTGCTAGCGAACTTGCCGCGCGGATGACGGCGATGAACAATGCTAGTGAAAACGCCAGTGATTTAATTAGTGCCCTCACCTTGTCGTACAACAAAGCACGTCAAGCAGCAATTACCCAGGAAATTCTGGAGGTTGTTGGTGGTGCTGAAGCACTAGGTTAGACAAGAAGGGATAGGAAAAAGCTCACCTTATCCCTTTTTATTGTCAAATTACACAATATTTGACTATAATAGAAAGAGTCATGGGGCTTTAATGGTTTCGACAGGTTGGCGAAAGCTACTCTGTGATGCAGGTCGAGAGTGAGTCTCCTCTCGTGAATCAAAGGCTCAAAACAAAAGTAAATGCGAACAACATCGTTCCTTTCGCTCGTAAAGCCGCTGTCGTAGCTGCCTAAAAAAACCTCTTTCAGGTCCGAGCGTCTATAGTCTGACTCCGTTAAAGGCTGTAGACCAACCCCCAACGGATGCTCTAGTAAGTGTTCTCTGGTTGGCTTGCTAGTTAAGATTTAACCAAAGCATCCCATCGTTCGGGATAATGAACGATTCCCGCCTTGAGGATTAGATAGGATAAACCTGTGAACGATCGGAGAGTCAATACCCAGTTTGGACACGGGTTCAATTCCCGTAAGCTCCACTAATTAAGACAATTTTCCAATCCACTTGCATTATATGTAGGTGGATTTTGTTTTCATGATTCTTTTCCTTTGATGGCCCAAAGGTAGCGAAGCTGTTACCAGCCGCCACGCGATGACTGAAACCCTTAGTCAATAAGGCTTTCAAAAATCAAACCTCAATGAGAATACCCCCCGCTCGTTGCCAATTAGATTTTTTCTAGAAGCCTTGCGCAGAGCTA